>Ga0310121_10000627_pt1 | contig 38214 bp, 36 predicted proteins | sample CB27_Tmax_986_MG_FD_203504 | JGI IMG/M metagenome (GOLD analysis project Ga0310121, IMG submission 203504) | Marine microbial communities from Western Arctic Ocean, Canada - CB27_Tmax_986 | ecosystem: Environmental > Aquatic > Marine > Oceanic | place: Canada: Western Arctic Ocean | collected...
CGTCTGAGGAGGACCGGCGCGAGATCGTGCGGATGATGGAGGACGCCGCCCGAATGGAGACGAACTAATAAAGTACGTAGGCCGAATGGCGACGCCCCTAGTAGCGGTACGCCTCGGGCTTATACGGTCCCTCCTTGTCCACGCCGATGTAGCCTGCCTGCTCGTCCGAAAGCTCAGTAAGCCGGGCGCCCAATTTATCGAGGTGGAGGCGCGCGACTTTCTCGTCCAGAATCTTCGGGAGTACATAGACTCGCTTTTCGTACGAGTCCCGGTTCCTGGCGAGTTCGATTTGCGCGATCACCTGGTTGGTGAAGCTGGCCGACATGACGAAGCTCGGATGACCCGTGGCGCACCCCAAGTTGAGCAGACGCCCCTCGGCTAGGATCAACACGCTGTGCCCGTCCGGGAAGATCCACTCGTCGTACTGCGGCTTGATGTTCTCCCGTCGAACGCCGGACGTTTTTTCCAGACCGGCCATATCGATCTCGTTGTCGAAGTGGCCGATGTTGCCGACGATGGCCTTGTCCTTCATGCCCGCCATGTGCTCGGCCGTAATGATGTCCTTGTTCCCCGTGGTCGTCACGAAGATGTCGGCTTCGCCGAGTACGTCCTCGATACGGCGCACCGTGAAGCCCTCCATGCATGCCTGGAGCGCGCAGATCGGGTCGATCTCGGTGATCACCACCCGGGCGCCCTGACTCTTGAGCGCCTGGGCACAGCCCTTGCCGACATCACCGTAGCCGCAAACAACGGCCATTTTGCCAGAAATCATCACGTCCGTGGCCCGATTCAGCCCATCGATTACTGAGTGACGGCATCCGTACAGGTTGTCGAATTTCGACTTCGTCACGGAGTCGTTTACGTTGATGGCGGGGAAGAGAAGCGTGCCGTCTCTCTCCATCTCGTAGAGGCGATGTACACCCGTGGTGGTCTCCTCAGAGACGCCCAGGACGTTCGCTGAGATGCGGTGCCACTTCTGGGAATCCTGGGCCAGCGAGTCACGCAGGAGTTCGAGAATGATCCTCCACTCCTGGGGCTCCGTCTCAGGGTCGAAATCGGGGATCTCGCCCGCGTCTTCATATTCGACGCCTCGGTGGAGCAGGAGTGTGGCGTCACCGCCGTCGTCCACGATCAGGTCCGGGCCGCTGCCATCGGGCCACTCGAGCGCCTGGTCGGTGCACCACCAGTATTCCTCCAGCGTCTCACCCTTCCAGGCGAAGACAGGGATGCCCTTGAGATCGTCCGGTGTGCCTTCGCGGCCCACCGCCGCCGCCGCCGCCGCGTGATCCTGCGTCGAAAAGATATTGCACGAGACCCAACGCACGTCGGCGCCCAGGTCGACGAGGGTCTCGATCAGCACGGCGGTCTGCACCGTCATATGGAGTGAACCCATGATCTTGAGACCGGCGAGGGCCTGCTCGGGGCCGTACTCCGCGCGGGCCGCCATGAGGCCGGGCATTTCCTGCTCGGCGAGGCGAATCTCCTTGCGTCCCCACTGGGCGAGCGAAAGGTCGGCGACCTTGTAGGCGGGGCGGGCTTCATCGGTGGCTGAGCCACCCTTCTCGTTCATGACTGCGGTGTCCATGGGTTCAAAACCTCAACTATGAAAAGGACCAAGTAACGATCTCTGGTGAATTCAGCACACCCGGGTCGCCGACGTGACGAAGAGTAGGGGCCCCGATGCCTCGGGACGGGCGGGGAGCGGGCGGTAGGCAAAGTCCAGGAGCCCCACCTCGCAGTGCCAGTCTGCCAGCTCCGCTTCATGGAAGCCAGGCCATACATGCCCCATCTCTTCCTGGTACCCCTCCCTCGAGTGGCGCCTCATGTCCACGATCACGATGCGACCGCCTGGTTTGAGCGTTCGATGAACCTCCTTCAGCACTGCCTGGTGCTCCACCACGTAGTGGAGCACCAGGAGGAGTACGGCCACGTCCAACTGACCGTCGTCGATCGGAAGGTGTTCGAGGTCACCGCAACGCAGGTCGACGTTGGGGGCACCGTCCAGGCGGTCCCGCGCCGCTTCGAGCATATCTTCGGAAGCGTCCACCCCGATGACCCGGCCCACGAAGGGAGCCACGCGGGCCGCGAAGTGCCCGGTGCCCGCGCCGAGGTCGCCCAGGGTGGCGGTCGGATCGAGGAGCCCGAAAAGAGGAAACATCTCCGACTCGCTTCCGAACAACTCCTCCCGGACGCTGTCCCAACGGCGTGCCACGCCCGAAAAGAACTCGCGCGAGCGCCCTCGGCGTCCGCGGAGGACCGCACGGGCTCGTTCGCCGTCCTCCCCCCCCAACCCCGCCGCAGCCACATCGGGACGGACCAAGCTCCAAAGCTCGAGTGCCGCCGGATCGAGAGACGCGGCCATCCGGTAAAACCGACTGGTCCCGCTCGCACGTGACGTCACCCATCCGTCGTCCGCGAGAATCTTCAGATGGCGGCTCGCCGTCGACTGCGGCAGCTGGGAGATCTGAACGAGCTCAGAGACCGTGAACTCACCCTGCTCCAATAGAAGGAGAAGGCGGACCCGGGCGAGGTCGCCCAAAGCGCTCATGCGGTCGAAGACCCTGGGTTCGGTTATTTTATCCATAAATCCGGATTAAAGGATACAATATTAGCGGCGCCCCAGCAACCCCGGGGCTGAGGATCGGGCCGACTGGTCAGTTCCCGACCGGGAGGTTGGCGGACGGGATCTACGTGAAGGCAGGGTTGGAGCGGGACAAAGCGGCACTGCTGGGTGCCATGCGAGATGGGACCAAGGAAATTTTGGCTTTGGGATCGGGCTACCGTGAGTCGGTCGCATCATGGTCTGAGGTGTTGCGGGACCTGAAGGCGAGGGGCATCGAAGCGCCCCGGCTTCTGATGGCGGACGGCAACGCGGCGATCTGGGGCGCGGTGAGGCAGGTGTGGCCTGAGGCGGGCGAGCAACGGTGCTGGAACCACAAGATGAGGAATGTGCTGGACCGATTACCTCAGCGGGAGCAGGGCGAAGCGAAGGATCTACTCAGGGCTGTGGTCTATGCACTGAGGCGGGGCCGAGGCCGCGAAGGCCCGTGAGGCGTTCGCCAGACGCTACAGGCCGTGGTATCCGAAGGCGGTGGACGTACTCGAGGACGATTGGCAGCGGATGGTGGCGTTCTACGACTTCCCCGAGGACCACTGGAAGCATCTGCGCACGACGAACGTGGTCGAGAGTCCCTTCGCCGCGGTACGGCTCAGGACCAGCGCGGCGAAGCGGCTCAAGCGGGTCGAGAGCGCTACGGCGCTGATCTGGAAGTTGCCTCTTGGTGGCTGAGAAGCGGTTCCGCAGGCTCGACGCTCCTCACCTCCTCAAGGACGTGTTTGAAGGAAGGAAGTTCGAAGACGGAAAGCCTGTCTCAGACCAACAGCGGAAGAACGTCGCCTGATACGTTTACACACCTATTGACCCAAGCTCCACGCCGTCCCCGAACGCGCCAATCAACAGTAGACCGTGTGGGGTTGCCGGCCGACTTCCGCCGACCGTCGGGAGCGGTACCGCCAGCCGCACCCGCACGGACGGTGCGCACGAGGCAGTACCGGCAATCAGAGTGAGGAGAACGATACGAACGTGGCGACCGTAGCTCGCCATCCCAAGACCGCGGACTCGTGAGGACACCATGGATCCCTCCTGTGACGACGCGAATGCCGATGGGCGTGAATGTCGATGGGAAGGATGCGCTTTGAACGGGTCTCGGTGGGCTACGTCGAATGACGTAGCCCACCGAGACAGAGGAAGTACGTATGGGGCGACCGGGATTCTTCGGTGGGAGGCTCGCGCTCGGGTGCGAGCCGATCGCTGGCGCCTAGATGCCGGTCATCCTTGTCCACGCAGTGGACGCGGTCCCCGTTACTCCGTGCGGCACCGAAAGCTGTTGAGGATGTTCTCGAGTTGCAGCACGTAGCGGTACTTGTCCCGCCCCGGGGCATACAGCCAGGCGTCGATCAGGTAGTGTCGATCCTGCGCGGGGCAGGGGACTGACCACACGATCAGGGGTCCACCGGCCGGAAATTGGTCCTCCGGTGGGTTGGCCCACGTCGCACGGAACTCCTCGAGGATCAGGTCGCCCATTTGGAGCCGGCGCGTTTGGGCCAGATCCGTGTCGACTATCTGTGGATAGATGTAGTACTGATCGGTGAGCGCCGTCCGCCACGCCAGCGCCTCTTCTTGGCCCACGTCCTCAGGAATCGGAGTTCGCCAAGTGACGGCGATCTGGCGGATCAACTCAGTCGGGTTCGGGTTGTCGTTCCTGAAGATGTACACTGAGTCCACGGTCCTGCGTTGGTACACCTCCGGGAGGAGCATGCTGAACCCCACCTCGTTCCAGAGCGTGTCGGCGAGTACGGAATCGGGTCCACTCTGGAACTGCTGGCTGTGTACCCATTGGCGGTACTGGTCGTCCAGAAGCTCGTGGAGGGGCTCCATGAGCTCCTCCGCACCGTCTGCTCCCTCGGAGGGCAAGAGAAGGATGGTCACGTTCTGTCCCCGGGCCCAAACGTCCCCGACTTGGAGCATTTCCGGTGGGTTGAAGCCCTCACGGTCGGTGAGCGCCAGCGCTTCGGCCATCCACGGAGATTCGGGCGTGCCGACGAGGAGGAGCTGGCGGAAGCGCTGAAGCCGGCCCCAATTCCGGCCTTCAGGCGCCTGGTGTGTGACGCGGAAGGTCTTCTCGGGCCGCACCGTGAGGAACCTGGTCTCGAGCGCGGATTCCACCATCGTGCCGATGGCCGCCCATTGCTCATCAGACGCCCCCACGATAATGCTGTTCACCTCGCCCCAAGCCCTGGGACTTTCACCGCAAGCCGTCAGAACAGAGGCGAGCAGTCCGGTTGCGACGATTGTGCGAGCTTGGCCCATGAGTCCCTCAGTGTGTTGGTGCCGAGGAAAACGATCTCAGTGTGGTCCTCCAGAAGTGTACCTTGTGCGCCGCCCCTGCGTTCCCGTTTACGGGGCGGCCTCATCGGACGCTGCCCAAGGGGGTGCCCAACAAAAGGGCGAACGCCAGCGAGCCCAGGACGGACGGTCTCATTGGCGGCTCAGCTCATCCATCTCCACGGCCGCCCACAGCGCCATCGCCCCACCGCGCTCGTCGGCACCGAACATGGCGGTCCGATCAAGGTAATACTGCTTCGTTTCGCCCGCTCCCGTCGAGGTGGAAGCATCGACCACGGTGCCATCTTCCGCGATATGCGTCGCGATGCTACGCCAAGCGCGATCGATCACCGATCGGTAGGAATCGTCGAGCCAGCCGAGCCGCACGCCGCGCGCCAGGGCCACGAGCGTCATCGACGTCACCGTCAGCTCCCGATAGCTGCCGGATTCGTCCACGACCTGGTGCCACATGCCATCCGGTGCCTGATGACGTACGAGTGCCTCGATGTGACGACGGTAGATGTCGAGTACACCCGGCCGCTCAGCCCAATTGTCCGGAAGAAATGTTAGCGCCTCCGTCAGGCTGAGTAGGGCGAATCCGTTCGCGCGGCCCCACGCGTGAGGCCCCCCGGCGGAATGGATGAACAGGCCATCCGGCCGCTGGAGATTTTCGGTGTAGGACGTCAGGAGACGCCCGACCGTGGCGCCGTAACGGGCGTCCCCTGTACGGGCTCCGACACGAGACAGCAAGCTGCTCGCCATGAACATGTCGTCGGTCCAACCCGTCGGGGACCGAAGGATCGCATCGGTCGATGGGGAGAACATGAACTGCGCGCCGGCGATGGCGAGGCTCAGAGCCCTCTCGCTCTGTCCCGGCTCTGAGAAGTCCACGAATGCGAAAAGACCGGCCAGGCTGGTGAGTCGGTACGGCTCGGTCACCGTCGGTGTCTCTCCGGAAAGAAAGGGGGCCATCTGATTCCGCACGTTTTCGACGAGTCCGGCATCGCCGAGTCGGGCCGCCAACCGCAGGGTGTTGGACCACGCGACCGCCGGGATGTAGCTGACGGCTGGCGACGCCGGATACCGATGGGCGAGGAGCGTCGCGATTTCAACCGGCGTTCGTCCGACCCTGGCGAGCAGCGCGTCGTGTAGCGGCGACGGGCCGAGCGACGTTGCGGCCTCGAGCACGGAGCGGAGCATCCGGGGCGCATCGTCGACGCTCGTCGATGCACGGACCGCCGCGACCGAAGCCAAGCCTGAGGGTGCACCCGTGGACATCGCCGCCGCGAGCGTTCCGCTCGGGGGCCTCGGGCCATCGAGTCGAAGGGCGCCGGAACGCTGCGAGACCTCCCACGAGACCGTCTGGCCCGAGCGAACCTCCAGGACCAGATCGGGCGCCTGAAATGCCACCCAACGCCATAAGTAGCGCGACTCGGGAGACGTCTCGTCGTTGTAGAAGCCGTCCTCTGGGGGGAAGACCTGTGCGCCTCCCGCCGAACGACCGGTGGCCGGGGACGCGGTTCCACACGATCGGGGGTTGGCGCAGGGCAGCGCGGTGATCGCCCAGGTGCGCCGGAACATGGCAGGGGCGTCCGTCTTGAACCATCGGAGAGCTTCGAGCACTGCCTCGGCGCTTTCGGCCCTCCCGTCGAGTCCGCCCACGATCACCAGACGCCGGGCAGGATCTTGGATACCCCCGACTTCCTCGAGGGTGAGGAGGCGCTCGTTAGCCCTCGTGAGCCCGGCCGCCACAACGATCGAGGGGGCTCCCGGCAACGCGGCCACCGCCTGCGCTGCGCCCAAGAGCGTGCCGCCCGCGGTCTGACCTGAGATCGCCTGAGCCCATATCACGGTCAGGATGGCGGCGATATCGAGTCGTCCCAAGTTCATTGTCATCATGGCCCCAGCGAGTTTGTCTGGTCATGGCTTGCCACCCGCCATCGACGCAGGCGGTGGCGACGGGACGCCCCACGGTACTACTGGGCGGGTCAGCTTGCCAGGGAGCGGAAGGACCTCGGGGAGGGAAAGGTCCCCACGCCGGAGCCGGGCGGGGGCGCCTACCCAGCGAGCTCCCGACGCAAGCGCTCAGCGTTCTCGCCGGCTCTCGCTTGCACCACACGGTCGGCTGGGGTTGGCCCGTGGGCATGCCAAGACGCCCTCGAATGCCGCGAGTGCCAACGCGGGACGATCCGTATCCAGGTAGAGGAGGCCGAGCTCGTAGTGATGGTCTGGAACCTCCGACTCCAACCTGGCAGCTGCGGTCAGGAAGGACTCTGCAGTCTCCCGGGACGCCCCCGAAAGGGCCTTTCCCCAAGTTCTGGAAGTCCGCACGCTCATCCTCGCACTCCCCGGAGGCCTGACCCATGGAAACGATGTGGATCGAAATCGGTGAGTTCACGCTCCGGGCGCCGGTCACGGCGGGCACGAACCTCGCCCTCGCGGTTCAGCGTCCTCTGTTTCCGCCGCCTCAGAGCAGAGCCGGAGGCGCGTTCGAGGCGCTGGAGTGGCTTCTTCTCGATGATGGCGATCGCGATTTTCGCGGGGGTCTTCAAGCACGGGTTCCAGCACGAGCTGTCTGAACCGGGTCTACTTCTGGTGCTTTGGGCCTCGAACCTCGGTGGTGTCGTCTCGACATACTTCGCGCAACGGGCGTCCCTGGTCTTTCATGCGTCCGGGCACCTCGAGCGTCGCGTCGATGCGCTGATCAAGGCTCAGCTCTTTCTGTTCCTGGCCGTAAACGTCGTGCTGGGCCCCCAGCTTCTGTTCCTCCTCGTGAACACCGCGGTCGGCCTGTTGCCGGTGATCGGTATGGAGGCCAGGGCGTTTCATCGAGGACACCCCGGCTCTGGTTGGATCGCGGGTGGCCTTTCAATCTTGATCATCACGGCTGCGGTATACGCCGCAGAGCTGTCGGTCGGGTCCTGGCTCAACCACGTCGACATCGCTCATCTCATGATGGGCGTGAGAGCTTTTGGCTGATGGTGTGCGGTTGTCGCCCCCACTTTGTCGCCCCACGCGAGTACCTAGTCGCGTGGCCTTCCATACGCCGGATCGCCGACAAGGTGGAAGGGGGTTCCTGATGGATGCCAGGGGCGTGCTGGCAGGTTCCCTTCCTAGAACATCTCCGACGAATCCGGCTCGTTCTCAGTGTCCGTGTCGTAGCGGTTCGGGATGAACTCGCCGGTGATCATGTCCCGGTAAGAGAGGCCGGGGCCCACCATGGGATAGACGTGGGCTTCAGGATCGATGATGACCTCAAGGAAGGCCGGGCCCTCGAAGCTCAGGAATTCTTCCAGCACTGCGGGCACGTCCTCTTTGCGGTCGAGGCGCTTCGCAAACCCGAAACCGTCGGCCTGAGCCGACTTCACAAAGTTCTTCTTCCTGAGCGATTTGTCGCTCGCCGACAGCCGGCCTTTGAAGAAGAGTCGCTGCCACTGCATGACCATTCCGTCACCGAAGTTGTTCAACACGATGATCTTGATCGGCAGGTCGTAGGTGGTGACGGTCTCGAACTCACCGAGGTTCATGCGGATGCTCGCGTCGCCGTCTACGTCGATGACCAGCTTGTCGGGACGAGCGAACTGCGCGCCGATGGCGGCCGGTAGACCGAACCCCATCGTGCCCATGCTCCCGGAGGTGAGCCAAAGGCGCGGTTCCCGGAAGTCGCAGTACTGGGCGGCCCACATCTGGTGCTGGCCGACTCCCGTCGAGATGATCGCCTCGCCCTGGGTGATGTTGTTCATCGTCTCGATGATGTAGTGCGGCTGGATGAGGTCGCTGTCTCGGTCATAGTTCAGAGCGTACGTGGTCTTGAGCTCCTGGACTTCGGCGTGCCAAGTCGAATAATCCTCCTTGAAATCGGTCCTGCGCCCGTACTCAGTCAGCGTTTCCAGGGCGTCAGTGAGAATGCCGACGTGGTGCCAGTCGGCCTTTTTGACCTTATGGATCTCTGCAGGGTCGATGTCGAAGTGAAGCACGCGGCGTGCGTTGGCGGCGAATTTCGGCGGATCTCCCGCGACGCGATCGTCGAACCGCGCGCCGACGGCGATGAGCAGGTCACAGTCGTCGACCGCGTAATTCGCCTGCGCCGTACCGTGCATTCCCAACATGTGAAGGCACAACGGATGTGTGGTATCGAGGCCTCCCAGTCCCATGAGCGTGGTCACGCCGGGAATGCCGAAGGCTCGCGCGAACGCCCGTAGCTCCTCCGCAGCGTTGCCGTTGATCACCCCCCCGCCGGCATAGATCAGTGGGCGTTCGCTCTCGGCCAGCATGGAGAAGACCTCCGCACATTGGTCTTCGTCCAGCTTGTTGGACTCGACCTCGCTCAGCCGGTGGCGATAACCGGGGATGGGTAGAACTCCCTCACCCTCGAACGGCCCCTCCCAATTCTGTACGTCCTTGGGGATGTCCACCACGACCGGCCCGGGCCTACCGGTTCGGGCGATCTCGAACGCGGTGCGGATCGTGGATTCCAGGCTCTCAGAGTCCGTGACCAGGAAGACGTGCTTCGCCACCGACCCCATGATCGCAGTGACGGGCGCTTCTTGAAACGCGTCCGTGCCGATGGCCGCCCTCGGTACCTGCCCACAGATGACCACGATCGGGATGGAGTCGGCCATGCAGTCCCGCACCGGCGTCACGCAGTTCGTGGCGCCTGGGCCGGAGGTGACGATGGCGACACCGACGTTTCCGCTCGCGCGGGCGTATCCGGCCGCCATGAAACCGGCGCCCTGTTCATTGGCCGGGACGATGAGCGGTATCGGATCCTTCCCGTCCTCGGCGTGCGCCTCGTTGTACCGGAACACAGCGTCATACGTCGGTAGGATCGCTCCCCCGCTGTAGCCGAAGATCGTGCGCAGGCCTTCGTCGGCGATCACCTGCATGATGATCTCAGCGCCGCTCATGATCGTGCCCGCTAGAGCGTGTGCCGGCTTGGTTTGAGTTTCCACGTCCATCTTTGCAACTGGAGATTCGGAGGTTTACCTTGTCGCCCTAGGAAGGTGGATAACACGGCGTGTATTGCAAGAGGCGCCGTTCGCAGCGAAAGTTGCCTGACCCACGAAACACCTTTCGACTTGGATTGCCCCAGGCGTCTTCAGATGCGGCATGTCATATCAGTCTTGTTGCAGAACGAGGCGGGAGCGCTCTCCCGCGTCACCAACCTGTTCTCTACACGGGGCTTCAACATCGAGAGCCTCAACGTAGCACCCACCGCTGACGAGACCGTCTCCCGGCTCACGGTCGTGTCGACGGGCTCGGACGCCGTTATCGATCAGATCTCGAAACATCTCAGCAAGCTGGTGGATGTCGTCAAAATCGTGGACATGACCGGTACGGATCACATCGAGCGGGAGCTGGCTCTGTTCAAGCTGCGACTCCCGAAAGGCGGACCCGAGGAGGAGCGGCTCGCGAGCGTGGTCGAGGCGTTCGGCGGCCGGGTTCTGGATGACTCCGGCGGGCACTTCACGGTCGAGTTGACCAGTGGAGGGTCGGAGATCGACCGCTTTCTGGAAGAGGTGGCCGATCTCGCCGAAATGGAGACGCTCACACGTAGCGGCGCCATGGCCGTGACCAAGGGCGCACCAATTTCTCCGACGAACTGAGCCACCGCCACTTCGCTGCGGCTGAGGGAGAAGCGAAAAATCCAAGCCCAGGAATGAAGCCTCATCCCGTCGTCCAAGCCGGGCTGGCCGCCCTTGTGGCGGCTGGCTACGTAGCTCCCGCGTCCGCTCAGCTGAATCTGTATGAGGGCATCACGGCCGGAGTCGCCTACACGGCTGACTTTGCCAACATCGTGGCGGGGGGAGCGGAGCGCGGGTCCTCGTACTTGGACAACGTCGATCTCACGGCGAGCCTCGAGCTGGAGACGTTGCTCAGATGGAAGGGTGCCACGGCGTTCTTCTACGTGCTCGGGAACAACGGGTCCTCTCCGAGCGAACTGGCGGGTGACCTCCAGACCCTGTCGAACCTCGACGCCCCCGACACCTGGAAACTCTACGAGGGTTGGATCGAGCAGGAGCTCGCTTCCGGAAGATTGTCGTTGAAGGCGGGGCTGTACGATCTGAATTCCGAGTTCGACGTCATCGAGACGGGCAGCGTCTTCATGAACAGCTCACACGGCATCGGGCCGGACTTTTCCCAAACCGGGGAGAACGGGCCGTCCATCTTTCCCACGACCTCCTTGGCGATGCGGGTCCGTGCCTCGCTTGGCGAGTTCGTTCAGTTCAGCGTTGCCGCGCTCGACGCGGTCCCGGGTGCCGTGGACGACCCGGGCGGAACCCATGTGAGCTGGACGAGAGAAGAGGGACTGCTGATCACCAGCGAGTTCGCGTTCTACACGATGCCGGACGGAGAGGAGGGCGGCGGAAAGATCGCCCTGGGCGGGTACTTCTACACATCGAAAACCGATCACCTCCAGGCGGCTCCGGCCGCTGGGGCGACGCCAACGTCGAGGAACCACGGGATGTACGTTCTGGGTGAGCGGCCCCTCTATCGCACGGGGGAGGGCGGGGGCTTGTCCGGATTCTTCCGGGCAGGGGTCGCGGACACGGACCTCAATCAGATCGGGACCTACCTCGGCGCCGGATTGGTCTACACGGGCCCCTTCCGGTCCGGGGAGCCGGACCAGCTCGGTCTTGCCGTGGGGCACGCACGCAACGGGTCGGTCTTCATCGACTCCGAGTCTTCGCAAGGCCGCTCGAACGACAAGGCAGAGACCGCGATCGAGTTGGCCTACTCCGCTCCGCTGACGGACTGGCTCACCGTTCAGCCGGACGTGCAGTACATCATCAATCCGGGTACGGACCCGAATCTCGACAACGCTCTGGTGTTGAGCGTCCGGACCACGATCGCCTTTTGAGAGGTAAGGCTGGAGACCTGGCTGCCGCTCGTCGCTCTCCGATTCCGGCGTTGTCGCCGCTGGCCGTGCTTGAAAAACTGAAGGGCTAGACTGACCCCGACACAGCTCCGTCATCGGCGGAGGCGCCGCCCCCTACCAGCCCCTCCACCGTCACGGCCGCGGCCACGTGTCCGGTGACGTTCGTCGCGCTCCGAAACATGTCCGGAATTCGGTCGATTCCGAGGAGGAGCCCGAGGCCGGCCAACGGTACGCCGGCGGCTTCGAGGATCGGGGCCAGCGTCACGACGCTGGCCGAGGGCACTGGAGCCACTGACATGGCTACCACGAAGCCCACGAATCCGGCACTCACGAGGGTGGTGAACGGGAGCGGCACGCCGTAGACGGCCGCGAGAAACACCAGTGCCCCGGCCTGAAAGAGGGCGCTTCCTGCCCGATTGATGGCCGCCCCTAAAGACAGGACGAGCGAAGACACGGCGGGCGACGCGCCGAGTGCGTCGGCTTCCTCCAGCATGACTGGGAGGGAGGCCACCGAGCTGGTCGTCGAGAAACCGATCACATAGCTGCCCGTCACTCCCCGGACGAAATCACCTACCCCCTTCTTCCCCAGTATTCGAACGGCCGGCAGGTAGATGAGCGCCATGAACACGAACAGCCCCACGACCACGGTCCCCACGAACACGGCCAGGCCGGTGAGTAATCCGAGCCCCATGCGGGCGACCGCGGGCGCGGCGAGTCCGAACACGCCCACGGGCGCGGTCCACAAGATCCAGTGGACGAGCCGGACGAATACCGCGCTGAAGTCCTCGGCGAGAGTGATCAGCCGGAGGCGACGCGCCTCCTCTACGGCGACCGTTGCGGCCGCCATCAAGAGTGTGAACACGATCAGCGGAAGCAGGGCTCCCTCCGCCGCGGCGGCGAACGGGTTGGCCGGGATCAAGCGCAAAAGGAGGTCGAGGAGCCCCGGGAGCTCCTCGATGTCTTCTACGATGGTCGGCACCTCGATGGCGACCGGCCAGATGGCCATCGCGATGGTCATGAAGGCCAGACCGATGACGATGGCGGGGACGGTCGTTCCCCAGAAGAAGCCGAATGCGGATCCCCCGAGCTTGCCCACCGCTTTCGGATTCCCGATGCGGGCGACGCCGACGAAGATGGTCGTCACCACGAGCGGGATGACCACCATGCGGATCGCGTTGATGAACAGTGTGCCCAGAGGAGCCACGCCGTCGGCCAAGCGGTCGAGCAGACCGATGTCGGTGGCGCTGGCGAGGAGCCCGAGCGCGAGTCCCAGGATCAGCCCCAGAGTGGTGGCGCGGTGGTTCATGCGTCCACGTCTCTGAGACGCGCGACTTCCGTGTCCACTGTTCCGAGCACCCGCTCGAGGTCGGCTTCGGTCGGCTTCCACTCGTACCGCTCCCAGTCGATGCGTCCGCCCTCGGTGAGGCGCACACCCTCGTCTTCGAGCAGGGCCCGCTGAATTTGCGCCGTATGGTGGATCGAAGGTGTGGAGATCCGGCCCGAGCTACTTATAACCCTGCACCAGGGGACGTTGAGTTCCTCAGGGAGGGTGGAAAGGGCACCGCCCACGGCGCGCGGGCGTTCCACAATCGCGGCTACCATCCCGTAGGATGCAACCGAGCCCGACGGAATCGCCGAAACCACGGCATAAACCGATCGAGTGAAGGGCGTCATGGGTGTGATGGCTGCACTCGCGTTGCTTCCTGGATAAGTTGACCGACACGAGAGCGGCAGTCGCGGCCATGCGCAACCCCTCGCACGGGGTACCCCTCGAAAGCACGATACGGTGGTAGCCACGGTTTGAGAATCATCAGCCTCATCCTGACTTTGATCCTCCTGTTCGGGATCGCATACGTCGCTATGTTGGCCAGAGATCCCGCGTTTCCGGGAGCCGACGTGGCCGTGCTCATCGGCAGCATACTCGGAGGACCCATATTGCTGAAGCGGGCGATTACCGTCCCGGTGATCCCGGAGCCGGAGGCCGAGTCGGAGCCGGAGTCCCCCAGGCTGGTGGAGGCCGATAGGCAGCTGGAGTCCCACGGGCCGGTGGAGTCCGATGCGGCGGTCGAGCAACCCACACGTCCTCGCTATCCGTCCCCGGACGATTGGGCCGGGGACGCCTGACCCATGCCGCACATCCAGAGATCACTACTCGGTCAGGGCTCCGCCCTCACACCTGGACAGGGGAATGCGGATGCTCCGTTAGACCGCGGCCCCCAGTCCAAGCGCCTGTGGATCGTACTGGGCCTGACAGCGGCGTTCATGGTGGCGGAGGCGGTGGGTGGCGTGCTCGCGAACTCGCTGGCGCTTCTGGCCGACTCCGGGCATATGCTTGCCGATGTGGGGGCTTTGGCGCTTTCCTTGATGGCGATGCGGTTGGCGCTCCGTCCGCCCAGCGCCGAGCGTACGTTCGGATACGTCCGCATGGAGATTCTGGCGGCGCTCGTAAATGGGGCGACGCTTCTTTTCATCAGCGGGTGGATCGTGTGGGAGGCCTGGAAGCGGCTCACGGTCGCGCAGGAGGTCGATGGGCCACTCATGATGGGGGTGGCGGGGGTGGGCTTGATCGTCAACGTGGTGGGTGCCGGACTGCTCCACACGCACGCCGACGAGAACCTCAACGTGCGTGGCGCCTATCTGCATGTGTTGGGCGATCTACTCGGGTCCGTAGGCGCCATTGCGGCGGGCGCGCTGATCCTGCTGACGGGCTGGACCCCAATCGACGCGATCGTCTCGGTCGTCATCGCCGGTCTGATCCTTCTGGGTGCCTGGCGGCTGATGAAGGAAGCGACCGGCGTGCTTCTCGAGATGGTGCCGCCGCACGTGGACATGGAGGGCGTACTCGGGGACCTGCAGTCGATCCCCAACGTACACAACGTCCACGATCTGCACGTGTGGACGCTCACGAGCGGTTTCGTGGCCCTGAGCGGACACGGCGTTTTGGACGACCCGACCCATCACCAGCGGGTTCTCGATGAAATCCGCGATCGCATGAAGTCGCGCGGCATCGGGCATGTCACGTTCCAACTGGAACCAGAGCGCTTACACCAGATCGAGGGTCCTGATCAGCCCTGATTCACACGAAATACGTCGCAGTCCTTGGAAAATCATTTCAGTCGGTGCGTGCCGGCCGGTTCGACCGGGAGGGTGCTGCTCACCTCACCGGCGGTAGCCTCCGACAAGTAGATTTCTCCGGCGGGGGCCAAGCCACAGAGCCTGGACGCGAGATTCACCACCTCGCCGAGCACGGTTATAGTTCAGCCGGTTGGAGGATCCCATGTTACCGGCCACCGCTCTTCCTGAATTGATGCCCACGCCGACACTGAGAGGATCGGCGCCCTCCGCTCGGCGCTGGTCGTTGAGTTCAGCGAGTTCCTCCTGGATGCGTATCGCCGCGCGCACCGTGCGGCCGGCGTCGTCACCGCGGGACACGGGAGCACTGAAGATGGCCATGAGTTCGTCGCCCACGTACTTGTCGACCACGCCGCCCTCAGCCTCGACTGCCTCGCTCATCTTCTCCATGCAAGCGTTGATCAAGGTGATCACGGCCTGAGGCGGCAATCCCTCGGTAAGTGCTGTGAAGCCACGAATGTCGGCGAAAGCGGCGCGGGATCGCTCGATGGCGTCGCCAACGACCTCGACCACCTGTTGTTACGTCTCGAAGCGCACAATTAGTAGTGCTGTGCCCAGCAAGAGGGCCACCGTCCTGAGGACCGCCGCCGCGACCTTGGCTCCAAAGCTTTCTCTCCAACGTACCCGCCGGGACGCGGGTGGGCGGTTCATCGAAGCGTGACCTCGACCGTTGCGATCTCGCCGTCGGCTACCGTGACCGGGATGACCTGCTCGTCGAAGTCGGTGTGCCAAGCGACCATTTCGTATGTGCCCGGCGGTACGCCTCGAATCGTGAACGACCCGTCTTCGGAGACGGGCGAGTGGTGAGGGTTGTCCAGCACCAGAACGGTCGCGCTCATGAAGTCGTGTACCTCACAGTACACCTTCACGACTCCGGCTTCCTCTAAAGTCACGGACTTCGACTGCCCGTCCGGATAGCGTCCGAGGTCGAAACGCTTCGTTTGGGAATAGGAGAAGACGTTGTGAAAGAAGGGGTCCGCATTCAAGAAGTCGACGGTCGCTCCCCTTGGGACCGCGAGCACCGCCGGAACGAACGCCGTGTCCTACTGGGAGATGGTCACGGAGGAGGCGGGTGGCGCAATGAGTGGCGGCCCGCCCCGCAAATAGACCATGGCGGGAAGCTCCTGTAACGTCCTCGCAGCTTGAGCTTGCCCGGTCGGGTATCGTTGAGCGCGGCATCGCGGTGGCGCACGCTGGACTTCCACCCTTCCTTGGACCACTCCGGCCGCCGCGGCCTGCATCGCCACGGCGTGCGACGGAGCCGAAAGGGAGACCACGAAGGCCGCGAAGGCGAGCGCGCCGCCGGTCGACCTGGGGGATCGTCCCATGGAGCGGTTCCGGCCGAGCGCCATCAGGTGTCCTCCTAGAAGGCTGTTGACGAAGTACGACGGGCCGCGGTCTTGGGCGTCGGAAGCGCGGCTCATTGTCACCTGAACGATATCACCTGAACATAGGCTCCCCGGCACACCAATTCTAGAATGAGGCGCGCTTCGCTGGTATGTTTTGCTGCGTGTTCTACCGGCGGCGGGGGTCCGGCTCTCTCTACGGTTGTCCCCAACGCCGCAAGGAGAGCATGTTGTGCCCCTCGGGAGACTCGCACCATGACAGGAGACATTCGTGCAAGACGTTGATCGGCTCGTAGATCCGGCGACCGGACTCTCCGGTGAATGGCATTTCTAAATCGTGTTGGATTTCGTTTTCCCCATCGCCCACCGGGGTGTGACCTTGACCCTGTCATGTTCCGAATCGACGACGGGAACTGGGCTGTCGACAACGCGGAGCCGGACCAGGTCGTGACTGATTTGGGATCCACGCTCAGAGGCGTGACGCGGAACAGCGATGTCATCGCCCGCTTCGGTGAAGATATGTTCGTTTGCCTGCTCCCCTTGTGTAACCTCCAGGGAGGACTGGTATTCGCGGACCGCATGCAGGATGCGCTCGAGGACTTCAAGAAGCGCACGGGGACGAGCGTGAGCGCCGTCATGGCCAGCCATAGGGGCGAAGGCGAGGGAACCTCGAGTGACATGGTGACGGCGCTTGAGGAAACCCTGATGCAGGCGCAGTCCGAGGGTGGTGACCGCGTCGAAGTCCCCCCCAGCGGCTGGAATTCCTGAGGCGGGCCGGGGGCATGACTTCATTTCGCGCGGCGCTCATCGGTGTGATCGGCTTGAGCACGATGGGGTCGTCGGCTCTGGTCGGGCAGGCCCCGGACGACTCCTTCGCTGAGACGTACGAGAGGCTCCGTAGTGGCCCCGAGCATTCGGGCGACGTGCCCACGGGCCGAATAGAACTCACACGCACCAACCAGGACGGACTTCTCCACAGGTACGTGGTGATCGTCCCCGAGAACTACGATCCAACCCGTCGATATCCGGTCGCGTTCTACCTCCATGGCGGTGTGTCGCGGCCGAATCCCGGCCCAGGGGGTGGGTGGTGGCGGAATTACGACGATGTCGTCGGTTATGACCGCATCGCGGTACTCCCGCTCTCGTGGAACGAGTCGTACTGGTGGCAGGCCAGCCAAGTCGAGAATCTTCGGGGCATCCTCTCAGATTTGAAGCGCACGTACAACGTGGACGAAAACCGGGTCCACGCGTTGGGGTCGTCGGACGGTGGGACGGGCGTGTATTTCTTGGGTTTCCGGGACGTGACACCTTGGGCGTCCTTCCTTCCCTTCATCGGATTTCCCGGCGTGCTGTTGAATACGTCGACCGGCGCCGACGGACAGATGCACCTGGGGAACCTCACCAACCGGTCCCTCTTCATCGTGAGTGGGGAGACGGATCGGCTGTATCCGGCCCGTCTCATGGAGCCCTTTCTCTATGCCTTAGAGCAGGCCGACGTGGATTTCGTTTTCACCGTGAAGCCCGGCGGTCACAACACGAGGTGGTGGCCGGAAGAGGTCGAAAACATCGAGCGGTTCATCGAAGACCACCCTCGGGACCCCCACCCCCAGCGAATCCTGTGGGCCACGGAGCGCACAGATCGCTACAACCGGGCGCACTGGGTGGTGATCGATGACTTCGGCCCCGTCGCGGGGGATGACCAGCGCGGCGCTCTCGCGGCGTATACGGCCGACGGATTCGGCGGCATCGTGCAGGCCGTCCGAGAGGGCAACACCGTGACGGTCGATGCCTATCATGTCCGGCGGTTTACGGTGTTGATTTCGCCGGATGCGTTCGACATGGAAAGTCCTATCCGCGTGATCGCCAATGGTGAGGCGGCGTTCGAGGGGATGGTACAGCCCAGCTTGGCGACGTTGAGAAAATGGGCGGCGAGCGATGAGGACCGCACCATGCTCTACGCGGCCGAAATCACCATCGAGTTGGAAACCGTCTCCCAATGAGTTTCCCGAGGCTCCGGCTCCGTCGGTTTCGGAGGGGTGAGACCTGGCGTCGCGCCGTCCGAGAGACGTCTCTGTCCGCGGATGACTTGATCTATCCGCTGTTCGTCGTCGGGGGGAAGGGCGTCCGGAATCCGGTGGACAGCATGCCTGGCGTTTCTCAGTTGTCCGTCGATCTGATCGTGGAGGAGGCGCAGGACGCCTACGGCGTGGGCATCCCGGCGGTGATCCTGTTCGGTGTGCCCGAGGACGATGAAAAGGATGCGCAGGGCTCGGCCGGATACGATCCGGATGGTTTGGTGCCCACGGCGATCCGTGCGATCAAGGAGGCCGTTCCCGATTTGTTGGTGTGGGCGGACGTGTGCCTGTGCGAGTACACGGATCACGGGCATTGTGGGCTGCTCACCGAGGACGGAGAAGTGGATGGCGACGCGAGTCTTCCACTGCTGGCTCAGGCTGCTTTGGTATACGCCGATGCCGGCGCCGACGCGGTCGCGCCCAGCGACATGATGGACGGCCGCGTGGGGGCGATCCGGACCGCTTTGGACGATGCGGAACTCGGCAACGTGCCCATCGTCTCGTATGCCGCCAAGTACGCTTCAGCATTCTATGGACCTTTCCGTGACGCAGCCCACTCAGTCCCCTCCTTTGGCGACCGGAAGGGATACCAAATGGACCCGGCCAACGCAGACGAGGCGCTGCGCGAAGTAGAGCTGGACATCGAAGAGGGGGCGGACATGGTCATGGTCAAGCCGGCGGGGCCCTATCTCGATGTCATTTTCCGGGTGAAGGAAACGTTCGGAATGCCCACGGCTGCCTACCAGGTCTCCGGTGAGTACGCGCTGATCAAGGCCGCCGCCGATAAGGGCTGGGTGGATGAGGAGGCTGTCATGATGGAGAGCTTGATCGCCATCAAAAGGGCCGGAGCCGACCTCATCCTCACGTACTTTGCGAAGGACGCGGCGCGCGTACTCGGAGGGACGTCCTGAGTGTGAGGGGTGAGGCCAGCCGAACTCGGTTCGCGCAGACGGACCCGTCGGCCTCGTCCGAAGCGTCCCCGTTCCTGGCCGCGTGTCGGTGTGAGCCGGTCGCGCACACACCGGTGTGGATCATGCGTCAGGCCGGCCGCTATCTGCCGGAGTATAGGAAGATCAGGGCTGACGTGGACTTCCTCACGCTCACGAAAACTCCCGAGCTGGCGGTAGAGGTCACGCTGCAGCCGATCCGTCGCTTCGGGATGGACGCGGCGATTCTCTTCAGCGACATCATGACCCCGGTAGAGGGGATGGGCGTCGCGCTGGACTTCGCGCCCGGGCCCGTCATCGAAACTCCCATCCGGAGCCTCGATCAGGTGGAGGCGCTTCGCATCCCCGATCCGGAAGAGAGCGTGCCCTTCGTGCTGGAGACGGTGCGCTTGCTCAGCGAGGCGCTCCCGGCCTCGGCCCCTCTCATCGGCTTTGCCGGGGCGCCGTTCACCCTTTTCTGCTATCTCGTGCAGGGAGGTGGATCGAAGACCTTCTCCGAAGCGAAGGCTTTTCTGTTCGCGGAGCCCGAGGCATCGCACCTGCTCCTGAAGAAGCTGGCCGACACGATGGTCCGGTATCTGGAGGCGCAAGCCGCCTCGGGTGCCAAAGCGTTGATGGTCTTCGATTCGTGGGCGGGGCTGCTCGGGCCTGAGCAGTACCGGGAGTTCGCCTTCCCGGCCGTCCGGCGTGTGATCGACGCGCTCCGTCCCTTGGACGTGCCCCTCATCTATTTTCCGAACCAGGGGGCGACGCTACTGGAGACCGTACGGGAGTGCGGCGCCGATGTGGTGGGGATCGACTGGCGCCTGCCGCTCTCCGATGCGCGCCGCATTCTGGGACCCGACACGGCCGTTCAGGGCAACTTGGACCCGGCGGCCCTGTTCGCACCGCGGGAGGAGCTCGCTCGTCAGATCGATCGAGTGCTCGAGGACGCGGGAGGGACGCCGGGCCATATCTTCAACCTGGGCCATGGGATCGAGCGAACGACGGATCCCGACGCGGTTGCGTTTCTGGTCGATCGTGTGCACGAGGTCACCGGGCGAGCCTGACGCCCTGTGTGGCATGGTGCCCTGTATCCAGGGGAACCCTGCATGAAACCCCTGACTTGAATGGGGTATTGATTTGCCCGGAAGACGTCCCCGATCTCCGATGATGGCGATGGAGTGGTGATCGCGTGGCCGATAGACGAAATTCGGGGACGATAATGCTGAGAACGGAGGACGGATGCCGGATCATCGATTGAGAATCTATGACTCGATGGAGGGCCTACTCTCCAACGCGGACAATCCGACTCCGCTGGTCCGGATCAACCGGGTGGTTCCGTTTCAGCATGCGCGCCTATACGGGAAGTTGGAATGGTACAACCCGTTCGGTGCCATAAAGGATCGGGTCGCGGCGAACCTGATCGAGGACGCTGAAGAGCGTGGCATACTGGACGTGGGCCAGAAGCTGGTCGAGCCCACGTCGGGTAACACGGGGATGGGCCTGGCCATGATCTCCAACGTGAAGGGGTACTCGCTGACCACCCCCTTGTCTTCGGCCATTCCCCTCGAGAAGCGGATCATGCTTCGGTTCTTCGGGGCTCATGTTCTCGAACTGGACGACGATTTGTGTCCCGCGCCGGGCGCGCCAGAGGGGGCCATCGCCAAAGCCCACGAACTCGCCGACAGGCCCGATTTCCACATGCTCGACCAGTACAAGAACGAGGCGAACCCCGGGGCGCACTACAAGACCACGGGACCGGAGATCTGGAAGCAGACGGAAGGGAGGGTGACACACTTCGTGGCTGGGCTCGGCACCTGTGGGACGATCACGGGCACGGGCCGCTTTCTCAAGGAACAAGACCCGGAGATCAAGGTGCTGGGTGTGCATCCGCAAGAGGGCCACGACATTCCCGGTGTGCGGAGCATTCGGCAGCTCCAGCAGACCGCCCTGTTTCGCCCCGACGAGTATGACGAGTTGGTCGAAGTCAACGACGAAGAGGCCTGGGGATTGTGCCAACGCCTGAATCTCGAGGAGAGCATCATCGCGGGTCCGAGTTCGGCCATGGCTCTTGCCGGCGCCCTCCGTTTGGTGCCGGACGAGCCCGGCGTGATCGCGGTGGTGATCTTCCCCGACAACGCCTTCAAGTACGCCTCGTCGATGAGCAGGCACATTCCCGGGATGGCCGCATCAGGGGGGACGAGCCCGCAGGAGCGTATGATGACCACCCTCATCGAGAACACGAGGGGCACGCCGGCGCTCACCATCGACCTCGAGCCCGCGCACGACATGATCGAGGCTGGGAGCCCCTTTATCGTGGACGTGCGCGAGTACGACGAGTTCACGGACGGCCACATTCCGGAGGCGGTGAATATGCCCCTAGGCGAGATGAGCGACTACGCCGCCCATCTCCCCGAAGACCGAGAGGCTCCCGTCCTGGTGGTGTGTGAGGCCGGAAACCGGTCGCTGACCGGCGCGCTCTTTCTGGCGTCCCTCGGCTACCGGGACGTCCGCAGCATCAACGAGGGGACGAAGGGCTGGAGGGAGAATGGCTTCGAGGTTTCCGACGACTGAGGCGCGCTTCGCCTGGGGCGCGTTCACCTGACACAATTGCAGACAAGATCTTGTGGGGGGGGGGTGCCTCAGGATCTGGAGTTGTCGTCTTCCAATCCGGCTCCCGTACCGGGGTGGAGCGACTGGTCCAACAAGAAGAGAACTGTCGTCTTCGTTTAGGGCCTCGCCGCCCTAGTTCTCTTGGTCAAGATTCTTTGCCCGGACGGCTGTAGTCTCGGAGGTGGCTCTGAGATTTAATCTCGAGCTGCTCATGGGGATGGTGACCGTGCGAGTCGAGAATCCCCGCGGAACGTCCAGGCATTGGTGCTGCATCTCTGTTTCCATCGCTTGGCGATCCCACAAAGCCCATCACGCGCCACCTCGCGGACAAGTGGCTGAGGGAGGCCGAGAAGCTCGCTGGGCTGGGGCCGCAGAAGGGGAGCCCGCGGCATTCGTACCGGCGGAAATGGGCTCATAGCGGAAAACATGTGCCCGATATTGACCTAGCTGCGGCGGGGAACTGGAAAGACACTGTGAGCCTCAAACGCGCCTACCAGCAGGCCGATGCTGACACTATCTTATCAGTCGTTCTCAACGGCGGTGAGTTGAGGGAGGAGCAGGCATGAACAAGCCATTCTTGCACAAAACATTACACACCGCATCCGTAAGTTGTTGTGGGGCCTGTAGCTCAGGTGGTTAGAGCGCACGCCTGATAAGCGTGAGGTCGGTAGTTCGAGTCTACCCAGGCCCATTGATGGAAATGGAAGCCCCGCTTGGTCTTAGGTGACCGGGCGGGGTTGTTTGTTGCTGCTACGACTGGGCTTCCTGTCGGTTGTCCTGTCGATTCGAGCCTAGATCCGAGTCTTCACGGTCGTCGAGCGCCCCGCGGATCAGGTCCTCGTCAGGCTGCTGGTAACACTTCCGGATGGTTAGCAGCCTCCTTACTCGATGATGAGGGTCCGCGCCAGCTGCGGGTTGTGCTCGAGGAAGGTCTGCTTGGTCTCCAGCTCCTCGGCGGTCGGCTGCACGTTGCCGTTGATGTCGGTCGCCCGCGAGGTCACCGTGTGCTCACCCGGGGTGGCGCCGTTCCAGGTGTAGTTGAAGAACTTCCACCCGTACTGCTCCACCGTCGTCGCCGGGTCGAGCGTTGCCGGCTGCCACGGGCCGTCGTCCACCTGCACCTCGACCGACCGGAGCGGTGTGCCGTCGTGCAGCACCACGCCGAACACGTTGTGCCGGCTGCCGTCGGTGGTCTCCCGGGTTACCCGCGCGATGAACGACTTCAACTGCATCTTGGTGATCGCCGTCTCTTTCCACTTCATCTCGCCGTTGACCATCTCGCCCTTCAAGGTCCGGTACCAGCGGGCCTGGTACTTGCCCAGGTACTGATCCGCCTGGACGTGGATCTCGGACAGCCACTTGACGTTCGGCGCACCGTACCACCCGGGGACGAGCAACCGGAGCGGACGCCCCTGATGCGTGGTGAGCGGCTCGTCGTTCAGAGAGTAGGCCAGCAGCGGCTCGTCCGACAGCGCCTGGTCTCTTCGGAGGCTCCGGCCGTACTGCTGGTCCACGGGGAACGTGTTACCCCGGAACTCCACGTCCTCTTCGCCATGGTCGGCGCCGAACAGGACGATCTCACGGGCCTCGGGCTGCACCCCGGCCCGCTCCAGGACCGCGCGCAACGGGACGCCCCGCCAGCGGCCGTTGCTCGAAAGACCGTTCACCGGACCGCGATTCCCCGAGCACTCGAACCCGAAGACGAGCTCGCGGCTCGGCATGGCTTGTAGCTCGGCGAGCGAGAGCGACACGGGCCGGTCCACGAGTCCCGACACTCGCAGTCGGTACGTCGCGGTGTCGATCTCGGGGTGCCCGTAATGCTGCGTCGTGAAGAACTGGTCGCTCGGGGTGAACACCCCGTCGATACCGCGGATATCGATGATTCGCCGATCCGGTGTCCGCTCCAGCACGATGGTGTCGGGCAAGTCGGTGAAGCGTACCGGAGTCTGGTCTTGCGTGAGGGCCGGAAACGCCCATTCCGGTAGGCCGAGGACGCCCAATCCCGCAAGAGCGACGCCTCCTTTGATCATGTCACGACGGCTGGTCTGTTTTGTCATGTCGGGTCCCTTTCGAGGAGCGTTTTCGTTGCGCATCTGGGACGGGCGGTCGCGTCGCAACCTTCCGTGACTGAGAATCCAATTTTCGAGGACCGGTAGTGAGTCAGGGGGTCACCCCCGGCTCCTTCTTGTACGTCCAGAAAATGTCAGCGGCGCCTAAAGAATTGTCCGTTCTACCCGAGAACCAGGCCATGGTCTGGTCATCCGGCAGTAGAGCGGGGCACATGTCGGCGCTCGTAGTGTTGATCGACGACCCGAGGTTCACGGCAGGACCCCAAGCATCGGGACCCGTCTCGCCGGCCACATGTTTGGAAGCCCAGACGTCCATGCCGCCATATCCCCCCGGTCTGCCCGAGGTGAAGTACACCCAGCCGCTCTTGTCTTCCATGAAGTGGAATTCTTGGGCCGCCGTGTTGACGTTGGGGCCCTGATTAACAGGATCCTGCCAGTTCCCGTCCGCATCCTCCTGTGCGCACCAGATGTCGGAGCCACCGTAGCCGCCGGCTCTCGACGAAGCGAAGCAGAGGGTCTCGCCGTCCTGGAGCAACATCGGGCAGTGCTCGTTTCCCTCGTCCGTGCTGATCGGGTAGGGCACCAGCTCCGGCTCCGTCCATTCCCCGCCGACTTTATGGGTGACGAACACGTCGTTGGCGTTGCGGGGAGTGGTCGTTGCGAGCCTGTCGGACTTGAAGAAGATCGTGTTCCCGTCCGGTGTGATCCACGGTTCCCTGTCATCGCCCAGTCGTAACGGATCGACGTCCGTGGCAGGCGCTGCGTTCACCGGAATTCCCATGTTCTCAGGCATGTTCCACTGACCGCTTTCTTCGTTGAATGTCGCGATGTAGAGATCCTTCGGATCTCCAGGTGCTACGGCCAGATCCTGCCGATCGGTGGTAAACACCATGGTTCCATCATCGGCAAAGGCGAGCTCACCCTCAGACGACATCGTATTTATGGGTGAGCCAAAGTTGTGCACTGCAAGATCTACCCAACTCAGTCCACCGGCGTCTGCCTGCGTTGTGGAGGGCGCCTCTTCTGTTGTGCACGCGATTGCGAGAACGCCGGCGAGTGCACTCGTCATCCAGAATCTGGTTCCCATCATTACGCCTCCCAGTCCTCACCACGGGGTTCGTGCCGGACGCCAAGTATTCGCTCACTGACTCTAAGCTGAGAACGCGCTACGCGTCAAACCTCCCGGACCGTCCGAAACAGGTCGGCAGGCAGATACACTGCGTTCTGGCCCGCTTCACGGCGTCAGTTCGATCCGTTTCGCGGGAGACGGACCGAACGAGCCGTCAACAGTCACACCCACCTGGCCCACGCCTGCCTGGGACCAGTCACAGACGCCGCTGGAAAAAGTAGACTGCAAGCGTTGCCACTGCGCGTCCGAGAACTCGACGGTGTACGCCGCCCGCGAAAGCGGCTTGAGCGCGCACTTGAGCACGTTGGCGGCCAGCGGGCCGCCCGCCACGTGGCGGGGGAAGGTCCAGGACGGAAACAGCCTGTTGCACTCCGTCGTCCACTCACGTCTGAGCGTCTGGGGCTCCGCGATGAAGGTCGAATCGTCGCTCCAGCATCCGTCCACGGCTTCCGTCGGCTTGTTCCGGATGACTCTCTCGCGCTGGGAGCCGGGCCGGGGATCGGACGTGTAGGCGGCCATCCACCCCACGAAGGCGTCCCAGGCCGGCCCGAACGGCACAGGGTCTCCTCGCCACATGACGTGGTTCTCGCTGTCCCCGTTGACCTCGAGCAGGCGCTCGCGCAGAGCGAAGTGGAACCACTGGTAGTGATATCCGTCGTCGTCGTTGTAGAGGCCCGTGAGGTCGAACACCGGAATCGACGCCAACCCCCCATCACCAACGGTTTGGAGACCGGACCGGTAGGCCCGCTCGATCGCTCCGGGGTTTCCATCGCTACGCCGGGTAACGTAGTTCGCGTCCTGGTCGTACCCGCCGATGCGCTCGTTCAGGTCGAGGAACTGGCCCACTGAGATGACCCCTGAGCTCAGCGCTGCCAGTCCGTACTGGACACCCACGTTGTCGAAGGGCCTCAAGGCGAAGCCAGTGGCCGGGTCGGAGCCATAGATGTTCACTGCCGCGTCATAGACGGTCGGACGTGCTCCGGCCGGGTTATCCGTCGGATGGTAACGGAGCACTTCTGGCACGATGGAGTTCCAAGACGCCGAGCGATACCGTTCCACGTCGACCCGTCCGGCGACGGGGTCCGTGCGGCCGGCCTGGTTTGCTGCGTCCACGAACGCACGCATGCCCTTGTATCCCGTTACGGCGACCTTCTGCTCGTCGGTGAAGCCGTGCGGATCCGTCACGCTCCAGTAGTGGCTCAAGAGATGTCCGTCGGATCCGGAAAACGCGATGGAGAGCGGATCGGGAAACGTGCACGTGATGAGCACGCCGTCGAAGAGTCCCGAGACCCGATCAGCGGGCTGGGCGCTTCCGTACGATCCTCCGGAGCAGCCCGCGCTGACCGTGAAGTCGGGCACGCCGTACGTTTCGATGAATCGCTCCTTGGACATCATCGCCGCCTCGCTGGCGAGGACGGCGTTGCAGTTGTTCGAGGCGTGGTGGAGCGTGTTGGCGAATAACGCGTAGCCTTCTCGGAGTCGTTCCAGGTTGAGCAGGCTGAAATCCGAACCGGACGTCCGGATGTTCCCCTGCGCGCCTCCTTGAACGTACCAACCTCCTGGGCAGCCGAAGCCCTGGATGGCGATGAGCCTCCGGTTCCATCCACGTGCTGGCTGGAACGGCGTCGGAGCCGGCTCGCGGGTCGGGTCGTGGAGCACAGCGCTCTGGTAAATCCCGCGGTTCACACCGCCGGTTTCCACCCGGACCACGAACGGGACGGTCGCGCCTGCAAGCGTGGTGACCTTGGCGACGTCGGCGGGAAGGATGGCGCGGTCGGGCAGGGGGCTCAGTGTCGAGTCTCCCTCCGCGAGGTAGAGGTAGGTCACCCTCTCCGGCGCCGTGCAGTTCTCATCCAGCGGGGGGCCGAGGTGGGTGTCGTCGGGCAGCACGAAGGTGTCCGTTTGGCAGATGAACGGCGTCTGGTGAGGCCCCGAGACGATCGGACCCGTCACCGGGTAGTTCGTGAGTGAGAGCGAGGCCTGTTCCGTTCCATGTCTGGCGACCACCTCGCTGGCGCCCTCCGGCAGGCCGGTCAGGAGGCCGGTCCAGCGGCCCGGGCTGCTCACATCCTCCTGAAAGGAACCCGTCACTTCCAACCCGGCGACGTGCACTTGGGGTGCGGGCCCCCCGGCGTTCACGGCGATCTCCAAAAGGACGTCGTCGCCCGATACGTGCTCAGGATGGGTGGAGAGCGTGCGGATCATCACTCCCGACCCCACGCTGGCCCCACCTCCCCGGCTCGAGCAGCCCGCGACGAAGAAACAGGCCAGCAGCGCCAGTCCTGATGTCTTAATGGCCGCCCTGCCCCGCCGGCTCTTGAGCGTCCGACCCGAGGAAGCGGATCAGCTCAGCGCTAACGATCTCCGGCACCTCTTCGTGCGGGTTGTGGCCGACGCCGGGGATCAGGAAGACTTCGGCGTTGGGGAGAACGTCCACCGCATGCCGCGCGTTCTCAGGAAAGTCGGGTCCGTCGATCTCTCCGCCGAGGATCAGCGTCTTCGTCTGGATGTGCGGCCAGTCGTCCACGACCGTGTCCATCCCACGCAGGTTGCCACCGAGCGACCGCACATAGGCCAGCCGCGGCCAGTCGCCGCTGAGGCTTTGGCCGTACCGGATACGAAGGTGATCGATGAACTCGGGTTTCCAGTTCACGTAGCGGCGCATCTCCGTGCGAACCGCTGATTCGTACACGCTCAGCGGGTCCGGCTCCGCGTTGATCTCCCCGGTGAAGGGCCGATAGCCCCGTCCTGCGCGGCGGTCGGTCAGGCCGATCTGGTTGACCGTCACGAGGTGCGTCGTCATCTCCGGATAGAGGAAGGCGAAGCGCGTGGCCATCTGGCCGCCGATCGAGTGGCCGACGATGGCTGCCTGGGAGATCCCCATGTGCTCCAGGAGTTGCGCCGTGTTGGAAGCGTGCAAGCTCATGCTGTACGGAAGGATGGGCTTGGAGGACTTGCCCCACCCGAGGCGGTCCTTCACGACAACCCGATACCCTTCGTTACGAAGAGCCTCGATCTGCTCCTTCCAGTACCACCCGTAATAGCTCCCTCCGTGGAGGAGTACGACAGTCCGACCGTTCGGCGGCCCGACCGGCGACACGTCCATGTACGCGATCCGGACGTCCTGGCCAAATAACTGTAAGTTCAGGAACTCTACCGGATGCGGGTAGGAGATTTCCTCCATATTGATCGAGATGGGGCCCCAGTCCGCTGGTGGTTGGGCCGGTGGAGACTGCGCCTCAAGCGCGGCGTGGGTAACCCCCAAGGCCACTGACAGCGAGAGCACCATAACGAGGCGGGGGGCCCATCTACGTGCGTTGGTCATCATTCCTCCGTGGGCATGGTCCGGCCGACGGGACGCGAAGCAATCGCTGGCGGTGCCGGCGCGGATGCCGGTGATCATAACAGCCTGTTCTTGGACGAGCGAGAGTATCGGGGGCGGACAACACGGCGACAAGGACGCCAGTGTCGCAACCTTACAGTTTGCGTAGGGGCTGCGGTGCTCTGAGGCTTGGGTGGGGCTTACCAGCGCCCACGAGCGCTCGGCTCATATCTGATAGGCGTGAGGTCACCCGACCTCGGACTTCCATACTGACAACGCTCCATTTGGGGGCTACCCTTGTGCCGCGGGCTGGTAAACGCGTCCGTGCTGAGACCAACGCGGAGGATGTAGGATGAACGGAAAGCCGAAGATCAAAGGGATCGCCACAGGAGTGGTACTCCTGATCGGCGTGGCCGGTTGGGTGTTTACCGCTCCTTATGCAGGCAACCAGGGACTTCAGCGTACGCCCGGCGTGATAATCGGAGGGACGGATACTCCCGCTCCGAATGACTTTAGCACCGTCAATGATGTGGCGGGCACTCTGCTGATGAAGTTTCGCGGCTTCCCGCCGTTCGTGGTCTATCTTACGTATGTGGGGACTCCTGAGGGTGTGATCACGGCCACCCGCCCGGACGGGGGATACTGGGCGCAGCGTGTGAGAGACGGTAACGGCGAGGGGTGGCTACGTATCGGTGACGCGACGTACGCGATGCGGGCCCGAGAGATCCTGGGCGAGGCGCGCCTGCGGATGCTCGAGCTGTACTCAGGCAAGAGTGGCATGCCCATGGATAGGGCGGTGGGTGGGCCCGACCCTCTCCGTGACTGGGAGGTCTTCCTCTGGACGCCTCGGTAATTCGTCTGGGGATGGCTCTGCCCGACGTACCCCTGCTGGCTCTTACATGAGACTGCCCAGGACACGCACCGTCGTCGTTCCCCTTGGATTGCTGGTTGCCGGGCTCGGTCGGAGTGCGGTCCCAACCAGCGCACAGTTCCGCCAACCGACGGCGGAGCTGACGCCCACGGTCGAGCAGCAGGCGATCCAGCCTGGCCAGAGTGTGACACTTGTACTTGGGGTCGAGCTCCCAGAGAACATTCACGTGCAGTCGGACGAGCCGCGGGACCCGTTCGTCATTCCGACTCTCCTCGCCTTCACGCTGCCCGAAGGAGTCACGGTGGAGGAGATCACCTATCCCGAGTCCACGGATTTCCTCCTGGAGGGGTGGGAAGAGCCGCTGGCGGTCTTCGAGCATGAGTTCACGATTGCGGTGCGACTGGCGCTGGACACAGAGGTCTTACCAGGCGAGATCATCGTGCCCGGAAGCTTTCTATACCAGGCATGCGACGACCGCGTCTGTTTCGCGCCGGCGACTGAAGCCGTCGAATGGCAGATGAACGTCGAACCGACGGAACGCCGCTAGTGGCCCACCGCACCAACTTCGGGCGGTGAAGGTCCCGCCGCGTTGACTCCCCGCACTGAGGTGCCTACAGTCACCGATCGGAGGGTGCCATGAAACAGTTCAAAGTTTTGGCCATACCGTTCCTGCTGATCTGCCTGGTCTCGCCGTTGGCCCTGGTCGGCCAGTCGCGTAGCCTCGTTTCGGAAATGAGCGATCTGGCTTGGGCGGGAGAAGTCGATAATGCCAGAGCCCTTCTCGAGTCGAGACGGGTCGATGGCGAGCAACCGACAGCAGAATGGCTTGCCGCGGTCTCTTGGATGGCGCGTGGGGCGAGCTTCGCGGAGCGATGGGACCTCGCTGAGCAGTATGCGAGTGAAGCGTTCGAGGGGAGCCTCGAATTGATGAAAGGGCGTCCGCTCGACGCCGAACGTTTCTTGCCGACCGCCCTTGGGGCCGGGATTGAGGTGTTGGGTCACACGTACGACGCCCAAGGAGACCGCGCGCGGGCTGTGACTTTTCTGAGTGCCGTACGGCAAGAGTTTGCGGGCACGTCGATCGAAACTCGAATTCAGAAGAACTTTCTCTTGCTCAGCGTGGAGGGGAAGCCGTTTCCTGCTCTCGACGTCGACGACTATTTCAGTCTACAGCCACCAACGCCCGATGAACTCAGAGGCAAGGTCGTGCTGTTCTTCTTCTGGGCGCATTGGTGCCCGGACTGTAAGCGGCAGGAGCCCGTGCTGAGAGAACTGTACGAACAGTACCATGACCGGGGTCTGGTCATCGTCGGTCCAACCCAACTGTACGGTTACGTCACCCGCGGGCAGACGGCGACGTCGGAAGAGGAGCTAGCGTATATAAACGGCGACTACTCAGCGCAGTATCCGATCCCGCCGTGGATGAGTGTACCGATTAGCGCAGACAACTTCCTCAACTTCGGCGTCAGTACGACGCCGACTCTCGTACTCGTTGATCGCGATGGCATCGTTCAGCGGTACAACCCGGGTGACTTGAGCCACGAGGAGCTGGCCGCACTCATCGAACCGTTGCTCGAGTAGCCAGCTCAGTCCGCCGAGGCGGCGCGCCGTTTTGAAACGCCGTGCGCCTCGTTTGGTCCGAATCAAGCTTTACGGGGTGGGGAGGCACATGCCCGTTCTGTTTCCGCCAATCTGCGTGAACTCGCAAGCGGCTTGTCTATTTCGTCCGACGCGCTCGGCGGCGAGCAGGGAGAAAAAACCTGCGCCGGCGCCGATATCCGCAACGACATCGCCCCCGTTGATCCTGAGGAGATCGAGGAGCTCCTCAGGCTTCTCGCTTTCGTCCCTTTCCGGCCGGTAAAACCAAGCGGCATCCCGCGGATTGACCAGCTCAGTTTGGCGCTCAATGCCGAGCGGGGTCGATTGTGCTGCAGATACAGCCGGAACTAAGAAAAGCAGCGGCAGCAGTAACAGGCCACTAGTGCGATTCGGTCTCATGGTATGGCGGGGTCTCTCTTGCGCGGACAGCTACCTGAGATTCGAGTAGTTAGTGGAGCTCATCCAGTAGGCCTCGATGGAGAGCGACACGTCGTACTTCTCGCGCAGCGCGGCCCAGTCCGGGTCGGAGGCGAACCCCGCCCAGACTTCGTCCCGATGGGCGCGGTCTCGATAGGCGAGCATCCAGACCAGCGTGTTCGGGTCGTCGAGACGCTGCCACACGGCGATGACCTCAGCGCCGTGCTTCTCGAAGATCGCCACCTCTTGCTCGCGGAAGCGCTGATGCAGCATGTCGATGTCGCCACGCTCGTTGCTAGCCGTGTACATCCGGAGCTCGAAACAGCGTGCGTCGGAGCCCACGTTGGCGGAGAACTCCTCCGGCAGCTGGCCGGCCGGGCCGCACGCATCAGGTGGGCCCTGGGCTTGTGCCGTTCCGGCGAACATGAAGCCCACGACGACGGCGGCGAGGATCGCGCTCTTCATCCCTATCTCCCTCTGCAATGGTTGGCGGTTCGAATGTCCAGACGTGTTCAACGGCCCTCTAGGGTAGACGGTAAGCCAACAGCTCGCCGGACAGGCCCCCACCACTCGTGGAGACGACGATGTATTGCTGGTCGTTCACCTGATACGTCATCGGCGACCCGCTCTGCGGGGCCCGCATGTAGACGGCACCGACCTCTGCGCCGGTCGCTTTGTCATAGGCGCGCAGCATCGCGCCGACCTCGCCGGTCTCAGTCGTGTAGAGACCGGACTCGCCGGCGACTACCACAGTCTGGGTGACCAGCACGCCGACGCGGCCAGGCCAGCCGGTTCGCCCGATGTCCATGCCGCCAAGCAACTCATGGTTCCGGATGTTGTCCGGCGCTTCGCCGTGTGGAATCTGCCACGCGATGTCGCCGGTGTTCATGCTGATGGCGGTGATGCGACCCCATGGCGGCTTGATCATCGGGAACCCCTGGATGTTCGTCGAGGCATCGCGCGCGCTGACGCCGTCGGGGCGGCCACGGATAAAGTCCTGGTCGGAGCGGTCCGGGTCGTTGATCATCCCGAGTGCGCCGATCTGGGTCTTGGTGTAGATGTAGAAGAAGCCAGTCTCCGGGTCGGCCGACCCGCCGGGCCAGTTCACGCCCCCGGTCGAGCTGGGTAGCTGGAGGGTGCCGAGGCTTTGGTTGGCGATGGCCACGGTGGGTGGGTCGTACAGCCATCCGACTGTGTATCTGGAGAAGATTTCCTCAGCTTGCGCCAGCAGCTCAGGCGTGTAGTCGACCAGGTCTTCGACGCCGAGGTCGATCTCGTCGACAGGCGGTGGTCTGCTCGGGATCGGCTGGGTTGGTGAATACCACTCACCTGGAATGTCACCCTGTGTCACCGGCATTTCCGGAATGGGCCACACCGGTTCACCGGTCTCCCGGTCGAGCACGAACATGTAGGACTGCTTGGTCGGCAGGATCAGTGCTTTTATATCACGCCCGTCGACTGTGATGTCCAACAGCACCGGCGCAGCCGGTAGGTCCCAGTCCCAGATGTCGTGGTGGACCGTCTGGTAGTGCCAGACCCGTTCGCCCGTGTCGAGGTCGAGGGCCACGACGCTGCCAGAGAACAGGTTGTCGCCGCCGCGATGCCCACCATAGTAGTCGTTGGTCGGCGCCTCAACCGGGATGTAGGCCAAGTTCAGCTCGGGGTCGATGGTCATCTGGGCCCAGACCCCGGTATTTCCGGTGTAGCGCCAGGAATCGTCCAGCCAAGTGTCGTTCCCGAACTCGCCCTGTTGAGGAATCGTGTGGAAGATCCACTTCCGCTCGCCTGTCCGGACGTCGAACCCGCGGATGTAGCCCTTGACGTTCGTTAGCGACGCCGGCGCGCCACCCGGCCGGTGTGCCGCGCCGATGACGATCGTGTTGCCCGCGACCACCGGAGCTGCGTGCAGCCCGATTTCGGCGGTGGGTTCGAGATCCTGGTCGATGTTTTGCTTCAGATCGACGATGCCGGCAACGCCAAAGCTCTGGCTCCGGGCACCGGTCGCGGCGTTGAGGGAGACCAGCTGGTAGCCGGGTGTGACATACAGGATTACGCCATCTCCACCGTCGTCCCAGTACGCGAGTCCGCGGCCGGACAGCGTGCGCGGCGCCTCTTCGCCCCGCTCGCCCTCGTCAACCCGATGGATCCAGAGCAATTCGCCGGTCGCGGCGTCGAGCGCGACCGCGGCGCGTCGAGTGCCGGCCGTCGTGTAAAGTACGCCGTTCACCATCAACGGTGTGGACTGGAAATTGCGCTCAGGCCGCGGACCGAGGTTGTCAGTGCTGAATCGCCACGCCAGTTCCAGATTGCTGAAGTTTTCCGCCGTGATCTGGTCGAGCGGCGAGTAGCGCTGATGCGTGAGGTCGCCGCCGTACGACGGCCACTCGCCTGATGCGGTTCCCGGCTCTTGGGCCGCTGCGGTCAGCGCGACGCTCAGCAGCGCCACTGTCAAGGAGGTCTGGGTTAGCTGCGATAGCAGTCTCATGAATCGTTCCTCATCGGTTCGGGCCTGCACTGCATGACTACGGACGGGCGCTCACACACGACCGCCTGGCTCTCTGTGTAACACACACCTGTATCATCGCCTACCGACGCTGGCAAGCGCCCACCAGCGGCAGAAATCGGTGAAACCCCCTGACCTGCTCTAATCTCGGGCTGACCCGCTGACCGGACTCCCCGGCACCGCTTCGTGGAGGGTGACGCGCCAACGGATTCGCTCCGACTCGATTAGCAGATACGCCACCCGTGGGTTGGCTGCCAGGTCCACCGTGCTGGCGCCGGCCTCCTGGGTGTCGACGATGGTCTGCAGCGGTCGGCCGCTGATCGCACTGTGGAGCGAGACGCGGAAGTAGTTCGTGCCCGGCGCGCCCTCCTGGACGGCTTCCCAAGTGAGCCGCATGGAGCCCGTGGTCACGTCGAAGGACTCGGTCTGCCGGTCGCCGCTTCCCGACCAGTTGCCCAACGCACGCCACAGGGTGGTCGCGGCGGCGACGGGTGGGGCGGGCTCCTCCTGGGGGCTTTCACAGGCTATGAGCGGCAGCGCTACAAGGACGAGCGGCCAGCAGCGCAACCGCCGGCTCACCAAGAGTGACACACGCGAGGGCTTCGCGCCCCGCAGTCCAGTCTACGCCGTGGCAGCGAGCGGTCCGCCTCTGACGGCGCGCCGTACCAGATTGCGCATCAACGGCACCTTGTAGCCGTTGAAGCGCAGCGGCTCAGCGCCCTCGACGGCCAGCTCACCGGCCCTTGCGGCTGTCTCCTCATTCAGCTGCTGGCCGGCCAGCGCTTCCTCCACCGCTTGCAAGCGCAACGGTCGTGCGGCCACGGCGCCGACGACCACCCGGGCATCGTCGATTCGGCCGCCGCTCTCCCTGATCGCCGAAGCGACGTTCACCAATGGGAAATCCCACACCTCGCGGTCGCGCACCTTCTCGAAGTAGAACCGCGCACCCGCCCACGTCGCCGGGATCCGGATGGCCGTGAGCAGGTCGCCGGGCCTCAGAACCGTCATGCGTGTGATGTCCAGGTCCGGTCCGATGAAGTAGTCGGCCGCGTCGACGACGCGCTCGCGTGTGCCCCGCCGGATGACCATTTGGGCATCGAGCGCGACGAGCGCGGGAGCCGTGTCTGAGGGGCTCACGGCGACGCAGCGGCTCGCATGGAGGATGGCATGCTCGCGGTTCACTGAGGTCGGCGTATTGGCGTAGCAGGTGTTTCCGCCGGCCCGATAGCAGGTCCAGCCATCACGGTAGTAGGTACAACGGGTATCCTGCGACACGTTGCCGCCCAGGGTGCCTTGATGACGGATCTGGGGCGATGCCACGAGCTCCGCGGCCTCGGCGAGCACCGCAAAGCGCTCGATGACGGCCGGATGCTCGGCCACGTCAGTGAGCGTGGTCATGGCTCCGATTTCGAGACCGCCGTCCGTTTCGCGGATGCCTTGCAGTTCGTCTACCTGGCTCAACTCAATGACCACACCGGTCCGCTTCGTGCGGTCCTTGAGCCAATCGAACGAGTCCATTCCCCCGGCTATGATCCATGCCTCCTCGCCGTACGCGTCAGCGGCCTCCGCCGCCTCCTCGAGGTTGGAAGGCTGGATCAGCTGGAACGGAGGTATTAAGTCGTTCACGATCGCCATAGCGCTTCTCCTGGACTCCGAGCTACCGAAGCATCGTCTGCTGATTCGTCATCTGGACCTCGCCCGGCATCAGATGTGAGCCGTCAATGGCTCCTCCATGGGCCGCCCGTGCTCGAGCGCCATGAGGATGTTGTCGAGCGTCACCGGTGTGCGTCGGAACACCTCATCGCCGAGCGCCGCGGACAGCGCGTTAAGAACTGCGCACGCACCGGCGGCAACCGGCGGCTCGCCGATGCCACGCGCGCCCACCGGGGTTTCAGGATCCGGCAGGTTCACCGCTTCCCACTGCATATTCCGCGGGATGTCCAGGATCGTGGGCGGACGATTCTGGTACATTCGTTTCGCCAATGGCAGGCCGTATTGCTGGTCGTACACGCTCTTCTGGGCGAGGGTGTGCCCCATGCCGAGCACCGAGCGCCCGAGAAGCTGACCGCCATAGGAGCGCGGGTGGATGATGGTGCCCGAGTCGCCCACTGCCATGTAGTCGAGTATTCGGTAGTCGCCGGTCTCGAGGTCCACCTCGACCTCAGCGAACCCAGCGACGAAGGAGAATGACCTGCCGTCGCGTCCGTAGCTGTCGCGCGCGACGCCCATGAGGCCCTGCCCGGCCAGCGCCGTCGCCGACGTGGTCGTGTACCGGTTGATGTCCTCGGGCAGCTCGTGCCCGTCGTACTTGCCGCCGAGTTCGATGGCGCGCTGGGCGACCTCCGCGAGCGTCATGCTACGGCCGCCGTTCGAGACGCGCCCGTCCGCCACACTGTAGGACTCGGGGTTCCCGCCGAGCGACCCGGCGGCGATCTCCTTCGCCTTGACGATGGCGTCCGAAGCCGCGGCGTGGGCGGCCCGCGTCATCGCGTGCGTCGTCTGGCTCCCGCCGGATACGCACGTCCACGGGAGGTTCTGGGACGTGTCTCCCCAGGAGATCTCCACGTCGTCCCACGCCATGCCCATCAACTCAGCCGCCACGCGATGGACGTCGGAGTACGATTCCGTGCCCAGATTGCCGATGCCCGATTTGACGTACATTCGGCCGTCGGGCTTGATCACGAAGAGCCCGTCGAATCCGGTCGAGCCGGCGACGAACGTGCTGACCCCCACGCCGGCCCCACGCACCGTGGAGCCTCGGCGCTGACCGGAGCGCGCCTTACGCGTCTCCCAGTCGAAGAGTTCGGAGCCCCGGTCGAGCGCCTCCCTTAAGAACGCGCTTGTGCAGTACGGTCTTGGGGCGTCGCCAACCTGAGGGCCGAACGGGGCCTTGCCGACGGGCGCGTTCAGGCGGCGGATGTCCACCTGGTCGAGACCGAGCTGACGCGCGGCCTTGGCGATGACTGGCTCCACCATCACGATGCCTTGGAGTCCCCCAGGCTGGCTCTGCGCCCGGCGCGGCGGCGTGTTCGTGAGCACCGTGGTCGCCCGCATCCGCATGGCCTGCGGCTGATAGAGCAACGACACGATGCTGCCGGAGAACAAGGCGTCGCCCCCCGGCTCGTACGCGCTATTCTCTCCCACCGTGAACATGTCGAGAGCCAGGAGGCGCCCGTCGCTGGCAAATCCGGCCTTCACGCGGCCGTGGACGGCAGGGCGAATACCACCAATGAAGTGCTCCTCCTCGCGGGAGATCCGGAGCATGACCGGCTGGCCCGCTTTTCGAGCGAGGATGGCCGGGACCGTGCTGATGACGGCGCCGGTGGCCCGGCTGCCGAAGCCGCCGCCCGTGTACTCCGTAATGAGCACGACATCGTCGATGTCGAGTTGCATCCAACGGGCGAGGGCCGCCACCGTCTGCACGGCGCTCTGCGTGCCCGTGTGCACGTACAGTTTGCCGTTGCGCCAGTACGCGAGCGTCGAGCGTGGCTCGAGCACGTGGTGGTGGTTGTTGGCGACGGAGAACGTCTCGTCGAGCACGAGCGCTGCCTCGGCGAATCTCGCCTCGACGTCGCCGAACGACCATTCGTCCCGAGCCGTGCCGGTAGGCAATCGGCCCTCTTCGTACTCGGCGAAATCGGCGCTCGCCCACTTCATCTCCTGGACCTCGAGGGGGCCTGTGGGCTGTCCCGCCGGACGGCCCCAACAGTTGCCTTCGGAACGCGCGTTGGGCCCGTCCGGACGGAGAGTCACGAGGGGGTCGACCACGAACGGCAGCGGCTCGAAGTCGATCTCGATGGCTTCGATGGCCGCGACCGCCGTCTCTTCGTCCACCGCCGCCACCGCCAGTACCGGTTCCCCGGCGTAGACCGGCTCGTCGCTGAGCGCACGCTCGCCCTTGGGATTGGCAGGGATTCTTTCGCCGAGATCGGTCACGACGTCGGCCGGCGCCGGAAGCTCAGACGCCCTGAGGATGGCGCGCACGCCCGGCATGGCCTCGGCGGCACTGGTGTCGATGCTCCTGACCCGGGCGTGGGGTAGGGGGCTCAGCAAGAGCTTCGCGTAGAGCATTCCGTCGACCCGGAAGTCCTCCGCGTACTTGGCTTTGCCCGTGACCTTGGCGACCAGGTCGGGCGTGAGGTAGTTCTGACCAACCAGCTTCTCAGCCACGGGCCACCTCCCTCGAAAGCTCCGCGCCCCTTTGCAGGGCCGTGAGGATTTTGTCGTAGTCCTGGCACCGGCACAGGTTGCCGGAAACGCCATGAGCCAGCTCTTCGCGGGTCGGGGTCGGATTTTTCTGTAGGAATCCCACCGCCGCCATGACGAACCCGGTCATGCAGTAGGCGCACTGGAAGCCCTGCTCCTCGACCACGCCCTGCTGAACCGGATGGAGCGTACCGTCGGGTGCCGCCAGACCCTCGATCGTCCGGATCTCGCGCGACCT
>Ga0310121_10000628_pt1 | contig 38136 bp, 17 predicted proteins | sample CB27_Tmax_986_MG_FD_203504 | JGI IMG/M metagenome (GOLD analysis project Ga0310121, IMG submission 203504) | Marine microbial communities from Western Arctic Ocean, Canada - CB27_Tmax_986 | ecosystem: Environmental > Aquatic > Marine > Oceanic | place: Canada: Western Arctic Ocean | collected...
CAGGCGGGAGCCGGGACCAGCGAGGAGTTCGTCGCGGACATTTACCTAAACATCGGCGTGGAGTCTGGCCTGCGGGCTCCGGCCGGTAGGCGGTGGCTGACGGCCCTCCACGGTTCTATCGCTGCGCCCAAGGCCCCAGCGCCCGCTCCGGCTGGCGGGACGGTCCACCCCTTCCCCGTCCAGGGCAGCGCGGGGTGATGGGCAGCTCGCCCGTATCGGCCTCGCCCTCCGTTGACGTCGGCGAGCGGTACAACGGCTGGTCTCCGGCCTGGCCGAGGTCCACGCGCATGTTTCGGCAATTCACGACCGCCGACACCGTGCGGGCGATGGAGGACGCTGCGAAGGCCGATCAATGGACGGACCCCGTGCGGCAGCTCGCCATCAGAGCCTACACGGGGGCCGGGGGGAAGCGCGCCGACGACCTCGCCGTCGTACTGGCCGTAGAGAGGGCGGTGTCCCTGGCTGTCGCCTACACGCCCGACCCCCTCAACGTCGAGCTGATCGCACGGCCGGCGCGGCTGCTCGGGATGCCGATCCCGGCCGAGGACTGCGACGGGATGAGCGCGGCGGTCGCTAGCGCGCTGCTCTCCATCGGGTACAGCCCGAAGTTTGTCCGCCTGGCGTGGGACAATTCCGGCGACGATCCCTGGGAGCACGTCCTTGTGCAGGTCCCCATCGAGCACGGCGGCGAGAGCGTCGAGGTCGTCCTCGATCCCACCTACGACGGTAACCTGTCTGGGCTTCTCGGGCGGGCGGTCCTCTCGCACGTCCACGATCCCATCGGCCGGGAGGGCGTTCGCCCCAAGGGGTGGTAGCGTCAGATCCGCGTCAAGCTGGCGGAACCCTCCAGAATCGAGGTAATGTGGACCGCCATCCGCGGGCCGTCGAGCCCCCCCAGGAGCGGGCCGTCGAGCCCCCCAAGGCGGCCCAACCTGACGGAGCGGACCCGATGAAGCACCCGGATGAGGACCCCACCAGGGCGCATGACTGCCGCTGCGGGCCGTCTAGCCACGTCACGCCCGGCCATCCGGGTCTAATCGGAGACAAGCCATTCTGCGGTCCAGGCGAGACGTTGCTGGTCGCCGCCGGTCCGCCGCCCCAGCCGCCCCTTCTCTCGTTGATGCCGGGCGATCCCGTCGCCCAGGCGTCCCAGGTAGACGCCAACCTCTCACTGCTGGCGGGCGGGGGCGGCTACCACCCCTGGGGGCGAACCCGCCTCAGAGAGGCCGTGGGCGACGGTCTGGGCGGCTACTACGGCTCCTGTTCACCCCCGTCGGTGTCCACGTCGAGCTGCGCGCCCCAGGGCGGCCGGGCTCTCGTCGCGGCCGGGCCGCCGCCCCCGCCAGCCTCCCCCGGCCTGGGCGGCTACTACGGCACCTGTTCACCCCCGTCGGTGTCCACGTCGAGCTGCGCGCCCCAGGGCGGACGGGCTCTCGTCGCGGCCGGGCCGCCGCCCCCGACCCTCCCGAGCCCCAGGGGAATCAGCCCCGACCTGTACCCCAAGGATCTGCCCCTCTCCTGGCGGGTGCCGACCAGCGCCCCTGACTACGCCGGCGCGGAGGTGGAGGTCCTCTCGCTCATCGGCAACGGCGGGCCGCCACAGGCGAGCCAGAGCGCGGCTCCGCTGTCGCTGCTCGGAGGCACTCGCCCGATGGGGCGCGTCCTCGGGCAAGACAACGGCGGGGACGGGGGGCCGGCGGTGCCGGCGTCGCGGATCTGCGACTCTCTGTTCGACCCAGACACGGGGACCGCCTGGGGGGAGGACGGAGACCCGCTCGGTGGCTTTCTAGTCAGGGCCGCGTGCGCCGCGGCAGCGGCCGGAAAGGACGCCGCCGCCCTATGCAACGAGTTGGGCGACAACGCCCTGACAGAGGGGTACGTCGAGGCGTGCCAGTCGGCCGTGGCCGGGGCCGCCGCGAGGCGGTTCGACTTTGAGTCGCCAGGCGACGACGTGCTCCCCGGCCGGGCTATGCCCTGGAGGCAGGCCGATGCCAAGGACGTAGACACGCTGGAGGGCGTGCTGCCCTACACCAGCGAGCTGTACCGGGCGATGTACCCCGAGCACACACGCACCTGTGAGAAAAGGGCCGCGGAGAACGCGGCGAGGGTCCGGGCTGGCGGCGGTGGCGGCATCCCGTGTTTCCCCTACACGCAGGGAATGAAGGCGGACGGCCTGGGGCCACCGGTCCACTTCTGGGGCACTTTGCCAAGCGGGTTCAAGCTGTTCTTCGTCCACTCTGCGACGTGGACAAGCCCAGAGGACATCAAGCACGCCACCGGGATCACGCCGGTCCCCGGCGACTACCTGATGACTTTCCAGCCGTACAAGTTCAATACGAACGTCCACCCCAACGGGACCATCTACCTCCACCTCATGCGCCTGACGGCCCCCGGCCAGGGCGACCCGAAGTGGGGCCACGAAACGGACCGCATCCAAGTGGAGTATCCCGACATCATCCGGGTCTCACCGGGCACGCCGCTGCCTGACGAGTGGCGCGTACCGCCCCGCGTCGAGGGCGAAGGGGCGAACGGCTCACCCCCAGGGGGCGAGAAGGCCGATGGCGGGGGCGGCGGTGGCGGCGTGCTGCTGGCCGTGGCCGCCGCCGCGGCCCTGCTGGCCGCCGGGTAGCCATGCCGAGCATCTGGCCCCAGAACGTCGCCGCCCCAATAATCGGCGACGCAGCTCTCCTAGCCAGATTGGAGACCTCATCCCCGACGGGGAAGGCCAGAATCCTGCCCCCCGCCAGCGTCGCCCCCCCCGCTCTGCAATCCCGAAGGCTGGAGCTGCTGGACCGCCGGCTGTACCTGGGCAGGCAGATCCGACACCGGATGGGGATGCCCCGGAGCGGCTTCGACGATCCGAGCCCGGAGAAACAGGCGCAGATCGACGCGTTCAAGCACCACTTGAAGCAGCTCACGGACGACGAGTCCCACCTCCTGCGCGCGCCGTTCTCGGCGACGGCAACGTCGCCCCCTCACCGCCTGGTCGAGAGAATCTACCGCCCGGTCCCACTGCCGATCCTGTCGCCCGCCGGGGTCCTGGGCCAGGGCCGCGACCCGTGGGGCGACTGCGACAACGCCGAGGGCGGCATCTGCGTTGAGACGGTCACGGCCGAGGAGCTGAAACTGCGCGAGCTGGCCGACGAGGCTAGGGCCGAAGGCAATCGGCAGCGCAACGCCCGCAAGGCGTTCGTGGACTCCGAGGGCGTGGACGGCTTCCGCGACCTGTACCAGCAGCGCCGGGGCACCTTCACCCAGGCCGCCGAGACGTTCGCCTTGACGTCGGCGGCAGAGGTGTACGCCAGAGAGAGCGGAATCGACGCGGCAGGGGCCGCCGCTGCCGCACGCGGGCGGGGATACGCGACCGACGCCCTTGCGGCATACCTGCTCGTCCGGGCCGCGAGGGAGGGCGACTACGAGGCGTTGGTTGTCACCACGGCGACCTATTACCGAGAGTTTTTCATCACCTCGTTGATGGACTTCACCACCTGGGCCTGGCCTGGCGTCCAAAACCTCCTGTTCGTCCCGATTCAAGAGTTCATGGCCGAAATGTCAGCCTGGACGAGCCGCGAGCTGGGACAGCTCGTCGGCGTGACCAACCTCGCGGACATCGGGTCCGCCGAGATCGGCGTGTTCATCTTCGTCTGCCAGATTGGATTTGAGTTTCTCGCTGTGCCGTTCATGCAGTGGTTCTATGGCGACGACGCGGACAAGGCGAGGTGGGTTAGGGAGGCGTCGGCCTGGGCGAAGGACGAGGCGATGTCCGAGTTCGGGTTTGACGAGATCGAGGCGGACGCGTTCGTCGAGGGCCAACACTCCAACATGGAATACGGAGCCGGAAGGTTCTATGAGGTGCTCGACGACGCAATCGGGGGCGAGTGCAGCTTTACGAGCGCGGCCTGTTACACCTTCAGTTTCGGCCAGCTCGACGCGTGCCCCAACTGCATCGACGTCGCCATCGACATCGCGCAAGATCACGTCAGCCGACCCCTCAAGGACTTCCTGCGGGACGAGCTGCGGGGAATCCTCTTGGAGGGGTCCATCGGCGAGGTGGGCCGCCGAGCCGAGTACGGGTTCACCCCACCAGGGGGCGCAGTCGGGCCAGTCGCCCCCCCGTACCCCGTAACGGGGGCCGGGGGCGGGCGGGCTCCTGCCGGCGGCGGCGGGGTCGCACAACTACTCATGGGGGGCGGCCTGCTGTACGCCGCCCTCCAGGCATAGGGAGGCATCGCGTTGTCTTGAGGCATCAAACGACCCGCCGACCGGGCGTCGGCACCAAACACGCCGCAGCGAGGGGAGGCACCCCGGATGCGTAGCAGCAACGACCAATCGGGCATGGGCTCGCCCTCCGACTTTTACAGCGGGTCGCTCGGCGCGGGCCGTGCAGCTCGGGCCGCATCGGCCGGGGCGGACTACCGCTCGCCGCCGGAGCGAGCCAGGCGGACGCCCCACCGGACGCCGTTAGGGGAGGCCGACCCCTCGCAGGTCGGTGCCGCTCCGGTAGGGCGCAGGGCGTCGGCGGAAGCCGCCCGCCGCAACTACCTGTCCGGGGGCCAAGACAAGCCGCTAGGCGTCTCGGCGCGTGAGCTGGCCTCGTCGCTCGGCGCAGGCCGCCAACCCGTCCGGGGGATGGGCCAGGGCGCAGAGCCCGGCCTGCTCGACCAGATCACGGGCTACCTCACGCGCGAGGGCGGCCGGCAGTGGGTCGAGATCATGGACGCACTGAACAACGCGATGTGGGACTGGCAGGAGACCAGGGACGCCCTGTGCGGCGTCGAACGCTACGGCTACTACGCCGCCATGCAGGCGGGCGGATGCCCGACCCTAATCGACCCCGCCCTCGCGGACGATGCCGAGGACCGCTACCAACGGGTGATGAGGGTGCGGGACCTCCTCGCCGAGGTCTACCGGCGGTACGACGACTTTGGCCTCGATGCCCTGGAGCCTCAGTCCCGCGGAGTCGCCGGAGCCCGTGGCCTCGGGGAGCCCGTCACGGCCATGACCGTCGCCGCCATCGTTGCGGCAGTGGCCGCCTTGATCGGTGCGACGAGCCTGTTGGTCTGGGCGCTCGCCGAGCAAGAGGACGCCGAAACCCGCAGCCAGGCCGCCGACATCGCCAGGGACGCCTGCGACCTCGACCTCAATTCGGCCGCGTGCGTGGAGGGCCTGCGTGCGTCGCAGGCCCCTGCCAAGGAGGGGATACCCTGGGGGATGCTCGCCCTGGCCGGTGTCGTCGCCGTCGCCGCCAACGCCATGCTCAAGGGGCGGCAGTGAGCCGCACGGACGCGGAGCGGGTATGCGAGGACTTCAAGGACCGGGTTTGTGACAGCTCGGACGACGTGATCGTCCAGTGGCCCGAAAAGGCCGTCCTGCTCGGCCGGGCCATCGAGATCGTCTACCGGTCCGACAAGTGGATGGACAAGGACGAGAAGGCCGACAGGTCCCACCAAGACTACTACCACCCATTCGACACCGAGGTTGACGTCCTCGTAGCGGCCGACAGCCCCCTGGCGTCGGAGCCGGGAACAAACGGCCTGCGCTCTCGACGGCTGACCAAGCCGCCGAAGCACGTCGCGCAGCTCGCCGACGCCCTGGAGGTGATCTACGAGTCGGCCTGCGGTCTGGGCCAGCGCACCATCGAGTGCGAGGCCGGCCCGTCCCTCGGCGACTCGCCGCCGCTGTTGGCGTTCCGCCGCAACGGGGAGGACACGCTGGTCGTCCCGCTGCACGACGGGGCGGTCGTGCTACGCGGGGGTCAGCTCGACGTCAGGCCGGAGGGCATCACAGGATGAAGCTGCGGTGCGGCGGCTGTCTCGGGCTCCTGGGGACGAGGCCCCCGGACTCCAGCTCCGACCTGTCGGTCCGCTGCCGTCGTTGCCGAATGTGGCACCGGGTCCACCTCGACGGGGACACGGGTCCCGTCCGTTGCCCCAGCGCGCACCCCCGCCCGCTGCGGGAGGGGCAGAGTTGCGGCGCGGTGCTCTGCGTTCGCAAAGCCCCGTCAACGCTTGCGCTGCGGTGCCGTCGCTGCGGCGACGACAGGCTTTTCCCGGCCGCCGCGACACTACTACTTGACGGCACGCCCCAGCCCGCTTTAGGATCGCTTCCGTCACTTGGGGGCTGAACGCTCTCCAAGGCGACCGCGGGCCGCCGAGCCCCCCCACCGCGGGCCAATGAGCCCCCTTCCCGGCCAGCGAGCCATCTTCCCAACGAGGGCGCATCGTAGGCCCGGAGGAAAGGATGGCGGCAGAGCGCCTTGTTGTCCTCAATCCCGGCGATGAGCTGTACCCCACGGCGGGTAAGCCGACGCGAAACGCAGGGTCGAGGAAAAAGAACATGCCACGACGTCGCCGCAAGGCCACCAGCAGCAAGCCCCGTCGCTCCTCCAAGGCGACTCCCCGGAAGCGCAACGTAGCGGCCAAGAAGGCCGCCGCCACGCGGAAGCGGAACGCCGCCAAGCGGTCCGCCTCGGCCAAGAAGGCCGCCCGCACCCGCAAGCGCCGGGCCACCAGCTCCATCGCCCGCCGTCGCAATCCGCGACGCACCACCACGACTCGCAAGCGCACGGCCGCCAGCCGTAAGCGCACCACGGCCGCCAGCCGTAAGCGCAACCCGAGCCGGAAGCGGCGCACCACCAGCCGCAAGCGGAAGACCACCCGTCGCCGCAGCACCGGCCTGTACCGGCACAACCCGGCGACCATGAAGGGCTTTGTCGAGAGCCTCAAGACCGCCGCCCAGGTCGGCATGGTCCTGCTGCCCCTGCGGGCCATCATCAACTACATCGGTGCCTGGCCCACCAAGAGCGAGGGCGAGGGCGACGCCAAGATCGTCACCCAGACCTTCGCACAGCAGGTCGGCCCGCTCTACGACGTCGGCATCAGCGCCCTCGCGCTCTACGCCGTGCCCAGGTTCATCCTCAAGGGGAAGATGGCGCGGTATCGCACCGCGGGGACCGCAGCTCTGCACGCCAACCTCATCCTGTCGTCGTTGCAGGCTATCGCCTGGTACGGGCGTCGCGGATGGGACGCCAAGAAGGCCCCCATCGACCGGACGAGCGATGAGTACCCGCGGTGGACTGACTATATCTCTTTCCCCGAGCCCCAAGCCAAGTCAGATGTCAAGGGAGCGCCGTACTACCGCCGCTCCATCGCAGGCCCCCGCTTCGCCGGTACTTACCAGCCGAGCTTGGGCCGAGGCCGCAGCAGCCGCAGCCTCGTCTACAACACCGGCCTCGGCCGGTACGTCGAGGCCGGGGGCTACTAGCCCCGCAGATACGCACACCGAGGGGCTCGTCCCCAGAGAGCGAGGAAAGAACCGATGGCAAACGATTACGTCCTGATGGTCAACGACGGCAACGGCGGCCTCCGGCCGGCCCACAACGGCGAGGAGCAGCTCGCCGTGTCCAAGTGGAGCCTCGCTGATGTGCGGGCCAAGTTCGCGCCCACGCAGCCCACGCAGGCCACGCAGACCTACATCCCCGGCGGCTACGGTGACGGCGGCGACTGTGTGGCCCCTGGCGGCTACATGGACCCCGGCACCCGCGGCCCCTGCGCTCCTCGCGGCAGCGGGACGGGCTACTTCGGCGTCCACGACAACGCGACCGGAGGGACGTCCGAGACGTCGGCGGGTGCGAGCCCGCAGCGGCCGGTCCGCATCACGGCGCTGGAGGCCGGCGGACCCAACCTGTCCAACTGGGTCATGCGGACCTTCCGCGTCAATCAGGACGTCATCAAGCACGGCGGCTACGTCCCGATGGATATTTTCGGGGCCGCCGCGAGGTACAGCGTCGAGTTTGACATGAGGCTGACCCCGGCGGACACCGTGACGATGGGAACCAGCCAGCTCGTCTCGGTCTCGGACCAAGACCTGTTGGTCGGGGCGACCAACTGCTTCAACAGCGCCCGCGGGCTGGACAGCCCGTGCGAACCCATCAGCACTGGCGGCTCTCGTCAGATCATCCTGGGGTTGGGCACCGGCATCGAGGCCGCGGAGATCACCAGCGGCACGGGAGCTGCGGCCACCGCCTCAAATCTGTCGGACAGCCCGGACAGCCCCATCCGCCTCGGGCGGCTCTGCCTGGCGGCGGTGCTCAACGGGACCACCGTGGACGCGTCGCCCCGGCTGGGCGTCACCGCCACGAACGGGATGGAGTACCTCTCCATGATCGAGGTGCGGCAGATCGACCTCAACAGCGTGACCATCTGGACGACGGTCCCGACGAACGGTGCCATCCCGGCGACGGCCTTCGCGGCCGAGAGCGGCGGCGTCTTTTTCCCAGACGTAGACGTCGATCCCAGTAACACAATCCGGGTGGGCGTGGTCAACCGAGCCGCCGAGGCCACCGGCACCGGGACGAACAACGCCCACGTCGTCGGAGCGTTCGTTGGCTGCGAGCTGATCGGCTGCTAGCCCCTGGGTAGAGCCGGGATGGCCCGCGTAACGGCCCCCACCGGACCCCCGGCTCCGAGCGTCGGGGGCTACGGAGAGGGACTACTCGCTTGCTCCAGCCATTCCAGCAGGAGATAACGTCAACGACGTTCACTCCGGTCTGCTACGCGAGCATGTCTCGCGGGCGCACCGGCCCCGACACCGCAGGGCCTCTCTGCAACGTCGATCCCGTCCCCTTCAACTTGATGCTCCTGGGCGGCCCCCGCCAGCCTGGCGTTGACTCCTACACCGGCATGTACGCGAGGATCTCCTGGGGCGTCGGCGGGGCGCGAGCGACCCGCACCGTGTTCCTGGGGACCGACGGCCAGCGAATCAGCGGCCGGGCCGTCTCCGTCGAGATCGAGGCCGCGCTGCGGACCTCCGCAGACGCGGCCCGCCTGGTCGGCGGTATCGCCTGGGACCCCGACGCGGGGACCGAGGTCTCCCCGGCCATCATCAGCAACCTCATCGGCACCCCCACGCTGTCCTACGCACAGGCCAGCGCCGACTCTGCCATCGTCGGCGTCGCCAGTCTCGGCAGCGTCCAGGGCGAGAGCCGGGTCATCAGCGTGTCCAGCGACGGCCTGACCGGCGGCAGCTCGATGGTTCCCGTGCAGGTCATCGTCTACGGCCGTCGCTACGTCGGCAGCGGTTGGGTCCGCCTGGACTCGTTCCTCGTCTCTCCCGACAGCTCGGGGACGGGCATCGGCGGCGACCAGATCATCGCCAGCATCGCGCCGGGCGAGTACGATAGGGTCGGCTATCAGGTCGTGGGATTCCCGAGCGGCGCGGTCGGCGTCGGTGGGAGCGCGACCCTACAAATCTTTGAGGAGTTGGACCCCGACTGATGGCACAAAGCTCCCGATGGTACACGGCGGGCAGCGCGGTGGTTTCGGCCAACGTCGCGTACACGGCCCTCTCGTCCCTGGGCACCATCGGCCCCCTGTGCGACAGGGCGCACGTCTCGGCAGCGGAGACCGCCTCCAGCTTCTCGGGCCAGTTGACCTTTGCCCTTCACGGCCAGCGAGTCGCTGACGACCTGTGGGTGAACTTGTCCGCCTCTACCGCAGGCGTCGAGGTTTCCTCAAGCGGGAGCAGCGAGTCGGGCATGGAGTTCATCGAGCTGCCGCCCGGAGTCTACGACAATTTCGCCTACGTTGTCGGCGGCGGCGGGGTCGCCTCGGGCAGCGCGACCGTGGTCACTTGTTTCCGGGTGGATTCCGATGCCTAGCACCAGCAACGGCTTGCAGTCGGTCTCGTTCGCCAGGGGCATGTGGACGAGCCACAAGGCGAGGGCCTGGGCCAAGGCCAATGGCCTCAACACCCGCTCGCCCCGGCATACCAAGAGCTACTGGCGCTGGCAGCTCGCCAACCCCGGCGAGTACGAGGAATATCACACGCGCGACGTCCCCGCCGACGGCGGGGCTGTCGTCACGTTCGTCGAGGGGACCCACCCGGACTGCGGGTGCCCGGAGGCTCCAGGCTATGACGCCCTGGCGCGGGGCATCACGTCCGAGACCGGCGGCCCGGCCATCCAGGGGGGAACGGATTGGGGCCGCAAGGGTCCGCCGGGCTCCTACCGCCCCAACCCGTCCTACAGCGGCGTAGGCGAGGGCTCCGAGGGAAAGAAGCAATCCAAGCTCGGCACCGAGGCGTGGAACTTCTGGCAACCGAAGGCGGGGATATGGCTCACCGAGGTCGTCAAGGACGTCACGGGCCGTGGCCGTCTCTCCGGCACGCCGGTAGGGCACACCATCGAGCGGTTCCGCATCGTCAAGGAGGGCCGCCACTGGCTCGTTGACCTGGCCGGCATGGCCGGCCGTGTGTGGGAGAGCTACGTCACCAAGGCAGACGCGGGGCAGGAGGGCCACGGCCCCGCCGAGTTCGGCACGGCCAAGCAGGCCGCCGCTGCCCTGGTGGAGACCTGGGAGTCTCCCCGCCGCGTGCGGGACAGGGCCGAGGCCACCCTCATCGGGACCGCCCCGGCCTGGCGTCTCAACCCCGAAGACACCGCGCCACCGCCGGGCACCCTCAGTCGGTCCGCCTTCCTGCGGGGTGCGGTAGGCGAGTACCACATCAACAACCGTTCTACCGGGCGGAGCGCCGTCATCCGCCACCCCGGCGAGGTAGGCCCTGCCCAGCCCCCCGATGCTCTTGAGCCGGCCTATACGCTCTGGTTGGGGGTACTGGAGGAGGGCAGGTTCACCACGACGGGCGGCGCACACTTTAGGCACCCCGCCGCAGCCATCGCCGCCGCCCAGGATTGGGTCAACGAGCGCCAGGCGAACCCCCTCGACCAGCTCGACGACCAGCAGCGGCGCAACCTCGGCCTCATGCTGGAGCATAGCGGCGAGGGCGGGCGGGGGATGGGGTACGACGTCACTGTCACGCGCCTGATGAGGGAGCTTGCGGTTGACCGGGTGACGGCCGAGAACCTGCGTGCGGCGCTGTACGAGCAGCACGCGGACCGCGGCACCATGCCCGGCCCACCGGGACGGCGGACCCCATCGTCGAGCCCAATGTCGGCCGGCGACACCAGCCTGGCCGGCAGAGCCGCCGCGATGTTCAACCCCGGCGGGACGTTTGAGGATATTTACGAAGTGCTGCGGTCAGGGCCGTTGCAGCACGGCGTCTTTGGGGGCACCCGGATCTTCCTTGTCTCGGAGGCCCCCCAGCTAGGGGGCGTCCCCGTCACGTCCGCTCTGATGGGCCTGCGCGAGCCCGGCGGCCCCTACGCCGTCGTGACGAGGTGGGATGATCTAGGGGGATATGGCGACGACCTGGCCGCAGCGACCGCGGCCTTTGAGGCTGGACTGCTGGCGGAATCGACCGACGAGCTGCGGACCGTCCTGCTGCCCGGCAGCCGCGAGCTGCGAGGCCGGTGGCTTGGCGAGGGGCATCGAGCCCAGGCCCCCACCGCCAACCCGAGTCGAGGGCCGGGTGGGGGCGTGCAGGTCGGTCAGACCGGCAGCGGCAAGCCGCTCTACCGCTTGTGGCCGTTGCCGGTGCGTTCCGCCCGAGGCATCTGGCCGATCGCGGCGCGGCGGGAGTTCGCCCAACACCACAATTTCGAGCGCAGATTCACGCAGCAGGATCACACGGACGCGATAGCGGTGTTCGACTCCCTGGGCGGGACCCACGAAGACAGAGAGTCGTTCGATGCGTCCGCGGACCTGCACAGACTCGCTCGCCCGTCGGCCGCCCGTACCCCCGACACTGGCGAGCTTCTCGGGGAGCCACCAATCCTCGCCTGGCGTCTGAACCCGGCCTATCTTGTGGGTCGCCACGGTGCCCACCCGTCCTGGCTCAGGGACGTGCTGGACAAGCGGCAGCGCCAGCTCACGTTCTGGCCCGGCCGGCCGCCGGAGGCGTGGCCCGTGGACTACCTCACTCCGACCTCCGTGGCCGAGCGGTGGGGCGGAAGCGTCGAGCAGGCCCGGCAGCAGCTCGACGATTGGGTTCGTCGCCGCGAGTTTGTCAGGGACGGGGACCAATATCGCCTGGACCTGGCGGCCATCGAGGAGCGGGAGCGACGGGAGTACGAGCGGTACGCGGCCGAGCAGGACGACCTGCGCCAGCCCGAGCCCGAAATGTGGTCTGCGGACATCGACGAGAACCCGCGGACATACCGCGAGGTCCGAGAGGCCATCTTCGCCGATCTGCGGGAGCGAGGGTGGCAGGTCAGCACCCGCGCTCATAGCCGCGAGGGCTACCCTGCCTGGGGCAAGCGCCTCAAGGTGCCACACGCCACGTCGCCCGACGGGGAGGTGCGCCTGTACTTCAAGACGCAGGCCGTCTACGCCGACTACGGCTCTCCGTTCAGCCTGGGCACCGCCCGCTCGCTGTTTTACGACATTCGGAGCCGCGGAATGAGCACCGCGCAGTTTGTGTCGCTGCTCGTCGCGACAGCCACCAGGCGACCCTTCCGGCACAACCCGCCCCGCACGGGCCGCGGTAGCTACCCGTGGTCCGACTGCATGGCCGACCAGATGAAGCGGTACGGCAACGAGGAGACCGCCCGGAAGGTCTGCGGGAGCATCCGAGCGAAATCCATAGCCCGGCACGCCAACCCCGCCGGCGTGGACGCGAGTCCCAACCCCGGCCGCACGCGCTACGACACCGCCTTTGACGAGCACATCGACTGGCTTTGGGACAGCGGGTATTTCGCGGATTGCGAGGGCCAGTCGATGCGAGGCTCGTCCTCGGAGGAGAGGTTGGACTGCGCTCGCGCCATGTACGACCCGGAAACGGCAAGGGAGTGGCTGCAAGAGAGCGGCTACTACACCGACGAGGTGGAGACGGCCCCCGAGCGAACGATGGTCGGTCCTGAGCCGTCCGAGCCATACCGCGGGAAAGGGCCGACCGGGGCGTGGGGCCTGGACTACGTTGTGCCTGACGGGGCCGCGGCTTCCTGGGGGGCTCGCGCAATCGCCGTCGGCACGACGACAGGAACGTGGGGCCTCGATTTTCTCGGGGACCGGATGGACGCCGCGGGGGACAGGGCAGCCCGAGAGCGCCTGGTGGCCGCGCTGAACGACCCCGAGAAGTGGGCGGCCATCAAGGACGGGTTTCGGGCGCTGCGACGCCAGGGGAAGCTCGACGGGAGGGTCGCAGGCCAACAAGTGCTGTACGACGACGGGGACCTCGTTGTCGTGGGCGACACCCACGGGAGCCACGGATACGTCTACGTCAACGCCTGGCTGCGGTCGGACCAGAGGGACGAGAGCCCCTGGGAGACCGACGACGACGACGAGTGGGTCGAGGCCGACGACGCTGCGCCCAAGGAAGTGATGATGTCCGGTCAAGAGATCCGGGCGCGGCTCAAGCGCGGCGACACGCTGGTCGCCCAATACAGCATGGAGGTCTCCCCCTACCCCCGAGGCGAGGAGCTGGTAAAGGTCAAGCGAGGTGAGCAGTTCGTGGTTAGCGCCATCGGCTCCGGCAAAGGCCCAGACGAGGTTGTGGCGCTAGGTGCTAGGGGTCGGGACATTTCCATCGCCCCCTGGTACGTCGCCAACTTCGATGTACTGCCGCCCGACGCGAGCGAGAACCCCTGGCCGCCTTTCGGCATGGGCCAGCCCGACGAGGGCGGCCTCGCCCCCGGCGACCGGGTGCGCTACCCGACCTTTTACCGAGCAGGCGAAGTTGGGCTCGGGACGGTTACCGGCGAGCACGACGAGGGCCGGGGCCTTCCTCTGTGGATCAAGGTGCGGGGCGACGCCGACGGCTTGGAGCGCCTGTACGACCCCGCCGACCTCACCAAGATCGACGCGAGCGAGAACCCGACGTGGCTCCCCGGCCACGGTGCCGCCGGCAGCTACCGCTACATCGCCCCGGCCGGAACCCGGCAGCTCGTCCTGACCGTGGACTTTCGCGAGACCCCCGAATACGCCCCCGAGCCCTGGGAGTGGGTAGCCAGCCTGACGGGCCAGGACATCGACGAGGGCCAGGCCACGGTCGGCACCACAGATTCTACGCTTGCGTGGCTCCAGTCGTCCGAGGTCGCCAGCAGCACCGACCTTGCCGGCGGATGGGCCAGGACGGCCGAGGAGGCGCAGCGAGCTGCGGTGGACGCCGCTGTCGAGGCGAACGTGCTGGACGCAGACACGGCGTTCGTCGTGTGGGAGGAGCTGAACCCCTACTTCACGGCCACCGACGAGCGCGGGCGCAGCCTGGGCACGGTGTCGGCCGACGACCAGCCGGCCGCCCTGGCGGCGATGCCGGGCCAGATCGAGGGCCGGCCCGCACACTTCCAGGCGTGGCGACAGGCCGGCAGCGAGGTCGTGCCAAGCTCGCAGATGACCCGCATAGCCGCGGACCGCCACCGGCCGGGCCGCGTGACGTCCCACACCGACGCCGGCGTGACCGTCCTCGACCTGACCAAGGCGCTGCGTGAGGCGAGCGCCGAGCAGCCGAGGGCCAACTTCAAGGAGGACTTGCAGCCGCAGTTTGTGATCCTCATCGGCCCGCCCGCCAGCGGCAAGAGCTGGTTCGTCGAGAACGTGATCGTCAAGACGAAGGACGCCAAGGGCTTCAAGGGCCGCTTCCCCAGGTTTATGACGGCACCCCCGAGCATCCGAGAGTCCGACGCCCAGCTCCGACACCTCCAGTACCTCGCCGCCCGCGACGACTACGCCCGCCTGGTGGCGGCGCAGCACAGCGGCGATTTCGCGGAGACGCTCGACGACCTCTGGTATCAGCTCGGCATGGGCAAGGACGCGGAGCGCCACGCGCTGCGCTCGGTGGGCCTCCGATCGATCAAGGCGTCCCTCGACGCTGGCTTTCCTGCGTTCTACAAGGCCGCCTCCAGCTACTACGCTTCCATGCGAGGACGGAGGGACGACGACGAGAGCCTAAAGAGGGAGGCCCGCGCCATGTTTGAGGCGGGGGTGATCACGACGCTCAAGCGGGTCGGCGACACAGTGATCGTGGATTCGGCGGGCGAGGACATCGTTGCGACCCCCTTCCCCGATTTCCTGCGCGCCGCCAAGGATGATGGCTTCACGACCAGCCTGGTGTGGATGAACAGCCCGCTGGCTCTCTCGCAGGCACGCAACGAGTTCAGAGGGGCCACCGGCGGCCGGAAGGTCCCCGAGGACGAGACCGCAGCGGCCTATTACAACATGCTGTCCGCCGTCAACGAGATCGCCATCGACAAGAACCTTGACCGCTTCGTCGAGTACGTCTGGGACCCTGGGGCCGGCGTGACGCCCGAGAAGTGGGAGAGCGACCCCCTGGGGCCGTCGGCCGCCTGGGAGGCGCGCAAGATCCCCAAGCTCTACATTTTCAACGGCAAGTGGAAGCTCGCCCAGGACGAGCGGCTGTCGCTCAAGCGCCGCATGGGCCGCACGCCGTCCGTGACGGTCAGGCCCTCGTAGTGTCGAGAATCTCGGCCCAGGGGCGAGTGCGAAGGAAGGCCGAGGACGCCCTGGACCGCCTCGCCGAGGACGACAAAGAGGAGTCGGATGACTACCTCGACATCGAGAACGCGATGTACGAGGACGACACGCTGGCCCTCGTCGAAATGGGCGTCATCACCCAGAGGCTCGCCGACCAGCACGACAAAGAAATCGCAACGGATTACGAGAAGCTAGGCGCGGGCGTCCAGAAGGGCCGGGACCTGACTACCTTGGCCGTGGGGGTTGGCGTCTTCTTTGTGGCCCTCAAGTTGATCCAGAAGGAACCGGCGGCAGGGGGGTGAGCTATGCCGACCTGGCCCGTCCTGCGAGCCACCACCCACCTAACCGAGCCGCCACGCCAGACCGTTGAGGGAATGGTAGAGCGCGGACGGCCCTCGCACGCCCTCGGCGTCCTAGAGCTGCCGGCCACGCCGGCCATCGAGACCGTGGCGCTGGACCCTGCCGCGGCATCCGCCCGCGCGGCGCTTCGCCGTGGGCCTGCCTGGGAGGGGACCGACAAGCGCATCACCATCCTGTCCTGCGGCCTGGGCCAGGACAGCACGGCACTGGCGCTGATGATGGCGGACGGGCACCCCGCCCTGCTCAAGTACCGCAACGAGGACCCGCAGCTCGACTGCATCGTGGCGTTCGCTGACACAGGTTCAGAGTGGGCACATACCTATGATTTCGTCCCGCAGTTTGCCGCCGACATGGAGGCGGCCGGCCTGCGGTTCGTCATTCTCCGCAAGCCGCCCCTGGGGCTGTTCTTTTCGGACCCGGATAAGAGCTGGACGCGCCCCGTTCCGGGCGAGACCCCCTACGCAGCCGCGGAGCGTGGGCGCTTCCACCGCCGACCGGACCTGCTCAACGAGTTTTACTGGCGCTCCGTGGTCGTCATGCGCGCCGGGGCCGGGGGGAGCTGCACGTTCGGCCAGAAGGTCTCGCCCATGCGGCGCTTCATGGGCGCGATGGACGAGTGGGCCATCGGGCTCACCAACGACCGGCGCAGCCACCTCTGGCGAGACGGCCGTAAGGCCGACTCGCTGCCCGCCGACTGGAGCGGCGGCCGTGCGCCAAAGAACCGCAAGCTGCTAGGCATCGCGGCTGACGAGCCAGACCGGGCAGGCGAGAACGACACGCATTACGAGGAGAACCATTACCCCCTCATCGAAATGGGGATGGGCAAGCCCGAGATCCGGCAATACCTCGCCGACCGAGGTTACGGCCACGTCTATAAATCCGGTTGCTCGCAATGCCCCTACCAGGGCGACGGCTGGTACTGGCTTCTCTCGGAGCTGGAGCCGGCCAGGTTCGCGGCCATAGTGCAGTACGAGAGCAACGCCCTGGAGTTCAACCCCAAGGCGTTCCTGCGGGGCGACCGGCCAATCGCAGAGGTGGCGGCCAAGTGGCGGCGGCGAAACCGGCACGCGACCCCCGAGCAGATCCTCTCCAAGGCGTACAACCGGGGCAACCGCATGGGCGGCAAGGCCGGCTCGACGGCGGACGACCTCCAGATGGACCTGTTCGCTGCCGTCGCCAATCCCCGATGTTGGGACGAGATCCGCGAGAACGAGTGCGGCCGGGACGCACCGGCCGAGGTCGTGGGGGCGCACGCCGCCGCCGCCACCGAGACCGGCGAGGGGATGCGGGTGTTCTTTCCCTCCCGCTACGAGGCCAACGCCGAGGCTGGCCGGCTATGATAGCCCTGGCCTACCCCAAGACGTCCTGGCGCAAACGGGAGGCGGCCGAGCACGCCGCGGCGGCCGGCCTCAAGGGGAACTTGGACGCCACCGCCCGCCACTGGCGGGTCACGGTCGCCAACCCGGCCCCTGGGACGGCCCTGGCAAGCCGGGAGACGGTGGCCGCCGACGGCCGCCCCCTGGTAGTCGTCGAGGTCGCCAACCCCCAGGACGAGCTGCTCGACGTCCTGTCACGCCTGCGGATGGCCCCCTCCTGCGAGTTGGAGGACCCCGCCGACGACCCCCTCCCGAATCCGGGCACCCGAGGGGAGGAGGCCCCACCTGACCCCGAGGACAACAGCGTCCCCATCGTCGTGTCCGTGTCTGGCGGCAAGGACAGCACGGCCATGTCGAGCTATGTCGTCCGCAATTACGGCCGCTACCGGAACCTGACGAACCAGGGGTTCCCTCGGATCATCTTCGTCTGGGCGGACACGGGCCTGGAGTGGGAGGACGCAGAGGACCAGGCCCGCAAGGTAGTGGACCGCCTGGTGGCGCTCTACCCCTCCCTGGCGGGCGAGGACGGCACGTTTCCGTTCTACGCGGTGCAGAAGCGCAACGCGGCGGGGATGCTGACTACCCTGCTGGAGCAGATAGAGGCCCGCGGCATCACGCCCGACGACGGCAACCGCTGGTGTACGAGCGAGTTCAAGACGGCCCAGGTCAACGCGTTGATCAAGCGCCTGTGGCCTGTCCAGCCCCACCGGGCGACCACCGAGGAGCAGAAGCGGGCCTACGGCATCATCGAGGCAGGTCCCCCGCTCAAGATATTGGTCGCCATCGGCATCAGGGCGCAGGAGTCCTGGGCACGGGCCGTGAACCGCTTTGGCTCGGAGGGTGCGAGCAAATCGGCGGCCAAGGGTGGCAAGCCAAAGAAGGAAAAGCGGCGGGCCTGGACCGACCCCGACGAGTTTATGTCCTTCAACGAATCCGCGTCCGCCCGCCCGGTCGGGAAGGCGAGAGCTGCGGGCGGCGCTCGCCTGGTGTGGAATTGGTATCCCATCTACGAGTGGGGGCCGGGGTTCGACGGCTTCACCCACGACCCGGAGGTCTCGTTCTGTATGGGAAAGGACAAGGGGTGGGTCGAGCGCCGCCTCACGCCCTCCGAGGACGTCTGGGCCGAGGCGAAGGCGTATGGACTGCCCGAGCATTGGGCTTACTCCGCAGGCTTCAAGCGGATGAGCTGCTCGTTCTGCATCTACGGGAGCCCTGCCGACCTGCGCCGCGCCGCCGAGCTGCGACCGGACCTGTTCCAGCGCATCGGAGAGGTAGAGCGGAAGCTGGAGAAACGGCTCGCCGAGTCGGCGAAGCTGCCCCCCGCCGAGCAGATAGTGTGCCCCAAGTGCGAGGCCCCGCCCTGCGAGCCCTGTGTGACCGCCAGCGGACGGGAGTCCGTACACACGCACAAGGAGCGCAAGCGGGGCGACGAGGCCCGTAAGCAGCTAGCAGCGGCGTCGGTACACCCGCAGCGTGCGGGGGTCGGCACGCCCGTACCGCGGGGCGCTTCCCTTGTCTCCGGCATCTGGCTCGACGAGATTTTCAAGGAGCTGCCGACGGTGACTGCGGGCGGGTTCACCCAGGAGACCGGCGGGCAGCTCGTAATGTTCAACCCCAGAGGCAGCGTCCCCGAGAGCTGGCCCGACGACCAGGGCCTCCGGGCGCGCATCGCCCGAGGCGAGAAGCCCATCGTCGGAGAGTGCGGTCAGTGCGGTTACGTCAGGGAGTTCGACAAGCACCCGCTCCGCTTGGTGAAGTGCCCCTCATGCCGTGCGGGGGTCGGTGCTCCGTGCAAGCGCCCAAGCGGTCACACTCAATGGGGGGGCGCGGAGCACGTCAAGCGCGAGCAGCTCATCGTGGACTCCGGGCTTTTCCCGCCGTGCCCGGACTGCGGCGCGGGCGGGGCGGGCTGGCGCGACGAGCTAGAGCCAGAGCCCGAGCCCGAGCCCCCGCCCCCGCCCCCGCCCCCACCAGAGGATGATGCCCAGATGCGACTGTTCAACCCGGCGGCCCACGCCGTCGCCTTCCCAAAGGCCCACTGGAGCAGGGCCGAGGCGAGCGCGACCGCCAGGGAGCACGGCCTACGCCCCATAGCGACCGACGAGACGGACAACTACTGGCGGGTCGTGCTGCGCCAGGGGGGCGCTGCCGACTACGGCACCGAGTCGGTATCCCTGGCCGGCCGTCCGGTCAGCGTCGTTGTCGGAAACCCCACGCAGGTCGAGCAGATCCTCGGAGAGGCTGGCGGGGGCTGGCACGACGCGGGACCGGTGACGGGGACCGGGACCGACCCCAGGTCTGGCTTCGCGGTGGGCTCGGCGGCCTACACCGGGGAACTGGCGAAGCTGACGGGACGCCACTTCAAGCGGGCGTTCGGCGCGAGCGGGATTCGCCAGGGATACAAAGGCACCGGCTCCAGAGCCAGCAACAGGTTGCAGCACGTCTCGATCTTTCCCTCTGGCGACAGCGGGTGGCCCGCCGAGGGCGCGCTGTCCATGTACTACGACGACGACGCCGCGGCCATCGGCGGCACCTACGGCGGCCACACGGGCCTCGCTATACCCTATGAGGGCCGCTCGGCGGCCGACGTCGCCGACGAGATCCGTCAGTTCGTCACCGTCCTGCGGGACGATGGGCTGGACAAGGCCCGAGAGTTCCGTGGCTGGTGGCGTGAGAGGCCCGACAAATCGCAGCCGTTGATCACAGGGAGGGAGGAGCCCGCCGCGATCGCGGCGCGGCCCCCACCGGCCCCGCGTCCGAGGGCAGGCAAGTTCCGTTATGGGGCGCTTCTGCGGCCTATCAGCAGCGCCACGTTGCCCCCAGGCACGGGTGAGTACGAGATCGAGACACACGCTGACTTCAAGCATGGGGTCGTGGTGCTGGACAAACCGTTGGACCCGGCGGCAGCGGAGCACATGAGCCTTGTGCGTTTCGTGACTGAGAGCGAGGCCCTTGATTCTGTCACGGAAGATTACAAAGAGTATGCCGCGGCGCACGTCGAGGAGTACGAGGACGATCCTTCGATGTTCGCCATCGGCGTCGGGCGGGGGTACGACGAACTAAAGATCCACGTCGAGGGTTTCGACCGAGCGGCGTTCACAGCGAAGGTTGTAGACAAGCTGCGGGCGGAAACTTCACAAGTTGCCACGGGTGATCCCGAGGCTACCCAGGAGAGCCGGTTCGACGCCCTGCGTGCGGAGTCGGAGCTAGGGCCAGGGAGGTCTGACGGGACGTCGGCTCGACGTAAAGAAATCATAGCCTGGCACCACGACCTGCACGTCAGGATGGCGGACCTGCTCGGGGAGACGCAATCGTCGTTCTTCGGCTTGTCCCCACAGCTACAACGGAAGGTCACGGCTCTCACGGAGCGCAAGAACGAGCACGCTGCCGAAAGGGACCGCCTCGACGAGCTGGAGCGTAGTCCCCTTGGCATGGCCGTCGCGCGGTCCGAGCAAAGGCGGGCGCAGACGCCCGCGCGGAGGTCCGAGGCCACGGACCTCTGGACACCCGCCGCGCGTACCAAGGCGAACCTCGCCGCCATGCACATCGCTGCGAGCAAGACCACTGCGGAAATGACCGAGGAGGACCGAGAAGCCCTGGCGCTCTACTCCGGCTGGGGGGGCCTGTCGATACGGAAGGCCGCAGGGGGGTTCCCCGACGATTTCCCCCGCCCCCACGCGCGCGGGCTCATCCATGAGTATTACACCCCGACGGCCGTCGTGGACGAGGTGGCCCGCATGGTGCAGCCCTTGATGGGCACGCTGCCACGCCAGGAGGGCAAGGTGTTGGCCCTGGAGCCCTCCGCGGGCATCGGCCGCTTCATCCAGGCCGCCTCCGGCCCAGGGTTCGACGATCTGGACTGGACCGCCGTCGAGTGGTCCGAGCTGTCGTCGTCGATGCTCGGCGCTCTACGGCCAGACGTCGAGCTGACCGTCGGGCCGTTTGAGGCGTGGGTTCGCGACGAGGGCCACCGCTATGCGGGTCGGTTCGGCTTACTCCTGGGCAACCCGCCCTACGGCAAGCGCGGCTCGGCGCTCACGGAGGACCCGGACCGCTCGTACCGCGAGCGGGCGGCCTACGCGTATTTCCTGCGCCGTGGGCTCGACCTGCTCGCCCCAGGCGGCCTGGGCGTCTACCTCGTCCCTGGGGGCTTCCTCACGGGCAAAGGGGCGCAGGTAAAGAAGCTGCGTGAGAAGGTGCTGCGCCGTCACCACCTTGCGTCGGCGTACCGCCTGCCCTCGGGCATCTTCCCCGGCGCTAACCTCGTCATCGACCTGCTGGTCTTCCGCGCCAGGGGCGGCGAGCTGGAGGCCGTGGCCCCCGACGACGAGGCCATCCTCGCGGGCGACTACTTCCGGCTCCACCCGGATCACATTCTGGGGACCGAGGTCGGCGGCGATGGCGTCAGCGAGGCCGGGGAGGACGTGACCAAGAAGGCCCGGTACGGCTATCAGGTCGAGGGCGAGTTCACGACCCTGCCACCCCTTGTCGAGCGGCCCTTGTACCAAGGCCATCTGACGGCCCTGCCACCCGTGAACCCGCCCAAGCGCCGCCGCGCCGCGAAGGCGCGGGCTCCGGGCGATATGCTCGCCGCCGCCCTGTGGCTCGGCGGTCGTGTCGCGACCTACCGTGAGTCCGACGCCGAGAAACGAGCGCAGCTCCACGACGACCTGACGGACGCCCTGTCGGCCTGGGTCAACGTCTACGGCAACCCGTCGTCCGAGAGCATCCGCTCCTCGCTGCTGGCCGCCAGCCAGGATGACGCCCTGGGCTCATTCCTCTCGGCGTTCACGCCCGAGGGCGGCCTCGTCGAGGCATTGCAGCACAAGCCCGAGATCGAGGTCGCCCTCCCGCGCCGCGGGGGCGACCTGGCGCTCGCCGATGCGCTCTACCGTGCCCACCACGTCCTGCCGGTGGACACCCTGACCAGGGCGAGCGGCGGATTCGTGGACCTGGGTCCGCTGTTCGCGGCCGGCTGGTCCCTGGACGGTAGCAACCTTGCGCCGGCAATGGATTACTTGAGCGGCGAGCTGTGGCCGAAGTACGACCGGGCGCAGGAGGTCATCGACCGCGGAGCCGACCCCCTGGGCGGTGCGGTCCCGCTCGACCAGATCCGTCGCCAGCTCGACAACCTCGCCGAGGCCATCGCCCCGCTGACCTTTGAGGAGATAGAGGGGATCACCCCGCAGCAGGGCTGGATTCCCATTGACATCATCGCCGCGTGGGCGAACAAGGATCTTCGGTCGGAGTGGTACAAGCCGGTCGAGCTGGTCCGCGAGGACGGCATCGTGCAGGTCGCTCACAAGGACTACGAGCACCTGGGCTCGGAGACCCGCGACGTCCAGGCCGAGGTCCGCCACTGCATCGGGTGGATGAACCACGACCGGACCGTGTTCCGGCCCTCCTACCGTAAGAGCGTCGAGACGCTCGACGAGGCCCGCGTAAAGAAGGCGAAGGCGTGGATCGCCAGCTTCCTCGCGTTCGTCGGCGCGGAGGAGGACACCCGCTCGCGCATGGAGGACGCCTACAACCGGCGGTTCCGCGGCTATGTGCAGCCAGAGTACGGCGACGAGGCCGTGGACGTGGCCCGGTGGGGGGACGTCATCAAGCCGTACCCCCATCAGGTCGGTGGCGCTCGACGCCTCATGGCGAACCGTGGCGGCCTGCTCGCCTACGGGACCGGCGTGGGCAAGACTTTCAGCGCCATCCTGATGATCGCCAATGCGCGCCAGGAGGGCTGGTGCCGGCGGCCTGTCGTCCTCGTCCCCAATTCGATCATCTGGAAGTGGCACGCGGACATAGCCATATCGTGCCCCGATTTCCGAATCGCGGTGATTGGGTCGAAGCTCGTCGAGAAGCGCGGCGGTGGGGTGACGTCAAAGCTCGACACGCCGGGCGAGCGGGCTACCAAGTGGGCGGATTTCCAGGCCGGCCTGTACGACTGCGTGCTGTTGACGTACTCCGCGCTGGCCCGCACCGATCTGGACGAGGGTGAGGTCGTCGAGTACGCCGAGCACACCGTCGCCATCCAGAGAGAGGTCCGACTGCGGCAGCGCAACGCCCGAAGCGGCAAGGGCGAGCTGTCGGAGCGTCAGGAGGCCGTGCTTGAGGAGGGCGTGGCCGGGTGGGTGGCCGAGAAGCTGGAGCTGCCGGAGACCTGGGAGAAGGACCCCGGCATCGTCTGGAACGACATCGGCATCGACCTGCTCATCGTTGACGAGGCCCAGAACTTCAAGAACCTTTACCTCCCAGAGGCCAGGGAGGGCGGCGTGCCGCGCTTCATGGGCAGCAGCGGGCCAGGGGCCAAGCGCGCCTGGCAGCTCGACTTTCGGTCGGCTGCGGTCCGCAAGCGGTCGGGCGGCTCTGGGGTCGTGCTCCTGTCGGCGACCCCGGCGAAAAACAGCCCCCTGGAGTTCTACAACATCATCCAGTACGTCGATCACGACGTCTGGACGCGCATGGGGATCTCCGACCCCGAGCAGTTCATCGACCGCTACCTGACCATCGAACTGCGGCAGGTACTCAACACCACGATGATGCCGGTGGAGAGGAGCGCCGTCACCGGGTTCGACAACCTCCATGAGCTGCGCGCCGTGTTGTTCCGCTATGGCGACTTCAAGACCTCCGAGGACGTCGGCCTCAAGCTGCCCGAGACCAAGGTGGCTGTCGTCGAGGTCGATATGAACGACGAGCAGGTCGATAAGAACGACTACTACGTCGAGCAGATCGAGGAGGCCCTGGAGAGCACCTCCTACGAGGAGAAGGGGAAGATCCTCGGCCTGCTCGCCCGGATGGCGATGGTCGCAATCCACCCCCGTCTGGACGAGAAGTACAACTACAAGACGGCCGCCGACGTCACCTTTGACCGCAGCTCGCCCAAGTTTGAGGCGCTGGCGTCCGCCGTGTTGAGGCAGAAGGACTGCGGGCACATCGTCTTCGTCGAGAACCTGGCGGCCCACCGATGGGCGAAGGACACCCTGGTCGCCCGCGGCGTGCCCGAGGGGCGCATTGCCACGCTCAACGCCACGACGGCAAAGAACACCCTGGACCGCAAGCGTATCAGCGACGAGTTCAACGGGGACGCAAAGGAGGGGGTCGCCCCGCTTTACGACGTCGTGATCGCCAACCAGATCGCCTACGAGGGCATCGACCTCCAGCGGCGGACCTGCGCCATACACCACCTCGACCTGCCCTGGGAGCCCGCCACCCTGGAGCAGCGTAACGGGCGCGGGGTGCGCCAGGGGAACACCGAGCCCGTCATCGAGATCAACTACTACTTCGCCTCGCGCTCCCAAGACGGCCTGCGGTTCAACCTCATCACAGGTAAGCGCAACTGGATGGCGCAGCTCCTCCGCAGCCAGGACCGGAGCACCAACAACCCCGCCGCGCAGCTCCAGATGGGTCCCGACGAGATCCTCCTGCTAATCAGCCGCGACCCGGTGGAGACGCAGAAGCGCCTGGACGCGATAAGGGTGAAGCGCGAGGAGACACAACGGGAACGGGTGCGCTCCGACGCGGCCCGCACCCTGTCGGCCGCCGCTGCGCGCTTCCGCAAGGCCGAGACCACCGCCGACAACCGGACGGCCAGCCGGCTGCGGGCCGAGGCCGAGGAACGCCTGCAAGACCTACGCGCCCTGGACCCGCAGGCGTGGCCCTGGGCCTACCAGATCGACCGGGTACGGACGGAGCCCGTCATCGTAACCCCCGATGGCGTGCCGCTGTTCGTCGGGACTCGCCTGCGGGTCGGTAGCCAACTGCTGGAGGTGGGCCAGATCCGGGGGCGAGAGGTTGGGTTGCGGGACGCCAACCGGGCCAACTGGACGGCGACCGAGATCGGTAAGGTCGCCCCGTTCGCCAAGCCCACCGAGGATGGTCCCGGCTTCCAGCTCACGCCCGACGACGTGGACCCGGCCGACTGGCCCCCCGACGACCTGGCTCACAGCAGGAAGGACATCGGCGAGCTGCTCCCGCGCAGCTATGGCTTCCGCGGGTGGAGCGACTCCGGCCTGCCCTGGGCGTCCGATGCGTGGCTGGAGGCGGTCTGGCCCGAGATCGACGGCGAGGTGGCGGACGCCATTCGCACGCGCCTGGACCGCGGGAGTTGGCGCGACGCCGAGCCCGTGCTGCCCGCCAGAGGCAGCGAGGGCGGCGTGATAGGTCTCACGGAGGGGCATCAGGTGGGCGGGAGCCGCAAGGCGCTGTTCCCGCCGACGACCGAGGGCTGGTACGCGTTCCTGGCAAGTGCGACGGAACCCCCGCTCCGGCGATTCGGCGAGCTGGAGGCGATGGGCCGCTATTGGTGGCACCGGGTCATCCCGCGCGACCTGCTATCCGCCCCGCGGGACCGGAGGCCCAGGTTCACGACCGCCCCAGACGCACCGGCCCCGCCCGAGGCCGTGGCACCGATCATGGTGGCCGCAACGCCGCCACCGCTCCCCGCCGAGGCCATCGTCGAGCCCGGCGGCCAGTTTCGCCTGTTCAACCCCAAGAGCGGCCTGGACCCGTTGGTCGCCAAGCATATCTTCGACGGCGACGTCACCCGCTCTGCGATGGAAGTGGTGTTCTATCCGCCGGCCGGCTACGAGTCCGCGCCGGGGGTCGTCGGCGCACAACGGGCCAGAGGCGTCGGTCCAGGCGGACGCGTCCTGGGGGTGGAGGAGGGCCGGCGTGACGAGCCCCTCACGGGCGCAGAGCGGAAGCTGCTGCGGAGGTTGCCGGAGGTGCTGGACCTGGGATGGTTCGGGCCGGTTGACCAGGGCGACGACTACCCGACGAGCATGGCTAACTGGCCGACCCGGCTCGCGGGCCTGACCTCGGTCCTGCTGGACTCTCCCTCCCTGCGCTACCTCGACCACGCCCCGCTGTATTCTCTCATCGCGAAGGGCCACCTCCGCGTCGTCAGCATGCCGTCGCACGACGTCCCTCCCCCCCCGCCCCGCCTGGTGCGCCGGGCCGAGCTGTCAACCGGCCCAGGAGGCGAGACCTACACCCTGGCGAAGATCGCCTCGGAGGTAGACGTGGCGCGGCTGTCGAGCAAGCCGAGGGACCGCATGGGCCAAGAGGTAGGCCGCTCCCTGTTCGGAGACGACGAGCCGGCCGAGGAGGTCCAGATCGACCTGTTCGCCAATCCCGTCGCCAGGCCGAAAGACCCCGTGGACGTGACGTTTCCGGCGGCCCACTGGACCGAGGCCGAGGCGAGGCGATGGCTACGCGCCCGCGGTATGCCGGAGAATCTGGAGCCCTGGCCGCCCTGGGCCTCGGTGTCGTTACAACGGGGGGTCGAGGGGGCGGACCCACAGGTGCTTCCGGCCCACGCTGGCTGGAAGGTGAATCTGCGCCCCCCGAGCCCGAGGGAGCGGAGCTGGTACGGGACCGGAGAGTCGAAGGGCAAGCCCTTGCTGTGGCACGGCGAGGGCAAGGCCCCCGAGCTACGCAACCCCTCGCAGGCCGCGGTGAGCATCGAGCCCCGGCCCGACGAGCGAGGCCGAGAGCAGTGGTTCGACGTGACCGTCGATGGCGGCCGGGTCAACGCCGTGCTCGACCCCGACTTCTCTCCCCGGTCCTACGGGGGCGAGGGCGACGCCTACGGCGGCCACACCTACGGGTTCCTGACGAACCTGTGGGTCGATCCCCCCCGCCGCCGCCAGGGCATAGCCTCGACGCTGGTGCGTGCCGGCGTGCGGCACATGCACGGCCTTGGGGTGCGCCGAGTGATCGTGTTCCCCGAGGGCCAGGACAGCGACCGCCTGGTCGCCAAGCTCGGCTTCGTGCAGAACTACATGCGGGTGCGTAGCGGCCATCCCCCCCTGCGCGGGTGGGAGCTTGACCTGCGCCAGCCGCCGCCGTGGCTCGCCGAGGCCGAGCGCAACCCGGCGGCCAACCCCAAGCGCATCCACGGCAAGGTGTACGTCCACCGCTCGGCGCTGCGGGACCTGTCGCCAACGGAGCAGAAGGCCGTGAGCGCCGCGAGGCGGCACCTACCCCGAGCTGCGGGCCGTGCCTGGGACGTCTGCAAGGTCAACCCGTCCACGGGCGGCGTGACGTTCTCGGCTGTGCCGACGTTCGCCCAGGAGGAAACGCCCGCCATCGCGGAGCAGTGGCTTGTGCGTGCGGACGGCAGCGTCCGCCACATGCCCGCGCCGAGCCCGCCCCACATACTGCATCGGACGGAGCTGATGCTCCCGAATCCGGCCGGCGGGGGCGACAACCAGGGCCGCACGGCGGGCGGCCTGCGGGGCTTCGCAGAGCGGGGTCGTCGGGACGCGGAGCGTCGGGAGAGGCACTACGAGCGGGGTAGCACGCCCGGCACGCCGGAGCACGCCCGTCTAGCCGCCATCGAGGCGGCGGAGCCCCAATGGGAACCCTTTGAGGGGGTGGAGATCCTCCGTAGTCCCGGCCGTCCCGTGGCCGCCATCCCGGCCTCGGACCGTCGCGACTCGCGCCAGTTCGTCGTGTTCGACCTAGAGACCCGAGAGGAGATCGCCTACCTCCGCAAGAGAGAGGTCGTGCCCTGGCTGGTCAAGGAGGCGCTCCGATCCGACTGAACCCCGAGCAGCTCTCGCTTCTGGACTCGCTGGAGCGGGAGGCGATGCTTGGCGGCGAGGTGTTCGACACGGGCACCGGACCGGCGGGCGCGGACCCGCGTCCGCCTCCGTTCGGCCGGCCGCTGCGATTCTCCGACGTCTACGCCGGCGCGGGCCTGCTGTCCCTCGCTGGCGAGGTCGAGGGGTTCCAGCTTGTCGAGGCGGTCGAGATCGACGCCGCCGCCGCGGCGACGTGCGCCGAGAACACCCGCCCCCTGGTCGGCGTGATCGCCGGCGACGCCCGCGAGTGGACGCCGACCGCCGAGATCCCGATCGACGTTCTGGTCGGCGGCCCGCCCTGCCAGCCGTGGTCCGTGCGTGGCAAGCAGCGAGGCCCCTGCGACCCGCGTGCCGACCAATGGCAGCAGATCCTTCGGATGGTCGATGCGTCCAGGCCGTCCGTCGTCGTCGTGGAGAACGTCGGCTCGTCACCCAGCACGTTCCGCCCTGGAAAGTTCGGGGTGCGGGGTGCCGGGCTGCTGGACAAGAAGTTTCACGACTACTGGCTGGCCTGGTGGCGGGCCATGAACGACCTGGGCTACGTCGGCGTAATCTGGTCGCTGCTGGCGGCCGACTACGGCACCCCGCAGCTCCGGGCTCGGCTGTTCTTTGTGGCGTGGCCCAGAGGCGCGGAGTGGGGTGAAGACCTTATCGCGCCGCCGATGCCCACGCACGGCCACCCCGAGTGGGGTGCCACCTTCACCGCGGGCGGGGGTGCCCGCGGGGTCGCGGTCACCAAGCTGCTGTCGGGCACCATGCCCGTGTCGCTGGACCCCTACGCTGGAGGTGCCGGGTCCGCGGGCCGGTACGTCCAGAGTTTCCAGACGCCCCTGCGGTGGGCCTGGACCTCCTCGTTCGACAGGCTCAACGACGGCTGCTGCGGCGGCTTTGGGGCATATTCCTGCGTCAACCTTGGCAACCTGGGAGGGGCGTGCGACACCTGTTTCGACAGGGGCAACTACGAACTGGCCCCCAACGAGAACATCGAGCAGGCCCAGTTGAGCCCGAAGGCCCTGGCGGGCCTGCTCAAGCACCCCGAGCGCGTCGGCCGCTCCACACAGCGCCCCGCCGACATCGGCGGGGGCTCGCCCTGGGCGGACGAAGTAGCCCCGACGATGACGGCCAATCTCGGGAGGGGAGCGCCCTACGGACTCGTCGTCACCGCGGGTTCCCTAGTCGATTTCACCAAGCCCGAGGATTTTGAGTTCCTGCGCCGCCTGACCGTGCGCGAGGCCGCGAAGCTGCAAGACGTTCCGGCGTGGTTCGTGTTCAAGGGCGGCTCCACGTCGCAGTATCGCCAGGTCGGCAACGGCGTCCCGGTGAACGTCGGCCGTGCGATCTTCCGGCACATACGCTACGCGCTCCGGCGACGCACCCGGCAACCCGAGGACATGGAGTGTACGGGCTTTTGGCCTGCCACCAGGCCCCGCATGTGCCCCGACTACGGAGTCCTACGGGGCGAGGCGGACTGCCCCGAGCCGTGGTGGGAGGTCCCCCCATGAGGGACCGCCCCGCCGTCCTCGCCGCGGTTCGCAGCTCGCTGACTCCCGAGCTGCTGCGCTCCGAGCACGTCCCCGACAAGGGCCGCCCTGCGTCGTGCGGGCACTGCTACGTCGCCAGCGAGGCCGTCTGGCACCTCCTGGGCGGCCGGAGGTCCGGGCTGACCCCCAAGACGGTCCGCCATGAGGGCGCGACGCATTGGTGGCTTGAGGACAAGGACGGCAAGATCATCGACCTGGCGGCGAGGGGCTGCTTCGACGAGGCGGTCCCGAGGCCCAAGGGGCGGCGCAGGGCGTTCCTGACCGAGCAGCCGAGCAAGCGGGCGCAGGAGGTCTGCCGGCGGGCCAGGGCCGCGATGCGGGCCAACCCGGCCGCCAGCACCGAGGTCGTCCCACACGCCAACTGGCGAGAGAACCAGGCCGCTACGAGAACCTATGCGGGCGAGCTGGTGGACGCCGGGGTCATGCAAGACACCCTGGAGTTGCGGGCGCTCGCCAGGGGTGGCGACAACCAACCGCTTGTGGACGCCATCGACGAGGCCCTGGAGGAGCAGGCGGCCCTGGAGGAACCGGACGACCCGGATCTGGAGGGAATGAGCGAGTGGCAGCGTAGGCAGCACGCCCCGCCACGCGGCCCCGTGAAGGCCGCCAAGATGACGCCCTACCGGGTGCGCCTGCTCCAGTACCTCATGGACCCCCCTGAGTCCGTACCCGGCTACTTGGACTGGATCTCGGGGATGAGCAGCACGTTCAACCTGCCAGACGTCCGGGGGCTGCGAAGCATGGGCCTCATCACGCAGTCCGAGGGTGGGTCGCCGCCACTTGCCGACGACACCCCGCCCCATCTGGACGTGACGGGCAGGCTGGAGATAACGCCCCTGGGCATCCAGCTCGCCAGCCAGCGGTCTCTGCTAGACGAGGGGCCGATACTGACCTGCTACGAGCCCCATTCGGACGCCCAGGCCGCGGAGCCGCTCAACAGGGCGTTCCTCAAGGGCTGCGCGGACGCCCGTGCGGGGGTCGGATGGGGCCTCGCGGAGTCCCAGGGGCTACCGGAGGCGTCAGGGTCGGCTCGGGCCTACGAGTGGGGCTGGTTCTCGGGGAACGTGCCCTCCCACACAGCCCGCGGCCGGGACGACTTTCGACGGGCCATCAACCGGGACAATCGCGCCGAGGCGTATGCCCGCGCCGGCCTGACCCCGCCGGATCGGCCGACGAAGTGGACGGACCCGGCCCAGCCCTGGTGGGAATGGAGGGGCGAGCCCTCGCAGTACCCGAGCAGGACCGAGGCTCGCCGGCTCGCCGGGGATCGAGTCCCTACCGTTGCCTCCGACTACGTTCACCCCGCCGAGAGAGAGGCCGCCCAGGACTTGCTGCGGCTAAAGGCGCACTACCCCGCCGGCCCGCCCTGGCCGTCCGCCTACTTGCGCTGGAGAGACCCGACGCCGGGCGAGCTGCGAACCCTGGCGGGGCGACACGCCGAGCCTGGGCCGCCCATCGCCAAGGCGGCGGCCCCGCGCCAGATCCGTATGTTCAACCCGGTTCCCGCAGGACCCAGACGCCTGTTCCGGGCGGTCAGCTTTGAGGAGATGGCGGATTTCATCGACCGTGGGGTCCTCCTGGGGCGCGGCGGGCTGTTTGCAGCCGACCCCCGCCGAGTCGCCGAGGGCGAGCATGAGGGCAAGCCGTACCTGTGGTTTGCGACCGAGCTGGGGCCGGTGGCCCATTCTGGGGAGGATTACAGCCGGATAGCTTCGACCACGCCGCACCCGGAGTTGGACGAGCTGACCGCCCGGTGGGCCAGGCTTCGTGACCAAGAGGTACGGAGGAGGCGGTCCGGTGCATACGGATGGGGTGATAGTTCGGGGGCGGCATCCGCCGCGAACAAGGCCATGTGGGACGCAATAGACGCGCGAACGCGCAAGCTAAGGGCCGAGCGCGAGGATCTGCCCTTCCGGTCCTACGGCATCGAGATCGTGGAGCAGCCGGGGGGCGTCTACTTTGAGCACGCGGGCTACGAGCCTGGTGAGCGAAGGTCCTTGCAGACCGACACCGCCGAGGTGGGCTACCCGCCGGGGGCGATCGGGCACGACGCGGTCGTAGCCATCCACCTCCTAAAGCAAGGGAAGCCGGTAGGCGTCCTCGCCCAGGCCACCGCCGCCGCCTACTTGCGGGGCGAGACCGTCGTTCCCTCGTACTACGGCCGCAGACAAGTGGTGGATGCCTCGGTCGTCCTCCTCGGCGCGTGGCCTTACGGTTCCCCTGACTACCGGCTGGCCGCGCAGGAGCGCAGCGTTGCGGAGCGGATGCCCGGCGGCGCAAACTTGCCTACCGTGGACTGGCGGGCGGGTGCGACCGGCAATCCGGCCGAGCAGCTCGCCCTGGTCGGGGAGGCAAAGATGGTCGGAAAGAAAGCGCCATATCGGAGGGAGCAGACCCTCTTTGAGGAGTTCGGAGCTGCTGGCGCACCCAGGCTAGGCGAGAAGGGCTACCGAGGCCCCCCGCACGCCGCTCTCGTCCAGACGGGCCGGCAGGGAGCGGCGGACGCCCTGGATTCGATGATAGCGACGTGGACCGACTCCGAGGTGGGGTTCGTCCTGGGGTGCGCCGTGGACTACTTCTACTGGCTCACAGACCTCCGGGTGGACCTCGGAGGCGGCGACGAGTTCTGCGACGAGGAGGTGTGGAACGAGGACAGCTATTACTGGCACGGCAACCCGGCACAGGTCGTCGTGATGTTCACCCCCGGCCGGGGGTGGGGCGGCGAAGCGTGGCTCCAGTCGAAGCCGGGCGACCCGGCCTATGATCAGGCCACCGAGCGCGTCGCGGCCGGGCTCGGTGCGTTAGAACTGGCCGTCGGGGTCAGCGAGGGGATGGTGGCGAGAGAGTTCGCCGTCGAGGTGCTCTATGAAGCCTATTTCGCACCCGAGCCGAGCGACCGCCTAAAGCTGGTCCCGATCACTCTGAAAGAGGCCGAGGCGTTCATCGTGGAGCACCACTCCGCGCTGCCCTACATGCCGCAGAACACAGCCTACGCGGTCGGCGCTGAATGGAAGGGCCGGCTGGTGGCCGTCGCGACTGCGGGGCACCCCACCGCCCAATGGGGCGAGCGCAAGGTAGACCCGAAGAACGTCCTAGAGCTGACGAGGATAGCGTCGATGGGGGCACCCGACGCCCCCAAGGGGACGAGTTCGATGCTGGCGGCCCGCCTGCTCAAGCTGGCCCCCAAGACGAAGCGCGGCGACCCGGCCGGCCCGTGGTTGTTCGTCACCTACTCGTTGCTGACGGAGAAAGGCGCAACCTACAACGCGTTGCGTGACCTGGGTCTTCGGCCCGTCGAGCTTACGAAGGGCAAGAGCCGCGGCGGTGCTCGCCGTGCCGCGGGCGGCGCAGCTCTAGCGGAGCTGCCCAAGATTCGGTGGGAGGCCGGCCCGGCGGCGCTGACGCCACAATGGGGCTTGATGAAAGAGGCCGAGCAGTTCACGCTGTTCAACCCCGCCGACGCCGGCAACTTTGAGCTAGGCGCATGAGCCTATCGGGCCACGACCGGCGTCCCAGACGCCTCCTAGACCCGCCGCCCTACCTGGCAGAGAGGTACTTCGCGTCCAAGGGCATACCCACGCCCCACACGGAGCCCGACGCGCCCGAGCCCGAGCAGCTCGCCCTGCTCAATCCCGGCCCGACGTGGACCGAGATCATGGAGTGTGGGGAGCCCGACCCAGGGCACGCACAGGGGCGCAAGCTCCTGGCGAAGGGGCCGGCGTGGGAGGGGACCGACAAGCGCATCACCATCCTGTCCTGCGGCCTGGGCCAGGACAGCACAGCCCTGGCGCTGATGGTCGCAAAGGGCGATTACGGCATGGACCGGTTCCGGGCCGAGGGCGCGGAAGACCTCGTTGTCGCTTTCTATGATACCGGCGCAGAGTGGGATTTCTCCTACGCGCTCATCCCTCGGATCGCCCAGATGCTCGGGGACGTCGGCGTCCCCTTCTATGTGCTTGAGAAGCCGCCCATCGAGCTGTTCTTTACCGACCCCGACAAGACGTGGGCGCACCACCGGCCGGGCGAGACCCTGGAGCAGGCGGCCGACCGGGGCCGCTTCCACAATGAGCCCGACCTGCTGCACAGCTACTATTGGGGGGCCACCCTCGCCATCCGAGACAACCGGAGCTGCACGTCGAAGCTCAAGATTGCCCCTAGCCGCAGCTTCATGGACGCCCTGGACCGGGAGCGCATCGGCCTCGACAACACCCGCCGGGGCCACCTCGTTCGGAAGGGCCTCGCACCCCGCAACCGCGTGCTCATCGGGATCTGCTCGGATGAGTCCGAGCGCGCACACCACGCCGAGAAGCCCTGGTACGAGGCTTCGGAATACCCGCTGCTCGACGCCGGCATAACCAAGGACCAGGCCGTCGCCTATCTTCGGGACAACGGGTGGGGCGACGTCTGGAAAAGCGGTTGCGACGCGTGCCCGTTCCAGAGAAAGGGGTGGTACTGGATGCTTCGCGAGCTGGACCCCGTGCGGTTCGCGATGGTCGAGAAGTACGAGCGGGTCGCACGCCGTCGCAACCCGCGCTTGTTCATCGTCGGCGATGACCAGCTTCATCGCGAGGTGTCCTCCTGGCGCTCGCGTAATGGCTCCGAGACCATCGAGGGCGTGCGGGAACGTGGGTACGACCGCCTCAACGCGTGGGGCGCGGACGAGGCGGCGGGAACCCCGGTCACGATGGGCTGCGGAGAACAGACCAGCCTGTTCCTCAACCCAGGCGTCGCTCGGGCGAGCGCCGCCGAGCGCAAGGCGTTCGACCGCCGCTACGGGGCCGTCGATCAGAACCGGGTGCGGGAGGTCGAGGAGGCCGAGGCGGCCGGCCGGCACGACGACGCCAAGTGGCTTCGCGAGTATGTGGAGCGGGAGTACAGCCCCAGAGACATCACCTACCGCTACGACGACAGGCCCTTTGCCGAGCTGGACATCGAGCGGCTGCTGACGCTGCCCGGTGCCCGCGGCGAGCACAAGCATTTCGACGGGTCGAGCACCAAGGGACGATTCTCCGAGGCCCGCCTGGACGAGTTGGCCCAAAGCATCCGCACCGAGGGCTTCCGCCCCGACGAGTACATCATGGTCATCGTGGAGGCCGACGGCCGGGCGCAACTGTGGGAGGGCAACCACCGGCTGCGAGCCGCCAAGCGTGCGGGTCTGGCGACGATCCCCGTCGAGTGGCAGTTCTCCGGCGGCTCCGAGCGCCTGCCTTCTGTGCCACACCCCGCCGACTACTACACCGGCCCCCCGCACGCCGCTCTCGTCCAGACGGGCCGGCAGAGAGCGGCGGACGCCCTGGATTCGGTGATGGCGACGTGGAGGAGCGAGTGAGCAGGACAAGGGAAGCCCTGGAGCGAGTCAGGGCCGGCCACCACCGGCCGCCGTTCACGGCGACGGACCGCTCAACCCCAACGCAGCCGCCCCGCTATCAGGTGGAGGACGGCAGCGGTGCCATGCTCGTACAAGGTGGGTTCGCCTCCAGGCAGCGCGCGGAAGCCTTCGCGGCGGCGGCTACGTCGGTGGCTCCTCCCCAGGGGGCACACGGGCAGCTCGTATTACCGCACCTAGACGAGTCCAACGAGTACAAGCGCGCGTTAGAGGACTGGCGGCTGCGCCCTCCGCACGCACCGCATCCCGACGGCTGGAGGCTGGTAGTGGAGGGGGTAGCGGGTGAGCTGCGACCATACAGGACGAGGGCCGAGCGGGCGGCCGGGCCGCACAGGGTCCCGCGCAGGGCGGCCGGCAGGTTCGCCGAGCGTTTCCATGAGGTCGAGTGGGTGCCGGCGGGGGAGCGCCCGCGGGGAGTCTCGCAGGCTCTCTACCGGGTCGGCGACGTGGTGCGGGTGGCGCTGCCCACGGTGGCCGGCCGGACCCCGCGGGGGACTTGGCACTGGCACTCGCCTCCGGCCAGCGTGCCGCAGCCCGGCCCTGTCCTCGATTTTGTGATGAAGGTCGCTCTGATACGCAGCCGAGCACGGACGAAAAAGGAGCTGCCGCGCCGGTGGCCGCCGTGGGGCGAAACCACGGTGCAGTATTGCCTCGTCCCCGAGACCGAGTATGTCAGCCACCCGATCGAGGCGACGGACACGCGGGAGCGACGGGAGCACCCCTTCACGACGCGCTGCGCGTGGCATGACGAGGACGAGATCGTCGGGCTCGACCCTGACCCTCCCCAGCCGATGATCGAGGAGAGTGGACAGGTCAAGCTGTTCAATCCGGCCGTGCGACAGGACGTGGACTGGCTGGAACAGACCAATCAGGCCCGCCTGGCGCTCCACTTTCCGGCGAGGGGCGAGTCGGGCATGTAGAATCAGGGGGTAAAGAGGTGATGGCGGTGTTTGGAATACGAGGACAGCATGAGTAGCCCCCCACTGGCCTTGGGCTTCCCCAAGCGCGACTGGAGCAAGGCCGACGCCCAGGGATACCTGAGCGCCCAGGGTCTCGGGGAGAACCGCCTGGAGTCGCTCAACAAGCACTGGCGCACGACGCTCCGTAAGAACCCTGGCGGCGAGGTCCACTCGCGCGTTGTCTCGGTGGACCCTGGCCGCTCCCTCGCCGTGATCGAGTCCTGTACCCCCCCGTGCCCCTGTGGGGCGGACCCGCGTCCCAACCCCGCGTTGAAGCTCGCGGCCGGCGACCGGGTGCGACCGTCTGGCAAGGGCCGCACCGGAGGTTGGGACACGGCGGATGAGGGGACCGTCACCCGTGTCGAGGGAGGCGAGGCGTTCGTCCACTGGGACATCATGGAGGGCGACGACGAGTCGCCGATTCCGCTCAAGCCCTCCGACCTGCGGCGCGCCAACCCCGTCGGGCCGCCCATCGCGGGAGGGCCGCGGTGGGACCCCGCCATCATCGCCGGCAGCTACATGCGCGATGCGGCCGGTATGGCTACCGCCAGCAAGTTCGTCGCCGACATTTGGCGGTGGATATGGAGCGGCACGCAGCTCCTCAATCCGGCCGGCGGACCAGCCTTCAACCCCAAGGTCAAAGACTGCCCCTGGTTCCAGCTCGCCGAGGTCAAGCACGACGGCCGCTGGAAGCGTGCCTATGTGCCCTTCCCCGTCCAGTGGCGGAAGCTGTCCGCGGGCCGCGCCAAGGAGCTGCGGAGCGAGTACGGGAGCAAGGCCGCCGACCTCCCGGTGGGCAGGTACACCAGCGCGCTGGTCGTGGGGCGTCCAGACCGCCGCGAGGCGGCGGGCTACCGCGTCTTCCATGAGGGCGACGTCCGTGGCCTGTCCGACGACCCTGCGGTCCGCGTGCGCCTCCAGCGGAAGGGCAAGGTACACATTCTGCGGACCATCAAGCCGCCTGCGAAGCCGATCGGAGACCCCGGCTACCAGATCGACTGGCGGAAGTTTCCCACTGCGGCCCTGTGCGACCCTCCAGACACGGAGCGTCTCCTCGACCCACGCGAGCGACAGCTCTGGCCGTCCGCGAGCGCCCCCGTCACCTGTGTACGCTGCGAGCGGGCGCTCGCCGAGAGGGCAAAGCCGCCCAAGCAAAAGCGAAAGGGGAAGCGCCGGAAGGAGAATCCAAGGAGGGGAGGGGAGGAGAGGGGACGGTGGATGGCGGACTTCCAGTCGCTAACCGGCGTCGGGGGCAAAAAGCCGGCCGATTTCTGGGACACGGCGGCCCACCTACACGCCCAGGGGTTGTCTCCGACCGAGGCGGCCGACCGTTACCTGGCGGCAAGGGGGTGGGACCGTGAGACCCCGCCGAGCGTGCCCGTTTACGGCCGCGGGGATACGGACCGCCAGGGCAACCCGGCCCCGCGCACGCCGGCCGGCGAGCTGCTGCGGGCCGGCGGCTTTCCGGGGATACGCCCCGGCCGCACGGGCATCTGGTACTACCGGCCCCCATCCCAGACCTACGGCGCACCCTGGTTCCCGTACTCCCCCTACACGGACGGGCCGGAGTTCTCGATAGAGCACGGCCTACCGCTGCCCACGGTGGACACGCTCTCCAACACGCACGCCCTGGTCGTCAGCATCGACCTGACCGACCCGGCCGCCATCTACGCGGCGATGCAGGGTGAGAGCTGGAGCCCGACCGGGCAAGCCAGGGAGCTGATCTCGGGGCTCGGCCTGCACCACACCTCGATGAGCGTCGGGGACGTCATCGCCCTGGGCGACGCCCGCCTGGTGATGGTTGCCCGGATGGGCTTCTACGACATTGGGTCTCGCCGGTTCTTCTCGGAGCAGGATTGGGCACGGCGGCGCATTACGGACGGCCCCGACCGGGGGAAGGTTGGCGTCGTCATCCGAGAGGCCAGCACAAAGAGCCCGGTGAGGGCCTACCTTGTCCGCCTGGACGACGGCGAGGAGGTCTGGACCTACGGCAACATGAGCGAGCCCGTGGTGACGGGCTCGGCCAGGCACGTCAACCCGACCGGTGCCCCGAGTATGCCCATGTGGGCGGCTTGGGAGGCGTATCACGACCAGCAGCCCGGCGAGTGGCTCGCAGAGAAGCCGCCCCGGACGCACAACCCTGCGCGCCATCCTCTCTTGTCAGGCGAGTCCAAGTACGACGACGAGGGCTACAAGCGCCGGGAGCGTGTCGAGTTGCCCGATGACGTCCCCGAAGACCCCGACGCGCTACCAGCTCCCGGCCAGCCACACCGTAGAGCTTGGTTCGCCCTAGGCGACAAGCTGGTGCTGCCGGGTCTGGGAGAGATCCCCGACAAGACCTTTGAGACGTACCCTGGCCCCTACGAGGTGATAGACGTGGTGTCCGGGCTGGGCTTGGGCGGGAGACGCGTGACCCACTACTATCTCAGGGCTCCTGGGACGAGCAAGATCCTTATCTACCGACCCGAGGAGAATCTGCCGCACCACGACCTTCTGGTCCGTGACGAGCGCCGCCCCAACCCGCCCGGCTACCCAGGGACGGGGACCGTCTGCGTGGACGACAAGGGCGGTGTGACCATCGACGACATAGAGCGGTTCGTGAAGC
>Ga0310121_10000629_pt1 | contig 38116 bp, 26 predicted proteins | sample CB27_Tmax_986_MG_FD_203504 | JGI IMG/M metagenome (GOLD analysis project Ga0310121, IMG submission 203504) | Marine microbial communities from Western Arctic Ocean, Canada - CB27_Tmax_986 | ecosystem: Environmental > Aquatic > Marine > Oceanic | place: Canada: Western Arctic Ocean | collected...
GTGACGGTGGTACCCGTATTTTCAACGATGGAAGAAGTTCGGCGGGAAGGCACGCCGCTGTTCAAGGCAGCGGGTTGGATCGAGCCCCGACCGACGCCAGTTCGTGTTGCAGCACTTGCGCCAGGAGTGGTTGCAAAGTTGCTGGTGGTGGAGGATCAACTGGTAAAGTCGGGCGAACCGGTTGCTGAACTTGTCAAGGACGATGCGCAACTCAACCATGACCGTGCCTTGGCGGACCTTGAACTTCGCCGGGCAGAAGTTGATGAAGTCAACGCTGCACTCACCGCGGCCAGGATCCGCTTCAGACAACCTGTTCATCTTGAGGCTGCTCTTGGCGAAGCAGAAGCGTTGCTGGCGAAGATTGAAACGCAGGTGAACAATCTGCCGTTCGAGTTGCGGCGTGCAGAGGCGGACCATGCGGCGATGAAGACAGACTACGATGGGAAGCTGGCTGCAAAAGGAGTCGTTGCCGCCGTCGAAATCGACATTGCCAGAAATAAATCCGATGCTGCCCAGGCACTTGTCGAAGAATTGCTCGATCGCTCTCAGTCGCTTAAGAAAGAACGGGCAGCGTTTGCCCAACGGAGGAACGCACTGGAGACACAGCTGAAGCTGCTGGCTAACGAAACCCAGGCAGTGGACGAAGCCGGGGCACAGGTCAAGGCGGCGACTGCTCGTCTTGCGCAAGTCCGTGTTGTTGTTGCTGAAGCTCAGTTGCGACTGGATCGAATGACCGTCACCTCACCGGTTGATGGTCGTGTTTTCCGCCTGATCGCGCATCCGGGTGCGCGCATCGGCAATGGGATGACGCAGATGGAAGGCCACGACGGCAGCACGATCGTGACGTTATACCGGCCTGAAATGTTACAGGTGCGGGTCGACGTCCGTTTCGAGGACATTCCGAAAGTCAGTCTCAAACAACCAGTCGAGATCGACAACCCGGCCCTGTCGTCAGCACTAACCGGCCGGGTGCTCTTTGTCGGTTCGGAGGCCGACATTCAGAAAAACACTCTGCAAGTTAAAGTCGAAATTCCCGATCCGCCATCGGTCTTCAAACCAGAGATGTTGGTGGATGTGACGTTCCTCGCACCGAGACCACTGGAACGATTGTCAGAACCATCGCAGGAAGTGAAACTTTATGTTTTCCAACAACTGGTTCATCGAGGCGACAGTGGAGCATTTGTCTGGATCGCCGATCGGTTAGATGGAATCGCCCGTAAAACATCCATTCAGACCGGGGCAGTCAGCTTCAATGGTCTCGTGGAAGTCACCGATGGCCTGACCGTTTCCAGCCGGATCATCTCTGATGGAAGCGCCGGCTTGAAAAATGGCGACCGGATCGAAGTCACAGGCGAAGATGCCTCACTCGGAACCGATGCCGTTTTGAACGACGGCGCACCTGGTACCTGGGACCGACTGCCGACAGGAGATAACGGGTAATGGCCCTCATCGAGCTCAAAAATGTGACCAAGCAATACCACAAAGGCAACGAGACAATCACGCCGTTGGATGCTGTATCGCTGAACATCGAAGAGGGTGAATTTTTGTCGTTGATGGGAACCAGTGGGACTGGTAAATCCACGCTGCTCAACCTGGTTGCAAGCATTGACCGCCCCGACAGTGGTAGTATCATCATCGATGGCATCGACATCACACGACTCTCCCGTACCAAACTGGCCAGGTGGCGAGCGGCCTACTTGGGTTTTATTTTTCAGACGCACAACCTGGTTCCCGTGCTGACAGCGTATGAAAACATCGAACTTCCGTTGATGCTTTTGCCGATATCCCGCGGCGAACGGCGTAAACGGATCGAGATTGCACTTAGAACTGTTGGTCTGCTTCACCGAGCCGACCATTATCCCCGTCAAATGTCGGGTGGTCAGGAACAGCGGGTTGGTATTGCGCGTGCAATCGTCGCTCACCCGAAGGTTGTGGTTGCGGACGAGCCGACTGGCGACCTGGACGCAGACACATCTGATCAAATACTCGATTTACTGAAACGTCTGAATGAACAACTCAACGTGACGTTGCTGATGGTCACGCACGATACCGAAGCTGCGCAAATCGCCCACAAGCAGTTTCGACTCGATCACGGAAAACTGGTGCAAACAGGTGGCGAGTCCTTCACCCCGACCGTGGTATCCGAGAGGAACGAATCAGCTGGTTAGAGAGCCGGTTCTACGACCATGTTCAAATTCATACCATATATACTCAAAATGCTGTGGCGACATCTCGCACGCACCATTTTGACCGTGAGCGGGTCCGGCGTTGCATTGTTTGTTTTTTGCTTTATCGGAGCCGTGCAGGAAGGTATGAACGACCTGCAACGACGACAGGCGTCCAAGGGATCGTTGATTGTTTTTCAAGCGAACAAGTTTTGTCCGGCAACGAGCCATCTGCCCCAGGATTACGATACGAAGATTGCCCGTCTTGACGGTGTGCGAGAGGTGGTGCCAATCCAAGTTTTTACCAACAACTGCCGAGCCAGTCTCGATGTGGTTGTGTTCTACGGGCTGCCACCGGAGAAACTTCGCCGAGTCCGCGACTTTGAGTTATTGTCAGGGAGTTGGCAGGAATTCGAGCAATATCAAGATGCAGCAGTTGTAGGTCGCTCCGTCGCCAGGCGCCGGGGGATCGGGGCGGGCGACAAGTTTTCGATCGGCGAATTGACCGTGACGGTGGCCGGAATTTTCAAAAGTGACGATCCTGCCGAAGAGAATTACATTTATTCACATTTGGATTTTTTGCAGCGAGGCAAGGGTCTCAATCTGGTTGGTTCCGTGACACAGTTTGAGATACTGTTAAACCCGAATGCTGATGCCACGGAGAAGTGTACCGAGATTGACGACATGTTTCTCGGTGGTCCGGTGGAGACGGATACCCGTCCCAAGGGGGTGTTTCAGGCAAAAAGCCTGGGCGATCTCACACAATTGATCCACATGTCCCGTTACCTTGGCTACGCGTGTGTCGGGCTGGTCTTAGCATTGGTTGCAACGACATCCGTGATGTCGGTACAGGACCGTATTCGGGAGCATGCCCTGCTGCAGACGATCGGATTTTCGTGGCTCCAGGTGTTTTACCTCGTGTTCATTGAAAGTGTGATCCTCAGCCTGATGGGCGGAGCGCTGGGTGTAGCCACTGCCGTAGCTGCATTGAAAATCAGTAGCCTGTCTGTGGGAGCCGAAGCGGTAACCGTTGCCTTTCATCCATCGCTTCGTTTGGCGCTGACAGGTATTGGTGTTTCTTTCATCGCTGGATCCCTGGCCGGTATTGCGCCTGCTTGGCACGCGGCACGCATCGAGATTGTATCGGCACTGCGCGAAGCCTAGGTGTGCGGGCATTCCACTGGGCGGTCTGCAGGAGAATGTTTTCCGGAGAGCCCAATGCGATCCAGTCGGAAGGCCACTTTCGGTCGTTTCCGAGGCCCGTATGACAGGTCATTACGAAGCGAAAGTCATTTCCATCTCGCGGCGCGTTCGCACCGTGTCATCGTCAGGATCAGTCACCACATCGTCCCAGCTGAGGATTTGGTTTGCCTTGACCGGGTGTGCCATCGGGATGTCGTGCGCCAGACCAAGTGGTAGTGCAGCGGCTGTGAGGCTGTCGGCCGACGGCATCAATTGGCCCCTGACTGTAAATCCTCCCTCTCCGTCAAGCACTTCACCCATTTTCAGGTCCCGTTTGGCCACCGTTACCACGTCAGCGACAAAATCGGTCGCGCTGCCTGTAGGCTCGTTGCGCAGAGCGGCGCTGGCCACCGAAATCCCCAATTCCAGACCGATGAGGTGATACGGTTTGTACATAGCACTGATACGGCCGGTCGCATCCGTCGACAGACCGTATTCACCCAGGCAACGGGCAGCGTAGTCGCTCGGCGCTTCAAAAGTTACAAACACTCCCCAGCGTAGATCACGCTCCACAGGTCGTCCGTCTCGGTAGAGACTTGAAATCACTTCCACCTGACCACGCGTATGTAGCTGACCACCAAGTTCGGGCGGAGACAGGACGGTTGCCAACTCGTCGGTTCCGCAGGGCGGAAACGTCAGGCCTTGAGGAGCCACTTTTAATCCAGTTGCGTTGGCCACCGCTGCCATCTCGATTGCTGACTTGGTGCCGTCCAGGAAGGAGTTGAACATCTGTGGATTCATGCCACCGGCAGCCGCTTGTTCGGCCGTCAGGCCGTAATGTTGCCAGACCGTTTCGGGCGTCGAATTGCGGTATTCATCCAGGTACTTGGTTCCCTTGCCCGCCGCCACAACACCCAACCCGCTGGTGCGAGCCCAGTCGATCATTTCGCAGATCAGTGCCGGCTGGTCGCCGTAGGCCAGACTGTAGACAAGTCCTGCCGCCTCAGCTTGTCGCGCCAATAACGGTCCGACCAACGCGTCGGCCTCGACATTGACCATGACCAGGTGCCGCCCGTGCTCCCGACACAACCGGGCGTGTTTGACTCCAGAGGCAGGATGCCCTGTGGCATCGATAACAACATCCAGCCCGTCTGCTGCGATCAGCGCCTGGCTGTCGTCGGTGATGTGTGTGGCACCGGTCGCGAACGCCCGGCTGAAATCGGCTGCTTCCAGTTGCTCGTCTGCCCAACCGGTGTTCAACATGGACTGTCGGGCACGGTCGGGTAAGAGATCAGCCACCGCCAAGATGTGCAAGCCTTTCGTGAAACGGGCTTGCGCTAAAAACATCGATCCAAATTTACCAGCCCCGATTAGACCGACCCGGACGGGTCGCCCTTGTTTCTCGCGGTGGTTTAGCATGCGATAAAGGTTCATCGACGAACCCCAATTTTAGGAGGCCGATTGCATCCGCTGCCCGTAAGCGATCAGGCAATCATCCGCTTCACATTCGAGAGGTGTAAAGTCTCGGTGCGCAATCCATTCTTCGCGTTGAAAACGGCGTATGTGATTATCGACATGGCAGGCGCTGATGTAGACGATGGTGCGACTCCAGGGCGAAATGTTGCCCGGAGAAGCATGTACCAGATTGCAATGAAACATCAACAGCGAGCCGGGGGGCCCTTTGGGTGCCACCAGGCCTCCTTCCTCGACGAGACGGGTGACCGTTGCTTTGTCGAGTGTCCAAAGAGGATAGGACGTGGTTGCCAAATCGTGTCCGGCTTCCAGCACACCGCTCTTGTGGCTTTTCGGGATCAGCATCAGGGGGCCATTGAATTCTGTAACTTCATCAACAAACACCGCGATGTTCATGGCTCTTGGTTCAGGCATCAGGTCATCGCGAGCCCAGGTACCATAGTCCTGATGCCATTGCCAGACGTCTCCGTCGAACGCAGCTTTGGCGTTGACCTTGAATTGATGGATGTACACCGGACCGTCCAGCAATTCCATGGTCGGCTGAATCATTCGCGGGTGGTGCGCCAGCAGGCGAAAAGCTTCGTTGTAGTGATGGGCCGCAAACGCAGTGCGCACCGACTCGTCGTTTTTTTCTCGCCAAACTTCCGGACGACGTTGAGCAAACACGCCCGGCAACTCGTGACCCAGTACATTCATTTCTGCCCGGGAAAATGTGTTGGGCAGAAAAATATAGCCCAGTTCATCAAATTGTTGGAGCTGGTCTTTGGTAAGCATGTTCCCATATTCTTTCATACCAAGGGGCATCGATCAATCGGGGATTGGAAAAGGGGCCGGAACCCTGTGAAAGCTGTTTGTTGCCTCGAGAAAGGAGCAGGGCTGCAAAATGTGCAAGTTGGTTCGCTGGGTGCGTTACCGGAATTGAGTTTTTCAGTTACCTGGAAGATGGACGTCTGGAGACGGTTCGCGTGTTGGACTTCCGGGAAAGTGACAACCGAAAAAGGTCCAGTCCCAACCGGTTCTTAGTGGACCAGAGGGGACTTCATCCGGACAAATTCGGTGACTTGTCAGAGTGGTTCACAGGTGTCTGACCGGTTCTATTGATTGGGGAGGTCGATAGTCGATCAGATCTTCTGCGCCCTTTTTTTCCAGCCGTCTTCCGCACCAGGAACAGGGGTGCCATGCAGAAAAATTGCCAGGCCTGGAAGGATTGCATTTGTCAATCGGTTTCAGAGAAGTGATAATGGACAGGCCGTCAGCAGGCTGGCTTGCGACGGTAAGCGACGGTAAGATTGACCGTACTTGATCATCGCCTCGGACCCTGACCCATGCCGCACCAATTACGGGTTTTTCTTTACAGCAACGTTCTATTGGCGCTGGCCACGTTACCGATTAGGGCAGCATCGCCGGGCGGCCAGGATACATCGCAACCGCCACACTGGTCTTTCATCTGCCCCCAGCGGCCGGCGCTGGCTGAATTAACCAATGTCATGTGGCCCTGCCACGGCATGGACCATTTCATTCTTGCGCGTCTCGAGGCCGCAGCCAGGGCACCAGCTCCGCTGGCCGAAAAGACGCGACTCCTCCGCCGTGCAACACTTGATCTGACCGGGCTGCCGCCAACACTGGAAGAAGTTGAAGCGTTTTTAGGTGATGATTCAGAAAACGCTTATGAAAAAGTGATCGACCGCTTACTGGCTTCTCCACACTACGGGGAACGAATGGCGGTTGTCTGGCTGGACCTGGGACGCTATGCCGATACCGATGGCTACCAGGATGACGAACCACGTACCATGTGGCGGTGGCGCGAATGGTTGATTGATACCCTGAACGAGAATGTTTCCTTCGATCAATTTACGCTCCAGGTGTTGGCGGGCGACTTGTTTCCGGATCGTCAGCCCGAACAGCATCTGGCCACGGGGTTTTTGAGAAATAACCGGGTCAATGGCGAGGGAGGATCGATTGCCGAAGAGTTTCGCGTCGAGTACGCCGTTGACCGCCTGGAAACGGTTGGTGCAACCTGGTTGGGCCTCACCGTCGGTTGTGCTCGGTGTCACGATCACAAATACGATCCACTGACACAGCAGGAATTCTTCGAACTGTTTGCCTTCTTTAATCAAATACCCGAGCCGGGAAGCTACCGGAGAAGTGCCCCACCTACGATCAAGGTACCCAGCCGTGCGGTCCAACATCGTCTTGATATCATCGACCGCCAACTGGTCATCGCTGCCGACGATCCGGCTCGCTGCGAGGAACTGAACAAGGAGAAGGAAAATTTTTTTAAAGAGGTTTCCGAGACGATGGTCATGGAGGACGGCGATCATCGCGATACGTTCCTGCTCGTCCGTGGACAGTACGATCAGCCGGGCATAAAAGTTGTGTCGGGAGTTCCGGCCAGCCTGCCCTCGCTGCCGACCGATGCACCTCCCAACCGTTTAGGCCTGGCTCGCTGGCTTGTCGATCCTGCCCATCCTCTGACCGGCCGGGTAACGGTGAATCGACTGTGGCAAATCCATTTCGGGTCGGCGCTGGTAAAGACGACTTCCGACTTCGGAACCCAAGGTGAGCGGCCCACTCACCCTGCGCTGCTGGACTGGTTGGCCACGGAACTGGTACGACTCGATTGGAACGTGAAGGCCTTCCAACGCATGCTCGTTACCAGCGCCACCTATCGCCAGTCCTCGCGAATGGGGCCATCCCATAAAAATACTACCCTGGTCTCGAATTCCGCCGGTTCCGATACACACACGAACCTCTTCGCTCCGTTTGCCCGCGTACGGCTTTCCGCCGAAATGATTCGTGACCAGGCGCTGGCCGTCAGTGGACTGCTTGCCGATCGTTTGGGAGGACCCTCGGTGAAGCCGTATCAACCGGAGGGCTTGTGGAATGAAATTGCAGGGGGCGCCTCGGGCATTTACGAAGGGGGATATCAACCTGCCACGGGCGAAGATCTTTATCGTCGCAGTTTGTACACCTTTTGGCGACGAACCATTCATCCGCCGGGCATGGAAGTTTTTGATGCACCAAGCCGTGAGATGTGTGTCTCGCGGCGCCAACTCACCAATACCCCACTGCAAGCACTGGCCTTGATGAACGACGTGATTTACGTTGAAGCCTCTCGCGGTTTGGGCGGGCGAATCCTCCGCGAAGGAGGCGACACCTCGAGGGAACGCGCGCGTTTCGGTTTTCGCCTGATGACTTGCAGGTATCCCAGCCAGGCAGAGCTTGACGTCCTGGTCACCGGATTACACAACCACCTGGCGACTTACCAGGATGACGAGGAGGCCGCTTCCCAGCTGATTCATGTGGGTGAGTCGGAACCAGATCCAGACCTGGCGGCAACCGAACTGGCGGCCTATACGGCGTTTGCCAACACGCTATTGAATCTGGACGAGGTGATCAATCGAGAATAGTCCACCCTGGGTGGGTCCCCCACAAACGATTGCCAGGAGTCGACGCCGCAGTCGTTCACATCCAATCGCTTTATTTTTTCATTCAAAAACGTTTTTCATCCAGTAACATTGACCCAAGATGAATCCTGAGATCGAACATCAGCAGCTTCTTACCCGCCGCCATTTCTTCCAACAAACGGGGGTGGGGATCGGTGGCGCGGCGTTGTCAACGTTGCTGTCGGAGGATTCCTCTGCGTCTTCGGGAATCAAGACTGGCGGTTCATTGGGCGGACCCCATTTTGCGCCGCGGGCCAAACGGGTTATCTACCTCTGCCAGTCTGGTGGGCCGGCACAGATGGATCTTTTTGATGACAAGCCAAAGATGCGGGACTGGTACGATGTCGATTTGCCCGATTCGGTGCGAAAGGGGCAACGACTGACCACGATGACATCCAATCAGGACCGTTTTCCAGTTGCGCCGTCTATCTATTCGTTCGACCATCACGGACGGTGTGGCACCCGGATCAGCGAGTTACTTCCATACACCGCTGGTGTCGTTGACCGTCTCTGCGTCGTTAAATCGTTATTCACTGAAGCGATCAATCACGACCCGGCGATCACATTCCTGCAAACCGGGTCCGAGCGGGCCGGTCGACCAAGCCTGGGTGCATGGCTGTCTTACGGTTTGGGAACGGAGAATCAGAACTTGCCGGCGTTTGTCGCCATGACCTCAAGCGGCAAGGTAGGTCAACCCCTCTATAAACGCTTGTGGGGCAGTGGATTCCTGCCGACCGCGTATCAAGGTGTGCGGCTACGCGGGGTCAGAGCACCCGTGTTGTATCTCTCCAATCCTCCCGGCATGAGTCCCCACACACGTCGCCAGATTCTCGACGACCTGCAGCAGCTCAATCAATTCAAACGGGAAGAATTTGGTGACCCTGAGATTTCCAGCCGGATTGCCCAATACGAAATGGCTTTTCGAATGCAGACATCGGTTCCCGAGCTTGCTGACATTTCCGATGAGCCGGAACACATCTTTAAAATGTACGGCGAGGATGCCCGCCGCCGCGGGACTTATGCTTCCCATTGTCTTCTGGCCCGAAGACTGATCGAGCGGGGCGTGCGGTTCGTGCAACTCTTTCATCGCGGCTGGGACCAGCACGATAATTTGCCTACCCGCCTGCCAGAGCAATGCCGCGACACGGATCAGTCCAGTGCGGCGCTCATCCGCGATTTGGATCAACGCGGGTTACTTGACGACACGCTTGTCATCTGGGCCGGCGAATTTGGCCGCACCATCTACTGTCAGGACAAATTAACCAGAGAAAACTATGGCCGCGATCACCATCCCCGTTGTTTTTCGATCTGGTTGGCCGGTGGGGGGATCGCCGGAGGTAGAACCTATGGAGCAACCGACGATTTCAGTTACAGCATCACTCGAGATCCGGTACACGTCCACGATTTGAACGCCACCATCCTGCACTGCCTGGGGATCGACCACAAACGGCTGACCTATAAATTTCAAAGCCGCGATCAACGTTTGACCGATGTCCACGGCCAGGTTGTCCGGGGACTGCTGGCGTAAAGTCGATCGTTTCTGCAGATGATCCGTTCCTCACGGAACGTGTGCATTGAGGGGATGCTTGGCGCCGTACGATCAGTTAAACAATAGCGCATGGCAGTCTTAGCCGGAAATGGGGCTGTTTGTTTGATTGTTGGCGGTCGCTCTGAGGACGACGGGGTTTCTCAAGCCGGCGGGAAAAGTTTGCAACAGACGAAAGTCTGGTCACACGCTGCTTCTCTTGCCGATACGGTTGTTCTTTCGGTGAAAACAGCCGCTTGGTTGTTTGGAATACGTTTCTTTGGAAACACTCGTTCCGTATCGTCAGCAGGTCTGATAAACTGAAGTGGTGTTAATAAAAGGCTTTCGACGGGTTTTTCCCTGTGAACTTTGCTCACAAAATGAAAGCCGGCTCAGCAATATGCTGAAACGCTTTATTCTTTACGACTGCCAAGTAAGATATTCCAAAGGGTTGAGGCCTGTTGGCCACCCGGCGAAAACCTTTAGCACTTTCCCATGAAACACTGCATACTGTCTTTGACAGTGCTACTGGCAGGCTTGACGGCGTCGGCTGCGGAACCGGATCGAAGAGGTCTGGATTTCTTTGAAGTCAAGATCCGCCCCATGTTGGTGACGCACTGTTACGAGTGCCACTCCGCGGGTGCTGCGGCGAAAAACAACCTCGAAGGCGGATTGCTGCTCGACACACGCGACGGCATTCGTCGGGGTGGCGAAAGTGGTCCGGCGGTGGTGCCCGGCCAACTCGACGAAAGTCTACTGATCAGCGCTCTGAAACATGAAGCGTTTGAAATGCCACCCAAGGGAAAATTACCGGATGAGATCATTGCCCATTTCACCGAGTGGATCGAGATGGGGGCTCCTGATTCTCGAGATGGTGTTGCGATTCGTGCGGCATCCGAGAACGATTTGACAGCTGGGCGACAACATTGGTCGTTTCGGCCTTTGAGCCGACCGTCACCTCCCAGTGTCGAGGATTCTCAATGGTGCCTCACACCGATTGACCAGTTCATCCGGGCACGTCAGGAAACGGCCGGTGTGGAGCCTAACCCGCTTGCCAATGCGCGAACGCTGGTTCGACGAGCGTACTTTGATCTGGTGGGTTTGCCACCCTCTCCAGGGAAAATTGAAGAGTTTGTGCAGGATGCCAGTAATGGTCTTGTCGCAACTTACGAAAAGCTCATCGACGAGCTGCTCCAAAGCAGGCACTTTGGGGAGCGTTGGGCTCGGCATTGGCTGGACATCACGCGGTTTGCAGAGAGCAATGGCTACGCTTTCGATGGCGATCGTCTCAATGCCTGGCACTACCGGGATTTTGTCATTCGCGCGTTGAATTCAGATATGCCGTATTCCCAGTTTGTACGGCTGCAGATAGCGGGAGATCTGCTGACAAACGTGAACGTGGACACTACCGCAGAAGCAACGGATGCTGTCGATTCAATTGCAGCGACCGGTTTTCTTGTGGCCGGTCCTTACACGACTCAGCAGACACAGAAAGAACGCGAGCGGAGTCGTTATGAGCAACTTGATGACATCGTGAATACACTGGGCACATCGCTGCTTGGGTTGACGGTGGGGTGCAGTCGATGTCACGACCACAAGTTTGATCCGCTGTCTCAGTTTGATTACTACCGTATGGCTTCCTGCTTTGCCGAAGTTGGATTTTCGGACACGGCAATCAACATGCAGCCGGTCGTGTTTCAGAAGGAGAAAACTGCGCATGATGCTGCTCATGCGGTGCTTGTTGCCAAGCGCACTCAAGATGAACAGAAACGGTTACCGGACCGATTCGAGGAATGGATGGCGGCCGGCAGCTGGGAGGTGGCAACACCGGTTGCCAAACTTACGTTCCACGCCTGGCACTACCTGGGACCCTTCACCGGCACGAACTACCGCCCGGCATACAGGAAGGTGTTTGAACCGGAGGAGGAGGTTGACCTGGGCAGGACCTATCAGGACGGAACGCTGCGGTGGAGGGTGCAACCGGACTGGAAGGACGGCATCGTTCACAACACCTTCAGCGGCAACGACACCACGCATTATGTTTTTCGTGTGATTGAATCCGCTGAAGATCAAATCATCCGGCTGAACATTGGTAGCGGCGACTCAATTAAAGTTTGGCTCAACGACCGGGAAGTGTTGGCGAACCTGGTGGGGCGAGAGGCTGCTCCTGACCAGGAGGTGGTGCAAGTCCCAATTCAGAAAGGGCGCAATACCCTGTTGATGAAAATTGTCAACGACGTTGGTTCCTCGGGATTCTACTTTACAGGGGCTGCGCTAAGACAGCAGGAATTTCCAACCTGGCACCACATCGGTCCCTTTACAGCCAAAGACTATCCAACCGCATTTGATGAATCCTTTCCACCGGAACTGGATACGGACCTCGCTAAATCGTGGCAAGATGGTAAGCTCGAGTGGCATGAGCAGCCCGTCTGGTATGACGGGCAGGTCCACAGTGACAAACTCACTGGAAACAATTGTGCAAATTATCTATTGCGCGTGATCGAGTCGCCCCGACCGCAGGTGTTGTCGTTGTCACTTGGCAGTAACGGTGGCATCAAACTGTGGGTCAACGGGCGCGAGACACTTGCCAATAAAACAAGACGCGAGATGGCTGCCGCCAGTCAAGAAGTGGTTTCGATTCAGCTTGCTGCCGGTCGCAATGAACTGCTGATGAAGATTGTGAACCGGGAAGAAACGACCGGTTTTTACTTTTTAGCTGGCCTTGATTCCACACCAGCAGAGATGGGGCAGATTCTTGCCAGTCAATCTGAAGAGTGGACCGATGAGAAAAAACAGAAGGTTATCGACTGGTACAAGGGATTTGATTCGGAATGGCTGCTGCTGAACCAGGTGGTGGTTCGAAGTGAATCGCAACATCCCAAACCTGATTTGACGGAGGTGTTCGCTGCACGTGTACGGGGTGAGACGTATCAGTTTGGAGATGATACCTTCAAGGTTTACCATTTGCGGCGAGGTAACGCTGACAATAAACAAGACGAAGCGCAGCCAGGGTTTCTGAAGGTTTTAATGCGATCCGCGCAGGAAGAACAGCGGTGGCTTGAGAATTCCAGGGATGCCGAGAAACCTCATCCGGGTCGTGTGGCTCTTGCGGAATGGTTGACGGATGTGGATCACGGTGCCGGTCACCTGCTCGCCCGTGTCATGGTGAACCGACTGTGGCAGCATCATTTTGGTCGCGGCATTGTAACCACTCCTAGCGACTTTGGCGCGCAGGGTGACCAACCGACTCATCCTGAATTACTGGACTGGCTGGCCAGCGAATTGATTTCTGGTGATTGGAAGCTGAAGCGAATCCACAAGCTGATCATGACCAGCGGTGTGTACATGCAGTCCGGAAGAGTGACAGCCAGTGGTCACCAGCACGACCCCGAGGTGTTACTGCTCTGGAAACGCAACGCGCGTCGCCTGGAAGCCGAAATTATTCGCGATGCTTTGTTGGAAGTCAGTGGAACATTGGACCGTACGATGTTTGGATCGGGTACGCTTGACCCGAAGAGCATGCGGCGCAGCGTCTACTTCACCGTTAAACGAAGCCAGTTGATTCAGATGTTGCAATTATTCGACGCGCCGGACACCATGCAAGGAATCGGGGCACGTCAGCAAAGTACTGTTGCACCACAGGCGCTCGCGTTGCTCAATTCTCCCAGTGTTCGGGAATTCGCCACAACCTTTGCCGCCCGGGTTCGTCCCAACTCGGAAGTATCCATCGAGGAATCCATTGACAGGGTGTACCAAGTGGCTCTCGCACGCCCGGCCACGGGCACGGAACGATCGGCCATGAAAGGATTCATTCAGCAGCAGCAAAGCTTGCGAGGCGAAAATGCACACGCGGAAGATCTTGCGATGCGAGATTTCTGCCACCTCGTCCTGTGTATGAACGAATTTATTTACATCGACTGAAGGTTTGGTAAAATGACTATGTCCGGATTACCTTCTCTGGCTACAGTGAGGGATTGCTGCTAGAAATTTGGACCTGATTCTAGACGATCCAACCAAGGCAATAACATCCCATGCAGCATCACTTGATCGGCCCTCCCGCAACGCGACGTAAATTTCTTGAACGAGCCGGTTTGGGCTGCGGGTCGCTTGCTCTGACAAACTTGCTGCTTCAGGAGGGGATCGTGTCGGGCCAATCGCCCCAAAGCAATCCCCTGGCAGAGCGCAGGGCGCACTACACGCCTCGGGCCAAAGCCGTGATCTGGTTGTTTCAGACCGGCAGTCCGTCTCAAGTCGACACCTTTGATTACAAGCCCGAATTACAAAAACGGGACGGTCAAGACCTTGCCGGCGCGGATCCGAAAACCGGCTTCTTCACGACCAGCGGCAAATGTTTGAAATCGCCCTTTCAATGGTCTCAACAAGGCCAGTCCGGCGCCTGGGTCTCCGAAATTTTTCCACAGATGTCGAAGCATGTCGATGACATGGCATTTGTCTACTCGTGCTATTCCCAGTCAAACAACCACACACCTGCGATGCTCGAATTTAATTCGGGGATGATTCGTCAAGGGTTTCCGAGTATGGGTTCATGGTTGACCTATGGTCTTGGTAGCGAAAACGCGAACCTGCCGGCTTACGTGGTCATGCACGGAACCAAACCACGCGGAGGAGATCCCATCTGGTCATCCGGTTTTCTGCCGTCCGTGTATCAGGCCACGGCGCTTGATCCACGTGCGGAACATCCAGTGGACAATCTTGAGCGACCCGCGGAGTTGACGAATCAGCAACAGCGGGCGTTGTTAGACGCACTCCAGGATGCCAATAAAAAACATGCCCAATCGCGTCCCTTCGAACGCGATCTTAACGCCCGGTTAGAAAGCTTTGAACTGGCATACCGCATGCAAACGTCGGCCCCGGAGGCATTTGATGTCGATCAGGAACCGCAGTATCTCCAGGACCAGTATGGTCTGAACCGTGAGGAATCGAAGGAGTACGGGCGTCAGTGCCTGATTGCCAGACGCCTGATCGAGCGGGGTGTTCGTTTTGTGCAGGTGTTCGCCTCTTGCCCCAACACGCCCGGCGGTGGTGTCAAGGACGTTCCTTGGGACGGTCACAACGACATCAACGAGAATCACCGGGCCTGTGCTTCTAGCGTGGATCAACCAACGGCTGCCCTCCTGACCGACCTGAAGGCGCGTGGTATGCTCGATGATACGATCGTCATTTACGGAGGCGAGTTTGGCCGCACGTCCGATTCACAGGGCTCCCATGGTCGGGACCACAATCCGCATGCGTTCACCACCTGGTTCGCAGGAGGCGGCTTCAAGGGAGGGGCCCAGTACGGAACTTCGGATGAGTTTGGTTACAAGTCGGTCGAGAATAGAGTCAATGTGCACGACATCCATGCGACGATCCTGCACCAGATGGGGATCGACCATACGAACTTGACCTACCGTTTTAACGGTCGCGATTTTCGGCTAACCGATGTTGAAGGTGAAATTTTACGAGAGATTCTGGCGTAGACGGAAATTCTACGGGCATGCTTCACCCTCTGTTCCGACTGGCTGCGTGAAGTTAACACATCGGTACTGTGTCAACTTCACGCCGTTTTTTCACCCGAGAATTTCTTTCGCGACGCGGCCATACACATCGGTCAGCCAATGCCCCCAGCATTGCAAAGCTTTGAATCGATCTGTTATGAATCGTCCCATACGTCGTCGACGTCAATTGAAATGTTCGCAATCGCTTGGGTATGAGTGGGTAATCTGTTTGCCAAGCTGCTGGTCGGCTTATTGTGGAAGAAATCGCAACAAATTCCAATTGAGGGTCCCAGCTAACTGATGGAAATTTTAATTTCCGTGAATTCAGGTTGCAATCGTTCGAAGAAATTTATTGTGGCCCGTCAGCAGGCGGTATGTTTACCAGAACAAGCCAGACACCGGGAGAAAAGGTTTCGACACTGGCGTAAGACCTGCGGGACGAAATGTTTTGTTTTTGTGGTTCATGAGTCCTTGTTCGTGGCGTGACGGCACATCCAGAAGCTTTGCCGCTTTTGACGCGAACTCAAACACTTAGTTGGCTTCCCCGTTGCCGGCAGCATCCTCCTCACCATGTGGCGGCAGGCACAGTGCAGGCGAGACAACAATCCACTCGACATTTTCCCGGCGTGCGCGATCTGTGACACTCTGAGCATCGCCGCTACTGGCTCGCAGATGCCACAGTCTGCGTGAACGTTGATGACGGTCAAATCGATGCGCGATCCATCGGCTGCAGAATTCCGCTCGATGAAAGTGGTTGTTTCGAGGAGGGGCGGGTACTGGAAGCTGGATGCAGGATGTTGGATACTGACAATTGAGCCGTGGCAGGACGCTGGCCGATCGGCTCCTTGGAGAGATAAAATATCAGCCATCCGGCAGCAAATAACCTCCGGTTAGGGCACAGTACGCCATCTTAGGATTTTTTAATGCAATACCGCAAGTTGGGAAGAACAGGAGTCGACGTTTCCTCGTTATGTCTGGGCACCATGATGTTTGGCGGTGCTACCAACGAAAAGGATTCAATCCGCATTATCCACCGCGCACTGGATGCGGGGATCAATTTTGTTGACACGGCCAACATTTACAACCAGGGGGAGTCCGAGGTCGTTGTCGGCCGAGGTCTGGCTGGTCGCCGTGAAGGCGTGGTGCTGGCAACAAAAGCCGGGGTGCCCGTTGGCGAAGGGCCGAACATGCGGGGAGCAAGTCGCCATCACCTGCTGTCCCAGCTGGACGCCAGCTTGCGGCGCCTCGACACTGACTATGTCGATTTGTTTTACATCCATGTTCCTGATGAGCACACGGCCGTGGATGAATCATTGCGTGCGCTGGATAACGCGATCCAATCTGGAAAAGTACTGTATGGAGCCTGTTCAAATTTTCGTTCCTGGCAACTGTGCAACAGTCTTTGGACCAGTGATCGACTTGGCCTGGCCCCACTCTCCTGTGTGCAGCCTTTGTACAATATTGTGAACCGTGACATCGAGGTCGAATTGTTGCCACTCTGCCGTCAACAGGGACTGGGTGTTGTCACTTATAGTCCACTGGCCCGCGGCATTTTGACCGGCAAGTACGTGGTTGGACAGCCCTTACCGGAGGGGAGTCGCGCGGATCGCGGCGATGTGCGGATTCGTCAGGCGGAATTACGTGACGCCAGTCTCGAGATTGGTCAACAACTGGTCGACCATTGTCAGGAGCGAGACGTTGATCCCAGTCGGTTTGCTCTCGCCTGGTGCCTGGCCAACCGGGCGATTACCTCCGTCATCGTCGGCCCGCGCACCATAGAGCAGTTTGAGAACAACCTGGATGCACTGGAAGTCACCCTTGATGCGGAGGATGAGGCACTGGTTGATTCTCTGGTCCCTCCCGGTGAGCACAGTGGGAAAGGATTTCCGGATCCGGGGTTCCCGGTGACGGGACGTTTCTTGACCGGCTAAGACGCCAATGCTTTTTGATTCGTGCTCGCGTTTTCTTCTTGTTGACTGACACCCCGGGTCGGGACTTTGGGTAAGCCATCCGAATGGCGACCCGGACTGGCTAAATGGAAAGCGTGACGTGTTGCACCTGGCAACGGGCAAGTCGCTCGGGAACCGGCTCGGGAAGCTCGGTAAAAGCTGATACGCAGGGTAGCTCGGGGTTCGAGTCGAGTTCGACAGGTGGGTCCGACATGTCCTCATCGTAGAAACGCTGGCTGGGAAAAATGTCGGCCGGATAGGTGAAGTTGTCCAGCATGGCCAAGGCGATGCAGTGGGCCGAACCCGTGGCGCTTTCCAGCATGCCGCCCACCCAGCAGGGTATACCTGCTTGCTGACAGATGTCATGAATCGCTACCGCATTGGTCAGCCCCCCGACGCGACCGGGTTTGATGTTGATGTAGCGACAGCTTCCCAATTCGATTGCCTGCCTGGCTGCCTGCACATGTTTGATGCTCTCGTCCAAACAAACGGGTGTCTTAATTTGTTGTTGGAGTTTGGCGTGGTCGGATAGGTCGTCGTGAGCCAGTGGTTGTTCAATCATGGCCAGTTGAAACTGGTCAAGTTGGCGAAACAGATCGAGATCCTTGAGCCGGTAGCCGCTGTTGCAATCGATGTGTATCGTCGGTTCGGGAAATGCATTGCGCACCGCTTGAATCATCGGCAAATCCCAGCCGGGACGAAACTTCAATTTGATGCGTGGAAAACCGCGGGAGACGGCGCCGCCAATGTTGCTCAAGAGGTCGTCGATTGAATCGGTGACCCCGAAATCAGCGCCGATGGGAATCTGGCTCCGTGTCGCACCTAGTGCAACGTGAAGCGGTTCGTTCCGTTGGCGGCAGTAGAGGCTCCACCAAGCCGTGTCAAATGCTGCCTTGGAAAATTGATTGCCCTTGTAGATTGCTAATCGCTTTTGAAGCTGGTCGCCCGTGGTGATTGTTTGGCCCAACAGCGCGGGGGCCAGCCAGTCGCGACCTGCAGCAAACGCGCCTCCTGCCCATTCGGGACTGTAGCAGGGGGCGGCAAACGGGGCGCTCTCACCCCAGCCTGCCAGACTCCCGCTCGACATGCGGCAAAGTACTGCTTCGATCGCCGCGTCTTCGCCGTAAGCTGTTCGCCATGGTTCGATCAGCGGCATCGCGACATGGTATAAATCAATTCGTTCGATACGCATCAATCAAGCTCCTCGAAGAGATCGAGTCAGGGTCGAAACATGGGCCGGGGCAATCCGTGTGTTGTCCGGCTTGAACCCTTAACATAGAGAGCAGAAGCGAGATTTCAAGAGAGGGCGAATCGGGACAACACGTAAGCAGTTCCACCAATAAATGCTAGCGGTAGGGTTTCCATCGGGGACGGCGGATTTTCGACCGGGCGCGCTGACTGGTATCATCCAGGGTCTTGTTCGCGGGCGACAACGGTGGGACCAGACGAGTAGATCCGGGTTCTCCGGACTCGTTCACGCCGGCCACTTTGCTGTCAGAATCTGGTGGTTGCTGTGACTGATGTGCAGTTTCTTCAACGGGTACTTCCGGCAAGATGTTGCCATGGACATGTGGTGCATCGTCGCCGATGTTCCGTCGTGCCAGGCGTGAAGACTCGCTGGCAGGTGTCCAACGGTTGGCCGAGCCACCCCTTCCGTTCAGCCGGATCTGCTCATCGGCAACCAAACGACGACCGTCGGCGGTTTCGTAACGCACGAACAGGTGCAGATGGGAGTGTTTAGGAATCCTCTGCTTCCAGGGCAACTCCAGGTGAATGCCCCGATCGCTACCGGTTTCAACAATAAATTGTGATACCTGGTCAGAATCAAAATCCCAACGGGCAATTCGTGGTTCTTGTTCTTTCAATTGAGGGTCCAGTAATACCAGTGACATAGCACCTTGTAAGGGTAAGACTTGTCCTTTCGCATTACGAGGTTCCAACATGACGCGAATCCCGTCGTCCCCCGGTGCCCCATCGAAATCATGCCCAGCCGTCAGGCGATTGTTAAGTACAACGTGCGTAACATGAGTATCCACAACGTCGTCGCCGGGGGGATTTGGGTTCGTATCGAGTGATTCACTGTCAAGCGAAGTCAGGCTGGCTTGGGAAAGTTCGTGAGGTTCTTCCAATTCATCCGGCGGGGGAATGGCCGGCAGCAGAGCCTCGGGCGGTTCAATCACCTCGAATGAGCCCGCTTCGCTATCGTCTAGTTCGACCTTGGGCGCCTGCAACTGGTCATCTTCAAAATCTTCTTGTGCGAAGTCCTCCTGATTTGAGTCAGAGGCAATATTTGTTGAACTCGTAGATTGTAATTCGGAGAGTTGACTGCTCTTTTCGTCGAGTTCAGCCTCCAGGCTATAAATATAGTCTTCCATTTCCCGCATTTCACGGTGTAACAATTCGAATTCCATTCTCACTCGGGGATTCTGACATCCGACGATTCCCATCAGAAAAACACTCGCCCAAATCATAAGCCGTGATCGTTTCAACGGCGACGCAGGGAACGAACTTTCTAGGCGGTGCGAAGTTTGGCACCGGTTGGTTGTGGATGAGACACCTACGAGCATCATTGCTAGGCACATGATAACCTCACCATCCTTGGGTTGGCTTGCACAGTTTACGGCGGAACCGCCGTTTGTCGATCGGATTGAATTCGGACACGCCGCGCACTGATGGGACGGACAGGAAATGACGGTCAAGATAAGGGACCGTCCCACCGGATCATTTGTTATTCGGTATTCATCTCCGAAAAATGCGAATTCATTCCTTTTTTGGTTCCATACGGTCGACGACCTGATCGATCAATCCATACTCCATCGCTTCACTGGCGGTCATGAAACGGTCTCGATCGGTATCGGACTCAATTTGTTCCAATTTACGCCCTGTGTGTTTTAACAAAATCTGGTTCATCCGCTGCTTGATGCGTTTCAATTCCTTCGCGTGAATCAAAATGTCCTCCGCGGTTCCTTCCATTCCAGCCAATGGCTGGTGGATCATGATTCGGGAATTAGGCAGGGCATATCGTTTTTCTTTGGTCCCCGCGGTCAACAGGACGGCGCCCATCGAGGCGCACTGTCCCATGCAGTAGGTTGCGACGTCACAGGTAATGAATTGCATCGTGTCATAAATCGCCATCCCGGCACTGATACTTCCTCCAGGAGAGTTGATGTAGAGTTGGACATCAGCAGTAGGTTCTTCGGATTGCAGATAAAGTAACTGCGCTACGATGATATTTGCCACGTCGTCATTAATCGCCGAACCAAGGAAAATAATACGGTCTTTGAGAAGCCGACTGTAGATGTCAAAGACCCGCTCTTCTCGGCCACTTGTCTCAACTACGTAGGGTACCAACGGCATGGTCGTTCACTCCGTGTTCATTCGTAATTTCTGGCAATGACGTACTCTTGAAATGTTCGGCAGTCGATATTTGCAACTCGTGACAAATGATTTAAGTCAATGTGGAATCTGGTAGCGGATGATACGTCCTGAATTCTTGAAGGGCGTGGTTGCTATTTCAATCGTCCTCACTGCGCCCGTCACCCGGGCCTTTGGGTGTGCCACTTAGCCATCGAGCGATGGACAGACCGAGCGCTCGACTAGTCGTTTTCTTCCTCTTCCGTACCCAGTGCCTTTGTCAGCACATCATCGACCAAGCCGTATTCCTTCGCTTGCTGTGCATCCAAGTAATAATCTCGATCGGTATCCAGGGCAATTTTTTCGATTTCCTGGCCAGTGTGTTTTGCGAGCACCCGATTCAACACATCTCTGGTTTTCAAAATCTCTTCGGCTTGAATTTCGATGTCACTCACTTGCCCCCCCACACCACCGTATGGTTGATGTATCATCGCCTTGGCATGTGGCAGGGCGTAACGTTTGCCTTTAGTTCCACCAGCTAACAAGACAGCACCCCCACTTGCAGCCAAACCAACGCAGTAGGTTGCCACAGGACACGTCAGTATTTGCATCGTGTCGTAGATTGCCAGGGTTGCCGTGACACTTCCACCGGGAGAATTGATATAAAAGTGGATGTCCTTGCGCCGGTTTTCACTTTGCAGGTAAAGTAACTTCATTATCAGTTCGTTGGCATTTCCGTCATAGATCTCGCCTTGCAGGAACACAATGCGATTTTCCAGTAGCAGGTCGCCGAGCGTCATTTGTCGCTGACGCTGGTAATCGCGATGTGCATATTGATCCGCACGTGGTTCGGAAAATGCGTTATTCATAAATGCAGCAACTCCGTATTAGGTAATGCGCTGTAAACTCTTTGACCACCATCGATGCCCGTCAATTCGTTGATTTCCGAACGTTTTAACATCTTTATCACTCGATTTCAGGAAACCCTGTCTCTCAAGGTATTCACGAGAGGTCTCCTTCCCTGGAGGGGGCAGCATCAGGCCCACGGGCGATCCGATTTGCCCGGGGGCACGAACCAATGCTGCAGCGTCCGTTACGTCCTGTCAGACGGTTGTTGTAGCTTTTGGCCTTCCGGAGCATGTTTGGCTTCCGGAATTTGTGAATCTTCTACACCTCCGCCGACAGCGATCTTGATGGCTTCGATGTTCTCGTCCAAACCCTCAAATTTAACATCCTTGAATTCAGCATGCGATTCGATTTGTTCGAGTACTTTCCGTTCGATAATCTGATTGCGAATCGCGTCAAGTGATCCGCGTTTTTCAAGCTGAGCACGAACTCGACGAGGGCTGTCATCTTTTTGAGCTGCGATCAGCGCGATTTCTCGATCGTAATCGCTATCGTCGACACTGACCTCTTCGTCTTCGGCTACTCTTTCCAAAATGAAGTGCTCTTTCAGGGCTCTGGAAGTAACCGCCAGGGTATTCTGGCGGAGTTCATTCTCTCGTGCCTGAATCGACGCATCATCAAATCCGCTGGCACGCAGCTCCAGGACCGCCCGTTCCAATTCACGTTCACTTTGACGTTCGAGCAATTCGGGTGGCAATTCCCAGTCGGCAGCCTTGGTCAGCATCTCTGTGATCTGCTGCCGCACCCGTTGCTGCTGGTGATAGGAAAGTTGTCGTTCCATCGATTCTTGAATGGCATCTCGCAACTCACCTTCGTTGTCAAAGCTACCGAGTTTCCCTATGAGTTCGTCAGTCAACTCGGGAAGTTCGAGTTTCTTGACTTCTAGAATTTCAATCTCAACATTTACTTCTTTCCCACGCAACTCGCGATTGGGAGCGTTGTCGCTTAATGTCACCGTCGTTTCCTTGAGATCTCCTGCCTGAGCGCCCGACATCAGTTTGTCAAAGTCCTCGCAGGTCGCATCGCGAAAACTAAGCTTGGGACGCACACGAATCGTCTGTTCCTCAAAACTGGCAACGGTGTGTCCCTCGTGCTTGGTTTGGATGTTGGCAATCACGTAATCGCCTTCTTCGACAGCACCCTCGAAAGGTACGAGGTGGCCAGAGTTACTCAAGTATCGCTCCAGTTGGTTGTCGACATCTTTTTTGCCGAATTTCCTAACGGGTTTTTCGAGTTTTAAACCTTTCCATTCGGGCATATCAAACTCGGGCCGAACTTCGATGTCAAATTCAAATGTCAGTGGGCCCTCGGTAGGGATCCCGACTGCGTCGAAATCGAAGTCTGGCTCGCTGATAGCAGAAAAGTCTTGGTCTTCTGTCACCTGGCTCATGGCGTCCATCAGAATGGAATTTTTTACCTGCTCTTCCATTTCTTTACGGAAGCGAGATTCAACCAGTTTTCGCGGTGCTCGACCAGGACGAAATCCAGGTACGCTGGCAGTAGGCATCAACTCGCTGAATGCCTGATCAAAATAACGGTCTACGTCGTCTCGCGAGATAGTCACTGTCACATGCCGTTGACAGGTACTGGGACTCTCGACCGAGACTTCCAACGACAACGGTTGTTTCTCTTCGTTGTTGTCGTTTTCCACGTCAGTCGCTTGGTCTTCTGCGGTTTCTTCTTCGTTGGGGGTCATCTGATTTTGTGCCACGCTTTAAAATAGTTTCGTCCGGAACAAATCTTGAAATTTATGCCCTTGAACCCCAGTGGTCCGCAGCCTGTCACCGAACGTTACAGTACTGCTATTCAAAAGAGCGGGTGATGGGATTCGAACCCACGACAACAACGTTGGCAACGTTGTGCTCTGCCAACTGAGCTACACCCGCGAGGGTTTCTGTCGGCGACTCGGCTGCGACTGGAAGTTTCGAGCGGAAAATCAACCGGAAACATCGGATTATAGAGTGCGAAATCATGGTTGCAAGGGCAGTTAGCTCCGGTAGCAGATTAGGTTGCACAGGAGCGATAGCATCGCTGTAGAGGTGGTTAAAGCATTCGGAAACTTCCCCAACCTGCTGGGAACCCACACACGGCTCCCACAGGACGTTAAATTGTCTGCTGGCGGGGTTTGATCCTGGCTGAACGGTGGATTGGAAGTCCCACCGGACCTTAGGAAGTCCCCAAAAGCCGATTTTCGTGCCGCTGGATCACCGCATTAGCAACTGAAAAGGCTGTCCACCAATTTCTCCTGAGGGTGGTAGGAAGAGTCTCTCACTGTTCTGGTTCCGCCGCCGGAGAGGACCCCAAAGTCAAAAACGATTCGAAACGGTGGGCTGCTGGACATAAGCTTGGTCAGAGAGAAAACCTTCACTTTTCGCTGTTTTAAGAGGTGTAATGTGGCTGGTAATCCGACCGGATGGGGTCTTGGTCTCTTGATAATCTTGGTCTCTTGATAAAGTGACATGCCATCTGATCGACCGCCTGCTGAACCAATCTGCTGCCAGGTCCGTAATATCATTTCGGAAGCTTCATCGTCAGGGAGCTCGATTCGCTGTCACAACGTGTGTTCCAGTCATTGGTTACGTTTCAACGCCGGGTAATTCCCACTTCTGGAGAACTTGGATTTTCTGTGGGAATTGGTCTGACGAAGACCGGCAGAGGTGACATTGTAACCTGCTAGTATTTCATGACTTGTGACATGCAGGGAGGTCAGCGTCAGCAGGCCGCAGGGAACGGACCAAGCCTTGAGTTGTCATCATCTCTCAGGCGAGTTAAATTGTTGATTCTAGAGAGCAGAGATCAAAAATTGAAACCATATTCTTCTGCTGATCGCTGGCCTGGAAGAAGGATCTCCCACAAGTAGACATTGGAAGTGGTAAGCAAGCGATGGAAGTTCAATTGAAAGTGGTGGGGGGGGAAGCTGAGCTCCCCAAAATCAGTCTCAAGCTACCGGCAATCTTAGGTCGCGGAGGTGAGGCTGATATTCCGCTGGCCGACTCACTCGTCAGTCGACAGCACTGTAAGCTATTTGCATCGCAGGGCAGGTTGATGGTACGTGACTTGGCGTCCCTGAATGGTACCTTTGTCGGTAAGGCACGAGTGACCGAATCGGAAATTGCCCCGGGCGAATTGCTGACACTCGGTACGGTCACCTTCAGAGCTATCTACGGTGACGTGGTCGATCAGTTGTCACCGTTCGGAGAACCCCAGAAGGCAGTTGCCCTGACAGGCTCTGTTTTTGATGATGTTGAGCTTTTGACCGACGAGGGGACGATATTGATCGAATCCGGTCTGCAAGAGGGTAACTCGAAATGGCAGAGCATCGTCATCGGAGAGGACGATGTGGCGGATGGGGGAAAGAAATCCGACAAAGTTCAGGGGTCTGGGTAGTTCTGTAGTTCTCGTGTACGACAGCGGCCTGCTGTTTTCCACGCTTCCGCCGCTCGCGGCCGGTGAGGCAAATCTTAGGGTACCATGACAAATCGGCTGGCCTGTAGAAAGTATGGAAAAAGCTGGATCGGGTTCGGGATCCTTGTCGGGTTGTGCTTGGCAGGGACTGCCTGCTCCCGGCTTCAAAGCGAGCGGAACGAGACTGAGCCAAAGGAAACTGAACCGGTTGTGCATCAAAACACGAACCGGCTGGCCCATGAAACGAGTCCTTACCTACTGCTTCACGCGCATAATCCTGTGGACTGGTATCCCTGGGGAGAGGAAGCATTGCAGAAGGCCCAGCGGGAAAACAAACTTATTTTCCTTTCGGTAGGCTATTCCAGCTGCTACTGGTGCCACGTCATGGAACGCGAGTCCTTCATGGACGAAGAAATCGCGGCTTATTTGAATGAGCATTTTGTGTGTATCAAGGTTGACCGGGAAGAGCGTCCTGACATCGATGCGATCTATATGCATGCGGTCCAGTTGTCATCGGGTCGCGGTGGCTGGCCGATGTCCGTGTTTCTGGTGCCGGGCGAGGACGCTAAACCTTTTGCCGGCGGAACCTACTTTCCACCCCGTGACGGCGACCGACCGCCTGCCAGGGGTTTCTTAAGCGTGGTGCGAGACATCCAAAAGTTGTGGACCGAGCAGCGTCCCAAAGTCGTTGACACGGCTGAATTGGTAGCCCGGGAGATCCAAAAAAATTTGCAACGGCATCAGGAACTGCAGCCCGCAGAACTGGATGGGGCGCTGCTGGATCATACCCTGGAGCAACTCGCTGCGGAGTACGACCCGGAATACGGCGGATTCGGATTTAGTCTCTTTAATGTGGACCGTCCCAAGTTTCCGGAACCGTCCAAGCTTCTTTTTCTTGTACAACGGGCCCGGTTGCCCGATGGTGAGCCGGCTCAAACCATGCTCCTGGCGTCACTTGATCGAATGATGCTGGGAGGAATTCGCGACCATTTGGGCGGGGGGTTCCATCGCTACAGTACCGATCGATACTGGCGGATTCCACACTTCGAAAAGATGCTTTATGACAACGGTCAGTTAGCCACGATTTATGCGGAAGCTTTTTCACTCACTCAGAATCCGGCTTACCAACTGGTCGTCGAAGAACTGTTGGATTTCATTCTCCGCGAGATGACGTTATCTGAAGGCGGGTTTTATTCCGCACTCGATGCTGAAACAGATGCTGAAGAGGGGAAGTTTTATCGTTGGACGGTGGATGAAATACAGGCAGAACTCACGACGGAGCAATGGAATCTTTTTGCCCCCATCTATGGATTGGATCAAGAGCCAAACTTTGAGCACAAGTACCACGTTCCCCTGGTGACACCGACGGACGACTCCCTCTCTCAGGCCTTGCAAAAGACGATCCATCCGGGGCTCAAGCCGATCCGGTCCAAGTTGCTCGATGTCCGTGGTCAACGGCCGCGGCCGTTGTTGGATACAAAGATTATCACCGGCTGGAATGGCTTGATGATCCGGGGTTTTGCGGACGCGGGGCGTATTTTCAATCATCCGCCCTACCTGCAAACGGCTGAGCGGGTCACCCGTTTTGTGTTGGCGGAACTTCAAACCGAGGACGGACACCTGCTGCGCAATTTTGCGGGCGGCAAAGCCAAACTGAACGCCTTTCTCGACGACTACGCTTTTCTGACCGACGGACTGATTGCCCTCCATCGAGCCACCGGTGATAGGAAGTGGCTGACCACCGCTGAAACGATTACAGACCGGCAGATCGAATTATTCTGGGACGATACTCACGGCGGATTCTACTTCACGTCTGACGATCACGAGTCTTTGTTGGCGCGGCTCAAAGATCCACATGATGGGGTACGACCATCTGGTTTGTCTGTTTCAGCAGATAATCTGGTCTACCTCGCACGAGAGCTCGATCGGCAGGATTATTTTGACAGAGCCGAGGCGACGATCCAGTCTTCTGCCGATCTGCTCCGCGAAAGGCCTGCGGCAGTGACACGCATGGCGATTGCCGTTATGGCGCTGTTAGAAGCCCGGAGCGAATGACGGCCAGACGAGTCAACGAGGGTTGTTTGCTCTTTGCCAGTCAGCTTTCGTTGAACAACTCGATCAGTTTCAGCTGATATTTTCCCAGCTTCCCGCCGTAGTTTCCGGCGCTGATCGCCACAATGTTCTCTCCGGCCGCTGCCTGAATGGCGGTCCGCATGGCTTGGCGGACGTGCATTTCATCGATGCCATCGATGACGATTTCCAGGGCGCAGTTCGTTTCCGGCTGCAACTGGGAGTCGACGCGCCCACGCAACGTCGGACAGAACGCATCCGCAGTGGATGCCTTCAACGCCTTGTAACGCGATCCGACTTTACTGCCGCTGCGTGCAATGCCGGCAGGAAAAGGAGTGATGATACCCGGCATGGCTGCCAATTCGTCGACGGCCCGACGAGCGGCTTCCAGTGCCGAGGGAGTGTCGGTTCCTTCAATCACAATGTTTCCACCTGCCACCCCTTTGCTGATTCCGATTCGCTCTTCGACGACGAACTCACCATCCATCACGGGGATTCGCCAAAACCTGCGGTCCGCGATAAGTTTACTCTTTTGATACCCGTCGCCAAAAAATCGCAAATGGCTTCCCCAGGGAACCGATTGGCCCGCTTCTGTCAAACCGTTGAATGCAGCCGTCGATGGGCAGGTCATAATGCATTGACCGGTCCGGTTGGAGACGGCCTGCCCGAGGGCTTCGGCAGAAAAACCGAAGGCCAGAATGGAGGCTCCGGGCCGCCCGTCCAGGGACTCTGTGCCATCCTGCCAACGCTCCAGGCCGGCTTCACAGTCGCAAGCGATCACCGAAGTGCTGTATCCGCAGAATTCTCGTACCGCAGCTTCCAGCCAATAAGAGTCATAGGCGGTCACCAGTACCCGGCAGTAGCGCATGCTGAAGGCTTCAGCAAATGTATCGATGATCTTCGTGACGCCGATCTGCACCTGTTTTCACTCCGCAGCCGTGCTCGCAAGGTTTCCATCATTACGCAAGGGGGGACAAGATGCTAGGACCTGATGATCTTTTTGGCATTTTGTGTTCATGTTGCAACGGCCCGGTTTGACCCCTTGGACTGACCAGGTGGCCTGCCTTGTTGTGCGAGTCTCAAATCGTATCTGGCAATCCTCGGACGAAGTTGGCAGTGACGAACCGTGGTGAGAAAGCAAGCCGGGTGTGGGCGACAGCGCCCGCTTCCAACCAGGAGGAGGTCGAAGACCGATTCAAGCAGCCTGATTGGTTTGTTCTGTGAACTGGGTAGGGGTGTCATAGTCCCAACGCCGCATGAATTCTCCCATGTGAAAGTCGATCTGACTCTGGTCGAGTGGCGACAAACTGACAAATTGATTTTTGCGGTAATCGTGGATGGTCCCGAGATATTTTTTCAGGCGAATTTCAAATTCAGTACTCATTTCCCAGCCGAGCTGACCGTAGAATCGGCGAACTTCTTCGATCGGATCGGCTTCCAGGTTCTCAAATTTGACTTCCACCCGGTTTTGCTCGGGCAACTCGGCACTTTGGCGATAGTAAGTCTGGAGTTGGCGTTTCTGGTTTTCCAGAAAACGTGTTTCGTAACCTTCCTGGGGGTCCGGGTCTTGTACTTGGAATGCCACGATACCCTCGCGCGCAAAATGACGGTTGGAACGGAACACGTCGTAAGGGTGACGATGGATATGGATGAACTTAGCTTGCGGGAAAAGTCCGCTGAGCAACTTGACCCGTGCCGTGTTGTAGGGGCTTTTCAGCAGGGGTGTTTTCCGCGATAGAAATGTGATCTTTTTCAGGAATAGCAGAAAAGCGCTCACCCACCTTTCTCGGTTGCCACTCCCGTTGTCTTCCAGGAAGACGTGCTGCTCGTAATTTGCGATGCGTCGCGGGAAACTGAAACCCCAGTAAGGTGAACATCGGGTCATGCCGGCAATTGCGAACTCCTCTTCCTGGGGCGAGAAAACGTTGAATCGCATCCCGTCCATCGGCCGTTTGACGGTTAAGAACATTCCCAAGAAAGGAAAAAGAAGCCAACCTGAAAAAAGGGCGCCGAAGGGATTTACGATTTGATAATTACGGGGCGTACAAAAGCGGGGGTCCAAAGCCAAAAGATTGTGCAGGTAGGTCGTTCCGCTTCGATGGAGGCCGACAATGAACACGGGGTCCGGTACGCGATGTCTGAGCACCAAGGGCCCGAGCAGCCGCTCGGGAAGAGTGAGCAGCGTGTTGAATGAAGAGATGGTTAAGATCCAGAACAGCCGCGGCAGGTATTTGATTTCGACTCGGAACCGGGCGTCGATGAGGGCGGCGAACCACAAATCGAGAGGAGCCAACGCCATCAAGTTGGAAAAGGGAAACAAACGCTTAAAACTGGTACTGAGCCCGGCCTGGTTGGTTGCCGGTGGGGGTTCTCCCCAACGTCGCAATAGCACCAGCGCAATCACAATAAACGGTATCAACAGGCACCAGAACATATACCCCTGGCGGAGATCTTGCCCTGTGGAAAAAGCTCCGTACCAATCCGACGCATGATCATAACCCAGCAGATCTGATTTGCGTGTGAAACGACGAACGGCAATGGCTCCCGCCAAGACACTCGTACCCAGGACGATGTTGCCGGTTTGAAATCTCAAAATTCCCAGTAATACCGAAACTAAAAACAGACTGACCACCAGGTAACCCGTTTCAAGGCTGAAGAGATATTGGTAATCACGACCCAGGCAGGCGAGTGTGGCAAACAGGAGAGAGGTTAAAAGGATGGCAACTGCACGGCCCAACAATGTGCGTAAACGTCCTTGCAGGTATCCGCAAAAGATCACTTGCTGGACCGCTGCCACAGGGATTGCCGAGATCATTCCTAAGAAACCTTTCAAGCTTCTGTAGGGTGTCAGTTCTGCGGGCTGCAGGTAGACCGCGCCCGCCAAGCAAGCACACAGACAGTACCCGGCGTAAACGACAAAACCAGCCGCAAATCCGAGACAAGCTTGACGGAACCAGTTTTTTCCGACGACGAATCCATGAACGGTTGGCGACTGACGGTCGAGCGAAAGCAGCACCAATACCAGGGCCAGTCCCCCACAGAGTAGGCCTGATTTTGCCCAACTGGTATTGAGGAACTCGAAGGTCAGTAACAGCGCTGACATGCTTTGTCTCATGTCCTGGGGGATTTCGGAAACTTGGTAAACAGCGTCTGAGTCCCTGGGTTGGCGCAGACCAATGAAAGGGGGGCTTCGGTCCCTTATGTCAGAAACTTTGTAGTCTGATTGCCACTGAGCCCGTTTGCTCGCCCGCCGCTGAGCGGATGCGGAGAATAAGGCTGACGGCACGTGCCTGCAAGAGCAGGAGTTCCTGGCCGGAGTTCGAAGTTTGGTACAACTCCCAAGCTAGCATCTGTCACGAACTGTTTGCTTGAGTGTCCTGTGTAGGGTGCTCGCGACATGGACCCCAGAAGAAAATCTATTGGACCTTGGCGCTACCATTGACGGGCCGGTATCATTGTTACTGTCCAGATCGTCCGGAGAGGTGGCGGAGTGGTCGAACGTGCCGGTCTCGAAAACCGGTGTACCCTTTGGGTACCGAGGGTTCGAATCCCTCCCTCTCCGTCTCTGCTGATTGGCTTTTCTCAAGTTGTTTTGTAACAATGACTTGTGAGAAGCCATTTTCATTGACACAGTCATATGGTGTCAAAACGGTGTCAATGTGCACTATTTAAAACTCGATTTGAAGGATCGACCGTGAATAAGGCTGGCCTGACTATGGCAGCATGTGTAATATGGGTATTTTGAGTTGCCGCCATTTTTTGGATGTGCAGCAGGTTGACGCAGACTTTCGCCAAGGTGGAGGAAACGCTAGGGACAGTAAGAGACAGACCACGTTGAACCGTACTCCTTTTGCTTGACGGCAGCGGCAAGCCACTCCCGTCAGTTTTGTCCCGAACGTTAACTTCATCCGAAGGCGAACTCATGAAGTCTTTTATCAACCTCTTTGTAGCGGCAGTCATGGTTACCTTGGGTATGGACTCGCTGCAAGTCGAGGCGACACCCATCGAATACACTTTTAACGATTACCCAGCGGAACAGGGTGGTGCGAATTTTTCTGGGACGATCACGGTAGATGATTCGAACGGGGACGGAAATTTGCTGGCTGCCGAGATCACCTCTTGGCAGGTGCAGATCACGAATCACCCGACTCAACCTGACATTGAGTTTGGGACAATGACACCGGGGTCCTCAACCCTCGAACAGGTTTGGGGTTTCCCGAGAGTGTCGGCTACAGACATTTCGATATTAGATTGGTTTAATGCGTCTGATAAGGGTGATTTGGTTTTGACGGGGATATTGGATTCGACGGGCGGCCAGACCGGTAAACTTACATGGTCCCGTGATGTCGCCTGGGGGACAAACGACGTCGGATTGTTCCGATTTATAAATGGGTTTGGAACTGCGGATACTTCCGACGACGTAACGTATTGGCAGACTGGCCCGGGTGGAACCCTCGGGGGCAACACGGAATGGATCATTGCTTCGGATGGGGTGCCCATTCCCGAACCCTCTGCATTCGTTTTGGCTGTGTTTGCTTTGGCGGGCCTCGTTGCGGTTGGACGTCGAACGTAGTCAACGGCGGCTGTCCAGTCTCCGTGTAGAAAATACTCCACGGCCCGCTCGTAAGCCGACCTGTCTGTCACGACATTCTACACTTGTTTTGCGAGTTCTCGTCTTTTGAATTTGATTCTTGGGCCGGCTTGGTGATCATCCAAGGATGACTACCACGACTCGCTATCTACGCAAATCTACCACCGCCTTCGAGATCTGGTCCGGCGCCTTTGCGGGCAGACGAGAACGCGGAATGGCGCCGAACGTGGACGTCGGTCTGTGTACAAGACGAGCGGCATCCGGTTCATCCTCAACACGTGTCGGACGTCATTTAACTGGGTCAGGACACGGCAGATGATGCCTCCCTACGTCGAGAATCCGTTTTCAGCGTTTTTGATTGACCGACTACGGGACCGAGATGAGCACGGGGCAGGCGGAAGATCTTCACACCTGAGCAAGAGCATGACTTCTTCAACTCGTCAGACGATTGGCACCATCCGGTCTTCCAGACGCTGGCAATCTACGGCCTCCGTGTCGGCGAACTGACGCACCTGCTCGTTGCGGACGTTGACTTTGAACACGACTCTCTGACGATCTGCTTGAAGCCGTGGCTGTTCTGGTCAGTGAAGACCGAACGCGAGTGAGAACTACCCCTAACCCCGATAGGGACTACCAGACACACAGTGGAAAGAAGGATACCGGCATAGAACGCTTTGCGGCTCTTCACGGATGGCAATGGACGAGCGAGTGAGGGTAAAATAGCAGGATCATCGAAGACAAGGAGCAAGGAGATAGAGAAGTGAGATGGGTGATTCTGTTTTTCGCGACGGTTGTATTTCTTTGCCGGGAAAATATCGCATGTGCCCAGGAGAACGAGTTTACACAACAAACTCTGGAGATACTGGATATTGGCTCGCAAAAGCAGCTTCTCTTCGATGATCATGTGATCCTCGAAGCCGTCGATGCCAGGCGAGTCTTTCACCAGGCGACCAAGGTGGCCGAACCGGTCATCGTTACCAACCCGGATGAGGAAGAGGAATTAAGCTGCCGATGGGTCATGTACGATGAACGGCTTGGCCTGTTTCGGATGTGGTATGTGGCCGTCAACAGGGCGGATTTACCGCTGTGCTATGCCGAATCGAACGACGGGATCCATTGGAGGCGCCAAGTGGCGACGTCTGACAGGCGGGGCACGGAAAGGCTTGAGCCTTTCAACAAAACCGGGATTATCGACCCCAATTCAACGGACGGAGGGCTGCAAGCACCCCAGTACGAGATGGCAGTCTGGTACGACCGCCGGGAAATCGATCCGCAGAAAAGATACAAGATGATGTTTGACAAGCATGAAAGTTCCATGCACTGCCCCGCCTATTCTGCGGATGGATATTCCTGGAAGGCTGCTGGAGAAACTGCGGTGTGGTCACCGAAAATGATTCGCGCCGCGCGACGCGAGAAGCCGGACTGGTATACCGATGAATGTAACCACTTTATCCATGACCCTCTCAGGAACCGTTGCATCGGCATGATGCGGGAAAGGCTGGGTTATCCTGGAACCCTGACTTCACCGGATTATTTCAGGCGGATCATTTTTTACGAAAGTGAGGACCTGGTTCACTTTCAAAAACTGGATGGGCATTTTACAACCGAGCGAGTTGACGGTGCCGGGGCACAGATTTACTGGATGACCGGATTTGTTAACGAAGGCGTCTACATCGGGCTGCCCACGGTATTTTACACGGCCGAAGCTGCGCGCGAGTCGGAACGGGACAGGCTCTGGATCTGCATTGCCTTCAGCCGAGACGGAAGCCATTGGAGCTGGCCCCAACGCAGACCGTTTCTACCACGGGGCGAGGAAGGTCGGATCGGTTCGGGTATGATGTTTACACACTCCCAGGGAGTGGTCTACGAGGATAAAATATACTTTTACTACAATGGAACCTCGGAATTGCACCACGAATCCGAGGGGCCACACCAGAGCGGGCTCGGCTGTGCCACGCTGCGAGTGGACGGCTACGCGTCACTCCAGGCCCAAAGCCCGGCCGGGGGGCCTGCTATTGTCTTGACGAAGATGCTGAGATACCAGGGAGACCGGTTGTTGGTAAACGCTGACGCGCGGGGCGGAGAAATCAAGGTGGACCTGCTGGTTGAGGCAACCAAGGTTGCTGCCAATCCAGGAGACGCGACACAACAACCACCGAAAACGTCCGACCCGATCACAGGTGATGCTCCGAGGCACGTGGTCACCTGGTCTGGCAATGGTGACCTGAAGCATTTTGAAGGTGTTCCCATCCGGGTCCGTTTTACGATGACAGGTGATGCAAAACTCTATTCATTCCGCTTTGCTCCGCATACCGCCAGGCGGTTTGACCACCAACTGGGTCTGCCGATTGTGTCGCAGTAATCCTATGCAAATACGCCCATCCACCACCATGCTTTGCGTTTTTCTGCTTTGCGGTGGCCTGTCGGTTGGCACTGTCTCCGTCGTTGCCCAGGACGCCGCATGGACGTCATCCACGTTCGTTGATTTCAGTGACGGCACACTCGGCGATGGCGGAGTCAACACGTATGTCGCGGCCGACGGCAGCGTGCGGCTGGTCAACCTGTGGGACCTGAATGACGACGGAAATTTCGACCTGCCCATCGCCTGTGGCCAGGACCACGACGAGGTGACCGAAACCCTGATCTACTGGTCCAATCCGCGGGGGTTTTCTCCGCAGGCGCGACTGGAATTGCCCACAGCCGGAGCCATGGATGCCGCGGTGGCGGACTTGAACCGGGACGGGCACGCAGACATTGTCATTGCCAATCGATTCGACGGCGAACGCACCAACCTGGATTGTTACATCTATTGGGGCGGCCCGCAGGGATTCGATCCATCGCGCCGCTCCGAACTCCCCGCCCGCGCAGCCAGGGCGGTGGCAATCGCGGACTTGAACGGCGACGATTTTCCAGACATCGTGCTGGCCAATCGCGGAGTCGATTATCACATGGTGGTGGATCAGTACCGCAAGTCATTCATCTACTGGGGATCTGCAGTCGGCTTCTCCGCGAAGCGACGGACTGAACTGGCCACCATCAATTGCACGGATGTTGCCATCGCCGATGTGAACCGGGACGGGTTCCCCGACGTGGCCTTCGCCAACGAAGGCAATCGTGAGTCCGAAAGCGGGGCCATGATCTACCTGGGCAACGCGCGGGGTGAATTCAGCCCGGATCGCCGCCTGGACCTGCCCGGTTTTTACACCTCGGGAATCGAAGTGGTCGACCTCAACCACGATGCACATCCGGAAATTGTCCTGGCCAACATGTTTTCGCTGGAGGAAAAACCCGATCCTCCCACGGGCAATCGCGTCCAGACATACCGTGTGAATTCCTACATTTACTGGGGAAGCAGCACAGGATACACCAGCGAGTCGCGAACGGAACTTCCGACACTCGGTGCGCACGCCTGCGCCGCGGGAGACCTCAACCAGGATGGCCTGCCCGACCTGGTCTTTGCCAACAGTTCCGAGGATGTCTCCTTCGTCTATTGGAACGGACCGCGGGGGTTTGCGCCCCAGCGGCGGTCCCAAATCAGCGCCCTCCACGCGCACGACGTTACCATCGCCGACCTGAACGACGATAACTTTCCGGAACTGGTGTTCGCCAACTATGACCACGGTGGATTTTTCGACACCAACTCGTACGTTTACTGGGGTGGCCCCGACGGTCTGGACGATCGGCGCCGCACGGAACTTCCCACCTCCGGTGCGTCTGCCGTCGTGGTCGCTGACCTGAACGGGGACAGAAAAAAAGATGTTTGTTTTGTGAACAAGATTGAGGGGGTTTCCTACGCCGGAGGCACAACTTCCGCGGTCGCCGCGGTTGGCCCGACGACTTCCTGGATTTACTGGGGTGACGATCAGGGACAATTTGATCCGCAGCGACGACAGGGATTCCCCACGATGCGGAGTGTCGACGGCTTCGCGAATTGCGACTTGAACGCGGACGGCCACGTTGACCTGGTGTTCGCCCACGGGGCCACCCCGACCATGATCTACTGGGGCAGCGAAACCGGCTTTGACCGGCAGAACCACACAACCGTGCCCGACGCCAGGGCAGGCACGGTTCGGACGGCCGACCTGGATCGGGATGGCTATCTGGATTTACTCATCAATTCCAAAATCATTTTCGGACAGCCGTCCGGCTTCTCCAGCACGAATCGCTTCCACTTCGATCCAAACGTCGGGTACGGATCGTTGGCCGATCTGAACCAGGATGGCTGGCTGGACGTCATCTCTCCTCGGGACAACCAAGTGATCCTTCACTGGAATAGCCCGCAAGGTTTCAACAACGCGCACACCAGCGTGCTGGAGTTGCCGGGAAAACACTGTTGCATTGTGGAGATTGCCGACCTGAATCGGGATCGTTTTCTGGACTTGATTGTGGTCAATCATGCCGATGCGGCCAAACCGCTGCGACCCGGTGAAGTGGCCATTCACCACGCCAATCCGCATGTTGACGCCGTCGTCTACTGGGGTGGCCAGGACGGCTATTCGGCCGCGCGCACCGACAGGCTGCCTACCATCGGACCCAATGACGCGGTGGCTGCCGACTGTAATTCAGACGGTTACATCGATCTGTTTTTTCCCAGTTACCTGGGAGGCGTGCACCGCCATTTTCCCGGCTTCCTGTACTGGAATGGGCCCCGGGGATTCGACCCGGCCCGCAAGACAGAGATTCCCGGTTTCTCCGGTTGCGGGGCCTTGGTCGCGGATTGCAATCTGGATGGACATCAGGACCTGATCGTCGCCAATCATACGATCGTGGGAAATCATCGCAGTCCGACGTGGATCCATTGGGGCAGCCCCACGGGCTACGCCGCCGACCGGATTACCTCCCTGCCGGCGACCGGGGCGCATTTCTTCTCGCTCGTGGACATCGGTAATCTCTACGATCGGTCAGATTGTTATGATTATCTGTCGCCCGCCTGGGACGCTGGCCGTGCGGTGTTGTGCAAGCGGATTTCCTGGACAGCCGAGACGCCCCATCGCACGCGTCTTCTCCTGCAAATCCGCACGGCGGAGACCAAACAGGCATTGGCTGCCGCCAGATGGCAGGGACCGGAAGGTCCTGACAGCTTTTACACGAGTCCTGGTGCCAACATGAAGCAGCCCGCGCACAAGCATCGCTGGGTCCAGTACAAGGCCAGCCTGATCAGTCCCAACTCGTCCAATACACCGGTCTTGCGTTCGGTCCGCATTGATTACGAGTAAGTGACGGCAATCAGGGTGACACGAGCTGAGAATACCACTTTTCGACACGTGACCTTGAAATGTTGGACGGTCCCCGTCAAGGTAAACTGGGTTTCAATTTTGAGGTGACAACTCCCGGCCTGAAAGATGCACCGGAATTTTCCGCGCAGGTCCGACGGGCTGCCAAATCGCAGGCAGACCACGTCGATTTCCAGAACATCCTGGTAACATTCCAGATGAAGGATCTTTGAAGGAGGAAACATGCCAATCAATCGTGCAATTCAACGGGTCATTTGCGGGTTGATTGCTACAGGTCTGACGTTGACGCCGACGTTGATGAATGCGGCCGAAACAATCATGGTGAGTTACTCCAACCTCGCCTATCCATTCTTTGTCCACATGCAGCGCATCGCCCAAGACGAGGCCAAGAGGTTGGGCGTCAGGTTGATCGTCCAGGATGGCCAGGGCAACTCATCTAAACAATCGGCGGGTATCGAAGTTGCACTGGTGCAGGGTGTCGATGCCATTTTGATCGCGCCGAACGACGTCACGGCACTGGTGCCTGCGGTGAATGAGGTACTGGAAGAACGCGTTCCGATCATGACATTTGACAGGCGCGTTGATAACCCGGACCAGCCGATACACCACGTGGGTGTCGACAATCTCGCAGGGGGCAGGGTCATGGCCAAATGGATCGTCGATAACTACCCCCGTGGCGCGACCCTCATTCACTTGACCGGCCAGCCCGGAAGTTCCACTGCCCAGGACCGCGCCCGTGGCACCCGAGAGGGACTGGCAGCAGGGGGAAAAAAGTACAGGATCGTTAGAGAACAGACGGCTTACTGGTCCCGCGCTAAAGGCTTAACCGTTGCCGAAAGCATCCTGACAGCAATGGAGAAGCCTCCCGACGTCATCATCGGATCGTGCGATGACATGGCGTTCGGGGCCCTGGAGGCAATCGATTCTGTTGGCCTGCAGCAGGCGGGCATTCGTGTGATTGGCTATGACGCTCTACCCGAAGCCCTGAGTAAGGTCCGGGACGGCACCCTGGCGGCGACGGTCGAACAGAGACCGGCTCTGCAGATGCGGACAGTGCTGCGCATCATGACCCAACACCTGCGCTCCGGTAAACCATTGAGAACGGTGATCGTCAAGCCGTTTGTGATAGAGAAAAACAACGTGCACAAGGCAGAGCGGATTCATGAAGTGAAAGACGTGCCCGGCAAACCTAAACGGAGTGGCGGGGCACAATGACAATTCATTCAACACCCAGTCGCTGTTGCGATCGCGCCAAATGACCGCCCCTGATCCGATGAGAGAAGGAACGCCTCAACTTTGTCTGTCCGTTCAGAACATC
>Ga0310121_10000630_pt1 | contig 38115 bp, 28 predicted proteins | sample CB27_Tmax_986_MG_FD_203504 | JGI IMG/M metagenome (GOLD analysis project Ga0310121, IMG submission 203504) | Marine microbial communities from Western Arctic Ocean, Canada - CB27_Tmax_986 | ecosystem: Environmental > Aquatic > Marine > Oceanic | place: Canada: Western Arctic Ocean | collected...
TTGACCAAGACACATGTTTGACCAAGACACATGTTTGACCAAGACACATCGCCGTCGCTGCTTTGTCGGAGAACCAAATCGATATCTTGTTTTCCATAGCCCGGATCTTGAGCATTATGTTTTCGCGCTTCGGCGAAGGCCAGCAGTGTTCCGTCCGGCGACGTCTCGATGGCGGGAATTCGAAACGTGTGGTATCCCTCCGTACCGGAAACGAACACATCAACATGCGTTTTGTCAGCAAGCGCTGGCAACGCAAAAAAGAAGGCGACCACGACACCCCAAAATGCATGATGCTTCGAAATAGATCGCCGACGCTTTGGGTTGTCCGTAACGACAAGCTGCCGGCTCGTCGATCCGCACGCCGGCAGCTTGCGGCGACAGACGTTTTTAGCTGGTGGCTGTATAACGGGGCTCATCGGGGGGCGTCAAACTTCTTGCGAGAATGAAATGCACGACGTTTTCGTGGATGTCGGTCGAACCCTGTCGTAAACACGACCAAGGTGTTGTCCAACATTTCGCGCTGCTTCAAATCTCGTAGTCAACTGAATAACTGATAACGAGTCCCATCTCCATCCCGCCGCTGAACCTACCTGAGAGGCTCCCTCTTGTCAAAATATGGAGCTGTTGTCCATTCATTTTTCCCGCGGCATGGAGCAATTCGGGCGGGCTTTTTGAACGTTCCGGGCAGTTGACTTCCCACGGACCGAACTGCTTGGCAAAGCCGTGGCAGACGAGAGTCGGGTCGTCATGCTGCGGTGTGGTTCGGCGAACCGTGTGGGCGCTATCTGATTGGTCCACCGCGTGCTCGATCAATGCCTATCGGTCGAGGATGCAACCCATGAAGCGAAGACCGTCGGCCTGTGCACCGGTACCACAAGAGGGGATGGGTCGTATGTTCAACTCGCGAAGGCAGCATGAGAGAAATTGGGGACGCACACTGTTACAACAGGCGACATTCCGAGCCTGGAGCGGTTCCGGAACCATCCAAGTGGGAGATCCTCGTCTAATTACAATTACGCTTTCTATGACAAGGCATCTGCCGGTCCCCTGAAAATTTTTTAGTACGATTATGAAATTCTATATACGCTTGATTTAACGGAAACAAGAATTGTAAACCATTTAATGGAAGTTAAATTCTTATCCTCAGCCAAGAGGGCTAGTTGGGGGCGGCTTCCAGAGGTAAGGCTCCACGATTACGAAGGAACATTAGCTGCCGACATACGATCTCGCGAACCTTCTTCTTCCCGGTTGCGTCGGCCCTGGCCTCGCAGTGGTTAGAAGTCACACAGGTTCGAGTGCTCAACAAAAGTTGGGAATCACCTAGCGGGTGCTGCTGATGAGACAGTTTCAAGCAGTTCGGGTGCTGAAGATTTCGGCCCAAGTTCTAACACGCGTTTTTCTCACTGCAAGTTTGCACACGGTCGACCTCTACGACCTGTCGGGTGACTTTTCGGATGGTTCTGCCGGTGGTACGAACCCCTCGGCACCGGGTTGGAACTACTACCATAACAGTAGCGTCACGTTTGGCAGCTGGCGCGATTACTACAAAAGAGAGAACTGTAAGATGAGATCCGGACTAACAGTAGTCGTTCTGTTTGCTGTCGTGGGGATCATGGCGGTCTGCACGCAGCAGGTCCAGGCCGAGCTGTGGGCGCAGTGGCTATTGAATGTGGATTCCGGCAGTGCAATCCGGGAGGAAGTGCATGGAATAGATTCCCTACTGGAAGGCCCTACCGCCCCCATCGCCGGCACCTATGTCTTGTCCCCGCACGGCACGGCGTTGCAGTTCAATAACAGCCAGTACATCAGGCTACAGTTCCCTGGTTCTCCCGGCGATGATCTCCCGGAAGGGTTCATGAACGATATGTCCGTCGCGTACTGGCTCAAGTTCGACGGAAGCCCCACCAATACTTACAGCTCGCTATTGACTAACAGCCACAACGAGTATGGCAACCGGCTGGTCAACCACTTATCAGGCGCATTCCGACTTTGTGGGCAATCACAATTTACCACCCTACGCGACTCGCCATTTCGCCAACCTATGTGGAACTGGCCCCGGCGACGGTGGCTACCACGGCGACAACAACATCGTTGAGGCCGACACCTGGCACCACCTGGTCTATACCAGCAATTGGGACGGTGACGCGGGCCAACGTACGGACAATTTTTATGTCGATGGAGTTTTGGCCGCGATCGCAACTAGCGACGATATATTGAACGCCCACGCCTCCCTGAAATTTGGCCAGTCTCGCGGCAACCCCTATATTTCAGGCCATCAACAATTTTACGGTCAGCTGGACCAACTGGAAATTTACGACACCGCACTGACCGTCAACGAGGTTGTTACGCTGTTCAATGACGGCTCGCCTCCCATAAACTTGACCTGGTCGGCCGATACTTCAGGGGATTGGTCTAGCGCCGCCAGTTGGACGCCCCCGGGTAGCCCCAACGCCGCGACCCACACTGCCGTGTTTGGCAACTCAACCACCGGCCCGACGACTGCCGTCCTGACGAGTGACGTTACCGTAAATCGTATCGAATTCAACAGTCCGCAGCCGTATGCGATCGCTGGTTTGTATAGCGTCAGCCTGGAAATCGATCCGGATGATCCGAGCGATCCCAGCGATGCCTTCGGTTTCCCCACACTGAGTGCCACTGCGGGCTCGCACCAGGTCCAGGCCAACGTCAACCTGCAGGCCAATACCACGGCCGACATTGCCGCCGGGGCGACGCTTGAATTTGTGAACCGGCTGAATCTCAACGACAACACGTTAACCAAATCGGGCGACGGCACGCTACTGGTCAACAACAGCTTCAATACTGGCAGTGGAACCATTGTCAATAGTGGCGGTGTACTGGGAGGCGGTGGTTCGATTGGCGGGGATGTCCAGAACTCGGGCGGCACCGTCGCGCCAGGCAACAGCCCCGGCACGCTGACGGTCGATGGCAACTACAACCAGGGATCGAGTGGAACGCTGGCCATCGAGATCGGCGGTACCCAGGCCGGGGTAGACCATGACGTGCTCAACGTCCTGGGCGATGCCTCGCTGGCCGGGACCCTGAGCGTATCGCTCATTGACGGTTTTACGCCAAGTGGGGGCAACACCTTCAAGGTGCTCACCGCAAGCGGAGGGCTGACCGACGCCGGACTGACGCTGGGCGGCTCCGATGCGGGATCGTTCACGATGAGTATCGACACCGCTAACGACTGGATCATGCTGATAACCGCCGGCGCTGGCCTGGCTGGCGACTACAACGGCAACGGCACTGTCGATGCGGCCGACTACACCTTCTTTCGGGACAACCTGGGTAGTGATTCGGCGGTCCTGAACGGCAACGGTTCCGGCGCGGCAACGGTTGTGCAAGCCGACTACGATCTATGGAAGCAGAACTTCGGGTCCTCCGGCACCGGCAGCAGTGCGGCTGTTCCCGAACCGTCAAGCCTGGCGCTAATGTTGCTCATCGGCCATGCCGCGATCGCACTGCGGAAGCGAAGCATGGCGTGAGAAGTGGCCAGTGTCACTCGCCACCTGCCACTCTCCTCAATCATGCAGTCGCTGGAGTGAATCCCGATCCGCGATACAATTTCAAGTACAGTTTTCACGGTTTTCAGCTGGTAATCGGGCTGCACGAGATCCCGCTTCCGAAAATTTTGCAGATTACCCAGAGAAGCTCGCATGGTAGGCTGGAACAAGACCCTCGCATGGTAGGCTGGAACAAGACCATCGGTTTACCAGATTCTCCTGTGCAACTTGAGTGCTGGACTGAATATGCGGTACCGACATAACGAAAATGGCGCAGTCAGCTGTGTAGTCGCTGGGACCGCTTTGATTTTATGCATCGCGATCCACAGTCCGCTCCGGGGAGAGCCGGTTGACTACGTCAGCAGTGTCAAGCCGATTCTGGAGACGAAGTGTTTCAGCTGTCACGGTGCACTGAAGCAGGAAGCCGGTTTGCGGATGGATGCTGCTTCGCTCATTCGTCAGGGAGGGGATAGCGGGGCGATTCTTGAAGTTGGCGATGCGGATGCAAGCTTGCTGGTGGAGCGTGTGTCATCCGCAGACGTTGACTACCGGATGCCTCCCGAAGACGAAAACTTGCCGCTGAACCCTGCGGAAATTGCAACCATACGGGCGTGGATCAACGAAGGGGCGATTGCACCGGACGAACCGATTCCCCTCGACCCTGCTGAACATTGGGCGTATCAGCCACTGGTTTGCCCCCCTGTGCCGGCGGTGAATAACCCGGCCTGGGTGAGTAATACGTTGGATCAGTTTATCGCCGCCTCGCACGATCAACTCGGTCTTACTCCTGTTCCCGAGGCCGCGCCAGAAGTACTGGTGCGCCGGGTTTACCTGGATTTGATCGGTCTACCGCCAACGCGTGAGCAGCTCGTCACATTCCTGAAAGACAAATCGCCCAGGGCGTATGAGAGGGAAGTCGATCGGTTGTTGAGCAGCCCGCGGTATGGCGAGCGGTGGGGCCGACATTGGATGGATATCTGGCGCTACAGCGATTGGTCTGGCTTCGATGGACAGGTCCGTTACAGCCAGCGGCACATCTGGCGGTGGCGGGATTGGATTATCGAGTCGCTCAATGACGACAAGGGCTACGACCGCATGATTTTGGAAATGCTGGCGGCCGACGAGCTCTACCCGGATAACGAGAATGAGATTCGCGCTACGGGATTCCTTGCCCGCAACTGGTACATTTTTGATCGCAACAGCTGGTTGGATGATGTGGTGGAGCACACCGGCAAGGCCTTCCTGGGAGTGACGATGAAATGTGCGAAGTGCCATGACCACAAGTATGATCCGATCTCTCAGCCCGAGTACTATCGTCTGCGGGCGGTGTTCGAGCCATACGACGTCCGCACAGACCGCATCTTTGGTGAGCTAGAAACAAGCAAAGACGGCCTGGCGCGGGTCTACGATGCCCAGCCTGAAGCACCGACGTACTTGTTTGAAGGAGGAAATGCCAGCCGGCCCGACACCAGCACCAAGCTCAACCCGAGTGGGCCGTCTGTTTTCGGCGGCCTGCTCGACATCCAACCTGTCGTCCTACCGCTTTCCAGTTTTTATCCGACGCTCCGCCCGTTTGTCACCCGTGCAATGATCACTGCTGCGGAGAGCGTTGTCAGCTCGGCAGAGGCAGAACTGAATGCACAAACGGAGCAGTTTGGAGATCGCGAACCGGATGACATATCTCTGGAATACAAACAGGCGAAAGAAGCTGTGGAACTGGCTGAAAAGAGGCTGCAGCTGGCAACTGCAACGCTCGCCTCTTTGGAGTCGCGTCTGGCTGCTGAACAGGCAAAGTATCAGGCCCAAACCACCGAGACTCCCATCGATGCAGCCAGCATGCAAAAGCTTACCGAGTCTGCTGGCCAGGCTCAGCGTCACGTCCAGATGGCGGAGATCGACGAAAAACTCCTGGCCACGATCCATCAACTGGGCAAACTGCGGTTTGAGGTCCTCCACGAGAATCGGAAATATGACACGACCGCCTCGAAGCAAGTGCTTCGTGAGGCTGAAAAACGGCTTGATAAACTCAAGCAGCAGTTGGAGGCATCGCGGCAAAGTCCCAAGGAAGGAGAAGCAGTTTACGAGCCACTGGGTCCGGTCTATCCACGTGTGAGCACCGGCAGGCGGCTGGCGCTGGCTCGTTGGATCACTGACCGTGGCAACCCCCTTACGGCCCGCGTCGCAATCAATCACATATGGCTGCGTCACTTTGGCCGACCTTTAGTGGAAAAGGTCGATGATTTCGGATTGCGCAGCCCCCGTCCGCCGCTTGCGGATTTGCTGGACTATTTGGCCACCGAGCTGATGGACAACCAGTGGAGCATGAAACACATGCACCGGCTGATAGTGACTTCCAGTGCCTACCGCATGCAAAGTGCGGCGGTCACGGTGCCGAATACCAATTCTTCGAAGGATGCGAACAATCCGCAGTCGATCGATCCAGACAACAAGCTCTTTTGGCGGATGAACGTGCGGCGGTTGGAAGCAGAAACGGTGCGCGATGCCCTGTTGTATTTGGGGGGGAGTCTTGATCTGACTATGGGTGGCCCCGATATCGACCATCACCAGGGTCTTGTAAATCCACGCCGCAGCATCTATTTCCAACACGCCCGCGACAAGCAAATGCCGTTTCTCGACATTTTTGACGCCGCGAATCCTGGTGAGTGCTATCGGCGGCGGACAACGATTCGTCCCCAGCAAGCGTTAGCGCTGGTCAACAGCTCGCTGGCACTCGCTCAGTCTCGGCAACTCGCGCGCCGCCTGAGTGAACAACTCGAGCCGGATAACGGGTCAGCGGCCAACGAGAAACAGAGCGGGTCGGCGCACAACCACTTCGTGACCTTGGCCTCCGAAACGATCTTGTCCCGCCGGCCGAGTGAGGAGGAATTGACCGCCTGCCACGAGTTTCTTGATTTGCAGGCTCAACAGCTCAGCGTTCCGGACCGGCTGACGTTGTTGAGCGACGAGGTCAACCGTGTTCCACCAGCGACCGATCCGGTCCAACGTGCCCGGGAGAATTTGGTTTTGGTTTTGATCAATTACAACGATTTTGTCACAATACGTTAGCGCGTAGCTGATAAGGTAAAGCTGACAAGCTAAAGCTGATAAGCTAAAAGAGTGACAAGCAGCGATAAGTCGCCCGCAACCCTGGGCCGATTGGCAACGCTAGAGATTGGTTTCAACGATGACACGTTCCACCGCTCAACACCTTCCGGTCATTTCCTCGACCCCCTCGTACCATCCCGCCAGCCACAACCGTCGCACGTTCCTGGCCGACCTGGGTATGGGATTCACTGGACTGGCATTGGGAAGTATGTTGGCCCGCGACGGCGTTGCCGGCCACCGGGTGCCTAATGGTCAGCCTGATTTTGCGCCGAAAGCGAAGAGCGTAATTTGGCTCTTTATGACAGGTGGCGTAAGTCACATGGAGAGTTTTGATCCAAAGCCGGCGTTAAACAAGTATGGCGGCATGACGCTCTCGGAGACGCCCTGGAAAGACGTCTTTGATTCGCCATTTGTCAAAAAGAATTTCCGTCCACTCCAGAAAGACAACGACCGCACCTTTCGACAGCGGATTTATCCGATGCAAATCGGCTATGGCAAGCGTGGGGAAAGCGGCATCGAGGTGAGTGACTGGTGGCCTCACGTGGGTGGCTGCATCGACGATATCGCCGTGGTGCGGTCGCTGTGGACAACAGACAACGATCACGGAGCACAACTCCAGTTCCACACGGGCCGCCACATCAGCGACGGATTTTTTCCCACGATCGGTTCGTGGGTACATTACGGTCTGGGTAGTTTGAATGAAAATCTTCCACAGTTTGTCGTAATGGGTGAACCGGTCAACGTGTGTTGTGGCGGCACGCAAGTGCACCTCGCAAATTACCTGGGGGCCGAGCATGACGGCATCATGCTCAACGAAAAACAACCTCTACCCTACGGCAAGCCGGCGGGCCATATCTTTCAGGAAGAACAGGCAGCCAATGTGGAATTGATCGGGAAGTTGAACCAAATGGCGGCAGTGCAGTATCCCGAGGATGCAGCGCTGCAAGCGCGGATCAGCGCGTATGAGTTGGCTTTCCGGATGCAGATGTCGGTACCCGAAGTCTTCGACCTGCGCGACGAGTCGCAGGCGACACTCGACGCCTACGGTGAAGGATACGGCCGGCAATTGCTGGCGGCTCGTCGATTCGTCGAGCGCGGTGTACGGTTTGTGCAAGTTTATCATGGCGGTGGTGGTGGCGGTGCTGGTTTTTGGGATGCACATACGGGTTTAAAAAAGAACCATACGGAAAATTGTGAGGCCGTTGACAAGCCTATTGCCATGCTGCTCAAAGACCTGAAGCAACGCGGAATGCTGGAAGACACGCTCGTGGTATGGGCCACGGAATTCGGACGTACCGCGGGCAGCCAGGAAGCGGACGGCCGCGATCATCATCCCTTTGGCTTCTCCTGCTGGCTGGCTGGCGGTGGAATTCGTGGCGGAGTCGTTCACGGTGCGACTGACGAACTCGGCATCCTGGCCACCGAGAACCCCCACTATGTGACCGACGTCCATGCCACGGTGCTACACCAGCTGGGTCTTGACTCGCACAAGTTGGAAGTTCCCGGCCGCAAACGGTTGGACATCGAGTTCGGGCAGCCAATTCACGAGATCATCGCGTGAGCGAAAGTACGCGCACAACGCCTATCTTTTGCGGCAACTGTGAATCCTCGGTGTGCGTGACCGAACGGAAGAAAACCGGGTTAGCCCCCGGAAGAAAAACGGGTTAGCCCCCGGAAGAAAAACCGGACGAGGAACTTCTCTGCGGCAGGCAACAGGAAGGCTGTGTCTGGCCGCTCCCGGATCCCTGATATAGTGGCCACTCCATGAAAATTGCCATGCTCCACGGTCCAAGAGACCTCCGTATCGAAGAACATCCGCTCGACACGAGCCCGCTGAAACCAAACGACATCTGGATCAAGACCGAGATATCGGCTTTCAAGATCGGAACCGATCGGGGCAACTACGAGGGCGCCGCACAGGTTCCTGGCGCGCCGGACTATCCGCGCGGGGTTGGGGACAGCAATCTGGGGATCGTGCAGGGTGTCGGGAGCAATGTCACGCGGTTTCAGGTTGGCGATCGTGTCGTCACGAGACAGCCCCACCAATCTGAAACCCTCATGGATCAATCGGAGAGCATTGTCAAAGTGCCTGAGGGGTCGACTCGGAGGACGCCGTCTACGCCCATCTCTATGCGCTCAGTGCCCACTGTTACAAAAAAGCCCAATTCCGACCTGGTGAGAACGTCGCGGTTGTGGGAGTTGGCGTCCTCGGATTGGGCGCTGTTGCCCTGGGTCCCTTGTTCGGTGGCCGTGTGGTGGCTCTCGCCAACAGTTCGAGCCGACTGAAGTTGGCGAGCCGCATGGGCGCACACGCGGGCTACCTGTCCGACGATCCCGACCTCGAAACAAAGTTGGATGATTTCACCGCCGGCGGAGGTATCGACTTGGTGATTCTGACGGCGAACCCGTGGCCAGCGTATCGCACAGCTGTCGAGATTGTTCGCCCCAACGGAAGGGTTTCGATCGTCAGCCTGCAGGGACGTGGGGAGCCACCGCTCGATTTCAATCCGCTGGCCATGAAATGGTTCTATCAGAAAGGAATAAGCCTGATCGCGGTTTCAGGGGAGGCCGGAAGCCTCTATCCCAGGTCGCAGGAAATACGCGAAACCGATCGGTGTGCCTCGCACGTTCTCTCTCTCATGGCCGATGATCGACTGGAGCCCAAGCGTCTGATCACCCACCGGTTCCACTACACTGAGATGGTTAAGGCCTACGACATGGCGGACCAACGAGAAAAATCGATGCTCGGTGTCATCTTCAACTGGCAAGACAAGAGCTGAACCACCAAGTCACGAAGACACCACGGCCACAAGGAAAAGGCTTTTTGGAAAGACCGGGCGTAACGTCACGACGAGCCAGTGCAATGTGGCCCCCAAGCGAGGAACCGCTACTTCAAACGCCCCTTCGATTGCGACGTCCATTAGACGTGGTTCGTTTTCACCGCGGATCGGCCAATCCGTCCTACGTATCAAAATCGAAAGTAGGGAAACCATCAGATGACGGATGTGCCGGACACAGATGCTACTGCCGAAGATGATTTGCCCCGGCGGCAATATCGGCCGTAGTATTGGCCTGCAGGTTGACGTTGGCCTGGACCTGGTGCGAGCCCGTAGTGGCACTCAGCGTGGATATTTGACTGGGCGTCGGTGGGAATGACTGGGCATCGGTGGGAATGACTGGGCGTCGGTGGGAATGAGTCGTGCTATCTAAAGACGGCACAACAAAGAGTGTCGAAAAGAGGGTCGAGATGAGTCGAAGTGGGTATCCACTCTCGATAGCATGGTCCCTCCCGGTAACCGTAAAAAATATTTTTACCAATAAATTCCTATATTTTTGGGTTTCGACGGGGTTTCAGGCCTGCTGTAGCATACTTGCAATCACGTTCTCGGAAAAAATCGCGTCGTAAACCCACACAGGAAAATCACTTACGGAAATACGACCAGCCCAGTTTTTTTGGGAGATTTAATTACCAGAGTGTTGACATTCTGAACATACAGCTTACACTGAAGTCTGATGCACTTATGAGGTTATCTGCACATTTGAGGTTATCTGCACATTTGAGGTTATCTGCACATTGTCTGCTAGTTACTTTTTATAAGGCTCACAACAATGGGAGGTATGTGAAGTAGAAGCTAGCGTTTACGATTTTTCCCCCTGTGGCTTTTTTTCGGAGGTTTAGCGTAATGAATTTAAAAAGAATGACTTGGAGAGTCGGAGTCTGTCTCTTGGCAGTTACAGCTGTTGCAATGCTTTCGGGTGTTGTTACGGCAGGCGAATCACAGAGTTTCGATTCGGCAGCATCTGCAGCGGCCGGTGGTTGGACTGGGTCTGGTAACACCACCTGGGGCCCGTATGGGTACAGCGATACCAACAACACGGGCGGAAGTAGTGGTGCGGGCGAGGCAGGCGGTACTTTCGAGCGAACCAACGTCGCGGCTTACTACGGCGACACTGATATTGGTACCGTCAACGGTGCCGATGGGTTTAGTGCCTCTGGTGAGTTGTACGTGGCCGCTCCCTTCGCCGACAACGACACTTTCGTCGGACACTTTGGTACGCCGGCAGCCGGTGCGGTTGGGTATGAGAACCATCACGGCGGATTCATGCTGCGAGAATTGAATACCAGCAACTTCCGGTTCATGGCTCGTGTTCGAGGCGATAAAGAGGGGCAGGAGACTGGTGATCAGGTTGTGACGCCAAACGGCAATTACAATTTCAATTACAACTACGATGCCGGTACACAGCAGTTGACAGCGACGCTGACTCATCCGCTTACCGGTGCGGTCGTATCCACTAGTACAACTCCGGCGATGACAAATCAGACGTTCACGGCCGACGCATTTGGCCTCCGCAGTGGATTCAACAGTGCTGGATCTGGCCAAACAATGACCGCCTACATCGACGGCGTGACTTATTCGTCAGCAATCCCCGAGCCCTCGACGCTTATCCTTTTGGCCCTGTCAGTGGTCGGATTGGTAATGCGCCGCGGACGTTAACAACCGTGTAACGCACGAAGTCTTACTTGGTGCGACGCGACGAAAAAGAGGATGTGGTATAGGAGAGAGAGAATCGCCCGGCGGTGTTTCTCGAACCCCTGTCCCATCCTCTTTTTCGCTTTCTATACCGCTCAATAAAAGGTTCCGGGGTACTTGCTCGCTCTTTGCCCCGAGCACGACCATTCCTGCGATCGCTGGGTTGCTGGTTGCAATCGCCATGCTGCCGAGGGCGTCCAAGTGCGGTCAGCGGCCGTCCTGTGCCGATTTCGGTTGAGAGCCGACAGGTGCAACTCTTCGTCGGCGTCTTGATCAGAGTCACCTACCTGGCTGCCAAGGGCGCCCCGGTTGGTACTTGCTCCTGGGTTTCATCGGGTTCTTGAGGCCCGTCCCCAGTTTTGCTATGTTAACGTGCGACTGGGGAGCAACTCAATGAAAATCGAACGAATTGAAGTCCGCTCGGTTGCGCCCCCAACAGGCCAATTTACCTGGTCGGACGATCTCCCGGCGCAGTTCGCAACCAATACGGTGTTGCGCCTCTATACAGATGAAGGGATCGAAGGGGTCTCCGGGGTTTGGAATGGAACTTCTTACGGGTTCGAGAAATACACCGCCGAAGCCATCCGCCACATCTCACCGATACTCGTCGGGCGCGATCCGCTTCAGCGGGAGGAACTGTGGTACGACATCCGTCCCCGCGTATTTCCTGTACCGCCGCAGGCGCTCGCTTCGATCGACATCGCTCTTTGGGACCTGGCCGGAAAGGTGGCCGGACTGCCACTCTATCGATTGCTGGGCGGAGCGCGAGAGCGGATTCGTTCTTATGCCAGCACCCCGATGCTCGAAGACGTGCCGGCGCATTTGAAGTTCGTCGAGGATTTGCTGGACGAGGGCTACACGGCGGTCAAATTTCACACCTGGTGTATTCCGGAAAAAGACCTCGAACTTTCGCGCGCCATCAGCCAGGAGTTCGACACGGCGAAAATCGACTTCATGCTCGATGTTGAGAACAACTACGACCGGGTAAGTGCCCTGAACGTTGCGCAGGAGATCGAGCAACTCGGATTCAGGTGGTTCGAGGCGCCATTGCCCGACTACGATCTGGACGGTTACCGAGAATTGACCCGCAAAACCTCCATCCCGGTATTGCCATCGGGTAACTGGTTCATGGATCTCATGACCTTCAACGAGGCGATCAAGACCAAAACTTGGCGGGCGACCCGCACCGACGTGCACATGATGGGTGGGATTACCCAGGCAAACAAGGCGATTGCCCTGACCGAGGCGGCCGACATCAACTGCGAAATCATGTCCTGGGGTTACAGCCTCAACGCCGCCGCCAACCTGCACTTGATGTTGGCTCACACCAACTGTTCTTTTTTTGAGCACTCGGTTCCCCAGCAGGCCTACGAGTATGGCATGCACGATGTCATTCGTTCGGACGCGAACGGGTACGTACATGCTCCAACCAAACCTGGTCTTGGGTTGGACGTCGATTGGGATCAGATGGAGGCGGCAACCTTCCACAACTTCACCATTGAATAGCGGTCTGTGAAGCCAGCAGAGCCATTCCGGCACGCGCAGGAGATGGAAGATCACCCGCCCGAATCAGCGCACACTGTGTGTTGGTGAGCTGAAACTCATCTCGAATGTGGGGTGCCACGATGGAAATGGCTACCGGGTCGACGTAATTCAGTACGGAACTACTCAGCAACAGTGCAGCAAACTACCAGCGGCAACGATAAGCAGGGTTGGTCTTCACTTGGCATCCTCCATGCGTACACTACCGGCTTAAGTGATCTTAAGTATGCTACAGGTGAAGAGGAGCCTGCGAATTCACTTTCAAATTCAAAAGCTCCTGGCAAACTCAAACGTTCCTGGCCACCCAAACTTGTAATTCTACCCGTCAAAATTCTGCTGATTATCGGAAGCACCTGCGATGTCATTGTGAAGGGAAAAATCATGAAAACAGGTTGCCCACCCACTTCCCCTTGATGGTCCGTCACCTCAGATCTCCGCGCTCCGCAACAGCGGTTGTTCGAGTTGGTCAGGAAGCAAACCTATGGATTTGAAATCGCCGTTTACTCGAGATGAATTTGTCGATCGCATGAATCGAACCGTAGCTGCTTTACAGCAGAATGGGATAGATGCGCTCGTAGGTTTTGCGAACAAAGTGATACCCGGTCATGTGCGTTATCTCACCGGCTATGAGACGCGCCATGGGATTCATGATGCCAGTTATTTTGTACTTTCACCCGGCTATGGCAAGGGACTGACATTAATCACAAACTCGAGTTGGGAACCTTTGCGAGAGATGAGCTGGGTGGATGAGATCATCGTCAGTAACAAGTTTGCGCAAATCATCCCCGACCTGCTTCCGCCCACAGCCAAACATGTTGGCATTGCGGGGTATGAGTACCTGCCCGCACCTGTTTTCCAGGCCATCGAGCAGCGTCTTTCCGGAGCCAAGTTCACAGATGCCTCGCGATTGTACTATCAAGTGCGCATGGTCAAGAGTAAAGCCGAAGTTGACGTCCTGCGTCGTTGTGCCGAGATTACGCAGGCAGGCGCACAAGCCTTTGTCGATTCGACCCAGGAAGGACGCCTGGAGATGGAAATCCTGGTGGCCGTGGAGAGCGCGCTTAAGCTTAACGGATCGGATGAAGTTTCCTTTACCACCCAGGTGGGTGCCGGACCGAAGACGTTCGAAATTAACCCCTATGCAACGGACCAGCCGCTGAAAAAAGGTGACATGGTCCTTTTGGACTGCGGGGCCACGTACTGTGGGTATCGCGGCGATATGTCCCGCACGACCGTGGTCGGAAAGGGCTCCGACGAAGTTCTTCAGCTTTTGGAGGGTACCGCCGAGATGTATGATCGATGCTTGGAGGAGGTTCGTCCCGGTGTGCCGAGTTCCAACCTGGCAAAGGCAGCCATAGCCGTGGCAGAGAGTCGCGGTTTGAAAGACTGTCTTTACTCGTCGCCCAACGTGAAAGCCGGTTTCATGGGGCATGCTATTGGCACTCACTACCATGAACCTCCCTGGATAGACCTCACAGAAAATACCGAGTTACGGGAAAATATGGTGCTCGTGCTGGAGCCAATACTTCGCAAGAAGGGTGTCGGCGGCGTACTGATTGAAGATGCAGTCCTGGTGACCGCCGCAGGAGCAGAACGGCTGTCGACCCTTGACATTCGCCCCTGGAGGTCGACACCCACTTAATAAAAGCAGGGCACGTGTTATTGAAATTCTGGCCGCTCAAGCGTAGGGTGGGACAAGCGAACCCCGCGACCAGGTCGCTGCGCCGGCGTAACTTGCTCCACCAGAATCTATGTCGGATGTCCGAACAGCCGGCGCTAGACCCCCACTCTGCCAGAGGACGTAGACCATGCACCGACGCGATTTTCTCACCGCCTCAGGGGTTGCAATGGCAGCTGGAGTGAACGCTTGCGGAGGAGCGGGCAGCAGGGAAGTCCAAGCTGCCCAGCCGGCCGACGACCAGGCCAAACCATTGCGTCAACGGGCGATGCAGTTGCACCGCGAGAACGTCGTGTGGGTCATCCACGATCACCGGCCGATTGCCCCCGATATCCCTCTCATGCTCGCAGGGGGTGTCACCGGCAAAATCTACAATCTAGGTATTGATGTCGACATTGAGCAGGGGATCGCCGCCAGCGCTGCTCGGCGGGAAGGTTGGGCGCGCCAGACAATGGCCGCCTTGGAGGAGGCCGAAAGGTCCATCCAAGCAGATCCGAAACATGTGCTCTTGGCGTTATCTGTCGAAGACATTCTGCGCGCCAAACGCGAGGGCAAAGTTGCCATCCTTTTCGGGGTGGAAGGGGGCAAGCTTTTAGAGGGCAAGCTGGAACTCTTGAAGACATTCTACGATCGAGGTCTGCGAGAGCTTCAATTGTGCTGGGCGGTTCCCAACCAGATTGTCGAAGAACAGGACTTGACGGCTTTCGGACGGCAAGTCGTTCGTGAGTGTGATCGGCTGGGCATTATCGTCAGCCTGACTCACATTGCCGAAACGGCGTTTTTCCAGGTGATCGAGATGACCCGAAAGCCCCCGATCGTCTGTCACGGGATCGCGTCGATCCCGGGTTGGGAGGCGGGTGACCTGAGTGACCGCAAACTCAAAGCGCTCGCCTCGCGCGATGGCCTGCTGGGCATTCACTTTTATCGCAGCTATCTGGGTTCCCAACCCTCGGTCGACCGCGTCGTGGACCAGGTCGACCACATTGCCAACCTGGTGGGAATTGACACGGTGGGATTGGGCATCGATTTTTTCCCCACCCATGGTCCATGGAAGAAACATCAGCTGGACCAGAACACCACGGAGATTACCTGGGCAATTCCCCACATCGGTGAGGTGGTCCGCGTCACAGAGGCACTGTTGGCACGCAACTTCCCAGAAGATGACGTTATTAAAGTTCTCGGGGGCAATTTCCTAAGGGTCTGCAAATCGGTGTTCGGATCATGAGACAGGTGACAAATTCGCACGTGCAACTTTGGTGAAACAGCTTTGCGAGGCAGGGGCCTGACAACTGTTGCCGGGCTTTTACATGTTTGTCTTCCGGTCGATGAGTCGTAGTGCCGCTGTTTTGTCAGCCTGCGAGGTGCGGGAATCATTCTTTTTCGGGCAACACTTTTCTGGGCGGTTCATCCTGCCGGTTTGCCACGTGTCGTTCACCGAAAACCCCCGCATTGGGCTGGCTTTTCGCCAACCCAGGTCGAGAACCCAGGTCGAGAACCCAGGTCGAGATTCACGTCGATCAACCGCCCATCCCACGCCCCGTGCCCGCTCCGGCGTCAGAGAGGTAGCAAGACCATGGTCGGAAAACGCAATTTTCCCGAAAACCCGTTGAAGATAAAGGTGGAGAAAGTGACAAAAACTGCGGCCTCAGGGGTGACGCAGGATAAAAATTTCTACCAGTCGACGCTATAATGAATGTTTCTTCTCAGTGATTCAGGTCTCTTCTCAGTGGATGCCAGCCCGATGCCAAACTCGCGCATATTCCGAGTCGTCGTTGCTACCGCGATGGTCTTTGTTCCGGGTGTCGTCGCGACATTCGCGGAGCAGCCCACTCCGCTCGGGCCCGAGATGCTCGAACAGCTATATGGGACCGGCGTTGATTTCAACACGTTCCTCAAAATTGCCGACAATCGTGGTGCGCTGACACAACTCGCCAACCCGTGGAACTCAAACTGGCGCAAGAGCGGTCCCTCCGACGACCAGGTCTCTCGGGCCCAGTCTCTTGCCGGAAGCTACCGCTTGCTCGCGGTTGTGTCCGAAACCTGCAGCGACTCAATCAACACGATCCCCTACATCGCCCGCCTGGTAGACCGGGTCGACCAGCTCGAGATGCAGATCGTCCCCCCGGCAGCCGGCAGGCTGATCCTCGAGGCCCACCGGGCACCCGACGGTCGCATGGCCACCCCGACGGTGGCGATCCTCAACGACAACTTCGAGGTGGTCGGAACGTGGGTCGAACGGCCCCTGCCCCTGAAAGATTGGTGGGCCCGCAACTCGACCATTAGTGAACGTGAAAAGAAGCAACGCAAGCAGTACTGGTACAACTGGGACGAAGGTAACCACACGATGGGCGAGATCGTCGACTTGCTCGAAGCCGCCGACGCGAATTCCGGGCGCTGAAGACGGCGAGGCCTTGAGGGCATGCACGACGCTACGTGATTCTTGACGCCAGGTGATTTTCGGCCAGCGACCACGTGCGATACGTTTGGCCGTGGCACAGGCGCCCAGCAGTGCCGCAATGGATGATCCAGGCGGTTGTCCCACTTGTTCATCGCGTGCAGGTCATCAGGTGAGGTGGGCGCCCCGCGTGTTCACGTAGACGGCATACAGGGACTGGCTGCCGGTCATGAACAGGCGATTGCGCTTGGTTCCACCAAAACAGACATTCGAGCAAATCTCGGGCAACAGGATCTGGCCGATACGATCGCCCTTCTCCGGCTCGAAAATGTGAACCCCATCGTAACCCTTGCCCACCCAGCCGGCGCTGGACCAGACGTTACCATCGACGTCTGCGCGAATGCCATCGGCAAATCCGGCCTTGACCACCTTCTCGCCGTTCTCGTCTTCCATCTCCAGGTCCATCGAGGTAAAGGTCTTGCCGTTGGCCAGGTTTGACTCGTTGGCAACGTCCCAGACCTTGATATTTCGCTTGGCCTCTGAGTAGTGACTGGCTCCCGTGTCGGCGACATAGAGTTTTTTGTAGTCTGGCGAAAAACAAAGACCATTGGGCTTGTAGATGTCGTCTGCCATCTTGTGGAGCTTGCCCGACTTCATGTCGATCCGGTAGATCGCTTCTTTTTGGTAAGGCTGTGGCCAGTTATCTTTCGTCTCGACCAGTCGACCCTCGTAGTCCATCACAGCTCCGTAGCCAGGATCGGTAAACCAGATGTCCCCATTGGGGTGGACCACGGCGTCGTTGGGAGCATTGAGCGACTTGCCGTCATACTTGTCGGCCAGTACCGTCTTGGTGCCGTCGTACTCGTACCGGACGACACGGCGGGTGAGATGTTTGCAGGAGATTTGCCGCCCGTGCCAATCAAAGGTGTTGCCATTGCTGTTTTCTGCCGGATTGCGGAACACGCTCACGGCACCATTTTCTTCCAGCCACCGCAGTTGCCTGTTGTTGGGGATGTCGCTCCAGAGCAGGTAACGACCAACGCCATTCCAGGCGGGGCCTTCGGCCCAAATCATTCGCTTGTTGTGATACAGTCGCATGATGGCCGAGGTCCCCAGCTTGTATTTCTTAAACCGGTCATCGAGCACGACGATATCGAGGTCCGGGTAACGGGTCGGTTGCTGGTTGTCACCGTAATCACGGGCAGTTGCCTTGCGGGCCAGTGCCGAAACGGCGGTAGCCGCGGCTGCGGTAGCAATAAAATATCGACGGTTCACTGTCGACGGAGCAGACTTTGCGTTTTTGGTTTTCATGATTAGTAGGTCAGCAGAAGATGAAGGGAAGGAAGTGACCATTCGGAACGACCAGTATGATTGTACAACGGTATTCCACCAAATGGGAGATTCGCAGAATATTGCCCGGCCAGGTAGCGGCCCAGCGCCTTCGCTCTGGCAAGCTTCCTTGACACCTCAAGCGGACCGGGGTGCGGTGTGGTGCCCCATCCGTGATGATGTATTCCCCGCCACCAGGTGTTTTCAAGAGATAGACCACAAGCTACATGTCGTTGCTGGCAGGCAACTCGTTTTTATCGATGCCATCGATCTGGATCTTGGCCGCACCGTTATGGTTCCACACGGGCCCACACAAACACGGCATAGGAGCTGTTCTTCACCACAGCGAGGTCGGGTCGCCAACTGAACACTTGAGCCGGCATACGTGCAAACAACTCTCAAGGCGGCGTCCCCCTCAGCAGCATCCGCTGCTGCGCGACTGGTGGTAGCCCCCTCGCCAATTGAGGTCTTGCAACCAACAGGCACTAGCGCTGAAGAAGAACCGTGTGACGCGGTGACCATCGATTCAATGTACTTTCCCTTTACTCGCTCTTAAACATGCCAAACTCAAAAGCCGACTCCAGTTCCGCAAAAGGGATATTTCCGTCATCATCGGTGACAAGCACCTCCTTCATAAGCCCTGTCCAGTCTTCCAGAATGGGGACCTCCCGACTGCGTTTCCAATGCGATTCTGACGGAGCCACGGCATGCAAAAACATTTGCTCCCCGTACACAAAAATGGCCATACTCACCTCGTTGCCATCCATGCTTTTGGCAACTTCAGGCCAGAGGTCATCGTGGTACTGCTTGTACTTGGCATAACAACCTGGACGCAAATTATAGGTCATTCCAATTGAAAACATCACTTGCTCCTTTTGATCTGTGAGAAACAAACCATGGTGGCTGGCACCTCACTCGGTGTCCCGTACCACCATGAATTCCTTGTGGTTCTTGAAAAAGGGTTGTCGATCCAAACCGATGTGCGACCTTTGATCGACTGTTCAGTTGCCCGATTGTTCAACAGTCTCGCGGTTCACGTCACTTGGCGTCGGCCAGAACCGTTTTGGAATCTTCCTGCAATTGGTACAGAGAAGTGTATTCGCTTACGTTCGGGAGGTACGGCGGCGGACCGCCGAGACGCGCGAACTGCGCTGGCTTGCCCCGAATGGGCCGATCCACGGCTTCGGCGAGCCGGGCCATATCGCCGTAGTAGATAGGAAGGGCATCGGTGGCCCGATACTCGAAAATGAGCGTACGGCGCGGTTGGTCCGATCGGTTAGGGTGCGAACTGTGCGGTGTGATGCAGTGCATCAGGATCACACTTCCAGCCGGCGCCTCCAGTGAAATGGGCTGGCCAAACTTGCCGCCTTCTAAATCTTCTGTGATCATGCCCGCGAATTTCCCGTCCGGCATCGCGTGGTCGAAAAAGTGCGTGTGATGGCGAGGTAAGACGCGCAGACATCCGTTTTGCTCGGTGGCGTCGTCCAGGTAAATCAGCAAGGTGACCAGGTCGTCGTTGGTGTGCGGAAAGTACGCCAGATCCTGGTGCCATTCCACGACCGACCCAACACTCGGGGGCTTCATGTTCAACTTACTGTGCTGCAGGTTGATATTGGGCCCGATTATAGCTTCGACACAATCCACGATCCGGGCACTCCCGGCCAGACCCTTGAAATCGTCGTGCAGGTCATACGGGTTGTAAATTCGCCGCACGACCACCTCGCCGCCCGCTGTTTCCGGTTCCACTTCGAGGATCTGGCTGTAGTCGTCACTGCCGAACGCATCCTCGGTGATCTTGTCGATCCGCTGGTCTATTTTTTCCAGGGCGATCGCATCCAGCAAACCTGGTAAGACCACGTAGCCGTCACGCCGGTACTGCTGAACCTGATTGTCTGTCAGACCCGTGGTTTTCATACTTAAACTTCTCCTGGCTGACTTATGTTGATAGGAAGCTCAGTCTCCTTTAACTTACCGCGACCTGTACTGAACCTCAACCGCAGGCGCTGCATTGCCTTGTTCGCAAACAAAGGACCCGCAGTGGTGGTGTGGCTGCAATTCCTCTTCCCTGACCGTATGGCTGCCTGATACTTTTTGGCGATCGCGCTGACTGCCGTCTCGTCGCTGCGGCGTGTCCCCGCCAACCGGTGAGGCCCTGCCTGGACTATTCTTTCCTGGTGCTTGTGGCTCGCGGATTAGCGCCAAGTCGTGACCTTGCGCTAACCGGCGGCGCCGTTGTCGTGAAATGCGCGTTTTATTCGCTATCCGCATAGTACATTTATGCCGGCGGTTCACGGCGGGTCAGCTTCGCCAACGCCGCACCCAGTTGCGCCATCCCCCGCTTGATCGTCTCTAGCGGAACGGCGTAGGCAAAGCGAAGGTGCCCGGGACGCTGAAAGAGGCTGCCGGGCGTCGCCACGACACGGCCACACTGGAGGAGATAACGTGCGAGGTCGTGGTCGCTTTCGACCAACTGCCCGTCGGAAGTCCGGCGACCCAGGTAGGCATGCATGTCGGGGAAGAAGTAAAAAGCGCCCTTGGGAGTGTGCCACACGGCATCTGGTGCGGCGCTGGCGAAATGTTCCAGAAGGCAGTCGCGGCGGCGGCAGAGCTCGCCGCGGATCTGGTGACGCACTTCGAGGTTCGAATCCTCTTGAAGAAAGCGGGCGTAACCCTTCTGGGTTGGCAGGTTGACGCAGGAAGAGGCATTGCCTTCGATGATTTCGAGAGTTTTCATGACCTCCCGCGGGCCGGCTACGAATCCTAATCGCAGTCCAGTTCCAGAAACCTCTTTGGACATGCCGCCCACAACGAAAACCTGCTCTGGAAGAAACGAGCCCATGCTGGTGTGCTGGATGCCGTCGTAGTAGAGCGTGCGGTAGACTTCATCCGAAAGCACAGCGATATCTGGATAATGTGCGATGACTTCGGCCAGTTGTTCAAGTAGCGGGCGCTCGTAAACGGCCCCGGTCGGGTTATTCGGAGAATTGAGGACCACGGCCCCAATCGAGTTGTCCTTCTTCAGAAGATCAGCAAGCTTCTTGGGGTCTGGCAGGAACTGCGCATCTGTCTCAAGGAGGATCGGTGGTTTACCGGTCAGGAGCATCGGAATATTTTCAAACGACTCGTAGCCTGGCGCCAGCATCACAAGGCGGTGCCGCCTGGCAGTGGGATTCAGCAGCGCCAAAGCGGCTTTGAAGATGGCGTCCTTTGGACCGGGGCAGACGACAATCTGCTCACAAGAATAATTGAGCTGGAATCGCCCGAGATCCTCGACGATGGCGTCGACCAACTCGGGATCCCCACCCGCGGGCGAGTAGTGCGTGGCGTCTTCTTTTAAGGCCTTTGCGATCCCCTCCTTGATGTTTGTGGGCAGGGGAATCTCGGGGTTCATTTCGCCAATACCGAAATCAAAAACCTCCCCGCCCGCTTGCCGCATCGCATCGGCGACAGCCTTGATCTTTAAAGTTGGCGACGGCTTGAGCTTCTGAGCCCACGGGGAATGGGGAATGGACATAGGGTCTCCCTTGATACGGCAAATCGGTGACCGCCTTGAGCGGACAATTTCGTGCGAATTCTCCCCATCCCCGCAAGCGAATACCGGGCCCGGTAGAACCGGTCATCTGCATCATCCCAAGTCATCATGTTTGGAAAGCTTGCAAGTCGAACTCTTAATATCTAATCATGTCAGGGATCATTGAAAAAGACTGATAACCGGTCCGAATTTTAAACCTCCTCGGCCCGTCCCGCAACGTTTCGACGGGGTTTTTTGAATGTCTTGTGAGGCGAATGTTCTTGTCTTTGGTGTTAAGATCGACAGGCCAACCGAGTTGACGACCAGGTCGGCCGGGTAGACCGTCGGCAGAGGCTGGATTTCGATCGGCTTCTGCAATCAAATAGACCCAAGTCAAGATGTCATCCAATAAAAGGCAGCAAGGTCGCGGTCGAAAACCGCGATTTTCTTCCAATACCATGTGAAGTAAGAGGGAAAAAGTGGCTAGAACGGCGTTCGCAGGGTTGCCTCGGGGGCGACGCGGGATGAGAATCCCTATCAGTTGTTTTCCCCGTCGGCATGACGTTACCAGCATTCATGCCACTGTGCTTTATCCATGCCACTGTGCTTTATCAGCTCGGGCCGACTCCTGCACGAGTTTGGCCAAGCATCCATTGCCATGGGTGTGTGTTCACCTCAACAAGGACGACATGCCCGTTGACACCTTTTCGGGAAGTCGCGGCGGCACCCTGGGCGTATCCGAATTCCCGCTCCCAGAGTGAGAGGGATTGAAGAAGGAACGAGTCATGGGTCAACAAGTCTCCAACGCCCTGGTTGCGTTACGCGAACTCGGCGCGCCGGATGAAATCCGCGCGCTGACCGTTGACCGGTATGGGCCGGCCACGCCGCCGCGCGTAAATGCTCACATTCATCTGCCGCCGAATTTTTCCGCGTTCGAAAATGTGCAACAGGCAGTGAGCCTCGCGAAAACACAAAACATCGGTGTGCTCGGAGTCAGCAATTACTATGACTTCGAGGTCTACGGCGACTTCGTCGAACGGGCCCGTGCAAGTGGTATCTTCCCGCTGTTCGGGCTCGAAATCATCTGCATGCAGAACGACCTCCGCTCCAGAGGTGTGAAGGTCAATGATCCGGGCAACCCCGGAAAAACGTACATCTGTGGCAAAGGCATCACGTGCTTCGACGAGATGACAGCGGAGGCTGCTCGATTGATCGATGTGATTCGACAGAACGATTCGCGACGCATGGTGTCGATGATCGATTCGATGAGAGAGATCTTCGCCGCGCACGGTCTCGAAACTGACATCGATGCAAAGGCAGTCATCGAAATGATTGTCCGCCGGCACGGCAGCCCGCGGGAAACGGTGTACTTGCAGGAGCGGCACATTTCACAGGCTTTTCAGGAATCGCTTTTCGAGAAGGTCGCACCCGAAGGTCGCATCGAATGTTTGAATGCAATCCTCGGCACCGAAACAAAGGCAAAGGACACCGGCGATTATGTGGCGATGCAGAACGACATTCGCTCGTGCCTGATGAAGGCCGGCAAGCCCGCGTTTGTTGAAGAAGCGTTCGTGAGTTTTTCCGAAGCGCATCGACTGATTCTCGAACTCGGCGGTATCCCCTGTTATCCGACGCTGGCCGACGGCGTTACGCCGATCTGCGATTATGAAGACAACATCGATGAACTAATCGGCAAGATCAAGGCGAACAAGGTCTACGCAGCCGAGTTGATACCGATCCGCAACCAGGTGGCGGTGACGCGCGAGTACGTGACCAGGATGCGCAATGCAGGTCTCGCCGTGACCGCCGGTACCGAACACAACACGCTCGACCTGATCCAGATGGAACCGTTTTGCAAGGACGGTGACGTGCCCAAAGCCATTCGCGAGATTTTCTGGGAGGGTGCGTGCGTCGTGGCAGCTCATCAGTTCCTGACGCTCAACGGCGAGGCCGGTTTTGTGGACGGCGACGGGTGCCCGAACGCTGATTACGCAAGCGATGACCAGCGCATTAAGGCTTTTGCCAAAATCGGCGCAGCGGTGATGCACAAGTACTACGGATCCAACGAATGAGGAAGCGACAGTGACGACCGCAACAACAACAACAATCGACTGGCCCGCCTTTGCATCAACCGATGACGAACTCGACGTCATCTGCAAACTGTCTCGCTTCTACGGCTCTGACCCGTCCATTGTTTTGGCTGGCGGGGGGAATACCTCGTGCAAGATCGGGAACCGCCTGTACGTCAAGGCCAGTGGTACATCGCTGGCTATCATGGAACGCGACAGCTTCGTGAAGATGGACCGCGACAAATTCAACGCACTGGCCAACGCAACCCTGGACGAGGACTCTGGCACGCGGGAAGCACAATACAAGGCTGCCATTAACGATGCGCGATGTGAACCCCAACGCGGACAGCGCCCATCGGTAGAAGTGCTGCTGCATCACCTCGTGCCCAGTACGTATGTCATACATAGCCACGCAACGATTGTGAACACGCTGGCGTGCCATGAGAACGGGAAACAACTCGCCCAAGAAATTTTCGGCGACGACATTGTGTGGCTGCCATACGTGGACCCCGGTTTCATTCTCGCGCAGACATTGAAGGAGGCGCTTGAAGAATACGCTGCTCGTGCCGGGGGCAGAACTGCCAAAGCGATCTTGATGGCGAACCACGGCTTGATCGTGTTCGGCGATGATCCTGACACGATTCGTGCGAATACCGGTGAAGTGCTCGAGAAGATCGCCGCGCGACTCGGCGACAACTGGCAAACAAGTTCGTTCGGAGGTGTGAAGTGCGTCGATGATGCCGCAGCGGTGGTGCGCGTCATCGGCCCAGCATTACGCGGTTTGCTGGCGGAGGATCCCGACAGGCTCAAATTTGTCACCATCGACGATTCGGACATTGCCCTTGGCATGGTTGGCACTGAATCGGGCAAGGCCATCGCCTGTGCCGGCCCCATGACTCCAGACCAGATTGTTTACTGCAACAGCTATCCGCTTTGGTTTCAGACCAGGGTCGATGAATCCGAAGATGACCTCATTACGCGATTGCGCAAAGCGATCGACCAGCACACGAAAGAGACCCGCTATCCGCCCAAAGTCGTGTTGGTAACCAGTGTTGGTTTGTTCGCGGTCGGTGATGATTTCAAGTCAGCCGACACGACCCGCGAGGTTTACCTCGACGCGATCAAGATAATGGCCGGCGCAACGCGGCTGGGGGGCATCAACTATCTTTCTGACCGCAATCGTTTGTTCATTGAAAACTGGGAAGTCGAGGCGTATCGCAAGAAAGTCGCTGCCGCCAGCGGCAGTGGTTCGGGACGCGCCAAGGGCAAGGTTGCCATCGTGACCGGCGCTGCACAGGGATTTGGTCTCGAAATTTCCCAGGGACTCGCGCGGGCAGGCGCGCATGTTGCGTTGACCGATTTGAATGAACAGGCCGCGGTAAGTGAGGGAGATCAATTGTCGGCCGAATTGGGCAAGGGCCGTGCGGTCGGCATGTCAATCGATGTGACCGACAGCGAGTCGATTGGAAACTGTATCGATCAAGTCGTTCGAAAATATGGCGGATTCGACCTGTTGGTGTCGAACGCGGGTGTGTTGAAGGCCGAATCGGTCAAGACGCAATCGGAACACGATTTTGATTTCGTGACGGATGTGAATTACAAGGGTTACTTCCTGTGCGTTCAGAGGGCTGCGCCAATCCTGGCGACGCAGCACAAGGCCAACCCGGCGTACATGAGCGACATCATTCAGATCAATTCGAAATCGGGCCTCGTCGGCTCGAACCGGAATTTTGCGTATGCGGGCAGCAAGTTCGGTGGCATTGGCTTGACACAATCGTTCGCCATGGAACTGATCAAAGACGGTGTGAAAGTCAATTCGATTTGCCCGGGCAACTTTTTCGATGGGCCACTTTGGTCCGATCCTGAAACAGGCTTGTTCGTACAATACCTCAACGCAGGCAAAGTCCCCGGCGCAAAAACAGTCGACGACCTTAAACGCTTTTACGAATCCAAGGTCCCCATGCGACGCGGATGTAAACCCGCCGACGTGATGAAAGCGATTCTGTACCTGATCGATCAGCAGTACGAAACCGGCCAGGCTGTGCCGGTGACCGGCGGGCAGGAGATGCTTCGCTGACGAAGCAAAAAGGAAATGGTGATGACGACGCAAACAAGTGACATCCCCGAAACACAACATGCGGTTCAACTCGTTGCGGCTGATGAATTGAAACTCAATACTGTAAAGCCGGTGATGAACCCGGGTCCGCACGAAATCCTTGTGAAGATCGAGGCGGTAGGATTGTGTTTTTCGGATCTGAAACTGCTCAAACAGTTTGACAACCATGTGCGCAAAAGCGAAGTGATTGGTGGCATTGATCCGGGGGCGCTCAACGCCATCCAAAGCTACGTGCCCGGCAATATGCCCGTGGTGCCCGGCCACGAAGTGGTCTGTCGTATCGTTGCGATTGGCAACGAGGTGAAGCATCACAAGATCGGTGAGCGGTGCTTGATGCAGACAGACTATCGACAATTGCCGACCGCGAATTCTAACGCAGCATTTGGTTACAACTTCGAAGGTGGTTTGCAGGAATACACGCTCCTTGACGAACGTGTTGTTATCGCCCCCAACCAGGATCGATTTCTGATTCCGGTCAGTGAAGAACGGAGCGCATCGGCGGTCGCGCTGGTTGAACCATGGGCATGCGTCGAAGATTCCTATGTCACCCGTGAACGCAACACAATCAAGACGGGTGGCAAGCTGCTGATCGTTCTCAGCGATGGCCATGAACCAAAGGGGGTGGTCGAGAGTTATTCGCCCCAGGGTGAACCAGCCGAGGTTCAGACGGTTCAGCCTGCCGACGCGGAAGAGCTGGCCGATGAACACTTTGACGACATCGTTTACTTCGGTTCCGACAAGGCGACGATCGATACGCTCAATGACAAAATTGCATCGCTGGGCATCATCAATGTCGTGCTGGCGGGTAAAAAGATAGGCGAACCGGTCTCCATTGGTGTTGGCCGAGTCCATTATGGCATGACGCGATGGATTGGCACGGTTGGTACTGATGCATCCGCGTCTTACAACATGATTCCGGCCAACGGTGAAATCCGTGAAAATGACAGCATCGTCATCGTCGGCGCGGGCGGGCCGATGGGACAGATGCACGTGATACGTAACGTGTGTCTTGGCATTGATGGTGTGAGTGTTCTCGGCACGGACTTCGACGATTCCCGCATCGAATCATTGCGAGCCAAAGCCCAGCCGATGGCAGATGCCAATGGCGTGCCGCTCCGCCTGGTGAATCCGCAGCAGGAAAAAGTGACTGGGAGTTTCAGCTACTTTGCCCTGATGGCGCCGATTGGAGCACTTGTTGCCAGTTCCATTGAACAGGCAACCGACGGTGCAATCATCAATATCTTCGCCGGAATTCCGGCGGTGACAAAGCAAGACCTTGATATGGACATGTACATCGAGAAGAGATGCTTTATGTTCGGCACGAGTGGTTCAACGATTGAGGACATGCGAATCGTGCTCAAGAAGGTTGAAGATGACCAACTCGATACCAACGCGTCGGTAGATGCCATCAGCGGGATGCTTGGTGCGACCGATGGGCTTGCCGCGGTCGAGAACCGTACGCTGGCCGGAAAGATCATCGTGTATCCGATGTTGCACGACGTTGGTTTGATCGCATTGGCAGAGTTGGACCAACACTACCCCTCAGTGGCCGAGAAACTCGACAACGGCAAGTGGACAGGTGAGGCAGAGCAGGAATTGTTGCGCGTGGCGCGATCCTGAATCCTGGTTGGCCTTTTGTGGCATGCGCTGGCCGGAAAAGAAGCCAGTGGAACCAGAGATAGCCGAGAGTTGCACGGCGTCTCAAGCAGCCAAGAAAATTGGGGGTGCGGAGCAGAGTGGCACTGCTGGCGTAAGGAGTACCGCACGAACGACGGGCGGGCATTTCGGCTGTTAACCATCATCGGTAAAACCACACGGGAATGTTTGGCAATCGACGTGGCAAGGAGGTTGACCAGCGAGGATGGTTTCCGCTCTTGAATTGTTCTCGATTCGAATGTGCCTCGTTCCGGATTACCGTCCACCCTCGGGGTGAAACCTTTCATAAATCAATCTGCTGCTGCGAATTGCCCCTTCGAATCGCTGCACATTGCTGTGCGCGTAGGCATCATTCGAAGTGTTGACCAATGTCTGCTTGAAATACGGCTCAAGGCGCATCCAAAGTTGCGGAGAGTAAATCTCTCCGGGGCCTGACATCGTGTGATTCGTGGCTAATTCTCTCGCTGTTTGATCTATCTCTCGGTAAACCTCAACCATCGAATTGGCGGCGGTCCCGTATTTTGCTTCACAGTATTGGGAAACAATTTCCCAAAGGTTGCTGTCTGCGTCCCAGGCCAGCTGGGCCACCAGGTAGATGGTCAGTTCGTGCTGGCCTCGGACCCCAAACAGGGAGTGTCCCATACCTGGCCAGGCGTAAATGCCTGCGATGTTAGCGCCTCGGTAGTATTCAAGATCCGCTGTGAGCCTCTGGGTCATCGGTTCGTATCCTGGGTGAGGAAACCGGGCAGACCAGTCGGTATCATAAAAATCGAGAATCCCTACTCGCTCTGGACGAAACAGTCGAGTCCACTGCTCAAGATATTCTTTCACAGATTTGTTGATCTCGCAGTGAGGATCTGCCATTGAATGTCCATAGCAGGCGCTTATAAGTGCAAACCAGAGAAAGAGGTTTTCTGCGGGTGTAACATCCTGCGGCGATTCTGTGTCTTTCCAGGTGGAAGTAACAAAGATTGCGATCTTGCGATCTGGAAAATCCTTTGAGATCAACTTGGCAACTTGGTTAGTGAAAAGCAGGAATCGCCTGGCCGGGGGAGGCACGCCGTCGTCCATAGCAGTACATGCGTCGCACTGGCAGTAGTCCTCATTGTCATTTGACCAGAGTCCCAACTTCTGGATTTCTCTTTAGGAAAGCAATCATCCGCTCGGTGACAATTCGCATGACATCTGGATTCGAGACGCACAGATGTGGGGGATCTGACCCGTAGGGGCGGTGACTCCGGTCGACCAACCTGTTTCCGTCGACAAGCGCAAAGTACTCTGGATGATCGCTTCCAAACTCGCGGGGAGAAATCCAGAATGGATGCGAATGATCGGTCACCTCGATGGACATGCCCCGCTTTTCAATTTCTTGCAGGAGGCCGTCTTTCAGCTTTTCCCAAATATCATAACGGTAGGTGAGATACGCTTCGAAATGGTTAAACTTCTGTTTAGCCATCCAGTCAATATCCAGAGATGTCGGAAGATCGTCGGTAATGAAGGCATTGCGTCTTGCCAGGCTGGCGGTGTGCCTTACATTTTGCGGAGCTAAGTGTAGGGTTTTAGAACTTGGCACCCTTTCACCATGTGGGCCCGGTTCAATCCAGCTACAGCCAATGCGTTGAAGAAGTTCATAGACGGCAAACAATGTGCTCCGCGGGTTAGAGCCGACCAGCAGCAGCGCCTTGTCAAAGGATTGAATCAATATAGAGTCTCTGCCTTTCGGGAATGCAGCCTTGTCAAGGAAGACCTGGCTCACACGGTTTCGACCGATTGTGATAATCGGAACAGTTTCCCAACGGGACGACAGATCCATTGCTTCAAGATCAGCGATTCTAAGTTCCACGCCGGTCATCTGTTTCACGTACTTCTGCAGTTCTTCAGCGGCGAACCTTTCGACCGGATCAGCACCGCTCTCTACAACAATCGTGTAGTTACTCACGCCGTCCGAGACCAGTGCTAGAGATTGACCGCTTACCACGAGTGGAGATTCGACAGCATGCGAGGCGAGCAATACGAAAATGAGGCCCCACAGCCAGGTTGGCAGAGCAGAAATCCTCACAGAAAAATCCCTAAAAGTCATTTGTAGTTTCCCTCTGAGAGTGGTGACCGAAACCGGTCATCGCTATTGATAGTCGACGTGTATTTCGACGGAGTCAACGATTACTTGATTCTCAGACTTCGGACCGCGCTTGTTCAGCCACAGGCCGACTTCGTTGCGGCCCGCCTGTAGTTGATCGGGCCTCAGGTTCAACTTGACTAGGCTACCCGCCTCAGGTTGAGGATCCGGCTTGAGGGAGTGTCCGTTCATGCTAAAGTCAATCACATCCCCCGAGCCCAGGTTCTTCAATTCGATCCACAGCTGAAGAGACTCGACGTTCTGCGCATTGTCGCTGCTGAAGTCGTCGGCTACTTCCAGCGGGATGACCGTCATTGAACTGGCGTTCCAAACCGGGTGCAGAGTAACAGGCAATGACGCAAACATCCAGTTGTGAAAGCGTGGGCTGGACGGGTGGTGTCGATTTTTTCCCGGACCATACTCTGAGGAGTCTGCCGGAAATATCTTGTCCTTCGTGGCCAGCACCTGTGGGTCTCCAATTTCCTTGAGCAGCTGTGCTTGATACGACAAATGGTCCGAATGGGGAAACAAATTGAAGGTGTACATGCCATCGGCTCCCTGCGACCAATAATTCGTCGCGAGGCCCCGCAGTACCGTGGTCCCACCTCCGTGTGTATGATCAGCCCCACCGATGACTTTCGAAGGATGCGCCACGCAGACGTACAGCTGAACCGGTTTCCCCTCGGTCAATTCCCGAAACCGTTGGATGTCTTGACCTGAAGGGAAGGCATAGTCGCCGACGATAAGAATATCGATCAGGTCTTCGTCGATCCAGGTTTCGACATCAAATCCATTCAGTTGACAGGCTACCAGATTCTCATCGACCCGCACTGCGACTTTAATCGCGCGGCCGCGCTGTCGGGCCCGCTCATTCAGCTTCTGCCGCACCGTACGCATAAAGTCTGTCAGGACGAACGAATTACGATATTCCAGAAACTCCACGAAAAATCGTGGGAAACGCATCAAGTCCAGTTCGATACCGTCAAAGTCGTACTTGTCAAATATCTCTTCGATCGTCCTTAACTTAAGTTCGCGCACTTCCGGTATGGCAAAGTTCAGAGAGGTGGTGAATTCTTCGAACTGATCACCCAGCATCCACTCTGGATGTTCCTGTTTGAAGGTAGGAAACTCCTTGGGTAAGTGACTGTCGTGGATATCATTGACCCGGAAAGAATAAAACACGTCCAGTTTTCGTTTGTGGGCTTCACGTACCACCACCTGCGGGGGATCATTGCCCTCCTCGATCCAGCGGCTAAGGGTGGGATCGACTTGATTGATGCGCGCCCCTGTGCGTTCCAGAACCTCGCTATCGTAGCTTGCGGTGTTCCCCCCGGCGCCATCGCACCAGAAGAGGGCATCCACGTGGCTGCCTTCCAGAGGGCCGAAGACGTTCTGGATATAGGCGTCGACGTTACCTTTTGCATCTACAAAGACACCGTACCCATCACAATTGAAAATGACGCGGTAAGGCTTACCGGCCGGGCGTTGCGCTGATACCGGCAGACCGCCCACACTTAACAACAAACAAGTCGATACCAATAGAAATAAATGGGGATGACCGTTCATGGTTGGCTACTTCCCGTTAGGTGGATAGTCCTGGAACCGCTCGAGGCTCGGCATATCGCCTATTGTATACAGTATGTGGCTCCCTCCCGTGTTTAGCGTGTGGGAAATGCTGCGCATTTTCGTCCTTACGACCCCCGTTATTGGGTTCCTCCCACCGGGATCACGCCCGACAGCTTCTTGGCCGGGCAAGGACGCTCGTAGTGCGCCGACCTTTCCCCTCCCATCCACTGCGGTGGCCTCTTCACGCTCCTGCGCGTCAGCACCCATCGAAGTGCGTCAACAATCTCAAGCAAATCGCGACAGCCATTCATCTCGTAGGAAGCCAGTTGAATTTACGAGTCTCATCCGGATGCGTTAGCCGTTTCGATTTTCAGTAGAGTAAACGGGTAGATGGTTGTGGCGTAAATCGTTCCGTCGCGGGTGACGATCAGGGCCATGATGACGTGCAGCGGCGTGAGTGTGCCGTCGGGCAGGGTGTGATAGCCGTGGATCGGCCGCGCGCTGCCGTCGGGGTTCTTGGCAGGGCCGGCGGTAAAGTTGAAGAAATCGGGGTTCTCGACAGCAAAGACGCCCAGGTCGTCCATCGCGCCGGTCGCCGGGTCGTAGCGAACCAGGTGGTGCAGGAGGCCGTCGCCGAAACCGGTGTTATTGTCGATGCGGACTGCCGAATAGACACAACCGTCGGGGCCGATATTGATCGAACCGCGCGAGTCGGGGTTTTCGCCTTCGATTCGGTCACCCAGGCTCGTGGCGATAACAGGTTCACCGGTCGCTCCCGTGAGATCCACGCGGAACATGCGGAGGTCATCAAGAAACTGGAGGTATGCGGTCCTACCGTCGGGTGTGATTCGCCAGTCAGGATGTTCCCGCTTGGCACCGACGTAGTCTTCCAGTGGCTTGCCTTCGACTACCAGCGGAGCAACGGTCACTTTGTCGGTTGCAGGGTCGTAGCGGGCGATTTTGTAGTCTTTTGTAATTGCCGTGCCACGGCCCTGGGCATCGACGAGCGTGTTGGGCTGGTCGCGCAGGATTGGGCCCAGGTCGCGGTACTTTTTTGTCTTCCTGTTGTAGAGCATCCAATGCTGCTCTTCACAGGTGATGACGTAGATCAGGCCGCGGGACTCGTCGGCGGTGACATCAATCACGCCTTCCCCTTCTGTCTTGCCATCGGCAATCCGCTGCTCATCCAGCGGCATGGGCATACCAAGGTTCTCAGTTTTGTCGGTTGCCGGGTCGTAAACCATTACATACCCGCCTCGATAGACAGGAATTTTCTCGTCCCGTTTCAGTGCCTCGCGTTCCGCCGCTGTTGGATAGCCCTGCTTGGAGCCGATGTAAATCTTGCCCGACGGGCCGACGAAGTTGCGCGTGTGGATCTTGGATTGGGCAGCGTACCCCGTGGGTGTCAGCGGCAGGCCAACCAGCTTGTGGGTATCGAGGACAATCCGCATCTTCTCTGTGGCGGGGTCGAACTCGACCAGATACGAGTTCCGCCCGTATGCGGCGGTGCCGATGTAGATTTTTCCGTTGTGCCCTTCGCAGAGTGAGAAGTAGCCCGACTCCTCGGTGGTCGTCTCGGACGGGATGTGGAATGCCTTGGCCCAAACGTAGGTGAACGGCAGCTCTTGTGCCACAGCCGGTGACGCACAGAACGCTTGGATTGACGCCCAGGTGATGACCAGAACTGCCACGAAACCTGGTTTCATGAATTTCTCCCTCGGTTTACGATGACTCCCAACGCGTTCGCAATTTCCCTTGCGCCGTTGGCAATGATACGACTTCATTCTATCGACGTGTGGTATCATCCTTCAATCAGAACTAGAAATGACTTTGTTTTGGCGAAGTGCATTACGGTTTCCAAATCACCGCCGAGACACTGCTGGCGCCAATCAGGTAGCCGGCATCGGGCGCTTGCCCCGGGAGTTCTTCGACAACCCCTACCCGTTCTTTCACAGGCTTCACGGGGCGGATCGGGTTGATTCGAGTGACCTCGTGGGGAGATGGATTCGGGAATTATGATTTATCGATTGAGCCTGTTCACTCGACCAGTTCGAATCGCTGGACCCGTTGCCCCGTGACGTCGCCGAGGTAGAGATTGCCTTTCGCATCCACGGCTATCCCGTGAACCCACGACAGTTCGCCAGGTTTCCAGGTGTCTGCCTGTGTAAATGGGAAACTCCACCAATGTTGCAGGTTCCCGTTGGTGTCGAACTTCATAACCAGTTGGTCTTTGGGCGGGATTCCCACTTGCAAGTTTCCCTCGCGCCAGTGTGAGGGTGAGGAGCCGCAGATATAGACTTCATCCTTGGCCGTGATGCGCACGGTCCAGGGTACGCACCGATTGCGCCACTCGGTGAGGAATTTGCCGTCCTGGTCAAAGACCTGCACTCTCGCGTTGTTGCGATCTGCCACATAGAGCCGGCCTTGCGAGTCAAGTGCGATAGAATGCGGAAGACTGAATTGACCAGGATTTACACCCAGCTTTCCAAAAGTCTTCACGAACCGCCCCTTGGCATCGCAATGCACGACCCGGTTGTTGCGATATCCGTCCGAGATAAAGACGTCTCCCGCCGGCGTTTCCACGGCGTCGGTTGGCCTCTTGAAGTGCTTGTCATCCTCGCCCGGCTCGTTGGGGACGCCGATGGTCAACAGGAGTTCTCCCGACGGCGCAAACTTGTACACGACGTGTTTTTTAGAATCCGCGATCCAAATGTCGCCCCGCGGTCCGATGCTCAGCTGATGGGGGCTGATGAATTGCCCCTCGCCCCATTGCCGCACGAGTTTGCCCTCGGGGCTATAGACCTGAACCGGCATCTCGCCGCGATTCAGTGTCCACACCAGCCCACTGTCGTCCACGGCGATGCCAGCCATCGCCTTCCATGCATACGTTGACTTGCCTTCAGGCCAGGTGGGGTCCACGCGATACCCCGTCGATAAATTCACGCGCGGGTAGTCGACTGGCGGAATCGCTTCCTGTGCGCAGGTGTCGGGGCCGCAAATTGTCGTGCCAGCGATAAGTGAAATTACCGCTACGAGAAGAATTGGACGTGGACCCTTTCGCATGGCAAGTCTCCTGAAAAATGGTAGCCATTCGCATGACAGCTACTGGGCAATGGTCTGATTCTGGGCAATGGTCTGATTCGCTTGCACCCGACACAGCAGTATCTTGTCGAATCAAATGGCCCTTTGCAAGCTGGAGCAGTTCCCAGCGTGCCTGGCACAACTGGGCGTATGACAAATATTGCTAATCACGTAAATACTTTATACGAGTTCATTATATCGGTATGCAGCGTCATTCTTCGATTGAAACCGGAAATGACTTTGTTTTGGAGAAACGCGTTACGGTTTCCAAATCCCGGCCACGAGTAGTGCCAGAAAGGCGTGTAGTCGCAGCACGAGGATGCCGACCAGCACGATACTGGTGCCGACAACGAGGATGATCACCGGGTGAGAAAGAAAGCCAAGCGTCTCGTTTTGGCTCCTGGGCAACAGGCAGACGGCAACAAGCATGCCGGATCACGCGCCCCTCTGCGATACCTCGGTTTTGTGCTCGATCGTAGCAAGAAGCACGAATTCTACTGTCATCTCCGGTAACCAGGTGAAGTAAGGATCGAACGAGTCGCAAGAACGACGGTCACAAGGTTGCCTCATGCCGAAACACGCCGTCCCCGGTCCAGCAGGCCTAGCAGCCCCAATCCCAGCAGCATGAGGGAAGTTGGTTCAGGTACGGCCGAGTCGGTGTCGGCACCGGCCAGGTCAGCGGCGTTGATCAGGTCATCGCCGGTCAAATCACCACCACTGGGAATTGCCAACATCCACGATCAGTGAGTCAATCGTCAGCACCTTTTGCCGACATAAAGACGCACTTCCCCGGTGAGATGCTTTTCGCCAAAAGCCATTAATTACTTCACCTTCATTGAACTGTCCGACGTGGCGATAATCTGTCCCGGGTTGATCAACAGGGTCGTCTCGATACTTTCAGCCTCGAGGCCCAGACCATCGCAGTGGATTATCGAATTTCGTAATTTCCCGCCTTTGCATTTCAGCAACCAGGCGTTGCCCGGCATGGATGATGTCGGCTTGGAGTGGAAATATATCTCGTCGAAGACAGCGTTGGGATCGCCACTGAAAACCGCAATCGCGGCCTGGAGTTGACATTCGTTGACGGAAAATCCATCGAGTCTTCCCGAGTTGTGGAAGATTGAGCCGGCTGCGAACCCGACTTCGGAGTAGAGTGTCGTGCCCACGAACGTGATGTGGTGGTTGTGACCCGTAAAATGGATTAACTTGTCGCCTTCGCCTGAAATATTGCCCCCCACCCAACGCATCTGCATTGTCTGGTCGAGCCGCAACGCGGTCAGCTTACTACGTTGCCCCTTATTACGCTGGGTTGAAAGGTCGTGAAGTTCGCAGGCGGTCAGCGTCCAGTCGCTGGTGTTGAGATAACCCTTTTCCTGGGATGGCTTGTCGACTTCGGTGAAGGCCGACGTAACCCCTGCGTAATTGTTGCGCGTAAAAGCCATCACAACCGCTTCACCACCGGGGTAGAAGTTGTAGAAATCGCAATTCAGCATGTCGCTGCTTGGGCAGCCGAAGTCGTAAACCGTGGCCAGGCTGAAATGACCTGTTACGAAAAGGTTCTCGAAATGAAAGGCATTGGAGGGGCCGCCGGAGACCTGTGCCATCAGGATCGCCGTGCGGGGCACAACATTCTCGCTTGTGGTACTGATCCAGAAATTTTCCAGATTGAAGTGATAGGACCCGGTCAGGTCGAGGACATTGACCCCGCTTTCGGTCGCTTGAAGCGTGGAACCGCGATAACCGGCGCCTGCTCCCCGCAAAACTATCCCGCCGCAGTGCGTCAGGTTCAGGCTGCGAACGCGATAGGTACCCGGAGGCAGATAAATCGTCCCGCCCTTGGCTTTCGCGATGTCGATAGCACGCTGGATGGCGTCGGTATCGTCGGCCTTGCCGTCACCAAGGGCGCCGAAATGTTTGACGTTGCGCCAGCCCTCCGGTTCGGATGCTGTTGGCTCGTCGGCCAACACGAACAACTCTGCGGGAAGAGGACAGAACAGCGTCACTAAAACAAACCAGCAAATCTTCCACAACATAATGAATTCTTGCTTTCTGGTTTTACACCGGCTCATTACGGGGCCTGAAAACCATGATTCTCGATTGACATCCATCCACTTCAATTCCGGCTTGCGTTGCATGACCAGCTCGGAGGCTAATCGAGTTCAAAGGTCGTCCTGGGTTCGAAATCACTGTTGGCATAGGTGATCAGGTCCTGCAGGATCACGGCTGCTGCCGGATCCTCCAGCATGGGCAGGATCAGGTTGAACGTCGAAAGGATCAGGCGTCCTTGACCGGCCTTGAACTGGACCAGCGTTCCACTGACCTCTTCCCAGGAGGTTTTTGCCATTGAATCGCGGGGAGTGGATCGAAACAGGTTACCATGAGCCCCGGCCAGTACGTCGTTCCATTGCTCATCGTTCAGGCCGGCGATCACGCGGCGTGGCCAGACCTGCTTGAACGACCAGATAAAAGGATTGTCATAAGGAACCCGGTCAAAGATGTCGAGTCCCTTGCGTGCGTAAAAGCTGTCGCTGTGGCCGCCTTGAAACCGGCGTCCCAGGAACAGGTTGTTGCGTTCCAGCTCTTTCTCAATTGGCAGGATTCGTGGTAGCGTGGCCCCGTTCCCAGTAGTCCGGATATTCGCAAATAAAGACAATTGCAGTCCCCCCTTCGCGAACATAATTTTTCACCGCTTCGTCGAAATTCAACTGGTTCACCAGGACGACCGGTACGTCCCGTGAAAAATCTCGTAATTGGTATCCAAGGATTTCAAAACGATGTGCTTCCAGACCGTGAACTGCGATATTCCGGGTTTGGGGACTACGATAGCTCCGCGGATAAACGCGGATGCATTCATAATTCTCGGAAAGCGTCTTTCCATCTGCTGACAACAACCTGGCGTGGAGCCGCCGCAGCCCGGATTTGTCAATCTCGGGAATTCGAAAAACGACATCCTCAACACGTTTGACCTGCCCGGGTTTCAAGTTGATACCAGAGATGGTGCCGCGTTCATCCGTGCCTTCAAACCACCATTCAACCCGACCGTCATCCAGGGCTTCCCGGCTGAAGTGTGAAACAACCAGGGACGCATAGAGGTTTTCCCCTTCCCAGTAGTTCTTGCGCTGTTCATCAAATAGTACCAGGTCCTGGGTCCAGATCTTCGCCAGTTCATCTCCATACACTTTAATATCTTTGAAGAAATCGATTTGTCCGACCGGATGCGGGGCACCGTCGTACAGCCAGGCCACCCACCCGGAAAGCTCCGGATTCATACGCATCAGTTGGGTCTGGTATTTCAGGGCCCAGAAGGAATACCAGTCACTCGCTTGCGTATAGGCCGTGAAGTTTCCATAGATCTCGTTAAAATGCCAGCGATTAAACCGGTCCTCGAATCCGATCAGATCCCACTGGGCAGGCATTGCAGATTGCAATTGCTTCGCGTTGAACCACCACGGTTCTTTGCCTCCCCATTTCTTTCTGATTTTGCTGATGTCATAAACGTAAGGGGACGGCGCGAACTCGGTTACCAAAACAGGTTTCTCCTGCCAGCGGATGCCGAGCTGACCTTAACCCCGTGAAAAGTACCAGTGCATCTGAGAGAATCCAGCCCGTGCTTTAGCCCGAAAAGGATTTTTTGCGATGGCACAGAAACGTCATGGAGTTGACCAGATTATCCCGATGTTGCGTCGGGCCGATGTTGAGCTGGGCAAGGGAAAGAAGGTCCCCGAGGTTTGTAAACGCCTGGGGATCACTCAGCAGACGTACTACCGATGGCGTCAGAAGTACGGCGGTATGGCTCCGGAGATGGCCAAGGAGCTGAAGGCCCTCCAGAAGGAGAACACACGGCTGAAGAAGCTGGTGGCAGATCAGGCCTTGGACAACGCCATCTTGAAGGAAG
>Ga0310121_10000631_pt1 | contig 38107 bp, 35 predicted proteins | sample CB27_Tmax_986_MG_FD_203504 | JGI IMG/M metagenome (GOLD analysis project Ga0310121, IMG submission 203504) | Marine microbial communities from Western Arctic Ocean, Canada - CB27_Tmax_986 | ecosystem: Environmental > Aquatic > Marine > Oceanic | place: Canada: Western Arctic Ocean | collected...
ACTGAGGGGCTCTTGATTCTTGGAAGACCCGAGTTTCTCTCAGGACGGCCAAGGAGTCGCCGCTACAAATCGATTTTCAACAGGCTACGGGACAACCCCTCAGGCCTTAGGCGTGGCGCTATCGGCACAGGCAGGGTGGCGGCCGTGTGCTCGCTGCTGCTGCCTTGGAGGTGAAACATGAAACGCGTTGCTGTGGCCGTTCTTCTGACCCTGCTGTGCAGTTGTGCGTCGCTCAACCCGAGCAAGACAATGCAATCTTGGGTCGGAAGCCAGTACTCCGAGTTGATGATGAGCCGGGGACCTCCGACGCGGACTACATCTGACGGGCAGGGTGGCCAGATCCTGATCTACGAGTTCGGCCGCGATACCGGCCAGATTCCAGGGCAGGCGCACCGCAACGACGACGGGTCTGTGTCCTATACCGCTCCCACACGGACTGGCTATGTTGCCAAGCGTATGTTCTGGGTGGACAGGTCTGGCCGCACCTACAACTGGAAATGGCAGGGGTGGTAGCCGTAGCCACTTGACTTCGCCATCTCCACCCAGTTCTTAGGCACAATGCGATGATGGAGGGTTCCCAGTGTTCCCAGTGTTCCCAGGGTCCGAGGGTTCGAGGCGCCAGGGAGCCGCAGGGGATGAAGCTGACGAAGCCTGGTCAACTTCGGAGCTTCGCAGCTTATCCCCCTTCGGACTCGTCGACGTCGGACTCGACCGGCGCGATGACATCGAACCCGTCCGCGGATCTGAGCGGTATCTCACAGGGGAAGGTCCCTACCAAGCATGTACGCTTAGCTGTCGCCTTCAAGACCGCTGAGCACTACTACGCCCTGGTTGGACCCGTTTCGTTCGCAAGCATGGACGATTTGACGGTGTTCACCTCGTGTATTGACTGGATGCAGGAGGCTGAGGGATGACCGGGAAGCTGACCATCCTTAAAATTGGGGAGTCACCTGATCCTCCTGGCAGTGGGTGCCACGCGACCAGCGACACGGGACCTCGACTGAGGTGTTCCTCACGGGAATTGGGGGGAGCTATATCACAGGGCGCTCGCCGGCGCCAGAGGAGTTGTCTGGCGGCGCCATTCTGCTCGACCGTCCGGCGGCAAGAGCTTCGAGGAGTCGGTCGCAAATTCCCCCGAAACCCCCATTCGAGAGGATGACGACCCGGTCTCCGGCCTTCAGACTGCCGGCCAGGAGCCCGACGATCCGGTCCACGGTCGGCACGAAGTCGGCCTCAACACCCCGCTCCCGCATCCTCGCCACCAGCTCGGGCTCGGAGATTCTGTCCTTCTCGGGCACTTTCTCGGGCAGATGTGCCGCAGCCACCACGACCCTGTCGGCGGTCCCGAGCGCTTCGGCGTAGGCCTCCTGGAACAGCCTCATCCGAGACGTGTAGGACCGGGGCTCGAACACGGCCACCAGCTGCCCAACGGTCTCCTGTTCCCGGAGCGCCTGGAGAGTGGCGGCCACCGCGCTGGGATGGTGGGCGAAGTCGTCGTAGACCGTGACTCCGCCCTCCCGACCCCGCACCTCCAGCCGGCGTCGGACCCCTCCGAAGGCCTCGAGCGCCTGGCGAGCAGCGTCCGGCTCCACCCCCTCGGCCACAGCCACGGCCACAGCCGCCACGGCGTTCAGCACGTTGTGCTCGCCGGGAAGGGACACGACGAAGTGGCCCAGGTCCTGGCCTTTGCCGTGCAGTCGAAAGCGTGCCCCTCCGGCCGTCGGTCTGAGCTCCGTGGCCCGCCAGTCCGCCCCGTCGGCCAGACCAAACGTCTCGACCCGGCAATGGGCCTTCGGCAGCAGCTCGGCCAGCGCCGGGCTGTCGGCGCCGGCCACGAGCAGTCCCGTTCGCGGGACGACGTTCAGCAGACGCACGAAGGCCGTCTTCACGGCCTCGAGATCGGGATAGATGTCGGCGTGGTCGAACTCGATGTTCCCGAGGACCGCGACCTCGGGCAGGTAGTGAACGAACTTGGGGCGCTTGTCGAAGAAGGCACAGTCGTACTCGTCCCCCTCGACGACGAAGTGCTTGCCCTCTCTGACCCTGTAGCTCCGCTCGAAGTCGACCGGGACTCCCCCGATCAGGAAGGAGGGCTCGAGCCCCGCCCGGTCCAGGAGAAATGCCAGGAGGCTCGCCGTCGTCGTCTTGCCATGGGTCCCCGCGACAACGAGAGAGCGCCGTGGCCGGAGGAGCTCCTCTGCCAGCAGCGCCGGGAGGCTCGTGTACCGCTGCCGCCGGTCGAGGACGACCTCGACCTCCGGGTTGCCGCGGGAGAGGGCGTTGCCGATCACCACCACGTCCGCATCCTCCGGGACGTTCCCTTCGGCATACGGCGAGAGGATGGGGATCCCCAGAGCCTCCAGCTGAGTCGACATCGGCGGGTAGACGTTCTGATCGGACCCGGTGACCTCGTGGCCGAGCTCCCGCAGCAGACCCGCGAGAGAGGCCATGGCCGTTCCGCAGATGGCGGAGAGGTGAACCTTCACGAGACCGGGACCTCGAGGACCTCGAACCGCGCCTCGCTCCCGGTGCAGTCCAGCCGCGCCGCGACTCCCAGCGGCAGGGTGACGTTCGGGCGCAACGTGTGTCCGCTCGACAGACCGAACGCCACGGGCACATCCAGGCCGTCCAGGGCCTCCAGAAGCACCTCCTCGAGTGCGAAGTCGGAGTCGACGCCAGGCGTGCAGCCCGCCATCTCGCCGAAAACGATCCCCCGGACACCGTCGAGCGCCCCCGACTCCCGCAGCTGCAAGAGCATTCGATCGATCCGGTACGGCGGTTCGTCGACATCTTCCAGGAAGAGAAGGGTGGGCTGGCCTCCCGTGCGCAGCTCCCACGGGGTTCCCGCCGCGGCGGCCAGTATCGAGAGACAACCGCCCCTGAGCACCCCCTCCGCCTCGCCGGCCCTCAGCGTGTGCAGCTGGTCCGGCCCGGCCACGTAGGGATCTCCCTCCCCCGTCAGGGCGTGCCAGAGGCTCTCGCGATCGTAGGCCCGTTCTCCTTCGGCCAGCTCGCGAGCGACCATCGGCCCGTGCAGGCTCGTCATCCCGAGACGCGCGAGGACGAGGTGCAGCCACGTGATGTCGCTGTAGCCGACGATCGTTTTTAGATGTGTGCGAAGGAGGCTTGGATCCAGTCCGCTCAGGAGCCAGCCTGCCCCTGCGCCACCGCGGGCACACACGATCGCGGCGATCTCGGGATCGGCCCAGAGCCCCCGCAGCTGCGCCATGCGGGCGTCGCGCCGCCCGGCCATGAAGTGGTGTCGGTCGAGGACACCGTCGGCCACCCGCACAGCGAAGCCCAGGGCCTCCAGCTCGATCACGCCCCGATGGAGCGCGTCTTCATCCACCGGCCCCGCAGGCGCGGCCACCCCGACCAGGTCCCCGGGGCGAAGCGCTCGTGGCTTCAGCGAAGGCACGGCTCATCCACCCAGCGACTTCCTCGCCGCCGCGTTGACGCGCTTGCCGTCCACTGCCTTGCCGGAAGCAGCCAGCGCCGCCATGGCCGCCTTCATGACCTTGCCCATGTCCTTCGGGGACGCAGCAGCGGTCTCGGCGATCGCCTTCTCGACGGCAGCGGCGATCTCCTCATCCAAGATCTCCGCCGGCAGGTACACCTTCAGGACGCCGATCTCCGCCCGTTCCTTGTCCGCGAGCTCGGGTCGGCTGGCGTTGTCGTACTGCTCGGCGGAGTCCTCCCGCTGCTTCACGAGGCTTTGGAGGGCCTTCACGGCCTCGGCGTCGTCGAGGGGCTCCCCCTTGTCGATCTCGCGGTTCTTGAGCGCGGCCTTGGCCATGCGGAGCACCGAAGTCCTCTCCGCATCCCTGGCCTTCATCGAGGCCGTCAGATCCTGTGAGATGCGTTCGACGAGTGTCATGGTCCTCCCATCCGAAAGCGCGGCCGATGGTCACTCACCACGGCCCGCAACGGCCGGGCCAAGGATAGCGTGCTCAGGGCGCTCCGGCGACCTCGTTGCCCCACATCAAGAAGGCCTCGCGCAGGAAGCGCAGCTTTGCCTCCGGGGCCTCTGCCTCGAGGAGCAGGATCTCGGTCCCTCGCTCGACCACGACGCCCCAGAACGCCAGGGGAACGCCCAGCCGCTCGCCTCCACGGGCGTAGGTCGGCCCGAGAGTCCCCGGCCCCGCTCCGCATGCCCGAGCGAGCCTGGCGCCGGGGACGCTCGAGCGATCCCAGCTCAGGGCGCGAAAGACCACTGTGAAGTCTCCGAGCGGGCTGGTCGCCCCCCCCGCCTCCGGTGGGCGCAGCCGCCTGGCGCACGACGCGAAGGAGGTCTCCTCGCGGCTCCAGCCTGCTGGCAGGGGCAGTCCACAACCCGCCGCACCCACGGAGCGCACCCGCTCGAAGGCCACCTCCCTGGGCCCCCGCACCTCGGCGGTGAGGAGCGGTGCCACCTGGAGACTCATCAAGGAGCGCTGCAGGAGCCCGAGGTTGAAGGCCACGTCGATGGGCGAGCCCAGGTACCGTGCCACGATCTGCTCCTGGCCAAGATCGAGAAGGGTGTACTCGATGCGAAACCGGACGCCCTCCGCGGTCCGGCCCGTTGCCGAGCCAAGGAGGCGCGGCGGCCGTCCCCGGAACCTTCGGTGCTGGACGCTCGCCGAGGCCGGCACGAACCCGGGCAGCCCCCGCCCGTCGAGGAGGACCTCTTCCAGCCGAGCCACACCACGGGGGGTCGCGACCCGGTCCACCCGCAAGGACACCGGGCCCCCGCCGGTCCCCGTGTCCACGAGCAGCCGGCCCGGCGATTCGTCGACGAAGCCGTCGGGCATCTCGATGCGGATCCCCTTCCAGTCCAGCTCGTGCAGCACGCCGACCCGCAGCCGTGTCCCGGGGACCTGGGAGAGAAGCCCATGGCCTTCGAGGAAGTCCTTGGCCAGGTTGACGGGAATGCCGAATCCCGCCCCCTCGCCCCGCTCCTCCGGCGACAGCTTCATTTTTACGATCCCCACGACCGAGCCGTCCTCGTCCAGGATCGGCCCGCCGGAGCTGCCCGGGCTCACCGGGGCGTCGGTCTGGAGGTATCGGGTTCGTCCCTCCTCGTCGAGCCGGGCCGCCGAGAGCGATCCTGCGGTCACCGAAGGCTCGGGCACCGTATCGGTTCCAACCCGCCGCCCCACCTCGACCTGACGGCCGAACGGGTAGCCGAGGACCGTGACACCGTCCCTGGGCTCGATGGCGTCCGAGTCTCCCAGGGGGATGAACGGCAGATCCAGACCTGTGATCATGGAGGATGGCCAGGTCCAGCTCCGGACCCGACGCGGCCACCCAGGCCTCGAAGCGACCGTGCCGACCGCCTCCCCCCACCGCCACCTCGATCCGGCGCACCTCCGTGCGGACCTCCACCTCCCTCCCCTGGACGAGCTCCACCGTGCGACCGCCGGTCACGACATGATGATTCGTCAGGACCAGGCCCGAGAAGGCAACGAGGAAGCCGCTTCCGGTGCCGATCTCCATGTCCTCGAAGCTCTCCGGCCCCTCCCAGTCCTGAGTCGCATCCACGTGCACGTCTCCGCTCACGCGAATGAAGACGACCGCATCCGACGGTTGCCTGAAGTCCTGGGCCATCGCAGGGGACGCGAGCACGAGAAGAGCACACAGCACCGCACCGTGGTGCAGCGCCGGCCGCCGCGTTTGTCCTGCCGTCCACGAGGACTCGCTCACCCCGCTAGGATACCGCGTCAGCGCGGGTGGCCTCTCCTGGAGCCGGGGCTAGAACAGTCGGGCCGCCAGCGTCGGGAGTCCCAGGACCCGGTCCTGGACGATGTCCGCCCACTCGTCGCGCCGCCCTGCCGGCAGGCGCTCGCACTCGAGCTTGCACTCCTTCAGGAGGTCGTCGACGAGGGTGTCGATGGAGCGCATGAAGAACTCGTCCGTGTCCCGCACCCCGTCGGCGGCGGGGCTGCCGGCAATGGGGACCTTGAAGAGGAGGTCGTAGCCCTTCATCCAGCGGTTGACCAGCGGCTCCAGCCACCGCTGCTTCGAGGTGGCGAAGACCAGGTAGGCGTAGTTGTCGAGGACGCTGCGATCGCACACGACGACCTCGTGACCTGCGGCGGAGCGGATCTCCTCGGCGATCTGGGTGGTGAGGATCCACATCTGGGCCTCGAGGGATGTCTGGCGGTTGATCGGCAGGGGCGAGAGTCGAGCCACCTCCTTGACGATGTCCACTCCCAGCCCCCGCTTCTTGAGGGCGGCGGCGAGGTCGTAGCACAGCGTCGTCTTCCCCACCCCGTGGCTGCCGATGAAAGCGATTTTCGCCATTCAGGCCGAGATTCTAGCGCGTTCTTCCTCCTCGGCCAGCCCGCGAGACGAGACGCGTTGCCGGGCTCGGACCGGCGTGCTGTAATTGAACACTGGAGGGTGCTGAGTGTCCGATCTCTATGATCCCTGGGAGAAGCTGGTCCGGGTCGTCGTCCTCGGGCGCGTCTTCGAGGTCCCGGAGAACAACATCCTCCTGCGCCAGCTCCAGTACGTCGCCGAGGACATCGGCATGGGGCGCTATTGCTGGAACGCCGAGTGCCGTTATTGCGAGATCCAGTTCGAGCGACCGGGTGACACCACGGAATACCCCGGTCTTGCCTGTCGGCTTCGGGGCACGGAAGGGATGAAGCTGACCAAGGTCGCCTCGGAGATCCGCTACAACATGAGCGAGGCTCTGGCCTCGGCCCCCAGGGAAGAGGAGTCCCAAGAGGCCCCCGAAGCGCCTCCTACTCCTTCCGAGTCTGCCGACTGAGACGCGCCCGGACCTGCCGGTAGGTCGTCACCAGGCTGTTCTTGGTCATCTCGAGCCGCCGTACCGAGAAATCGCTTCCCGTCGCCGCGCGCTGAGTCAGGGCCTCGCGGACCCGGTGCAGGATCTTGGCGCAGGTCGTCAGGAGGATGTCGTCGGCGGCCCCCATCTCCTTCAGAGCGGCCAGATCGCGCTGGAGCTCCTCTCGCACACGCTCGATCGATAGGACCACCTTCCGCTGGTCCGGGTCCATCGGGTACACCGTCTCCTCGATCTCCGGTACCGGCGGCTCCGTCTCCGTCGGGGGCTCCGCTGAACGCTCGGCCTTGAGCTCCTGCCAGACCTTTGCAAAGACGAAGGGATAGAGGCGGTTGGCCTCGTCGAACTCTGCCTTGATCGACTCGTCTCTTTCACCGTGGTAGTGACGAAGCAGCGCCTTGATTCGATCGCCCTGCCGCGCCTCGCGCTCCTCGAGGAGGGTCCCCACGGCGCCCGCGGCCTCCTGGATGTGCCTCTCGATGAAGCGGTTGTGCTCGAGTGTCCGCTGATCCGGAAAATCCTGATCCCGTCCGAGGACGATCCGGGCGGTGGGCTCGCCGTAGTTGGCATAGATGATGGTGTTCACGCGTCTCACCCACTCTTCGGCCGCGTCGTCGAAGACGGGTCCCCGATCCTCGATCTGGATGTGGTAGGACGTCCCGATCCGGGACGTGTAGTTCTGGTTGACTCCGATGACCTTGCAGCGGTCTCGGGGAAGAAGAGCGTCCTCTGACGGACCCCGGATTCCGCCACCTTGGCCCTCTCGGGTACCGGTCATTTCGTCAATCTTCCGATCTGACAACACTTTAGCAGAGAGTATCGCCGTCGCAAACGCTAGCTCGACCCCCTCCCCAGGGCTCACCAGCACGGGGCGCCGCGGCAAACGGCTCGATTTCGACTATATATGCGTGCTTCTAACTCATATTTTCTGCTTGATTACAGGCCATCCATGACTTATTATCCCTGTGTCGGCTCGCCCGAGGCCCCTTCCGGGGTCCCGAGGTGGCGCCGAGAGAGATCAAAACCAAGGAGGTCGCAAGAATGAGCAAAGTGATTGGAATCGACCTCGGGACCACCAACTCCGTCGTGTCCATCCTGGAGGGTGGCGAGCCCAAGGTCATTCCCAACGCCGAAGGCGGACGCACGACACCGTCGGTGGTCGCCTTCAGCAAGGACGGCGAGCGGCTGGTCGGTCAAGTCGCCAAGCGCCAGGCGGTCACGAACCCGGAGAACACCGCCTTCTCCATCAAGCGCTTCATGGGCCGCAAGTATTCCGAGGTCAGCGAAGAGCAGAAGATGGTCCCGTTCAAGGTCGTCGAGGCCAAGAACGGCGACGCACGGGTCTCGGTCGAGGGCAAGCTGTACTCCCCTCCCGAGATCTCGGCCATGACGCTGCAGAAGCTCAAGCAGGCGGCCGAGGACCACCTCGGCGAGAAGGTCACCAGGGCGGTGATCACCGTGCCCGCATACTTCAACGACTCACAGCGCCAGGCCACCAAGGATGCCGGCGAGGTCGCTGGCCTCGAGGTGCTCCGAATCGTCAACGAGCCCACAGCCGCCGCGCTGGCCTACGGCCTAGACAAGAAGAAGGACGAGACCATCGCGGTCTACGACTTCGGCGGCGGCACCTTCGACATCTCCGTCCTGGAGGTCGGCGAAGGTGTCGTCGAGGTCAAGGCCACCAGCGGCGACACCCACCTCGGGGGCGACAACCTCGACCAGCGGGTCATCGACTGGATCGTGGCGGAGTTCAAGAAGGACCAGGGCATCGACCTTTCCAAGGACAAAATGGCTCTCCAGCGTCTCAAGGAGGCCGCCGAGAAGGCGAAGACCGAGCTCTCGTCGACCCTCGAGACTGAGATCAACCTCCCCTTCGTGACCGCGGACGCCTCGGGACCGAAGCACCTCGCGCTCAAGCTGAGCCGTGCCAAGCTGGAGCAGCTGATCGACGATCTCCTCCAGCGCACCATGGGCCCGGTGCGCCTGGCGCTGAAGGACGCCGGGATCGAGCCCGGCGACGTCGATGAGGTCGTCCTGGTCGGCGGCTCCACCCGAATCCCGAAGGTCCAGGCGATCGTGCAGGCGTTCTTCGGCAAGGAGCCCCACAAGGGGGTGAACGCCGACGAGGTCGTGGCCATTGGCGCCGCGGTCCAGGCAGGGATCCTGGCGGGCGAGGTGAAGGACGTTCTTCTTCTCGATGTCACCCCCCTGTCACTGGGCGTCGAGACCCTCGGGGGCGTGATGACGAAGCTCATCGAGCGCAACACCACGATTCCCACCAAGAAGAGCGAGGTCTTCTCCACGGCTGCGGAAAACCAGCCGTCGGTGGAGATCCACGTCCTGCAAGGCGAGCGCGAGATGGCGAAGGACAGCCGGACGCTGGGCAACTTCCACCTCATGGGCATCCCCCCCGCACCACGGGGCGTACCGCAGGTCGAGGTGACCTTCGACATCGATGCGAACGGAATCCTCAACGTGTCGGCCAGGGACAAGGCCACCGGCAAGTCGCAGGCCATCACCATCACCGCCTCCTCTGGCCTCGCCAAGGAAGAGGTCCAGAAGATGGTCGACGACGCAAAGGACCACGCCGAGGAGGACAAGAAGCGACGCGAGCTCGTCGACCAGCGGAACCAGGCCGACAGCCTGGGCTTCAGCGTCGAGAAGACGCTCAGTGACAACCGCGACAAGGTCGACGAGGCCGAGGCGGTTGCCGTCGAAGAGGCCATCGCCGAGGTTCGCAAGGCGGCCGAGGGCGAGGACGGTGCCGCCATCACGGCGGCCATGGACACGCTGACGAAGCTGAGCCACAAGCTGGCTGAGGGGCTGTACAAGCAGCAGGCTGCAAGCCCGGACGCCGGCGCGGACGCTCCGGGCAACGGCGGGGCCCCGGAAGGAAAGCCCCCACTCGACAGCCAGGCCGCCGACGACGTGGTGGATGCCGAGTACACGGTGAGGGACTGAGGCGTCAGAGAACGCCTGAACAGAGCTCATTGACAGGAGGAAAGACCATGAGACTCGTACGCTGGGAGCCGTTTCACAACATCGTGTCCGCTCAGGAGCGGATGAACTGGATCTTCGACGAGGCCTTCCGGGGCCAGGGTCAGACGGCCGAAGACGCCAAGGCCAGCAGCTGGACGCCGGCGGTCGACATCTTCGAGCGCGAGGGCCACATCGTCCTCAAGGCGGAGCTGCCGGGCATCGAGCCCAAGGACGTGGACATCCAGGTCGAGAACAACGTGCTATCTCTTCGGGGAGAGCGGACGTTCGAGTCCGAGGTGAAGCGCGAGGACTGCCACCGCGTGGAGCGAACCTACGGGACGTTCTCTCGTTCGTTCACGCTCCCGAACGTCGTCGACACCGAGAAGATCCGGGCGGAGTACAAGGACGGCGTGCTCGAGGTCAGCCTCCCCCAGAAGGAGGAGGCCAAGCCGAAGCAGATCTCCATCGCCATCGGCAAGTGAGGTCGAAACCGGACATCCACGGCTGTCCGGAGGGTCGCGCCGGGTGGGGGGAATCCCGCCCGGCGAACTCCTTCCCGGGGTCGCGTGCCGTCCTCTCGAGCCGAGCCAGATGAGGTCTTTTGAGGACAGCCCGGCGGGCTGGATGGCGCCCGGAAACAAGCCGGCCAGAGGGGAGACAACTTTTGACTTCCCGTAACCGTAAGAGGCTTACGTACACGTGACTTGCCGGCATAATCCCCCATGGCGCAAGCACTGGCATCTAGAGACAACTCGCCTCACCGCGAGGTCGGGCGTTGGGCACGAGACTTGCTGCTTTGAGGCAGCGGTCACTCGGATGCCAACATCGCTGGAATAACTTCATGACAGGCGGCGTAGAGACGGGCGTGAGCTCCTGAACAGAGCGGCGCCTCGGAGGCACCGGAAGCTATGACAAGTCGGACCAAGACATTCGCCACGCTCCTGAGCGCGGCTCTCACCGTGACGCTCCTGGGAGCCCTCCTCACGACTCGAGCGCAAGCCACCCGCGGCGCGGAGGCTCGCCGGAGCCCTGCTCCTGCCACGGTGCCCGTGGCGCTGCAGAGCTCGGAAGCCGCTGCCCCCTTCGGCATCCACACCTTCCGCGACATCGCCCGTCGCGTGAACGACGGTGTGGTCAACATCAACACCTCGAAGCTGGTGCGCCGGCCCTGGAACCCCTTCCACGATCCTTCCCGAGGCGAAGAAGAGGGTCCCCTCGGACCCCAGAGCCGCTCCGGCCGCATACTGCAGACCAGCCTCGGATCCGGATTCGTGATCGACGCCGAGGGCTACATCCTGACCAACCGGCACGTCATCGACGGCGCCGACGATATCTCAGTCACCTTCCCGGACGGAAAGGACTTCGACGCGAAGGTGATCGGGCAGGATGCCCGCACGGACGTCGCGCTCATCAAGATCGAGCCGGAGGATACGCTGACGGTGCTCCCCCTCGGGGACTCAGACGTCATCGAGCCCGGCGAGTGGGTGATGGCCATCGGCAACCCGTTCAGCCTGGGCAACAGCGTCTCCGTGGGCGTCGTCTCGTTCAAGGGCCGCGATCTCCAACTGCAGCGGGGCACGAGCATCGACATGATCCAGACCGATGCCGCGATCAACCCAGGCAACTCCGGGGGGCCTCTCCTGAACACCCGGGGCGAGGTGGTCGGGATCAACACCATGATCGTGACCGGCGGCGCCTCGAGGGTGAATGCCGGCGTCGGGTTCTCCGTGCCGATCAACGTCGCCAGGGAGATCCTTCCCCAGCTCCGGGAGACGGGCCGGGTCGTCCGGGGCTGGATGGGCGTGACGATCGGCTCCATGACCGAAGACCTGGCCGCCACGTACGACCTCGATGAGGCCAGGGGAGCCATCGTGAACTCGGTGACGCCGGGCTCGCCCGCCGAGGACGCGGGCATCGAGCCGGAGGACGTGGTCCTCACGGCAGACGGGAGGGAGATCGACGACAGCAGCGACCTCTCCCGCTACATCGCGTCCAAGGCCCCGGGGACCGAGGTCGAGCTGAATGTGCTCCGCGGCAGCGAGGAGCGGAAGATCTCCCTGACCCTCGGGACGTTCCCCGACGGTCCAGGAACCTCGGCACGCCAGGAGACGACCGAGCGGCGCCGGTTGGGGATGAGCGTTCGAGACCTCACCCCCGCCCTCGCCGATCGACTCGAGCTGCCCCGCGACACCCGGGGAGTGCTCATCACCGAAGTCGAGCCTGGCGAGCCAGCGGACAAGGCCCGGCTCCGACGGTCCGACGTGATCGTCGCGGTGAACGGCGAGCCAATGGACGGTGTCGATGATTTCGAGCGGGCCATCTCCGAGTTCGAGAGTGGCGACCGCATTCGGCTGCGCGTCCTCAGCGCCGAGAGATACCGCGTGGTCGTACTGAGGCTCAAGTGATGGCGAGGGCGAAAGCTCACCAGAGAGGGAGGAATCCCATGGCACGCAAGAGACGTTCGACCAATCGGGAGCGCTACCAGGTACTCAAGGAAATGCTCCGTGAGCGGAGGCACGAGGTCCAGGTCAAGCTGCGCTCGCTCCGCGAGACGCTGCCCATCAAGGCGGGTGTGGTCCGGGACGCGGAGGAGCAGAGCGTCGACGATTTCGTCACCGAGGTCGACATGGCCTTGATGCAGATGAAGTCCGAGACGCTGGCGAAGATCGACCAGGCCATCATCCGTCTCGAGGACGGAACCTACGGGCTCTGCCAGGAGTGTGACGGCGAGATCCTGGCGGCTCGCCGCACGGCACTGCCGTTCGCACCGCTGTGCCGTGAGTGCCAGGAGGAGACTGAGACCACCGTACGAGCCGCACGGGAGGCCAGGTCGTTCGCCCGCCTCCAGAAGGAGCTGGCCCACGTCACATTGCGCCTGCCCACCGGACGAGTGGGACGGCGCTGAGGAGCACATGAGCGAGCACGACGACGGCCTCCCCGACTTCGAGTCGAGCGGCATGGCGGAGCTGAATCCGGCCGACGTCCCCACCGAGCTGGGCATCCTGCCCCTGCGGGACACGCTGCTGTTCCCCCAGGCCATCCTGCCTCTGGCCGTAGCTCGCCCGCGCTCCGTGGAGCTCGTCAACGACGCCGTGGGCGACCGCAAGGTCATCGGCGTCGTCACCCAGCGCGACCCGGCGACCGAGGACCCGGTCGAGAGCGACCTGTACGCCGTGGGCACGCTCACCCATCTCCACAAGATGTTCAAGTTTCCCGACGGCTCGTTGCGCCTGGTGGTTCAGGGAGTGCAGCGCTTCCGCGTCCTGAGGATCACCCAGTACAGCCCTTTCCTCAAGGCCGAGATTGAGCTGCTTTCCGACGAGGTGCCGCCCGAGGATGACGTGGAGGTCAAGGGGCTGGCTCAGAGCGTCCGCGCCTTCTTTCAGCGAGTGGTGGAGCTCTCGCCCACCCTCTCCGACGAGCTGGTCACGCTGGCGTCGAACGTCAAGGAGCCCCACCGGCTCGCCGATTTCGTCGCCGGCAACCTCCCCACGCTGAACACCGCACAGAAGCAGGAGATCCTGGACACCCTGGACGTCAAAGCTCGCCTCGAGCGGGTCAACTCCCTCCTGGTGAAGGACGTCGAAGTCCTCGAGGTGGGCAGCAAGATCCAGAGCCAGGTGAAGAGCGAGCTCCAGAAGAACCAGCGCGAGTACTACCTCCGCGAGCAGATGAAGGCGATCCAGAAAGAGCTGGGCGACAGCGACGACCAGCAGAGGGAGACCGACGAGCTTCGGGAGAAGATCGAGGCTGCCGGCCTCCCTGCGGAGTCGAAGAAGGAGGTCCTCCGGGAGCTGGAGCGGTTGTCGCGCATGACCCCGGCGGCGGCGGAGTACACCGTCACCCGCACGTACCTCGACTGGGTCGTCTCGTTGCCCTGGAACAAGCGGACCGAGGTCGAGATCGACCTCATCAAGGCCAAAGAGGTCCTGGACAACGACCACTACGACCTCGAGAAGGTCAAGGACCGGATCCTGGAGTACCTGGCGGTCCGCAAGATGAAGCCCGATATCAAGGGTCCCATCCTGTGCTTCGTGGGCCCCCCGGGTGTCGGCAAGACGAGCCTCGGCAAGTCCATCGCCAATGCCCTCGGCCGCAAGTTCCACCGCCTGAGCCTGGGCGGGATGCGCGACGAAGCGGAGATTCGGGGACACCGCCGCACCTACATCGGCGCCCTGCCAGGTCAGATCCTCCAGGGTCTGCGCCGGGTCGAGACCAAGAACCCGGTGATCATCCTCGACGAGATCGACAAGATCGGAACCGATTTCCGGGGCGACCCGTCCGCGGCTCTTCTCGAGGTGCTGGACCCCGAGCAGAACAACACCTTCAAGGACCACTACATCGACCTGCAGTTCGACCTCTCCGAGGTGCTGTTCATCACGACCGCCAACGTCCTCGACACGGTGCCGCCTGCGCTGCGCGACCGCATGGAGGTCATCCGCCTCGCCGGCTACACGGAGGAGGAGAAGCTCCACATCGCCCGACGGCACCTCATCCCCCGGCAGCTGGAGAACCACGGGCTCGATGCGGAGCAAGTCGCCTTCGGGGACGAGGCGCTCGTCAAGCTCATTCGCGAATACACCCGGGAGGCCGGCCTTCGAAACCTCGAGCGTGAGATCGCCAGCATCATCCGGAAGGTGGCCCGGCGCAAGGCCGAAGGAGTGGACGAGACCGTCGTGGTGACCCCCGGGAAGGTCGAGGACTTCCTGGGTGCCCCGTACTTCCTTCGGGACGAAGAGCTCGACGAGCGCGCACAGACCCCCGGTGTGGCCACCGGCCTCTCCTGGACCGCCGCCGGCGGCGACGTCCTCTACATCGAGGCGTCCCAGATGTTCGGAAAGAAGGGCTTGAACCTCACCGGGCAGCTCGGGGACGTGATGAAGGAGAGCGCGCAGACGGCACTCTCCTGGGTGCGGGCACACGCACGACAGATCGGGATCGAGGAGTCGTTCTTCGAGCGGGTGGATCTTCATCTGCACGTTCCGGAGGGGGCCATCCCGAAGGACGGCCCCTCAGCGGGCATCACCCTCGTGGCCGCGCTCGTGTCGCTCCTCACCGACCGCCCGGTTCGACCACGAGTGGCCATGACCGGCGAGATCACCCTGGCCGGCCGTGTGCTTCCGGTGGGAGGCATCAAGGAGAAGGTCCTTGCGGCCCACCGTCTGGGCGTCAAGGAGGTCCTTCTCCCCCGCCGCAACGAGAAGGCCTTCAAAGAGGACATCCCCGAGAACGTCCGCGCCGACCTCAAGATCCATCTGGTGTCGTCCATCGAGGAGGTCCTGGAGCTGGCCCTCACCCCCGGCGACCCCCAGCCCATCAACGACCGGGACCGCTGGCACTTGCGGCTGTCCAACTGACGCTTTGTAGCGGGCTCGCGCGGTACAAAGCGTCATTCTGAGGAGCTCCAACGTTGCGCCCGCGACGAAGGATTTCATCCTTGGGGAGCCCCGACGTTGCACCGGCGTTTTGCGCCCCCGGCAATCGGCCCCGCCGGCCGACCTGGCCTCCAAGCCTCCCGCCCTCCCACAAAGCCCCAATTGACGCCCTCCCGCCCGTCATGCGTCATCCAAGCCCCGCGCATGCTTTGCCCCAAGTGCTCCGCTGAGAACTCCCCGGACGAGGCCCGCTGCACCGCCTGTGGCGCGAGCCTCGCCGTGGCTGTCCTCGAGGTGATCCGCGGCGATCTCCCGGAGAAGATCCGATTCCTCAGGCCCCGCTCCTACTCAATCGGGCGGGCACGCCACAACGACATCGCCCTGAACGAGCCCTCGATCTCCAAGCACCACGCCCGCCTCGAGTATCAGGACGAGCGATTTTTCGTCGAGGACGCGGACAGCCTCCACGGCCGCTACGTCAACGCCACGAAGATCCGCCGAGCGGAGCTCACCCCGGGGGCACAGATCCAGCTCGGCAACCTGACGCTGAAGTACTCCGTCCTGGGTGTGGAAAGCTCCACCGGCGAGATGGGCAAGCTGCCCTGGGTCGAGCAGCAGCAGCTGCTCCTCTCGCTGGTGCAGACCCTCAACACCACGCTGGTCCTGAGCCAGGTCCTGGAGCAGGTCTTGGACGCGATCATGCACATCACCGGGGCGGAGCGCGGGTTTCTTCTCCTGGCCGACACCTCTCCGGACGCCGGCCGCTTCCCCACCGTCGCGGGCCTGCGCCTCCGGGTGGCCCGCGGACGCTCCGGGAACCTGCCGTCGAGCGACGGCCACGGCCTCTCCGCGGCCATCGTGCGAAGGGCCCTCGAGTCCGGCGAGGTCATCGAGTCGCCCTTCTCTCCCATCGAGGCCACGGCCGACGAGGGCGCCCCCACTCCCAAGGGCGAGCTGCTGCGGAGCACGCTCTGCCTCCCCCTCCGATCGCCCCGGGCCGAGGTCGACGGCACGGGAGCCTTTCCCCGGGGCCTTGGTGCGCTCTACGTCGACAACGCCCGTTCCGATGAGCCCTTCAGCCAGGACGTCCTTCGGGCCGCCGAGGCCCTGGCCCGCCACGCGGCCCTGGCCATCGAGAACGCCCAGCTCTTCGAGCGCGGGCAGGGGACCATCGAGGAGCTCCAGCGGGCCCAGGCCCAGCTCCTCCAGTCCGAGAAGCTGGCCACCATCGGCCAGATGGCAGCAGGAATCGCTCACGAGCTGAACACCCCTCTCACCTACATCATGGGCAACCTGGAGTTGCTGGGTGTGCAGGACATCACGGTCGCCCAGCGGGAGATGCTCACCGCCATCACCCGGGGGGCAGATCGTATCCGCACCCTCGCCCAGCGACTGCTGGCCTTCAGCCGTCCCGGGCACGAGGAGACGGTGCCGCTGGCTCCCAACGACATCATCGAGCGCAGCCCCGAGTTGTGTCAGTACCAGATCGCCAGCGGCCACGTGAAGCTGGTGAAGAAGCTCGCCCCGGATCTCCCCCACGTGCGAGGTGTGTCGAACCAGCTCGAGATGGCGCTCATCAACCTGGTCATCAACGCCGTGCACTCGATGGCCGAGAACGGCGGCACCCTCACCGTCACCTCGGCTCGCCGGGCGAACGAGGTGGCGATCACCGTCTCCGACGAGGGCGCGGGAATCCCCGAGGCGATCCGCGGCCGCTGGTTCGAGCCCTTCGTCACCACGAAGCCCGAAAGCCAGGGCACCGGTCTCGGGCTGTCCACCGTTCTGATGGTCCTCGAGCGGCACCAGGGCCAGATCGACTTCACGACCGAGGAGGGCCGAGGAACGGTGTTCGTGGTCCGATTGCCGGGGGTTACGGAGAGTTAGCGGGTTTTTTCCGTGACCACCAGGACGCCTCGCTCGACCTCGGCCTGGGTGCCCGATTCCAGGCAGCAGTAGAAAGGGAACCGCCCGGCCCGGTCAGGCGTGAAGTCAAAGCTCGTCGAGCGGCCTGCCAGAATCCGCTTCTCGATCCGCAAAGCATCGACGGCGAAGCAATGCTCACGGTCGGTGGAAGAGAGCACCACCCTGACGGCCTCGCCCTTTCGAACGACGACCTCGGAGGGCTCGAAGCCGCTGCCCGAGGCTCGGATCGAGACCTCGGGGCCGGGCCGGGCCGCGGCTCCGGCCGCCGCCAGAAAGACGGCTGCGACCAGTGCCCGGGTTCCGACCCGTCTCACAGCGTCAGCTCCGAGGACCACGTCCTCCATCACGATCGCCTCGATCGCGGCCGCGACCCCTGTCGCCGCCGCGGTCGCCACCGCCGTGCTCCCGACGGCCCGGGCCGCCGCCGGAACCCGATCCGGAGCCGCCGCCGGCCGCCACGGGGGCGCCCTCGGCCTGCTCGATCAGGGCCTTGCGCGAGAGCCGGATCTTGCCAGACGGGTCGATGTTGACGACCTTCACGAGCACCTCGTCGCCTTCCGACACCTCGCTTCGGACGTCCTGAACGTGGTGGTGGGCCATCTCCGAGACGTGGAGAAGACCGTCCGTGCCGGGGAGGATCTCCACGAAGGCCCCGAAGTCGACCACCCTCACGACCTTCCCCAGGTAGCTCTGGTTCAGCTCCGGGGTGGCGGTGAGCTCCTCGATGATCGCGCTGGCCTTGCGGGCGGCCGCCTCGTCCACGGATGCGATCGCGACGCGGCCGTCGTCCTCGACGTCGATCTTGCAGCCCGTCCGCTCCACGATCGAGCGGATCATCTTGCCGCCGGGCCCGATGATGTCCCGGATCTTGTCCACCGGTACGCGGATCGTGAGGATACGTGGTGCGTAGGAGCTGATCTCTTCCCGCGGCTCGGCCAACGCCTCCTGCATGCGGTCGAGGATGTGCATCCGCCCGTTGCGGGCCTGCTCCAGCGCCTGCGCGAGAATCTCGGAGGTCACGCCTGCGATCTTGATGTCCATCTGGAGGGCGGTGATTCCGTCGCGGGTCCCCGCGACCTTGAAGTCCATGTCCCCGTAGTGATCCTCCTCGCCAGCGATGTCGCTGAGGACCTTCCAGGCGCCATCCTCCATCACGAGCCCCATGGCCACGCCGGCCACCGGGTTCTTGATCGGCACACCGGCATCCATGAGGGCCAGGCTGGCCCCGCAGACACTGGCCATCGAGGATGAGCCGTTCGACTCCAGGATGTCGGACACGATGCGGACGGTGTAGGGGAATGTCTCCTCGTCTGGAAGCATCCCCTTGACCGAGCGCTCGGCCAGCACGCCGTGGCCGATCTCGCGGCGCCCCGGGCCCCGGAGGAACTTCACCTCCCCTACCGAGAAGGGCGGGAAGTTGTAGTGGAGCATGAACCGCTTCCGGTACTCTTCCTCCTGCACGGTGTCGATGATCTGGGAGTCCTGGTTGGTCCCGAGGGTGGCCGTGACCAGGGCCTGGGTCTCGCCGCGGGTGAACAGCGCCGAGCCGTGCGTCCGCGGAAGGACGCCTACCTGGCAGCTGATGGGTCGAATCTCGTCGAAGCTTCGCCCGTCCAGACGCTTTCCGGTCTCGAAGATCTCACGGCGCAGGATTTTCTCGCGCAGCCGATCGTAGACCGACGCCACCGCCCCGCGCTTGTCGTCGGCATCCTCGGGAAGGCCGGCCAGATACTCGTCCCGCACCTGCTTCATGCGCGCGTAGGACTCGAGCTTGCCCTTGATGTGCATGGCCTCGCCCAGCGGCCCGGCCAGGGCGCCTTCGATCTCGGCGGCGATCGCCGGGTCGGATTCCTTCTTCGCGAACGGCCGCTTGGGCTTGCCGACCCGTTCGCGGAGCGCCTTCTGCTGCTCGACGATCTGCCGGATGGCCTTGTGCCCCTCGGCCAGCGCCTCCACCATCAGCGCCTCGGAGACCTCGCCTGCCGCCGCCTCGACCATGACGATGGCCTCCTCCGTGCCGGCCACCAGCAGGTTGAGCTGGCTCTTGGTCTTGAGGTCGGCCGTGGTGGGGTTGATCACGCAAGCCCCGTCCCAGTAGCCGACTCGCACCGCCCCGATGGCGTGCACGAAGGGAATGTCGGAGATCAGCAGCGCCGTCGAGGCCCCGATGATCGCCAGAGTGTCCGAGTCGTTCTCCATGTCCACCGAGAGAACCATGCCGATCACCTGCGTCTCGCAGGTGTATCCCTTGGGGAACAACGGCCGCAGCGGCCGATCGATCATCCGAGCGGTCAGCGTTTCTTTCTCGGTGGGGCGACCCTCCCGCTTGAAGAACCCTCCGGGGATCTTGCCGGCGGCGTAGTTCGCCTCCCGGTAGTCCACCGTCAGGGGCAGGAAGTCAAAGCCGGGTCGCGGCTCGCGCTGTCCACAGGCCGTGGCCAGCACCACGGTGTCACCCAATCGCACGACGACGGCACCATCCGCCTGCTTGGCCATGAGCCCCGTCTCGATGGACAGGGTATGCCGGCCGAGCGGCAATTCGACTCTTTCCATTGTTTCTCCGTTACTGCCGGGCGCCGCCAGGCGGCGCGCCGGGAACTGGGGGAGCGGGCACTATGGGGGGCGAGAAGGAACGAAACGGTTGCCGCCCCGGGGCCCTCGCGGGGTCGACGTCTACTTGCGGATGCCCAGCCTCTGGATCAGGCCCCGGTACCGCTTGAGGTCCTTGTCCATCAGGTAGTCCAGCAGGCGACGACGCTGGCCAACGATCTGCAACAGGCCGCGACGCGAGTGGTGATCCTTCGGGTGACTCTGGAAATGCTCGGTCAGGTAGTTGATCCGCTCGCTGAGGAGCGCCACCTGGACATCCGGCGATCCAGTATCCGTATCGTGGGTCCGATATCCCGAAATCACCGACGCCTTCTGGGTCTTGCTGAAGCTCACCGACTGACCTCCTCTAGTCTCCTCTATCTCTTTTTCAATCAAGGGGAAACATTACCATACGGCTCGTCCCCGTGTAAACTGTCGGCCGGTTTGCCTTGACTCCCCTCGCCCTTTTCCCCTGGTTGGTCTTCGCCGCCCTGGCCGTCGTTCTCCCGGGGCTCGCGCTCCAGCGCCTCGCCCGGACCCCGGTGGACCCGGCGCTGGCTCTGCCCCTGGGGACCGCGTTCAGCGCCGGGGCGTGCTGGGCAAGCCTCGCGCTGGGCCAGCCCTGGATCTTCCCGGTGCTCGTCGGCCTGGTGGCGCTCGCCCTCCTCCCCGCCCGACCCTGGCAGTGGGCCGCGGGCCCGTCTCTGCGGGGCGCATTGCCTCCCTTCGCCGCCCTCGTGGTCCTCCTCGCCTTCACGAGCTACGGCTGGAATCGCGTCGGCCCGTCCGGAGATTTCCTCCTCGACCCCCTCGTGACGTTCGACTCCACGTTCCACGTGGGCGTCACCCACGAGCTCGCCACCGGGTACCCGCCCCAGATCCCCGGGGTCTCGGGCTTTCCCCTGGGCTACCACCTCGGCACGGACCTGGTGCGAGCGGCGGCTCTCCTGTGGGCGGGCACGGACCCCTGGGACTCCCTGACCCGGCTCGACGTCACTCTCTGGGCGTTCGCCCTCATGCTCGTCATGAGGGCTCTGCTGGCCCGCCTCGGCGCTCCGCCCGCCGCGGTGGCCCTCGCCCCGTGGACGCTGCTCTTGACCGACTTCTCGTTCGTCTTCGCCACGAACATTCAAGCCCACTGGTGGACCGATCTCCTCCGCGGCAACGTCTTGCTCTCTCTCGTGTATGCCAATCCCGTGATTCCCGCTCTCGCCCTGGCTCTGGGAGCTCTCGTCGCCCTGGCGCGCTACGAGGACGACCGACGCGCCGGGCACCTGGTCCTGGCTGCGCTTATGGCCGCTGCCGTCCCGTTCTTCAAGGTCTTCCTCGGCGCCCACCTGCTCCTGGGGATGGGGATCGCTTTCCTGCTGGCCCGCCCGGCGCCGCGACGGGCGCTCCTTCTCATGGCCGTCCCCTGCGCGCTCGCCACCGCCATCCTGGTCCTCGGCACGGGCGGGGACACTGTGGAGCTGGCCCTCGCCCCTCTGGATCTCCCGCGCATCACGCGCGAGACCCTCGGGCTGACGGCGGTGTCGGGGTTCGGACTCGTCGCCTGGGCCGCATTCTGGCTGGTGGCATCGCTGGGGATGAGGGTCTTCGGCCTGGGCCCGGCCATCCGGGCGCTCCGAGGGTCCGCCGCAGGCTCCGCCCTGGGAGCAATAGCCCTCACGGGCTGGCCCCTCGGCCTCCTCTTTCGCGTCTCGGCTCCCCAGATGCTCCCGGGCCAGAGGGTCGTCAACGACGCCGCCTACCTGGTCGAGCAGTCCGGTCCGCTGTTGTGGCTTTTCGCCGTCCTCGGCCTGGCGGCGTTTGCCACGAGCCCGGTCCGTCGCGTCCTCGCCAGCGTCCTCGTCGTGGCTCTCGCCACGCCCGCCACTCTCCAGTACGCGACGAAGAAGCTCCACACGGCCCCGGACCCCCTGCCGGCCTCGATGGTTCGGGCCATGGCCGCCCTCGCGCGGGTCTCGGAGCCGGGCGACATCGTTCTCCAGCGCCCGGGCGCCCGCTACCCCCCGGCACCCGTCATCCTCTCGGGACGACGGGTACCCTACGAGCGATTCACGCCCTACCTCACCCAGTTCGCCTCGAAGGACGCTCTGGAAGCCCGACACCTCGTCGTCTATCGGTTCTTTCGGACGAGAGACCGGGCCGAGGCCATGGAGATCGTCCGATCCCTGGGAGCCTCCTACCTGGCGCTGTACGGACACGATCGGATCCGCTTCGACACGACCGGTCTGCTGGAGCCCGTTCACGAGGAGCCGGGGGCCCGACTCTACCGCCTGAAGGAGATGCCCGCGGAGCCGCCGGAAAGCGACTCCGCTGGCTTAGGCGACTAGAAGGCCGCCGGGTAGCAGGTCGAGCGGTACATCCCCTCGCCCAGGCGGACGTACTTGTCGGCGAGCTGGATGTCGTACTGCTCGTTGAAGAAGTTCTCGTTCTTGACGGCGATCTCCTCCTGCCTGTCGTCCTTCGCACAGAAGCCCTGCGCCACGAGGACGTCCACCACGGCCTGCTGATACGCCGCGAGGTCGAGAATGCGCGGCCAGTCGGTCCTTGTCGCAGTGTCGTTGAAGTCGAACAGCTCGGGTCGCTCGTCCATGATCTGTCGGACCGCCGCTTCGACCTGGAAGAAGAACTTCCCGTCCCCTTCCCGAGAGCACGCCACCTCCCGGCTCGGAGGAAGCGAGCACCCCGCGGGCGACGGCGCGAGGGGGGCCTCCGGCGGCGGGACCGCCGAGGGGGAGCACGTCGCCCGGTACGTCCTCGATCCGGTGCGCACCTGGTTCTTGGACGTGAGGATGTCGTACTGGTCGTTGAACGACGGAGAGTCCGTCACGGCCAGCTCTTCTCCATCGTAGAACCCGCATATTCCCTGGCGGTCCAGGATCTTGATGAGGCCCACGTAGTAGGCTCCCGTGCTCTGGGTCTTGCCGTCGGCGTCGAACAGCTCCGGACGCTCGGCCATGAGAGTGAAGATCGCCGCGTCAACCTCTTCCTGAAAGGTGGCCGTCTCCTGGGCACACGCAGCGCTCGGATCGCCCAGGGGCAGCTTCGCGCAGCTGGCCGAGAGCGAGGGCTCGGGCGTGGGCTCGGGGTCCGGCGTGGGCTGGGGCACGGGGGCCGGCACGGTGGGGTTGTCGTTCGAGCCGGAGCTCCCACCGCCGCCACACGCGCTCAGAGCCAGGACCAGTGAAACGGCCACTGCCAATGCGGCGACGAAACGGTACTGAAACACCTTCATGATTGCCCCTTTGCTCCTCCCCACCGAGTCTCGGCAGCAGGTGGAAAAATGTATGAAGCCTTCCGACTCAGTAGTTTACCGCTCTTGCCGGGACACGTCCACCATACTGTGTGTGCCCAGGCGCCGACCGCTGCAAATTGTGGTCACGGGATGAAAACGACCTTGGGATGGAGCAGGGGCTCCACGCTCGGCGCCAGTCCTTCCGATTGTCCCGGCCGCCAGAGGGCAAGAGCCACTAGGGCCCCAGAGTCATCGAGCACCCGCATCCATTCGACCTGGTCCTCTGGAAAGCCCGCGTCGATGCTCTTTGCATCGAGATCGCGACCGTGCTGCACTCGCAGACGGCCCTCTTCGCCCACGTGCACTGCCGGCAGCTCCGGGAGGAGCTCGTTGAGGGGGACGAGCCGCTCTCGAACGTGGCTCATGTCGTCACCGGGAACGGCCTGGTCCAGCCCGAACGAGCCGGAGCGGGTCCGGCGCAGGGTGATCAGGTGCGCCCCGGTCCCCAGCGCCTCGCCCAGGTCTCGAGCCAGCGCCCGCACATAGGTCCCGGGTGAGCAGAGCGCCTCGATTTCGACCTCGGCCCCGGCCAGCCGGATCAGCGTGATCCGTCGGATGGTGACGGGCCTGGCCGGACGGGCCCCCCCCTCGCCCCGGCGTGCCAACTCGTAGAGTCGTCGCCCCCCCACCCGCCGGGCCGAGTAGGCTGGCGAAACCTGATCGTAAGAGCCTTCCAGGCGCTCCAGTGCCTGGCGCAGGGTGGACTCGTCCACCCTCACCGGCTGCGGCTCCCCGAGCGGCGCTCCAGTCAGGTCGTCGGTGGACGTGGCGAAGCCGAGCCGCACGGTGGCTCGATACGTCTTCTCACCGGCGCCGAGAAAGCGAGCCAGCCGCGTGGCTTTCCCGACGCAGATCGGCAAGACGCCGGTCGCGAAGGGGTCCAGGGTCCCGGTGTGGCCGACCCGGCGGAGCCCCAGTGTTCTCCGCACCCGATCGACCATGTCGTGGGACGTGGGCCCGGCGGGCTTGTCGATGACCACCACACCGTGCACGCCCTACTCCCGCGGGTCCGCGTCCCCGGGGTCGACCTCGTCCTCGCCGCCAGGGGCCGCGGGTCGAACGGCGTCCTCGTCCGCCAGCAGCCGGGCCACGCGCTCCGTCGCCTCGAGCCCCGGGTCGTGGCGAAAGTCGATCTCGGGTGAGAAGCGAATCCGAAGACGCCGTCCGATCTCCCGCCGCACGAAGCCGGCAGCCCCCTTGAGGACCTCGAGGCTGGCTCCCCCGCCCTTGCCTTCTCCCAGCGCACTCACGTAGACGCGGGCATAGCGAAGATCCGACGTGAGGTCGACTCGCGTGACCGTGATGAACCCGAGCCTCGGGTCCTTCATGTCGGTGGCGACCATCTTGGCGATCTCCTCGCGAATCTGGCCGCCGAGTCTGTCGGCGCGTCGCCGGCTCACAGGATCTCCATCTGTTGACCAACGAGCTCCGCGTCCCGGGTCGTCGCAGCCTCGCCCGCCACCGATTGCAGCGTGGCTTCGAGGTGCACCTGATCTGTGTTCACGGCCACGACCGCGAGCCCGGCGCGCTGCCAGAGGTCCTGGTGTTCCACCTCGGCCACCGAAACGTTGAAGCGCTTTCGGAGACGCGCCACGAACCCCCGGAGCACCTGTCGCTTGTCCTTGAGCGACCGGGCTCCCGGCAGGTGCATCTCGAGCGTCAGCAGTCCGATGACCATTTGCCTAGAAGCACCGTCGCCCACGCCGACCGCCGGTCCCGAGGGTCCTGCGCGCTACTCCAGCGTGTCCTTGACCTTCTCCGTGTCGAAGAACTCGATCACGTCGCCCGGCTTCACGTCGTTGTAGCCGGCGATCATGATGCCACACTCCAGACCGGCCTTGACCTCACCGGCATCGTCCTTGAAGCGTTTCAGGGAGTCGACCTTGCCCGTGTGGACCACGACGTTGTCCCGAAGCAGCCGCACCTGGGCGTTGCGAGTGACCTTGCCGTCCTGCACGTAGCAACCGGCGATCGTCCCGATGCGGGAGATGCGGAAGATCTCCCGCACTTCGGCGGCTCCGAGACGCACCTCCCGGATCGACGGCTCGAGGAGACCCTCCATCGCCTTCCTGATGTCCTGGGCGACATCGTAGATGACGGTGTAGAGCCGCAGCTCGACCTCGTCCCGCTCTGCCACGGCGGCAGCCTTTCGCTCCGGGCGCACGTTGAACCCGATGACGATGGTGTTGGACGCTTCCGCGAGCAGGACGTCGCCCTCGTTGATGGCGCCCACTCCCTGGCGGATGATGCGCAGCCTGATCTTGTCCTGGGGCAGCTTCGAGAGCTGATCGGCCACGGCCTCCAGCGAGCCCTGAACATCGGCCTTGAGGACGATGAGCAGCTCCTTGATCTGACCGTCGGCGATCGCACGGCCCAGGTCTTCGAGCTTGATCCGCGAGGTCGCCTTGAGCTCCTTCTCGCGGAGCTTCAGCTGCCGGAAGGCGACGATCTCCTGCGCCTTGATGCTGTCGCTCAATGCCAGAAGCTGGTCGCCGGGCTCGGGCAGCGACGGCAGACCGAGGATCTCGATCGGCGTGGAGGGCGGCGCCTTCTGGAGGCGGGCACCCCTGTCGTCCACGAGCGCTCGGACTTTGCCCGAGACGGCGCCGGCGACGAGGGTGTCCCCCACGCTGAGCGTTCCGTCCTGGATGAGAACGGTGGCGATCGGCCCCCGCCCCTTGTCCAGGCGGGCCTCCAGGACCGTGCCGACAGCGGGCTTGTTGGGATTGGCCTTGAGCTCCTTCAAGTCGGCCACGAGCAGGAGCATCTCGAGAAGCTGATCGAGGTTCTGCTGCTTCTTGGCGGAGACGTCGACGAAAACCGTGTCGCCGCCCCAGGCCTCCGGCAGAAGCCCTCGATCTCCGAGCTGCTGGCGCACCCGATCGGGCTGGGCGTCGGCCTTGTCGATCTTGTTGACCGCCACGACGATCGGTACGTCTGCCGCCTTGGCGTGGTCGATGGCTTCGATCGTCTGGGGCATGACGCCGTCGTCGGCGGCGACGACGAGCACCACGATGTCTGTCACGCGGGCACCCCGAGCACGCATCAACGTGAAGGCCTCGTGGCCCGGGGTGTCGAGAAAGACCACCTTTCTCTCTCCGACGTCGACATGGTACGCGCCAATGTGCTGTGTGATGCCGCCCGCCTCGCTCGAGGCGACCGTCGTCTCACGGATCGCGTCCAGGAGCGACGTCTTGCCGTGATCGACGTGGCCCATGACGGTGATGACCGGCGCCCGGGGGCTGAGATCCTCGGGCTTGGACTCCACCTCCTGGTCCTGGACCAGGGTCAGCTCCTCCTCGAACGAATGGATCTCGGCCTCGTAGCCGAACTCCTTGCACAGCTCGATGGCGAGCTCGGGCTCCACGCTCTGGTTGAGGGTCGCCATGATGCTCCGGGCGATCAGCGACTTGATGATGTCCCGGGACTTGACGTCGTCCATCTTCTCGCCGAGCTCCTTGACGGTCACGCCCTCCGACAGGGAGATGCTCCGCATGGGTCCGGTGTAGACGGGACGCTCCTCCCTGACGGGTGCGGTGATCGGCCGCCGCCGGCGTCCCCCCTTCCGGGGGCCAGGGCGTCCCATCGGTCGGCCTGGCCGTCCGGGGGGTCGACCGGGAAGCCGACCGGGATACGGCGACACCGGGCGGGGCACCCCGGGCCGTGGAGACACGGGATGCGGCGAGCGGGGCAGCGACGTCGCACCTGCGACCGGGTGCGGGCTCACCGGCCTCGGTGGGGCGATGGGCCGGAGCGGTCGGCGGACCGTGGGCGGGCGAATCCCGGCGGGCGCACTCGCTGCCGGGCTAGGCGCTGCAGCCGGTGTCAGGGGAGCCGACACCGGCGCGGGTGGAGCCGGCGCGGGTGGCGGAGCTGGAGGAGCAATGGGCCGAACCGGGCCACCGAGCCGCGGGGGCGTCACCGTCTTCCGCACGACACCGGGAGGCGGCGGCAGGGCCGGGGCTGGCGCAGGCGGGGCGGCCGAAGCCACAACGACCACCGGAGCCTCCTCTTCCACGGGTGGCGCCGGGGGAAGCTCGGAGACTGCCGGCTCCTCCTCGACGGGCGTCGGCGGGACGGGCGCGACCATCCCCCCGAGTCGTGGTGCCCCCGGGGCGTGGGCGAGAGCTGGCGGCGGCTCCTCTTCCGCGGTCGCTGTCCTGGCCGACCGCTTCTTGCCCCGATTGGCCTTCCTTGCTTCCGCAGCCGCCTTGGCCTTCGCCGCCGCTGCTTCCCGCTCCGCCCGCTCGGAGGCGATCTTCTCCGCCTGCTTCCGCACGACCTTGTCCCGATCGTCCTCGTCCTCGTCGCTGCCGTAGATTCTCTTGCGCTTCTTCGTCAGGACGTCGATCTTCAAGGCTCGTCGCAGCTTGTCCGCCGTGTCCTCATCGACCGAGCTCGAGGCCGTCTTCACCTCGACGCCGAGCTTCTTCAGCCGCTCGGTGACCTCGCGGCTCGTGAGGTTCAAGTCTCGAGCGAGGCTGAAGACCCTAACGTTCGCCATTCGTCTGACCCTCCTCGCCCTTCGCAGTCTTCTCGGCCACGGCCGCCTCCCCCTCGGCCGCAGCTTCGATCGTCTCTTCGGCGGGTTTCTCGTCCGTGGCGCCGTCCTCGGCCGCCGGCTCTGCCCCATCCGATGCGGCAGCGGCTAGCTCTTCGCCACCAGCCCCTTCCGATGGAGCCTCCTTCGCCGCTGCCTCCTTCGCCGCTGCCTCCTTCGCCGCTGCCTTCTTCGCCGCTGCCTTCTTCGCCGCTGTCTCCTTCGCCGCTGTCTCCTCTGCCGCTGCTTCCGCCGCCGCTTCTGCGGCGAGCGCCTGCTCTTCGGCGAGAGCGGCTTCCTCGGCTGCCGCCTGCTCCGCGGCCAGACGCTCCGCCTCCTGGGCGTCGATCTCGTCCCACTCGACCTTGGCCTTTGTCGCCGCCGCGCGGATCTTCTCCGCGGTCTTCGGCCCCACGCCGTCGACGACCTGCATGTCCTCGTCCGTCATCTCGAGGATGTGGGCGAGGCCGGCCACGCCGGCGTCGATCAGCTTCTGGCTCATCTTGTCTGCGATCCCAAAGCGCTCGAGGCTCTTCAGCTCATCCACCAACCGTGCCATCCGCGCCATCTCGGCCTCGACTTCGCGGCGCTTCTCTTCCTCGCTCTTGATGTCGATCCTCCAGCCCACGAGCTTGGCTCCGAGCCGGACGTTCTGCCCTTTCTTCCCGATGGCGAGGCTCAGCTGCTTGTCCTCGACCACGACCTCCATGATCCGCTGCTCCTCGTCGACGATCGAGACGCGGCTCACGTTGGCCGGTGACAGGGCGTTGATCACGAAGGCGGTGGGATCCTCGTTCCATTCGACGATGTCGATCTTCTCTCCCCGCAGCTCCCGGATGATCGACTGGACGCGGGTTCCCTTCATCCCGACGCAGGCCCCGACCGGATCGACGTCGCGCTCGTGGGAGATCACGGCGACCTTCGCGCGCTCCCCCGCCTCGCGGACCGCCCCGCGAATCTGGACGGTCCCGTCGTATATCTCCGGGACCTCCATCTCGAACAGCTTGATCAGCAGGGCGGGATCGGTGCGGCTCACGATCACCTGCGGCCCCCGGGCCGCTTTCGCCACCCGGACGATGGCCACCCGGACACGGTCGCCGGTCTGATACGCCTCCGCGCGACTCTGCTCCTTGCGGGGCAGCAGGGACTCGGCGCGGCCGAGGTCCACGATGAAGTCTCCCATCTCCTGACGCTTGATGACGCCGTTCACGACCTCGCCAACCCGGCCCGAGTACTCTGCGTAGACGTTGTCGCGCTCGGCCTCCCGTACCTTCTGGAAGATCACCTGCTTCGCCGTCTGGGCCGCAATGCGTCCGAGGATGTCGGTGGGCTTGGGGAACTCGATCTCCTGACCGATGGCGATCTCCGCTCCCGGGAAGAGCGTCTGCGCCTCTTCGAGGCTGATTTGCGTCTCCTCGATCTCGACCTCTTCCATCACCTGTTTGACCGCGAAGACGTCGATTTGGCCGCTCTCGTCGTTGAAGCGGCTGCGCAGATCCTCTTCCTCTTTGTAGTGCTTCCTGGAGGCGGTCAGGATCGCGTCCTCGATGGCCGCAATGATCACGTCGGGATCGATGTTCTTCTCCCGGCTGATCTGCTCGATTTGTTGACGCAGGTTGTTGGCCATGGCTGCTTTGCTCACCCGTTAGCCTGCTTGGGGAACTCCACCTCGAGACGGCCGTGGGAGATCCTGGCCCACGGGATGCGCGCGGCCACCTCTTCCTTCTCCAGATCCAGGATCACGACCCCGTCCTCGCACGAGGCGATCCGTCCCGTCCAGTGGCGCCGGCCGTCGATGAGCTCGTAGCTGGACAGGTTTGCAACGTGGCCGACGAAGCGCCGGTAGTCCGCCTCGGTCTTGAGTGGCCTGTCCAGGCCAGGGGATGACACCTCGAGGGTGTAGGCTCCGTCAATGGGGTCCTCGGCGTCGAGAATGGCCGACACTTCCTCGGAGACTGACCGCAGGTCATCGAGCCCGATACCGCCGGGCTTGTCGACGCAAAGACGCACGAGTTGGCTTCCGCCGGCCGTCTGAATCTCGACGTCCACGAGCTCGAAGGCCCGATCGGCCGTGACCCTGGCGGCCGCGGCGCGCACCTGCCCGAGAACTCCGTCCTGCTTCGCCAGTCGAGCACCCTCCAAAAAAAAGAGTGGGAAACCCCACTCTGGTGACACTCCAGATTGCGAACCCTTATCCTATCAGTCGGCGCGCTTTCATGGCAAGCGTGAAGCGCACCTCATCGGCCTCCCGGGTCTTCGCAAGTGCCTGAGGCACCGCGGCGTACGGGCATCCGCCGGCTCGTGAGGGAGCCGCTCAGGCGGGGACCACCCGCCCCACGAGATCGTAGGGATGGGCCTCTGTGATCTCTACGGTCACGAAGGTTCCCGGCTCCGCCGTCCCGTCGTTGATGATGACCTGGCCGTCGATCTCCGGCGCCTGGCCGGCCGTCCTCCCACGGAGCAGGAGATCCGTGTCGGCGTGGGTCCCCTCCACCAGCACCTCCACCCGCTCCCCGACCCGTGCCCTGTTGCGCCGGGCGGAGATCCGCTTCTGCAGGGACATGAGCTTTCGTCGACGAGCATCCTTCACCGGAGCCGGTACGCGATCCCCCAGATCGTACGAGGTCGTCCCCTCCTCGTCCGAGTAGGTGAAGACGCCGACGTTGTCGAACCGCGCCGCTTTCACGAAATCCAGCAGCTGGGAGAAGTCCTCGCCGGTCTCGCCGGGGAAGCCGACGATGAACGACGTCCGGATCGCCACACCGGGGACCCGCTCGCGGATCCGCTCGATCATCCCCAGCAGGTGTCCGCGCCCCGTGGGCCGCTTCATCCGTTTCAGGACGGCCGTGCTGGCGTGCTGCAGAGGGATGTCGACGTACTTGACCACCTTCTCCTCGTCCGCGATCACGTCCAGGATCGGGTCGGACAGCGTCTGGGGATACGCGTACATCACCCGGACCCAGCGTATGCCGTCGATCCGACCGAGACGCTTGAGGAGATACGCGAGGCCGTCGCGCACGCCGTGATCCAGGCCAAAGCGTGTCGAGTCCTGGGCGACGAGAACGATCTCGCGCACGCCCCGTGCGCCGAGGGCCGTCACCTCCGCCACGATGTCCTCCACCCCGCGGCTGCGGTGGCGGCCACGGAGCGTCGGGATGATGCAGAACGAGCACGTGTAGTCGCACCCCTCCGAGATCTTCACGTATCCGAGCCAGGGCGACGTCGCCAGCACTCGCGGGGCCGTGTGGTCGTAGACCCAGGTCGGGGGACCGTCCGGAGCATCGGCCAGCGAGGTCGCTTCCCCGTCCACCGCCCGCACGATCTCCTCCACCTGGCCGGTGCCGAGAGTGGCGTCGATCTCCGGGATCTCCCGGCGCAGCTCCGCGTCGTAGCGCTGGGTGAGGCAGCCGGTGACCACCAGCCGCCGGGCGCGGCCGGTCGCCTTCTCCCCGGCCATCTCGAGGATCGCGTCCACCGACTCCTGCTTGGCCTTGTCGATGAACGCGCAGGTGTTCACCACGACCACGTCGGCGTCGCCCGGGTCCGCGACCACCCGATGACCGGTCTGCTCCAGCCGCCCCAGCATGACCTCTCCGTCCACGAGGTTCTTGGGGCAGCCCAGGCTCACCATCCCGACCGTCGGCGCGGCGCCCGTCTCCGGAGGTTTCTCGGGCGATTCCACCGCCACCGCTCTAGTGCGCCTTTCCGGGGGCGTCGATCTCGTTCCCCCACTCGCGCAGCTTCTCGCGATCGCTGGCGGAGTACAATTCGTCGCTCATGTCGGCGATCTGGTCTCCGATCCCGCCGAGGACCTCGAACTCTTCACCTTGCTGTGCCATGAGCGCCAGGTGGTGGCCGATGGCGTCGAGGCGCGGCACGGACTTGTCCATGGCCAGGAGCAACGCTTCGACCAGCTCCACCAGGGCCTTGCGACTCAGACCGTCGTGCCACGTGGGTTCCATCGATCCTCCTCTGCCCGCTTCCTTCTGATCAACCGGGAAACAACATCATACCCCGATCCGGCCGGGGCAGAACCCGGGCGCTATACTCCCTAGCACCGCCGGGAGAGAGACACGTCATGGGCGCAGGGACGAAGACGCTGGCCGGGTGCGGGTGCCTGGCCATCGTGGGTGCGGCCGTCCTGGTCGCCGGCCTGGGTGTGGGCACCTGGTGGCTCAAGGACAGGGCCTACGACCTCACCGACGGCCTCGAGGCCCTCGTGGTGCGGAACCACGAGCTCGAGACCTGGGAGCGCAAGGCCAACGCGCACCCCTGGGACCGGCGGGACGATGGTGTCGTCCTCGAGGAGCGCCTCCTGGCCTTCCTGGACGTCCGGCGACGTGTCCACGGAGTCTACGCGTCATACGAAGGCGAGCTGGTCGCGTTCCGAAAGCAGGCCGAGGACCGCACCGCTTCGCCCACCACCGACGAGTTCCTCGCCATCGGCGCCCGGGCTGCGGAGATGTTCGCCGACCTGCGCCTCGCCCAGCTCAAGGCCCTGACGGAAGCCGGGATGTCGGAGGCGGAGTACTCGGCGATCCGCACCGCCGTCTACGTGGCCGCAGCAGCAGCGAAGGCCGAGTCCGGGACCGGGAAGCTCCCGGCCGAGGTGGTCTCCCAGGCGACTCGACGCATGCAGGAGACACTTCGCGCCGGCCTCGAAAGAGCCCGGGAGGAGGGAGTCCCCGGCATGAGCGGCGTCTCCGACGAGGACCTGGAGCGGCTCGACGCGGCCCTCTCCCGAATGAGCGCGGGCGGAAGCGAGGCTCTCGCAGTTCCACCGACGAACGTGACACTCTTCCGCAAGTACGAAGACGAGATCGAAAAGTACGCGATGCACGGCCTCGCCGTGCTGGGGCTTTGACAACGCCGGGCGTGCAGCCTGGAACCGACTGTAGCCGGGCACCGGGGCAGGGACAGGAGCGTCACTCTGAGCGCGGCCGTCTCGGGGGAGCACAAAGAGTCTCTCCGTCACGTCCAAGGACTCAGACGGACGACCGCGTCCCGGCTGCCCTTGTCAGATTCTTTGTCGCCAGTCCAACCTGGGCTTCTCAGAACGACCGTTTCTGTCCTTGGCGATCGGCCCCTCGCGTGCCGCCGATCGCCGGGAACCCATAGACACTCACCGGCTCCGAAACGCCACCCGTGGAGCGTCGGAATCGCGCCATCATCTCCTTCCCGTAGTCTTCCTCCGCCATCAAAGCGTTGTGCACCTCGCAGTGCAGCGTCACCACTTCCGGGCTGTGGGGGCCGCCGCGGCCAAAAGGCTTCTTGTGTTGGAACTCGAGGGCGTCGCGCTTGGTGCACCGCTTTCCATGTTTGTCCCGGTATGTGCACCGGCCTCCGTCGCGCTCGTGCACGACCCGCCTCACCGCCGCCGGGATGTAGCGCGACTTTGGCGTGGTGTCCGTGTCGGCGAGCTCCTTCCGGGGTGTCTTCGTCTTCCCAAACCGCTTCGCTTCAATACGCCCGAGTTTCTCGGTGACGGCCACGTCGATGACCTTCGCCAGGTCCCCATCGGGCACCGACGAGCGCATGAGGGCCTGGAGACGCTCCAGCTTGTCCCGAAGCTCGGTGCTGGCGGTGAACCTCACCCTGTGCCGACCGGGGGCCAGGGGTTACACCGTGGCTGGACGCGGCGAAGCGGGCCTCGAAGAGGCTTCCGCTCGATTCGCGAGGTGTTCGCCGTCCGGTCCCTCGCCTGCCTCGCCGGTCGCCACGGCTCCGCCTACCCAAAGCCCGGGCGCAGGCGCTTCAACTCGGTACGTACCGAGTTGGCCTGCCTCGACAGGCGTCGCTGTGGCCGCGCGGTCGGGGAGCTTCCGTATCGTCGGCGGAGCGTCCGGCTGCGGGTCCAGCTCGCGGACCAGCTCCTTGATCCCCTGGTGGGACACCCCCGCAGCGCGCTTCAGAACCGCATCTCGATTCTCGCGGGTCAGGTGCTTCGCCAGCTTCGCTATTCCGCTCAGGTGCAACCGCCCGTCACGGAGCATCGCCAGAAGGACTGGGTGCTTTCGGGACGCCCGGGCGACGGTGATGCGCAGATACGCCTCGTTCTCCCTGAGATGGAGGACCTGCCGGCAGTAGTCGAACATCGACGAGCAGGCCGCACGGGCGAACAGCCTGCGCGTGTCGACTTCGCCGATGTGGGACACGACGTCAGCCTCGACGCGCCGGGCCTGGCCCACCAGGTCGGACAGCCGACGCAGCAGGTCGTCGTCCGAGACGTCCGAGAGTGACTTGAGGTTCGGTGTTTATCCCATGCCCCAGAGTGTAGGTGGCGCGACTGCCCCAGGAGGCCGTTGGCGCAGACAATCGTCGGTGTCCAATGCGTCGTCACTCGTCGACACGTGTACCATTGCGCGAAGATTCAGAGCTCTTGGATGAGTGAGCGCAGGCTGGACGACATGATCGGTCAGACCGTCTCTCACTACCGCGTCCTGGAGAAGCTGGGCGGCGGGGGGATGGGTGTCGTCTACAAGGCCGAGGACACGCGGCTCGAGCGGTCGGTCGCGCTGAAGTTCCTGCCGGAGAAGTTCTTCGGCAACCCGGTGGCGCTCGAGCGGTTCCGCCGCGAGGCCAGGGCCGCCTCGGCGCTGGACCACCCGAACATCTGCACCGTCCACGACATCGACGAGCACGAGGGGCAGCCGTTCATCAGCATGCAGCTCCTGGAGGGCCAGACGCTCAAGCACCGCATCGCCCGGGGGCCCGTCAAGACAGAGGAGCTCCTGGAGCTCGAGATTCACGAGAGATTCTTCGCGCCACGTCCAGAGCCGAGGCGCTGCCAAGGACACAACCGGTCATTCTGAGGAGCCCCACCTTGGACTGGCGACGAGGAATCTCTCCGTTGAGCTGACGGAGAGACTCTTCGCGCGCTTCCCCAAGACGGCCGCGCTCAGAGTGACCAGCGGGGCGCGGGGAGGGTGGAGCGTTCTGAGGGTGGGGGCTGTTGGTATCGGGAGATTCTTCGCGCCCGCTAGAGACGGGAGCGCTCAGAACGACGAAGGGGGGGGCGCTCGGCCCTTTTCAGCCCTCGGCCATCTCCACAATCTTCTTTGCCGCCCGCTCCGCTCCGGAGATGTCCGGGGTCTTCGGGAAGGGCTGAGACAGCACCTCTTCGAGTGCCCCTCCGATACGGCCGGTGTGCAGATCCTCGTTCGATGCGAACACGGCGGGCAGGCACTCCTTCATGCCTTCGACGAGGATCGGGTACTCGGGGAAGTCTCCCCGGTCCGCGTAGACGAGGCGGGTCCTGGCCCCGATGCAGTCGGTGACGATGCCGTAGCCCGGCTTGCTCAGGACGACGTCGACGGCGCCGACGAGCTCCGGGTAATCCAAGCTCGCTCCTTCGAGGTCCGCTCCCTCGAGCCGGCGCACGTTCGCGGGAAGCGGCTGGTCGCTCGAGGGCCCGGTGAGGACGAAGCGGTACTTCGAGAGCGCCCCGTAGGCCGCCAGATCCATCTCCGGCAGGCCGACGCCTCCGAAGGAGAGAAGGACCGTGGGCCCTTCGCCCAGCTCGAGGCGTTGGCGCACCACGTCTCGGCTCACCCTCGGCCGGCGGGCCACCAGAGGGATGTCCTCGATGCGGGGAAAGGCACTGAGATCCCCGGAGAAAGGAAGCCGCAGCAGCAGGCTTGCCCCGGCGTACGCCGCCCGTGAGGTGGCGGCCGCCTCGCCCAGGACCGGCTCGCGCCCGGCGAGGTGATCGTAGATCCAGTCCCACGAGAAGTTGCCGAGCGCAACCGATCTCACCTTCGCGGCCGTGGCCGCGGCGAACGCCGAGGGAGGGATGTCGCCGAGGACCAAGCGCGCCCCTTCTTCCCTCAACCACCTGGCCTCGCTGTCCACCAGCACGTCCATGTTCGCCGCGAACACCTTCCATCGCACCACCGTCGCGGTCTCGTCGATGATGAGAGCATCCCTCTGCTCGAGCCCAACGTCACACTCGAGCCGCCTGACGGTGAGCGGCGGCGCGACGACCCCCTCGAAGAGGTACGGCGGGGCCGACGTCGCCACCGTGATGGGGAGCGTCGGGGCCTTCTCCCGGACGACCCGCAGCACCTCCGCGGTGCGCGTGGCGTGCCCGTAACCGTGACCCGAGACGTAGACGGCGATCATGCTCGGCTCAAGGATAGATCCGGTACAGCATCTCGGGCCAAGAAACCCTTTGTGTCATAGTAGTTTAGAGTCTTCGGATGGGTCACATGAAGAGTCTGGTTGGCACCTAGTTGGCAATTCATCCGTACGGGATCCGGCCTCGCGTCGCGGCGCTTCCTTATTGAGAAGCACTGCCCCACCCGCCTAGCCGACAGTCTACCCTCTCCCGCGCCTGGGAAGGCCGTCACGACACTCACCCTTTGCCCACGACCACGCACTTGTCCGCGTCGATGAGCAGCGTCCCACTGTCGACCAGGCTCTTGATGAGGGCACATCTGGTCTCATACTTGCCGCCCAGGTGTTTCGCCAGGGATGTCTTGCTGAGTCGCTTGCCCTTGTCCGCGAGCGACTTGACCATGTCAACCACCCCCCCATCAACCACGCCGACAGGCGCATAGCGTCCTGTGCTGGAGTCATAGGTAAAATCGAGACTCTTGAATGTCTCGTCCTCGTCTCGGCTCTTGACGCGAGAAAAGGTGTCAGACTTCGCGCCTTCCCCACGGTTGAACAGCCAAGCACTGTCCGCCTGCTCCACCACCGCACCAGTACCCCTGAAGGCTTTGAGATCGGCCGAGGATTGCTTGTTCGTGTGGCAGGCGTAGATCAGCAGGCTCAGGTTGAAGTTCCGGACCAGATCGCGGAAGTACCCGGACACGTCAGTCACGTCAGCAGGCTGTGTCCAGCTAAACTCTCTGCCGTGGTGGACCTTCAGGTGGGGCGCAATCCGGGTCAGGCTGTCTATGACGACAACGTCCGGCCTGTGCTCCTCGCAAAGCAGCTCGACCACTGCGGCAGTCACGCTCGGATAGACCACTGCAACGATGTTCGCACTCTGCTCGATCGTCAGACCGCCTTGTCGTAGCAGCTTCTTCGCCTGCCTCTTTGAAGCCTCGGTAATCATCAGGAACTTCAGCCCGGGCTTCACAGGCAGGCTGATGAACGTCTCCTCTCGGTTGGAAGCTGTTGCTACACCGTAGATGAGAGACGTTTTGCCCTTCCCAGAGTAGGCACCGATGGCGACCACGTCTCCAACCGCCCACATGCCCAGGCCGTCCGGATGCCCCCATACCCACTCGGTAGGAGCCTCGGGCTCCGCCAGCAGCTCGGACCCGATGAAGGTGTATCGGGCCGCGGCCTCGTAGACGAGCATGTCTTGCTGATGGACCGTGCATGCGCCCTTGGCAACGGCAGCAGTCCGGCATCGGGGGAAGACGCATTGTTCCAATTGGTGTCGGGGAGTGTGAGCAGATGCATACGACTTGGACGACTTGAAAAATCCCTGGGTCGGGATTTTTGCCCCCTCTTCAGAGGTAGATCCCTCGTCCAAAACAGGGGTGGGATTTTCACCCTCCTGACCAGGTGTATGTGGGTGATTCTTCTGGATGTTAGGTAGATCCTTTGTTAGGGATTTTCCAGAAACTTTGCCCCCTAAATCCCATTCTCCTCAGCGAGCGCTGTTTTAGGTGTGGAAGATAGTTAGCACTATATCTTGTGGTTCACCGCGGCAGTTCTACAGGGCTGCTCGATATGGGGAGGTCGCGCGCGAGAAGGCATCGCCGACATCTCGACCCGCCGCGATCATCCTAGAACGGCTTGTCGGACCCTCAACCTCGTCCTTTCGCCGAAATCGCCAGGGTGGGCTCTTCGCAAGCCCTTTAGATAGAAGACCTTAAGTGCCCGCGTGCACTTTGAGCACTTATCAGGTCGATTCCAATAACCCCATTATGAGAGAGCTGTATAGGTAGAAGCTGGAATCGTCTCCGTTTGTGCTCAAAGTGCACGCTCCAAAAAACCACAACATCTAGTGCTCGGACGTCAAGCATCGCGCCCGCCTTCCGAGGCCGCCTCAAATCCCCTGATAACCCCACACGCGCAACCCCCCTTAGAGCTCTTGTGCGCCCCGCCACGCGCTTTCCGAGACCTGGTGTGCATGAGGGGGCGCCATATCTCCGTAGGAGTGGGTTGGGATTTTCCGACGGATCGAGTCTGCTCGAGAGCCTCTTCAATGTTCTCTACGATGAGGTCGGCGGGGTCGTTGCTGAACTTCAAGGGGTCATAGGGGTTGGGGTTACTCATGGAAGTGACCCGGTTTCGTGGACACCCAAGAAGAGGCGAACATGGGTGTCATGGAGCGACGGAAGCGTAGGGCGTACACGAAGGAGTTCAAGGCCGAGACGGTCCGTCTGGTGACAGAGGGTGGTCGGTCGATCCCGGACGTGGCCCGGGACCTCGACCTGACCGAGTCGGCACTGCGAGCATGGGTGCACCAGGCGGGAGTTGATGCAGGGCGGGGCAAGCCTGGTGAGCTCACGACGGAGGAGCGCGAGGAGCTGCGACGGCTGCGCCGTGAGGTGAAGACCCTGCGTCTCGAGCGGGAAATCCTGAAAAAAGCGGCGGCCTTCTTCGCGAAGGAGAACGGGTGAAGTTCGCCTTCATCCACGCGGAGAAGG
>Ga0310121_10000632_pt1 | contig 37901 bp, 35 predicted proteins | sample CB27_Tmax_986_MG_FD_203504 | JGI IMG/M metagenome (GOLD analysis project Ga0310121, IMG submission 203504) | Marine microbial communities from Western Arctic Ocean, Canada - CB27_Tmax_986 | ecosystem: Environmental > Aquatic > Marine > Oceanic | place: Canada: Western Arctic Ocean | collected...
TCCATGAGGATATTGCAGAGATCCTTCCCATGCCTTAAAAAAACCCATTCATCCCCAGCCGGGGATGGTAGCTAACTCGCAAACGGCAATTGTCCAATTCACGGTGAACCAGTACATTTCACGCATTCGAGATTCAAGTCACGTAGTTTTTCCGCGGCGTTGGCATCTTTCAATAGACCATAGATAGTGCGAAACGAGATCTCTGCAATCCTCGGCTGTAAACCACGAACTTTAAAGTGGTTCAGATCATGCCACTCTCCTCTCCCCAGAAGGGCTCTTTTAACGGACGCGTAATCCCACTTCGACTGGTTCGCCAGGATGGGTAAGGCGCGGCCCTCATAATAACAGGCACCTAGAAACAGGTCTTCTGGCGCGAGGCGGGAATAAAATGTGGTACCGGCGAAACGCGGCGGATTCCTAGTTGCAAAGCGCAGATAAACCACGATAGCCCCAAGCGCCGATTCGTCATGTTCAGGAAACCGTTTAAGAAGCTCACGTGCGTCCGAGTTTTCGCCCTTCGCGGCAAGGTGGCCAATGTGTACGACCAGCATCGGTACCGTTCCAGGGTTAACACGAACCAGCCGAGAATGTACACTTCGAAGAAAATCATGGATTTCATCACTAAGGATATGTGGATCGGACTCCGGTAATTGAAGAAGACGCGCAATAGAAGTGCGAACAGGCGTGTCCACGGTCTAACTCCACTATAACATCGATTATTCCAAGATTTGAGACGTTTTCAAGATAATCATCTTAGAGTCATACATGAGCTGTGGCCAGCCCCAAACCAGTACCCACTGAAATCGGATGCGCGAAGGCCCTCCACCAACGGGCGCAGATCGGTCTTGCGCCTCCCCAGAGGGGAGGCGAATCCAATCTCCCTTCCCTACCCCTCTATCACATTGGCGCCCTTCGGGGTCGAACATCACTACGGAAATGATTTGCAGTCGCTGGCCCCGGCCAATCATTGCCAGCCATTCACTGACATGGTAAGCTTGGGACCAAGTGGGCGGCGTTTGCCCGTTTCCATCATTCACCTAAGGTATGCTCAATGAGGTCCTGTTCTGCTTGGCGCGGTTGCTTGGTGGCGTTGGTTATGATCGGGTTGCTTTTCGCGCCGGTCGGGCCGCTGCTTGACCGGGCCGCCGCGGCCGAGCCGGGGAAGCCGCAAGTTCCCGGCCCCGACGAATTACTGGGCGATCGGCCCGCCAGACGCAAAGAGGTCCATCCCCTGCTGCTTGACCCGCTCGCGGGTCGGCCCGACCTCGATTACCTGCGCCAGCGCCGCCGTTGGCTGGCCCGTCGGCCTGCGGACCTGGCGGCGTTTGAGGAGGTCGCGCGCGATTTCGAGGAGCGCGGCGCCTTTTTCCCGGCCATCGAGATCCTGTGGTTCGCCGAAAAGATCGCCCAGGAACCCGAACGCCGCCGCCGCTGCCTCGATTGGATGGAACGGTTGAATAAGCGGGCCGCCGAGATCGAGGCGCGGGTGGAGACGGCCATGCAACTGTGGGGGGCGGGGCGCCAGCACGATGGCCTGGACCAACTCAAAGCCATTATCAAACAATTCCCCTTTTGCGAGAAAGCGCACTTCCGGATGGGCATGCTCTATATCGGGATGTATCGCGAGAACAAGATGCTGGCGGAGAAGGGTAGCCCGCCCGAAATCCGGGCGAGCCTCTTCGGAGTCTGTTACCCGCACTTCGTTTACACCACCGTGATTGACCCGCTCTATTTCGACGCCTATAAACAGCTTTCGCGACTGCGCGAGCTGATGACCGACGATCATGAGTTTCTCAAACAGTCGCAGTTCCTGACCGAACGGGCGGCGGATTTTCAAACCCTGCTGGGCCCGCATCTGATGAAGCTTGACGAAGGCGACCGCTCGCCACGGACGCTGCTCGCGGCGGGTGAGGGGTTCGAGGCGATCGAGCTTTACGCCTACGCCGTCCTGGCCTACCAATCGGCTCTGGCCCAGCCCGATGCGGATGAGGAACTCAAGACGCGGCTGCGGAGGGCGATCGAGGTCGTCCGGGCGAAGCATCTGAACGAATGATGAACGATAAACCAAGGCAAGGGTCGCTGGATGACAAGATTCCCCCAAGGCGCGCCGGACGCCGGCGTCTCGCCGTTCGCCACCGAGTTTGCCGAGGCGATGCGCGCCGACGGGTTCGCGCTGGATTTTTCGATGGAGTCGTTGGAGCGCGTCATCGACCAGATACTCGTATCTCCGGACGTTAACTTGGATCAGAGTCCCCAGAGTTGGCGAACCGAAGCCGGGCTGGAGGCTTACGTCGGCGAGACATTGGCCCGGCTCCATGATGGAATCTGGAAAGGCCAATTCTCGCAAGAAAACCCCGGCGTGAACTTTTACACGTCCTATGTCGAGTTCGGCCAATACCGCTACTACCCGTCCCACTTTCTCGCCTACCGCATCTCGAACGGCCCAGGCGAGGGCACGTTCGCCGAGCACCTCAAGCGTAAGCTGCCCGAGATTGTCGGGCGTCGGCCGAATGAGACGTGATCTACCTTCTCACGAGATTCAACACTTTGGAGATGGAACCATGCAACTCAGTTCAGATGCACCCGGTTGGACAAAGCCCTCAGGCGACCGATTGACAAGGGAATTATATGCTCGTAGGATGTTTTACGATCGCCTAGGGCAAGGCGAATCCAAGTTGAATATCTCCTGAACACGTCCTTCCTGATTGTCATCCGATCCAACCAGCGCAAACGTCTCATTCGTCCGGGCCGAAGGCCTGCAGGTTGTTTTTCGGCCATCGATTCAGGCCCTCGAGGCCGTGGACCTGAGGATCGACAAGGGTGAATTCGTCGCGATCGTCGGGCCTTCGGGTTGCGGGAAATCGACGTTGCTGCGGGTGCTGGCGGGGTTGGTCGGTCCGACGGCGGGCAGGATCGAGATCGCGGGCCTCAGCCCCGCCGAGGCGCGGCGCAAGCTCCATGAAGTCGCGTTCGTCTTTCAACACCCCACGCTCCTCCCCTGGCGAACCGTGTGGGGCAACGTCGCGCTTCCGTTGGAGCTCGGTCGCGGTTCGCCATCGCAAGCGGCCCCGGTTGCGCCCGAGAGAATGGCGGAGGTCATCAAGCTTGTCGGGCTGTCGGAGTTTGCGCGGGCGTACCCGCATCAACTCTCGGGCGGGATGCAGATGCGCGTCTCGCTGGCCCGCGCCCTGGTCACGCGCCCCGATCTGTTGCTGATGGATGAACCGTTCGGCGCCCTCGACGACTTGACGCGCAATGGACTGAACGAGGAACTGCTCAACCTGTGGTCGCGGGACCGCTGGACCGGGTTGTTCGTGACGCACAACGTCGGCGAAGCGGTCTTTCTCAGTCGGCGCGTGTTGGTGTTGAGCCGCCGTCCCGGACGCATCGTGGCCGAAGTTGAGATCCCCTTCGCATACCCTCGCGTGCCCGAGCTGCGCGCGTGGCCCGAATTCGCCCGCCTGACAGGCCAAATCGCCGCGCGACTGGCGGAGGCGGCGTCATGAAGAAGCTGGCCTCGCGCCTCGCGCGCACCGTCGCGCCTCCGCTCGTGGTGTTCGTGGTGTTCGTCCTAGCGTGGCATGGGCTGACGGTCTGGCTGGAAACGCCGAAATACCTCGTGCCGGGGCCTTGGCTGGTCATGGAAGCGGCCCTCGACCACGCGCGCGAGCTGCTCGGTGCCATCGGCCTGACTGCTGCGGCGGCGGTTTGCGGATTGCTCGCCAGTTTTATCGCCGGTTCGTTGATCGCGTTCGTTTTCTCACAATCGGCGATGATCCAGCGCAGTTTTTATCCTTACGCCATCTTCCTCCAAACCGTGCCGATCGTGGCCATCGCGCCCCTGATCATCCTGTGGTTCGACACCGGGTTCCAGAGCGTTGTATTGGTGTCATTCATCATCAGCCTCTTTCCGATCATCACCAACGGGACCGCCGGCTTGACCGACGTGGACCGCAATCTGATCGAGTTGTTCGAGATCAACAACGCGACGCGACGCCAGGTGCTGCTCAAGCTACGCATCCCGAACGCCGTGCCTTACATGGTGACGGGGGCGAAGATCTCGAGCGGCTTGTCGGTGATTGGCGCGATTGTCGGGGAGTTCTTCGCCGGCTACCAGGTCAGCCGGTTCGGATTGGGATACGTGATCATTCTGACCAAGGGCACCCTGGATACGGCCTATCTGTTCGCCGCGATTTTCGCTTCAACGCTGCTCGGTTTGGTGATCTTCGGCGCGGTCAGCCTGATCGGCAACGCGATCACGTCGCGCTGGCGGGGCATTGGGGATGGTTCGGGCCATTAACCTTCGGTGGACGAGATCGTGTAATAGCGGTCGATCTCGGGGTTCTCGAGTTTCTTGACGGCGCCGCCGAGCCAGCGCACCTCGATCGAATCAATTTTGTCGTGATCGCCCAGGCCGAAGTGTTTGAGCAGGGCGTGCTGCGACTTGAAGGAGTCGCCGGTGACAAAGCGGGCCTTTTGGGTTCCGCCGGGGTAGGTGACGGTCACCGTGGCTCCCATCGGCGAATTGCCGGGTTCCTCTTGCAGCCGCACGCCCACCCAGTGCTTGGCCTCGGGATTGACGTTGCTCAAGAAATACAGGTTTCCCTTTTTCTGGTCCCAACGGCGACCCATGAAGAGCAGGTCGGGCCGGCCGTCCAGATCGAAGTCGTCGCTTATCACGTTGCGCGAGTCATAAACATGGCCGGCGCCGAGTAGATACGCCACGTTAATGAAATGCTCGCCCCCTTCATTCAAAAACAGGTGATTGGTCTCGTAAGGGTTCCATGAGACGCCTTCCTTCCTCACGGCCATGTAATTCTTTGCGAAAAACTCACCAAGGGCCGGGTCATCCAAGGAGCACCCGGCATAGATATCGTGCGTCCAAAACGTGGTGCAGTAATCCTTGGCCGATTGATTGCTGTTGTGACCATTGGCGATGTAGATGTCGAGGTCGCCGTCGTTATCAAAGTCGAACGACGTCGAACCCCACGACCAGCCGGTGCGGGCGACCTGGTCGTTGAACGCGGGTTGCTCGAAGACACCCTTGCGGTCCGCGCCGCAGTACATCCGGTTGCCGTAACCCATCCGTCGGCGCATCTGTTGGTATTCGGGAAACTCGGCGCGGCCAACGTTCATATAGTCCAGTCGGCGCGCCGTCGTCGAACTCATGCCGATCACGTAGAAATCGAGTTTTCCATCGAGGTTATAATCCCCATACGTGTGGGACATCCCAAAGTTCGAAACCTCGCCGACGACTTGGGCCGTCACGTCTGAAAAGTGGCCGGCGCCATCGTTATAGTGAACATCGATCCCGGCGAAATCGCTCACAACGAGAAGATCAAGATCGCCGTCCTCATCCAAATCCGCGAAGGAACTGCCGAAGGACCGCCGGTGCCGTTTCCCCGCGAGGCCGGCCGGTTCGGTGGCGTCGATAAACTCGCCGTTGCCTTGGTTGACGAGCAAGTATCCCGGGAATCCGTCGTTGGCGTCGTAATAAGGGGTCGGCATCTGGCCGCCGATATAAGGGTCCTTGTATTGCGCGACCCACAGGTCCACGTCGCCGTCGGCGTCGATATCGCCCGTGGCAAACGCGATGGCCTCATTGAGCTGGGCGTCTTCGCCCAGGACCGTCTTGGGATAGTCCGGAAAACGGCCTTGCTCATTGCCCTCGAACAGGAGCAGGGCGCCGCGCGTACCCTTCCTGGCTCCCATGAAATCGGCGATGCCGTCCCCCGTGAAATCGGCGAAGACGCCCGCCTTGATGCTGCCCATCGGATAGTCCAGGAATACGTCCTTCTCAAAGACCTGCGACGGTCGGTTCCAGTAGAGGTAATTGCCCTGCGGGATGATGACCTCCGACCTGCCGTCCCGATTCAGATCGTAGGTCAGGATGAATCCGCTGCCGGGGAAGGATTCGACCATGACTTCGCGAAAAATGGGGGGGCCGTTCCTTCCCGTAAAAGTCAGGTCGGTTACGTCGATTCGAGCGGGAATGGTGTTCCCATTGGGGTCTTGATTCTCGGACCACTCAACACGCAGGCTGCCCCTGACGATGAACCTCTGCATGCGTGACGGCTTCTGCACGTGCATCGTGATCGAAACCGTCGAACGCGCCTGCCCGTCCGCATCCCGGCCGAACTCGCCGTGGTGCCATTCGGTATGATCGATGACATAGCCCATGCCCTCGATGCGAGTGAGGAACTGATCGAAATCAGCCATCGTGAGGGTCCGTCTCTCGCCCTCGAAAAGCATGGTGCCGATGCCCATCTCGTGCGATTCGGTCCCTGAGCGGCTGGGAAGCGTAAGTTGGTCGAACTTGAAATCGCGGAAGACCGAATACTTGTTCTCCGCCGCCCGCAGGTCGTCCCACAGCTTGACGAACGACTCTTCATAACGCTGGGCGAGCACCTCCATTGACCAAACCGTTTCATCCAAGGCCCGGCGTTCTTGTTTAACTTCTTCAACTCCCTGCTCGACCGTCGGCGATGGGCTCGAACCTTCCCGTTTGACCACGGGAGAGTCTTCAACGAGTTCATCCACCGTCCCGGCCCCCGTCGCTGCGGCAAGCCAAACGGCCATGCAAACGAACCAACCCATCGCGTGTCCAAGGCGACGCGGGCGCGGGCCGTCACGGAACATGGGAGCAACCTTCATCATTCTTTTCGATTCGCTTGTAATCCAGTTCTCCGTTATCAGTTGTTTGATAAGGCAAACCTTTACGCGGCTATCACAACATATAACTATCTTCCGCGCGGCCTAAAATTGTCAAGCATTTTCCCCACCGATCTGCTATTGACGGTCGTGTACGTTTGTTGGCGAACAACGACAACGAAGAGGATACCCTATTATGGCATCATTTGAATGAGACCGCGCCTGATCTATCTATGGACGATTCTCTTGGTCGGCTGCGGAGATTCGCCGCGTGATTCTCTTGAACCGCAACAGGAAGACGCGGCCGGCGCGCCGGCCGATGTCAGGTTGGCCCTTAACTGGTTCCCCGAAGCCGAGCACGGCGGCTACTACGCGGCCCAGGTCGCGGAGGACTACGGCGCCGAGGGGCTGAACGTCGAGATTCTGTCGGGCGGGCCTGGCGTATCGCCCGTCCCTCGCGTCGCGGCGGGCAAGGTCAATTTCGGCGTTTGTAATGCGGACGACTTGCTGCTCGCCCGCGCCCAGGAAGCGCCGGTCGTGGCCCTGATGGCGCCCATCCAGAACAGTCCGCGTTGCATCATGGTCCACGCCGGGTCAGGCATCGAAAGCCTCATGGACCTGCGCGACCTTACGCTGGCGATGAATGCCGGCAAGGCCTTCGCCGCCTACCTGCGTCTGCACGCGCCCTTGGACGGGGTCAAAATCGTCCCCTACCCCGGCACGGTGGCCCAATTCCTGCTCGACCAGAACTACGCGCAACAGGCCTACGCGTTCAGCGAGCCGTTCGTCGCCAAAAGGGAAGGTGGCGACCCGCGCGTGTTAATGCTCCGGGAGATCGGGTTCAATCCTTACACCAGCGTGTTGATCACGAACGAGCGGTTGCTCCGCGAAAAGCCCGAGCAAGTCGGGGCGATGGTCCGCGCATCGGTCCGGGGCTGGCGCGCCTACTTGTCCGCGCCGGGTCCCGCCGACGAACTGATCCACCGCTTCAACCCACGCATGAGTTTGGAGATACTGTGTTTTGGCGCCGAGATTATAAAGGAACTGTCGTTGACCGAATCAACGACGCAACAGGGCGTCGGCCACATGTCGTGCGACAGGTGGGCCACGCTGCTGGGGCAATTGGAAGAATTAGGACTCATCGAGCCCGGCAGCGTCAATGTGGAAGAAGCGTTCACGAGCGAATTCTTGGCGTCGCAGGAAATGTAATGAGCTTGAGGGAATCTCTAAAAATCCGGTTTGCAGTCGTCCCTACGGGACTCCAATTCGTTATCTGTTTGATTTCCCGCCACTTGCGTGGAGGGCTGAAAGCAATCGTCCCTGCCGGGACTGAATTTCTAGAGGCGCCTTTGAATTTAGAATCCAATACTGATCAACACAATATCCTCCGGCTCCACGACGGGTTGTAGACGAACATGGCGCGGCCGAAGATGTCCTCTTCGGGGATGATGCACACCTCGTGCCAACCGCGATAAATGGTTTCATCGAGGCGGGGGGCCTTCACCATGCCGACCAGCGGGGTGTACGATTTTCCCGTGTAGGTAAAGAGTACAATGTAATGACCGGGCGGCGCCGTGAGTTCGAAATCCCACCAAATCTGGTCGTCCCCGACCGGCTGACCCCGCGGCTCGGCCGGTTGGCCGTCCAGATAATAAACCCCGTCGCGCCGCGAGTAGGTCTGACCCGGACCCGCCACAACCCGCTCGAATCCGTTTTTTCGGTCGACAACGTATAGCTGCCCAATATCGGTCTTTATCTCGGGTGGATCGTAAAGAACCACGTCGCCCACCTCCGGCCGAGCGATCAGATACGCCAGCTTATTCACGAGGACCCGTTCGCCCTGGCGCAAGTAAGGTTTCATCACGTCGTCGGCGAGATGGACTTACTTGAGCGCGAAGATGCTCGTCACGTATTGGAAGAGCAAACAGAGAGTGCAGATAACCATCAGCCATGCCAGGTAAAAGGCGCCGCTGACGCGCCAGTGGCAGGTGTCTCGATTGATCCGTTTGGCGGTCATGAAGGCGTCGTGACACCCGTAGACCCACAGGAGCAAGAGAACGAGCAGGATGAAGTTGGAATCGGGCGAGTAGATCGTCTTCCACGCCAGAGTGATCGCCGCGGCCATGACCAATACCATCTGGGCCGCCTTTTTGGGCTGATGGTTATAAAGACGTCCTCGGGCAGCTCGCTCGGGAACTGGCAGAGGATCACGTACAGCTTGCGCAGAATCGCCGCGGCAAGCAGGCCCGGCCATTCCGACCCCGGCAAACGCCGGCGCGTCGGCCGAAAATCAACTCGCTCGCGAGAGACCGGCGTCAGCGGATCGGGGTCGTTGACCTGATCCAGAAGCGACTTGCAACGCGGACAACGCGCCTCGGTATCCATATTGTGAAAACCACATTGGGGGCAGGTCTTCATCCCGGCGCCGCCAAGCCCACGGGACCATAATCAGAAACGCCCCAACGGGGCGCCCGTGTGCGGGTGGTGATGTTCGTCCATCATCATCGATAGCGTTTTCAAACAGGAGGGCCGGACCCTCCCGAGCCTTGCCAACTATTTTCCGATCCTATAACACTTCGTCCCGCCACTTGGACTCCAATTTCTCCAGCGTGCGGTTGTAGACGTCCTCGATTGCCTCCTCGAGCGACCACCCGTCGGCGATCCCCTGTAGGACCGACTTGAACCGGTGCGGGCGATAGCGATCGGCCAGCCACGTCACGAACGTGCGCGCGATCCGATAAGCCTTCTGGGCCTCGGTCTTGTCCTCGATCGACGTGAATTTGGTCGGCATGGCGGAGAGCAGCGGCAACTCACCCGCGCTCGCCCACGCGGCGATTTGCAGGGTATCGGCTTCGTAGCGCTGCTCGCGTTCTTTCTCGCCCTTTTCGAAGTACATCGCCAGCCCCTCATTGAACCACGAGGCGACCTGGGACTTGGTCACGTCGTGGACGACCGCGTGGACGTATTCGTGATAGAGCGTCTGGCGTAGTTGGTCGAGTTGATCGCCGCCGAGCGATTCGCCGGTCAGGGGAACGCGAATCTTTCCGTCATAAAGCCCGCCGGTCCAGTCAGGCACGACGGTCGCCTCGGAGAATTGCTCGCGGGTATAGAGGACGACCTCGATTTTCTCGCGCGGGTGATACTTGAGTCCGCGACCGACGTCGCGCCGGGCCTCGTTCAGAATCCGCAGAACCTGGCGGGCCGCCTCCTCGCGCTCGTCGCCCTCGTAGGATACCGTGAAGTAGCCCTTGGAACGCTGGTCGAAACCGGCCTCGGCGACCGCCTCGCGGGCGACCTTCTCGATGCGGTCGGACAGACCCGGCACGTCGGGGTCCACGTGCTCCGCCTCGATCCAGGAGTCCAGCGCCTCTAGGTATTCACCCTGGTCGTAATGGAGGTCCGCGAGTTCGACCAGTGCGTGGACGTTCCGCGGATTGATCTCCAGGGCGCGGTTGAGGTCGGCCTTGGCGCTGCGGGCCTGGTCGGCCTGGCGGGCTTCGCGCGCCTTGAGGAAAAAATTGCGCGAGCGCCGCCGGTCGAGATCAGGGACGACCGAGCTGGCCGCCGTCGCGTAGGCCTTGAAGAACTGGCCCTCGGCCTGCCGGTGGAGGCCCTTTTCCATGAGGTTCGTGCCCCAGTTGACGCGCACAACGGTCAGGTTGCGCTCGATCATCGCGTCGCCGTCCAGGGTCCGGCGGGCCTTTTCGAGTTTGCGCACGGCCGTCTCGAACCGGCCCCGGTTGCCCAGGTCGACGCCCCAGGCATTGAGCGCAACGGCCAGGTTCCGCTGGATCGTCGCATTGCCCGGCATCTGACGCAGGGCGAACTCAAACGAAGCCACCGCCTCCCCAAACCGCCCCGTCTGCACCCCCGCCAGCCCCTCATTATTGAGTTCCTCAACCGTGCTCGCATAAACCACGGCGGCGAGGGACAAGAGGAGGGTGATGATGGAGAGTTTCTTCATGGGAAATGTGCCTTCGGGAACTTGACGGTTCGGCCACGCAAGACCTGAGACCGGCCAAACCTGGCCCCATTAAACCACAGGGGGCTTGCCGGCCAAAATCAAATTTGGGGAATGGGAAGATTGAGTCGGAAAAAAGCACAAGAATTGGGCCGCGAAGCATGTGAAGGGCACTGAATCGGTTCATTCCTCCAGAACAGATTATTCGCGTCATTCACGTGGTTCGCGGGGCCCACCGGCTGAGAAACATCTCTCATTCATCGGGATCGACGATCAAGAGCAGCGGCCGCTTGTTGGCCCAGTCTCCTTCCGCTTCACTGCTCAAAAAGGTGTATCCCGACAGATCGTCCGAAGGATGGTCTTCGCGAGCGAATTTCAACATCACGCCGTGATGTGTTGCTTCATTCGTCGCCCTGGAATCGAAATAGGGGGTAATATCAAAAAGTTTCCATCCCTCGTCCTTCACCGGTGAGAAGGAAGCAAATGGTTCTGACGCGAATTGTGGCGATTCTTCCAGGGCAGGGTTGTCAATCCAATCGTCCAATAGGGCGTGAGTCTCGATAGAACCCGCGCTGTATCTTATGTTGGAATCCTTCGCATACAGGGCCAAGAGATATCGACCATTAGGTTGATTAGTTTTCAAGTCAGGTGGTATCGCAGTCCAGTTCAGACACACACGGGCGCCGCCTCTGGAATTATAGAGGCCAGTGTGCCCTTTATAGTCACCGAGAAGGTCGGGTCGGTGAACCGAACTGTCTTTGTTAATCGGGACGATTCCAACAATTCTGCCGGAGACGACGGACCCGAGTTGGAGGTCGAACGAGCCTAGCGCTCGAGAATTTCGAATCACATTGAGCACTTCATCTGGAAGGTCGATATTCCAATCATTAATCTTGCCTGCTTCGATCTTGAACGTCGGTCTTGAGTTTTGGTCTTCGTACTCATATCTGTATAATTTGTTGAAGAGAATCGGACGGCTCTCCAATGGATTCAGGTCAAAGCCAAAGAAGAGGTTCTCCAATGTGTGTTCCATTGTTCGCAACTGTAACTGATCGCCTAAGGGGAGTTCATGAACCCATACCGTCTCGTCGTTACGTATCGACGAATCGAAGAAAGCGCTTTTCCGGAGGCATCCATTCCAATTAGTTCACGGCCAGACATTGCATTCTTACTACGCTCGTCTGTGTTCACAAAAGAATCCATTCCAAGAAAGAAACCTTCGACCTTCGCCTCGTCCGAGAGGTTCATCCCAATCCTAACGTCGGCTCAGGTAATGTCCGGCAAAATGACTGTTTCCTCAACCTGCCGCCCTTCGAAAACAAACAAATTCTGACTATAACGCAGATCGAAGGCATCCTCGGTCATCCAAAGTCCGTATTGTCCGGGTCGTATGGGCCCAAAACGCGCTACACCCCCGGCATCCGTTGTCTCGATGAGTTTTACCGGGTCATTCTCTTTGAATGGTTGTCCAGAAAGCTGTGCTTCGAAGCCCGCGACGGGTTCACCGTTCTCTCCTCCCTTCAACACCCGAATCAAAGCCGTGCCCAGATCTGAGGGGACGGCAACTTGATTGGGAGTCGACTTGGAGGTCGCCAGTCGCTCCAGCGTTGCCAGCATCGCTTGGTTGGTCTGCTGGGCCTGTTGGAATGATTTCCAGGCAAAGATCGAGGCCGCGACGCTGGCCACGGCCAAGAGCAATATCGCAACGATCATCAGTCGGTTTCGCATGATTCTCTCCTTCATGGCGTCCAGCCACAGGCGATGGGCCAGGTGGCGGGGGTCGCCGGGCGGCGCGGCGGGCTTGGGCCTCGTCGCCGGTTCGTTCACGCTCGCGGTCCAGGGCGAAGGCCAGGTGGTCGTCCAGTTCGTCGGCGATGTCGCGGCGCAAGTTGGCCAGCTCGCCCTCGCGATGGGGCGGGAAGCCCTCCTTGATCTGGTCAAGCCAGGTCATGGCAGGCCTCGCCCAGCACGTCGTTGACGCCGGCGGTGAACCGGGTCCATTCCTCGCGCTTGGCGGCCAGCGCCCGGCCTCCGGCGGCGGTCAGCTTGTAATACTTGCGCCGGCGGCCGTCCTCGGTGTCGACCCAGTAGGCCGAGAGCAGCTTCCGGCGCTCGATGCGGTGCAGGGCCGGGTAGAGGCTGCCTTCCTTGAGTTCGAAGTAGCCGCGCGAGCACTCCAGGACCCGCTGGGTGATCTCGTAGCCGTAAGTCGGCCCGCGACTGACCACGTCAAGAATGAGCATATCCACCGTCCCCCACAGCAACCTGGAATCCATGGATTTTTCCTCCATACCTAATCGATCTAGGTATATAGATAGGACGCCTATGTAATCGTGTCAAGACAAAAATGGGGTCTACGAATGATGGGCGGATCGGTGTCAATCCCTGGAAGGTGGATTACGAAACATCGCGCGCCGGCAAAGGTCCAAGCGGCCGTTTCACGTTCCGCTTCAACCCCTCCAGGGTTGTTGTGATGGGGGGACGGCGCACCGTGGGTTTCACCCACGGCTAATCACATTGGACCCCTTCGGGGTCCGAGGATGACACCAAAAAGCGTCAGCCAAGACGGCAAGATTATGATTGACGCCCTTCGCCTGATTCACGGGTGGAGTGAATACCGAGTCGGCCGATCATTCCTCGCTGTATTGCCGTTGCAGCATCGCCACGACGGCGGGGTCGGCCAGGGTGGTTGTGTCGCCTAACATGCGGCCCTCGGCGATGTCCTTGAGCAGGCGGCGCATGATCTTGCCCGAGCGCGTTTTGGGCAGGTCGGCGGTCAGGATGATTTCGTCGGGGCGGGCGATCGCGCCGATCTTGTTGGCGACGTGCTGCTTGAGCCGGCCGATCAGGGCGTCATCGCCCTCCACGCCATCTTTGAGCGTGACGAACGCCACCAGGGCCTGGCCCTTGAGTTCGTGCGCGCGGCCCACGCAGGCCGATTCGGCCACGCCGTGGTGATCGACTAGCGCCGATTCGATCTCCATCGTCCCGATGCGGTGGCCGGCGACGTTGATCACGTCGTCGACGCGGCCGATGATCATGAAATTGCCCGCCGCGTCGCGCTTGGCGCCGTCGCCGGGGAAGTAGGTCGCGTTGTCCCATTTCGTCCAGTAGGTGTTGACGTAGCGGTCCATGTCGCCGTAAATCCCGCGCAGCATGCCCGGCCATGGCTTGGTGATGGCCAGGTAGCCGCTGCCCTGTTCGATCACCTTGCCGTTCTCGTCGAGAATCTCGGCGGAGACGCCGGGGAAGGGGACGGTGGCCGAGCCGGGTTTCATCGTCGTGATGCCGGGCAGCGAGCTGATCATGATGCCGCCGGTCTCGGTCTGCCACCATGTATCGACGATCGGGCAGCGCTCGCCGCCGATGTACTTGTAGTACCACATCCAGGCCTCGGGGTTGATCGGTTCGCCGACCGTTCCCAGCAGGCGCAGGGTCGATAGGTCGCGCGCCATCGGCCACTTCTCGCCCCATTTCATGAAGGCGCGGATCGCGGTGGGGGCCGTGTAGAAGACCGTGACGCCAAAGTTCTCGACGATCTCCCACATGCGGCCGTTGTCGGGCCAATTAGGCGCGCCCTCGAAAATGATGCAGGTGGCCCCATTGGCCAGCGGACCGTACGTGATGTAACTGTGCCCGGTCACCCAGCCCACGTCGGCGGTGCACCAGAAGACGTCGTCTTCCTTGAGGTCGAAAATCCATTTGGTCGTGGCGTAGACGTGGGTCATGTAACCGCCCGTGGTGTGGACGATGCCCTTGGGTTTGCCGGTCGTGCCCGAGGTGTAGAGGATGAACAGCATGTCCTCGCTATCGACCCACTCCGGCTCGCAATCGGTCGATTGCTCTTCGAGCATGCGATGCCACCAGTGGTCACGGCCCTCTTTGAAGCGCAATGGGAAGTCCCCGCGTTTGACGATCAGGACATGCTCGATGCTCGGGCATTCCTGGAGGGCATAGTCGGCGTCGTGCTTGAGCGGCAGCAGGCCGCCGCGCCGGTAGCCTCCGTCGGCGGTGATCAGCAGCTTGGCCTGGGCGTCGTTAATGCGATCGCGCAACGATTCGGGCGAAAAGCCGCCAAACACAACCGAATGCACCGCGCCGATGCGGGCGCAAGCAAGCATCGCGATCACCGCCTCGGGCATCATCGGCATGTAGATCGCGACCCGGTCGCCCTTGCCGACCCCCAGCGAGCGCAACGCGTTGCCCGCCCGGCATACCTCGCGATGGAGGTCCCAATAGGTCAGCGTGCGGTGCTCGTGGTTCTCGCCTTCCCAGATCAGGGCGGCCTTGTTGCGGCGCGGGCCGTCCAGGTGCCGGTCGACGCAGTTGTAACAGAGATTGGTCTTGCCCCCGACGAACCACTTGGCGTGCGGCGGGTCCCACTCCATGACGCGGGTCCACGGCTCCTTCCAGTAGAGCTCCTTGGCGAACCCGGACCAGAACTCCTCGGGATTGGCCTTGGCCCGCTCGTAGACGCCGGGGTCATTGATGTTGGCCTGGGCCTTGAAGGCCTCGCTCGGCTCGAAATGGCGCTCCTCATGGAGTAGGTCGGCAATGGTTTCGTGTCCGGTGACCATGGGCGTCACTCCTTATGCTGGAAGGTGGTTTACCACGCCGGCTGCGTCCGTTGACCGGCGCGTTTTGTTTTACGAGTTGCGTTGAGATTCGTTAAGTTAACGGGGCATAGTAAAGACGCATCTTAACGAAAGGCCCCCACGGGGTCAACGCGAAAGGCGAGTTGGCGGCGGTCGGCGCGGCACCCCGGAATCGATCCTGAAAAGGCGCTCGCGGAGGCCCGATGGGTCAGATGTCCCGAATCACTTCCGCCGGTTCGACGCGCACCACCCAGCGCAACATCGGCAGGGCGGGTAGCAGCGTGAGCAGGAAAATGCCCGCGCAGGTGGCCAGGAGGCCCGCGATGTTCAAATCGAACAACCCCGGCGGAAGCCAGTCCAATCGCTCGGACCAGCGGGCGGCGACCGACGAGAGCCAGAGGAACAGGCCCAGGTTGGCTGCGGTCGCCAGCCCCACGGCGGCCAGCGTGAGTAGGCCCACCTCGCCCAGCGCCAAGCCGACCACCTGGCCCGGCGTCAGCCCGAATGCGCGCAGCGTGATCAGGTCCACGCGCCGCGCGTGGAAAATCATCGCGAACAAGAGGTAAAACGTCAGCATGCCCACCGCGAACACCCCGGCGGCCAGACCGATCAGCACCCATCCGACCAGCCGCACGCCGAACTTGAGCTGCCCGCCGATCACGTCCCCGCCCGTGAGTTGCAGGCCCAAGGCCGCCGCCTCCTTGAGGAAATCGTCGCGTTCGGCCCGTTTGTCGAGCATGACGACCAGTTGAACGTAGAGCGGAGGCCTACCGGGCGCTAAATCTCGGTTGAGGGCGCGAACTACCTCGGCCGGCATGGCCAAGCCGATCAAGGCGGGCTGCGAGGTCAGGCCGGCAACCCGGGCCGGGACGATTTGCGGTTCGCGCGTCGAGGCCACCAGCCCGACCGACGATTGGCCCAATATCAACGTGAAGTCCTTGCCCACGATGGCCGCGGGGCTGAGCAGGGGCAAGCCTCCCGCTCGCGCCAGGCCAAGATTATACATGTCGAGGAAATATCGCGAGGCGACAACCGGATAGGGCTGCTCCGGATCCGTGGGCATCGCCCAAGGCTGGTCATCGGTCAGGGCGTCGGCGACCAGCTCGCGCGCCACGCCGTGGACAACGGCATCGGACCCTATTTCCATGCCGAACAGATTGCCGATGGCCTGGATCGGGAAGCGCACCGGCTCGACCGGCCACACGTGCTTGACCCCCTCGGACTTGCGCACGGCGGCGACCGTGTCGTCGGTGATCGGGCGGCTCTCGATCGCCATGGGCCCCAACGCCGCCCGGCTCGCCTCGAGCCGCATCCGCTCGTCGGGAAACAGTTCGGTCAGATACGCGCCCACCCGAAACCGCAGGGCCGTCCCCACCCCCGCCAGGGCCAGCATGAACGCCGAACTCATCGCCAGGACGAGGATCGCGCTTGCCGCGCGGCCGGGATACTGCCGCAAATGGCGCCAGAGCAAGTGAAACAAAAAACGCACGGGCCAGGAAACTCCCCCGACAACGTCGATCGCTCAAAACTCTACCTGTTCCACCGAGGATTTGCCTGGGGTAAAACCGATGGGCGCGTGTCTTTGGGCCGCGTCACGTTATGATTCAACCCTTTCCGGGTTGTGACAATTCTGGGGCCGCGAACCGTGGGTTGACACCCACGGCTAATCACATTCGACCCCTGCGGGGTCGAGCATGAGGATGGATTTGGCTCGTGCTCCCGGTCGGCAACCGTGCGTCTCGCGGAACCGTGAGATGCACCCGGCTGGGCCGGGGCCTTCTACTTCTTCTTGCTCACAAATACCTGCATCGCCTTGAGCGTGGCTTCGGAGACGTGATGTTCAATCCCTTCGGCGTCGATCGAAGCCGTCTGGGGCGGAACACCCAGTGCCAGGAGGAACTCCATCACCAAATGGTGGCGCTCGCGCGTCTGACGGGCCATCGCCTTGCCCCGGTCGGTCAAGAAGACCGAACGGTAGGGCTGGGAGTGGACCAGACCCGCCTCCTTGAGCCGCGAGACCGCCTTGGAGACCGTCACGTGCGAGACCCCCAGCCGTTTGGCGATATCAACGGCGCGGGCCTCTCCCCGGTCGGTGATCAGTTCGTCGATCAGCTCGACATAATCCTCGGTCAGCTCCGCCTGATTGCGGTGGCGCGTGTGGATGAATCCGTCGGTGGAGCCGAGGTCTCGGGTCTGTTTGCGGAAGGGTGGGGTCATTCGCGTCATTCGGTCCTTTTCAAACAGTCCCTAGTCAATGATAGGGAGCTCCGTAAAGTTTAGCAAGCCTTAATACCGTTTAGTCTGGGCTAAGTTTATGAAATCAGGCTTAACACACATGACCGAGGCGGTTTGCTGTTGCGCGCGGCGAATGCTTGACGCAAGATTTCGCACATTCCGATCCCTTCAAGGATAACATCATGGCCAAACCCCAAACGCCTCGCAAAGAACCACCCGAAGATATCAAGAAACGCGCCCGGCGCATCAGCACCCGGCTGCGAAAGACCTATCCCGACGCGAAAACCGCGCTCAAGCACGACGGGGCTTTCCAATTGTTGATCGCCACGATCCTCTCGGCCCAATGCACCGACGATATGGTCAATAAGGTCACGCCGACGTTGTTCGCCAAGTTTCCCGATGCGCGGGCCTGCGCGGCCGCCGGTCAGACCGACGTCGAGTCGATCATTCATTCGACCGGCTTCTTTCGCCAGAAGGCGCGCAGCATCATCAACTGCAGCCGCGCCCTAATGGAGCGTCATGGAGGCGAACTACCCGAATCGATGGAAGAGCTTACGAAACTGCCCGGCGTCGGGCGCAAGACGGCCAACCTCATCCGCGGGTGCGCGATGGGTCATCCCGGCATCATTGTCGATACCCACTTCAAGCGCCTGGTCGGGCGCATGGGCCTGACGGGCAACACCAACCCCGACAAAATCGAGCACGACATCGCCGCCCTGCTTCCCCCCAGTCACTGGACCGAATTCTCGAACGCGATGATCTGGCACGGCCGACGCATCTGCCCCGCGCGCAAACCAAAATGCAACGAATGTCCGATCGTGAAGGACTGCGAATTTGGCAGAGAACAGAGGGCTTGACGCGATGGGCGAGAAGCGCGAACCGCGATCAGCCGGCGATTGAATGAGGCGCCTCGAAGAAGAAACCGGTCCCTTCCCGCGAGCTACCCGATTCTAATTGCCTTGTTCGGCGGGGGCGGCCGGGGGGGCCTCTCCGCTTGCCTCGGGGGCGGCTGAATCCGGCACGGTTAACTCGATGGGTTGGCCTTCCGACGTGTCGCTGGGGGGCGCGACGGGCGCGTCCACGCTCGCCTCGGGCGGCGCCGCATCGGGGGCGGTTCCGGCGGCGGGCCCCGCGTCGACCCCAACGTCATCGACGGTTGGGATGCCTCCGATGGGCGGGGCCGTCACGCTTGTCTGATCGCCCAGGATCGTCTCGGACTGGCGAATCGCGCGGGTGCCCGCGATCGAGATGAGGATGGCCAGCACCATAAAGGCAACCGCGGAAACAGTGGTCATCTTATTGAGCGCCTTCTCCGCGCCGGTCGCCCCCAACGATTCGCTCAAACCGCCGCTGGCCTGACCCAGGCTCGAGAGGCCGCCTCCCTTGCCCGACTGGATCAGGATCACGAAAATCAGAAACAGGCAGGCAAACCCGTAAATCATAAGCATCAAGATCATCCACCACGTCATGGTTCACATCCTCTTTCGATCAATTCCGATTGGCCCCTAAGGCATCCAGCATAAGCATTATACCGGTTTATCATCGAGTGCCGCAATGCCCGGCAACGTTTTTCCTTCCATGAATTCCAGCGAAGCGCCGCCGCCGGTCGAGACCAGGGTCATTTTATCGGCGACGCCGAACCGTTCGGCCGCCATCGCCGTCTCCCCTCCCCCGAGGACCGAGACCGCCTCGGAGCCAGCCAGTGCCTCGGCGATCGCGCGGGTGCCCTGGGCGAACTTCTCGATCTCGAACACGCCCACCGGGCCGTTCCAGACAACCGTCTTGGCGCGGGCGATTTCATCCGCGACGAGGGCGATCGTCCGCGGACCGACGTCCACGCCGATCCAATCGGCCGGGATGGCCTTGGCGTCGACGACCCGCGTGGCGGCCCCCTGCTCGAACTTGTCCGCGACGATGCAATCGACCGGTAGGATGAATTTGGCCTGAGAATCTTCGGCCGCGCCCAGGATTTCGCGGGCCGTTTCGGCGGATTCCTCATCGAAGAGGCTGGCCCCGATCTCGTAGCCCTGGACTTTCAGAAACGTGTAAGCCATGCCCCCGCCGATCACCAGCGCATCCACCTGGCGCATCAGATGGGTGATCACGCCGATCTTGCTCCCGACCTTGGCACCGCCCAGAATCGCCACCAGCGGTCGCTCCGGATCGGCCAGCGCCCCGCCCAGGTATTTCAATTCCTTGGCGATCAGGTAGCCGCAGACGCAATCGGCGACGTGGCGCGTGATGCCCGCAGTCGAAGCGTGGGCGCGGTGGGCCGTGCCGAAGGCGTCGTTGACGTAAACGTCGGCCAGGCCGCCCAGCGCCTTGGAGAATTCCGGATCGTTGGCGGTCTCCTCTTTATGAAACCGGACGTTTTCGAGCAAAATCGCCTCGCCCGCGCCGAGGTTGGCCACCAGCTTTTCAACCTCCGGCCCCACGCAGTCGGGTGCGAGCTTGACTTCCTTGCCCAGCAGCTCCCCCAGCCGCGCCGCGACCGGCCGCAGGCTCAATTCGGGCTTGACCCGGCCCTTGGGCCGGCCCAGGTGCGAGGCCAACACCACGCACGCGCCTTTGCCCAGCAGATACTGGAGCGTCGGCATCGAGGCGCGGATCCGGCGGTCATTAGTGACGTTTTGTTGGTCGTCGAGGGGCACGTTCAAGTCGGCCCGCAGAAAAACCAGCTTGCCGGCGACGTCGATGTCTTCGATGGACTTCTTGAGGTACTGGACGTTCATCGTTTGCAAACCGTGGGGACCCGTTGGGAAGGTCGAAGACGCCATCTTATTCAACCTGGCGCGAACTTTAACTTGGCACTGTCTCAAAATCGGCCATGAGAATCAACCGTTTTTGGGGTGCCCGCGGGTGTGATTCAGATTTTGGAGTAAACGGCGCTTCGATGCCAAGTCTCCGTTCGTGCTCGTGCTCGTAATCGGGCCCATCACGGCGTCCCACCTCTATTCTGGCCTGAGAAAAAGACCGATTACGAGCACGAGAACTGAGAGACGACTGTCAGCGAGGCCGGAAAATCCACACCAAGACGGCGTTGACTCCCAAATCAAAATCACGCCCCGGCATGAATGGCGACTCGTCTGTCCTTGCAAAACCCCCGGCCATTCAATAGTACTGATTGGGTCGCGGGCCTTGCGTTTTCCACGGTCGTTTGGGCGAGGCGCGTCGATCCGTGGCGGACCACTCCACACGATATCGGCTGGGCGGGCCGGTTGGGGCGATTAGGTGAATCTTTGGCGACAGATCGGTGAGGATTGGCAATGGTATCGGTGCGTGGAGGGAGGCCGGCATTTCCTGCGGCCGCTCTTTGAATACGGCTTCTGGATCGTGTCGCTGCACCGCTTCGGCGCGTGGGCGCGGACGGTGCACGTTCCGGTCATCGGCCCAATTCTGCGGCTCATTTACCGGCTCAGGAAGTTTTGGGTCTTCGCCACGACGGGGGTCGACATCCGCCCCGGCGCCAAGATCGGCCGCCGCTTCACGATCCACACGTTCGGCGGGATCGTCGTGGCCGACGACGTCGAGATCGGCGATGATTGCCGGATCTACAGCGGCGCCTGCGTCGTCCACCGCGCCAACGACCGCGCCGCCGGCGTGCCGCGCATCGGCAACAACGTCCGCATCGGCAGCGGTGCCAAGGTCATGGGCGGCATCACGGTCGGCGACAACGTCTCGATCGGCGCCAACGCCGTCGTCCTCCATGACGTCCCCGCCGGCCACATCGCCGTGGGCGTGCCGGCGGTGAGCAAGCCTCGGCGGCCCGATGAATCGGATTGAGGTTCGCGTCAATCCGGAACCGCCAAGCTTTTGCTTTGAAGTTCAATCTTTGTTGTCAAACGTAGCACTCAGACATATTCATAAGTCAAGATGTTTACAAGACGCGAAATAACCCTCCTCAGCCACAGATTTGGTTCGCAGAGAATGGTAATGGGACATTGTGAAGACCATACCGCTTCTACGGTCGGTCGAAGGCAATCACTGTGATCATGTGGACCATGGCTACAGTTCTCTTAACCATTGCGGTGCGGGGTGAAATCACTTTTGGCGATGCACGTGAAATGGATGGCGGCTTTAATCCTCGCCTTGCCGATTTGAACGGCGATGGGAATCTTGACGTGATCTGTCCAAGTATCTTTGGAGGCACGTCAATTCCAGATCATCGTGTAGTGTGGTTTGAAAATGATGGGGAATTACCCCCGAGTTTCACCAGGCACACTATTCTTGAGGAACTGGGCACGACTGACATTGATACGGCTCATCCAACCGATCTGGACGGCGATGGTGATATCGATATCATTTCAGTAAGAAAGAAGGAGCTTGAATGGCACGAAAGTGATGGTGGTCAGATTCTGTCCTTTCAGAGTCGTAAAATAGTGGAGGGCGTGGCTGGTGACGTTACGGCAGTGGATTTAAACCGAGATGGTGATATAGACATCGTATGTTCACGTTATGAAGACTTGGGTTCGGATGAAGCAAACCTTACCTGGTTTGAGAACAATGGAGGTCAACCACCCGGATTTAATTCAAATGTAGTTTCCAACCTCACTAGTTATGTTGACTTTTCGGACGTTGACGGCGATGGCGATATAGATTTATTATCAAGCTCGGGAAATGAGGGAAGTGTTTGGCGCGAAAACGATGGATCAGCTACACTCGGTTTCACCAGGCATCTGGTCTCGGATGATTTTGGACCAATTGAGGCGAAAACCATTAACGATAATGCATACCCAGATATAATCGCGGCCCAGTTTCTATCGATAAGAGGCAACGGCACGGAGGTATCCTTTTCAAGCGAGAAATTCTCTCCGTCGAATTCGGAGCTGGCTTATAGTACAGCCGGTGATTTGGATCTTGATGAAGACGTTGACATCATCAATTGTGATGCTGGAGTGCTCTATTGTTATGAGAGTAACGGAAGTCTTATGCCCACGTTCGAGGAACACATCATCGACCTGTCGACCCAGGGACAGCTCCGGACACCGACATTGGGTGATCTAGATATAGTTATCTTTCGAAGTTCAGTGGCTCGCGCAGGGAGCGGCATCCTTCTGTGGTATGAAAACCTGGCGCTGCCGAAGCCGGTATCTATTCTAAATCCCAATGGCACCGAGACATTTGCCAACGGTCAATCTATCCAAGTGGCTTGGCGCACAGGTATTGAGACTGCTGGAACTGCCGTTGGTCTCGGACTATGGCGCGACCGCGATGAGAAAGCCGCTCAACTCGCCGACGCTTGGAACCCCGAGGGCCACGGCGTTGAAACCATTGTCCTGCCGGCTTTGCCCACCCGGCGAGATTATCGGATTCGGGCAGTCAGTCTGTGGAACCCTGAGTTCTTTGATTTCAGCGACGCTCCATTCAGCATCCTCCAGGGCGGGCGCGCCGGTGTTCCCCGGGTGGGATGGCGTCTCTATCCGTAGAGCCTGGTCCGACGAACGCGTGATGCGTGCGATTGACGGCCGTCGCGCGTTCTCGCCGGTTTGCCCCATCCATTTCCTCAAAATCTTCCGTATATCCTCGGCATCGGGCGAATCGCCGCTTCATTAAGTCCTCCGAATGTGGAAGATTTGGGCTGGCTGAACGTCGGATCCCAATGCAGGGCCGTGCCCTCATTGAACCCGGAAACGTGGCCGAATAAGGCCCCCCCCAGGCATTGCCGAATTCTCTCTTCTCAGAGCCCTCCGATCAGCTGAAGCGTACCTGGCGTTGGCTTGACGTTGCCGGGTTGGTGGTGATGGCGGCGTTGGCGTTGACGCCGTTGGTGTTCGATCCCGCCGCTCAGGATGACGCCTATTTCGCGCCTAAGTGGGCGTGGATCGCGAGTTGGACGGTGTTGGGATTGGGTTGTCTTGTGGCCAGGGTTTGGCTTGGGCGGCCGGCGCGGGCACCGCTGCATCCGATCGTGGTCGCGGCGGTCTTGCTGGTCGCGTGGCATTGGGTCGCCGTCATTTGGGCGGCCAGTCCGTCGTTGGCGGTCGAGCGGGCGGGGCGGATTACCTGGGTCCTGATCGGTTTCTGGTTGACGGCGCAGTGGCTACGGTGGCGGCGCTCGGTCGGTTGGGTTGCGGGGATGGCGTGCGTCGTCGGCGTGGCGACTGGGTTGTGGGTGTTCGTCGAGGACATTGTGCGCGAGTGGTATCCGGGGCTGGTTTGGATTCGGAACAACCTGCCCGACTGGCGCGGATTTATCGGCGCGGGGTTGGGCAACACGAACCATACCGGCGATTACCTGGCCCTGGCGTTGCTGGCGACGCTGGGCCTGATCCCCGGCGTGAAGCGGCGCGGGGCGCGCAACGCGTTGGTCGTCGCGGCGGTCCTGATCCCCGGCGCGCTGGTCATCTGTTTTTCGGCCGGCTCGAACCTGGGCCTGGTGATCGGCGCGTTGGTGATGGGCGGGATGTTTTTCTCGCGCGACCGGGGGCGGTGGTTTGGGCGGCGGTGGGGCCGATGGGTTTGCGTGCTGGCGGGGTGGGCGCTCGTGTTGCTCTTTTTCACGACTGATCATCCGGCCAACCCGCACCGCCCCAGCATCTTGGCCGAGGGGTTCGGCTCGCAACGCTGGCAGGCCGGGGGCCCGACGCGATTGGTCATCTGGGCCCAGACGCTGGAGATGATCCGCGAGCACCCGATCACCGGCATCGGAACGGGTAATTTCACCTACCTGTTCCCGCAGATGGATTCGCCGCTCATCGCCGACCGGCCCGATTTACTGATCTATCAGGGCAACTACACCAACGGGGCGCATAACGCGATTCTGCAAACCTGGGCCGAGTTGGGAATGATCGGTCTGTTCCTGTGGGGATGCCTGATCATCGCGGCTTTCCACACGTTGCTTAAAGGTATACACGAAGCCGATGAGCGATCGTATCTCTCTCGCGCGACGCTGACCGGCCTGCTCGTCGCGTGGCTGGCGCATGCGCAGGTGAACTTCGTTTTTCAACAACCGGTCGGCCTGTTGACGTTCTTCACGCTGATGGCCGCCATCGTGATCGAACACCGCACCCGCCCGCACGCGTCGCGGATGCCGTCGCTGCGTTGGGAAAGCGATTGGGTCGTCTTGCACGTGGATTGGCTGCGGATGAACCGGCCGACGGCGGTCGGTTTCGCCCTGCTCCTGCCCCAGCGGATTGGGGCCACTTTGGCGATGGCGTCGATGCTCGCCGCGCTGATTTGGGTTGGGCGCCTCTGGGGGCCCGTTCGGGCGCAACGCGAATATCGCAGGGCGAAGACCGCCGTTGCGGTCAACAGTCACCGGGCGGCGGAGGAGTGCTTCTTGCGGGCCTTGGAACTCGATCCCGACGCGCATGACGTGCGTAGCGCTTACACTGTCTGGCTCCTCGACCAAAACCGGCCCCAAGCGGCGCTCGAACATCTCGCGATCGTGAGAGAGAGGCTCAACAGCAATGAGTTGTGGCTACGCGAGGCCCGCGCGTTCGAGGCCCTCGGGCGGCCCGAAGAAGCCCGCGAGGCCCAGGCAACCTATACCGAACGAGTCTGGCGCGCCCGACAAGGGCTCAACCAACCCCAACCGAAATGAATGATAAACCATGTCCAATCAGTCGATCAGTCGACCGGGGATACTGTTAATGCATGTAGCCGGAGGCGATAAACGGAGTGGACTGGGCAATCATCGGGTGGATTCCTTTGCCTTGACCTTATCCCACAGCGCGTCCATTTCATTGAGGCTCATCTCCGTGAGCGGTTTGCCCGACTCGTCGGCGTCACGCTCGATGGCCGTGAAGCGCCGGATGAACTTCTCCGAGCTTTTTGAGAGGGCCTCCTCGGCGCGGATGTCAAGGAAACGCGAGAGGTTGACCAGCGAGAACAGCAGGTCGCCGAACTCGGTTTCGATCGCGGCCCGGGTGCGCTCGTCGGGTGCCGTTTTTGAGCCGTCCCGGGCCTTTTCCAGAAACTCCTCGACCTCTTCCCTCACCTTCAGCGCGACCTCCTCGGCGCGGTCCCAGTCGAAGCCGATGCGCGAGGCTTTTTCCTGGAGCCTAGCGGCGCGCTGGAGCGCCGGGAGCGCGCGCGGGACGCCCGAGAGGGCCGAGGGAGGCTCGCCGTCGCCCCGGCGTTTGCTCTTCTCGCGTTTCTCGTCTTTCTTGATCTGTTCCCAGTTGCGCAGCACGGTGCCGGAATCCTCGGCGTGGCCGTCGCCGAAGACGTGAGGGTGGCGGTCGATCAGCTTTTTGCAAATGCGTTCGTAGACCCGCTCGATGTCGAATGCGCCGCGTCGCTCGGCCAACTCGGAATGGAACACGACCTGGAGGGCGACGTCGCCAAGCTCTTCACACAGCTCATCGGCGTCGTCCCGATCGATCGCCTCGGCGACTTCGAAGGCCTCTTCGATCATGTATTGACGTAGCGTCTGGTGCGTCTGTTCGCGGTCCCAGGGGCAGCCGCCGGGGTCGAACAGCCTTTTCATGATCACCCGCAGACGCTGATAAGGGTCGCCAATCGCCTCGATCTGCTCGCGATCAAAATCCGCCTGGTCAGCGCGGCGGCCGTCGGTTGTTTGCGACATCCCCATCCTCATTCAATCGGAATATGCGCCGGGTGCCTGGCCGAATGGGTCAAGGATAGGACCACCAGAGCTGCCCTTGGACGGCGGTCTGTTCGTCGCACAGGTCGACACCATCGTTGTCCGCGCCCGGCGTGCCCTTGTGCCCAGCGTGATTGGATTGCCATTCCCCGCCAATCGGGATCGGCGAGAAGCCCTCAATCTCGTTGGGCATCAAGCCCGCCGGGTTCGTGAAATCGTCTTCGATCAGGACCCGCGCTGATCCGGGCGTGGAAGTCTCGCCGGGGATCGTACCGTCGAGCGTATAGGCGATCAGCGCGTTCGGCGAGGTGACGGTCAATTCGAGCGTGAAGGGATCACTGAATACCCCACCGGGATGGGAGAAACTCGGGATCTCGGCCACTTCGACGGCCCCCATGCTCTCCGAGGCGGGCGTCAGGGCGTGAAATGGCGGACAGGCCAACAGATAAAACCATGGCGGTAACGACCGAAGCCAAAACTTTAGTGTATGTGGATTCATGTTCGGGAAACGGCGGCGGTTCAGAAAGCCGAAAGACGATGGTATCAAAAACCAACCGGCCGAAACTTTTCTCCCGTGGGTGCTTAGCTGCTCGTGTCCATCACTCTCTCGGTGGTGTTACGCTGGTTCGCTCGCTGACGAGGGATCGTGATCATGAAGCGGGCGCCTTCGCCTTCGGTCGATTCAATCTCGAGCCGGCCGCCGTGTTGCGTGACCGTCTGGCAGACGAACAGAAAACCCAGGCCGTAATGTTCCTTGAATCCCTGGTCCTTGGTGCTGCGGACCCGTTCGGCGATGTTCTGTAATTCGCTCAGCGCATCGGCGCTGCCCTGGATCTGGCGCGAGATCTCGCGCAGGTTGTCGAGGATCGCCTCGGGGATGCCGGGCCCATTGTCGCGCACCACAAGGCACAACTCGTCGCTCCCGGGGTCAACGGCGGCCTTGAGTTCGATGATGCCTTTTCCCTTTTCATCCTGGTGCTTGGAGTTTCCAAAGAAAGCGTCGACGGCGTTAAGCGTCAGGTTCATCAGCAGGCGCTTGAGGGCGCCCCCCTGCGCGTTGACGGGCGGCAGATCCTCGGGCAGCATCAACTTGGCCTCGACCTTATCGGGAGAGATTTGATTGATCAGTTCGGCGACCTCGCGCAGCAACTGCCCGACGTCAAAATCAGTGAACCCCTGGCTGGGGTCCTTGCTGGCGGCGGCGAACTCGTTGGACAGGATATCCAGATAACGGATGTTGACCCCGTTGCGCGCCAGCATCCACTCCACTTCATCCATCTTGCCCTGTTCCAGACACATCGGCAGCATCCGACTGATCGACATGGGGACGAACAACAAGTTCTTGAAGCAATGGCCCACCATCGCCGAGAGGAAGCCGGCCGTGGCTTTGCGCGCGAGCTTGAGGCGCGCGTTCTGGTTCTCCAGGTCATAAAGGCGGGCGGCGACCAGGTGACTCATCAACGTGGCCAGCGACAGGTCGCGGCGCGTCAGGCTCGAACGTTCGGTTGGCGTGATGGGGGCGTCCACTTCAATGAACCCGTAGCAGCGCTCCTGATGAAACAGGGGACAACAGAGGATTATCTGGTCTTCACCAACATCCATCGAATCCAGACTCTCGATGGGCGAGATCATCGTCGCGATCGCCCGCATTTTGTTCTGCTCGATCATGTAGAGGAACCCCTTGCGTTCCCCCATGCAGCGGTCCATGAGCTGGCGCGATTTCATCAACGCGGATTCGACCTTGCCCGTCTCGGTCTGGTTGCTCTCGACGTGTTCAAGCTCGAACGAACCATCCTTGCGAACCAAGAACAGGGCGCGGCGGGCCGTGGGAAAGGCCTGTAGGCAGGTGCCCGCGGTCACGCGGGCGATGTCGCTGGAGGAGTCCAACACCGCAAGTTCGCGGGCCAGTTTAACGGTGCAGCGCAGGCCCTCGAAGTCATCGCCCAGGCTGGTTTCCACGTCGGTCGATTCATGGGTTTGCTCGGCCAGGATCGTCCGCTCGAACTTGTCGTCCTGCTCCTTTTCGACTTCGTCAATCGACTCGACCTCGATCACGTTCTGCACGCTGGCCAGGCATAACTTATCGCCCACCTCGATCTCCATCTCCGAATACTGGCCTTGCATGAGATACTTTTGGTCGTCGCGGATCAACACCGAGCCGTTGGTGCTGTCGTTGTCTTGAAAGACGTACTTGCCGTCTACCAGACAGATCTTGGCGTGGTAACTGGAGACGTTATCGGCGGTGACGACCAGGCTGTTGGATTGCGCCCGCCCCATCGAGAGGACGGGCTGACCCCATTCAAATGCCCGGGGGTCCTGGTTGGGTAGTTTGACTCTGAGGCGAATCATCGTTGCCGGCTACCGGGTGACAATGGATTTCGAGACCAAACGGTCTTGATGGTCGCGGATAATCATATCCCACGCCGAGCATCACTTCAAGGCGCAAGCACCCTTACGTCGGCCGGCGAGAGGTTAGTTCCAGGTGGTATTCCTGGAGAGATTTGACATTGAGACGACTGGACTTAAGAGCTTCGATGGCAAGCACCACGGCACGGGCGGCAGCCACGGTGGTGAACAACGGCAATTCCCCCTGGATGGCCAGCGTGCGAATCTGCTTCTCGTCGTGGCGGGCCTTGTCGCCGCTGAACGTGTTGATGATCATGGCCAGCTCATGGTTCATCACCAGGTCCATCACGTTGGGTCGGCCTTCGCTGATCTTCTCGGTGCGGCGCGTGGCCACCCCGTGTTCGCTCAGGTACCTCGACGTGCCGTGGGTCGTGACCAATTCAAAACCCAGTTGCGCGAACTTGCGGGCGATGGGCAGGAATTGGGGCTTGTCCCGGTCGCTGATGCTGACGAAGATCGAGCCCCCGCTCGGCAAGGCGCTGCCGGCCGCGATCTGGCTCTTGGCGAAGGCCATTGCGTAGTCGGGGTCGATGCCCATCACCTCGCCAGTCGACCGCATCTCGGGACCCAGCACCACCGTGCAACCGGGGAATTTATGAAAGGGCAGAACCGCCTCTTTGACCACGTAGAAATGGATCCGCGGCTCTGCGGTGAACCCCAGTTCCTCCAACGTCTTCCCCACCATGATCAGCGCGGCGAGCTGGGCGATCGGCTGGCCGACCGCCTTGCTGACGAAAGGCACGGTGCGCGAGGCGCGTGGATTGACCTCGAGGACGTACACCTCATCCTCCTGGACGGCGTACTGGACGTTCATCAGACCTTTGACCCCGAGGGCGAGGCCCAGTTCATGGGTGTAGCGGCGTATCTTCTCGATGACCGTATCCGAGAGCGTTCGCGGGGGGATAACGCAGGCCGAGTCGCCCGAGTGGATGCCCGCCTCCTCGATGTGCTCCATGATGGCGGCCAGGACCACCTGTTGCCCATCCCCCAAGGCGTCCACATCGACTTCGGTCGCCCCCATCAGAAACTTGTCGATGAGGATCGGGTGACCGTCGGCGGCCTCGATGGCGGCCTTGGCGTACTCGACGAGCTGCTGGTGGTCCCACACCGTCTGCATCCCGCGCCCGCCAAGCACGTACGAGGGCCGGACCATGACCGGGAAACCGATCCGCTCGGCGATGGCACGCACTTCATCGAGCGTCGACCCGGCCCCGTTTTCGGCCTGGGGGATGCCGAGCTTGGCCATAAGCCGTCCGAACCGGTCGCGATCCTCGGCCAGGTCGATCGAATCGGGCGAGGTCCCGACGATCGGCACGCCCTCGGCCTCGAGCTCGCGGGCCAGGTTGAGCGGCGTCTGGCCGCCCAATTGCACGATGACGCCGTCGGGCCGCTCGATCTCGCAAATCGCCAGCACGTCCTCAACGGTCAAAGGCTCGAAATAGAGCTTGTCGGAGGTATCGTAGTCGGTCGAGACGGTCTCGGGGTTGGAATTGATCATGATCGTCTCGAAGCCCTCGCGTTTGAGGGCGAAGACGGCCTGGACGCAGCAATAATCGAACTCGATCCCCTGACCGATACGGTTGGGCCCTCCGCCCAGGATGACGATCTTTTTGCGGTCGCTGCGCACCGATTCGTTGGCGCGCTCGTAAGTCGAGTAATAGTAAGGCGTGAAAGCCTCGAACTCGCCGGCGCAGGTATCGACCGACTTAAAGACCGGCCGCAGCTCATGCTCGCGCCGCCAGCGCCGGACATCCTGCTCGGTGATGCGCCGGCCGGGTTCAAGCCGGCTCGTCAGGATCCAGGCGATCTGGCGGTCCGAAAAGCCCGCCCGCTTGGCGCGGCGCAGGGTTTCCAGGGCTTGAGGCGGGAGCGGCACGTTGAAACCGGGCATTCTCACTAGGATTGAGGGGCGAACCGAACCAATAACCAACACGGACACCGCGACACTATCCCACAGCGACCGCCGAGCCGCAAGGAGGGTGGGGGAGATTGGCTAGATATCAAGACTGGGGCGCTGATTTCGCGGATTAGGCGGATTTACACGGATCAAGCCCGGCGTCATGAGGCCGGCCAGGGCGTCCACCCACACTTGGCCGCCACGTTAGATCAGTAAACCAATGGGCTTTTGGCAATATGTGTCATATGATACAGGCCAGGCTTGGGTATATGGTCTGCGGGGACTGCGGCTTCGCTCATCTCGAGTACTGCCATTGGAGTCCATCTAAAGGAATTCGGACCATTGTTAGAGGTAAAAGAAGACGCTCAGAAGGTCGAACGGGCCTTCCTGGTGGGCATCCAGGAGGAAGGAATGTCACGCGAGGAGGCCGAGGATCACCTCGAGGAACTGGCCAGCCTGGCCGACACGATGGGCGTGCCGATGGTGGGTCGGATGCTGGCGCGCCTCCCCTCGCCCTCGGCCCATTTCTATCTGGGTCGCGGCAAAGCCGAAGAGATCAAAATGGCGGCGCAGGCCGAAGAGGCCGACGTTCTGATCCTCGACGCCGATCTCTCGCCCTCGCAACAACGCAACTGGGAGGAGTTCAGCGGCATCGCCGTGATCGACCGCGAAGAGGTCATCCTGGACATCTTCGCCGGCCGCGCCCAGACGCGCGAGGCCCGGCTGCAAGTCGGTCTGGCGCGCATGCAGTATTCGCTGCCGCGCCTGAAGCGGGCCTGGACCCACCTCGAACGCCAACGCGGCGGGGCGGGGCTGCGCGGGGGGCCGGGCGAGCTGCAGCTCGAGGTCGATCGCCGGCGCGTCCTGGAGCGTATCGCCCGCCTGCGGCGCGAACTCAAAGAGGTCCGCAAACAGCGCCAAACCCAGCGCAAGAGTCGCCGTGGGCGACCGGTCCCCACCGCCGCCATCGTCGGCTACACTAACGCCGGCAAGAGTTCGCTGCTGCGCAAGCTGACCGGCGCCGAAGTGCTGATCGAGGACAAGCTGTTCGCCACGCTCGACACGACCACCCGCCGCCTGACGCTGCCCAACAATCAGCCCCTGCTCCTGATCGACACGGTCGGTTTCATCCGCAAACTGCCCCATCACCTGGTCGAAGCGTTCAAGGCCACGCTCGAGGAGGCGACGCTGGCCGATTTCCTGGTCCACGTCCTCGACGTCTCGCACCCGCGCCTCGAGGAACATTTCACGGTCACCGAAGCGGTCCTAAAGGAGCTGGGGGCGGAGGGCAAGAAGACCCTGATCGTGCTCAACAAAACCGACCTGCCCCACGACGCCTTTATCCTGGGGCGATTCAGGTCAAAGCACCCGCTGATATTCCCCGTTTCCACGCACACCGGAGAGGGGCTGGACGCATTGACCGACGCGTTCGCCGAGCATTTCATTTTGCCGATGAAGCGTTACCGTCTGCTGATCCCGCAAGACCGTTACGACCTCCTGAACCTAATTCACAACGAAGGGGACGTGCTCGGTGAGCATTACGAAGCCGAAGGGATCTGGCTTGAAGCCAACCTGCCCATCCGGTTCCACCATCGAGTCGAATCATTCATCACGTCCCAGATCCACAAAAGCGGCTATTCGTAATCCACCCATTCGGAGACGCGGTTGGCGCGGGGGTTGCTGATGGCGACGCGGATGTTTCTGCTAATCTCTTCGCGATAGGCGATGAATATCTGGCCCGTTTCCGGATGGATGGCGATGGAGGTCGCCCGCGGCCCCTCTCCTCCTTGTGAGCCAGTGGGATCCACGGTTGATTCGGTCCAAATCGACCCGTCGAATTGCCACAAGAGCACTCCAATCCCAGCGGCTTGTACGGCCATAGGCCGTTGCGTCAGTGGATCGATCACCAAAATGTTCCCGTAAACGTCTTGTTCAACCAGCCATTCCTGGCCATCAAATCGTCGCAATATGCTAGAAAGGGGAAGTAAAATCATCGGATGGTCGGTGGTGGGGTCGAATGCCAGGGAAGGGTCCCGTGAATTAATTCCAGGACCGGTGATTTCTTCGACCTCCCAGCCATTCGTCGTCTGCCGAGCAAAGAATAAGGCCTTAGCGATAATCGTATTGATGGTTTTGAACAGTAGGAATGCAGCTCGTAATTCCCCTGTTGACGCTTCTCTCACCATCGACATTCCCTCGCACCCTTCATCGGAAAGATCGTTTGGTCGGTCCACTGCGTGTTATTATAGGTGGATAATACGACGTTTTGATTATGTACATGGATCACTTGAAGTCGTCCGGATTTAGGATCAAAGAGCAACCGCCCACCCTCCTGAACGATTCCGGTTTGGGTTTGAATCAGATCTTTTTGCAATGGCGAACCGACCCGGGAGATTTCCCAAGAAGTCCCGTCAAAGGCCGCGTAGCTGAGGTAGTCGTGAAGAAATCTATAAACAATGCAGGGGTGTCCCGTAACGGGATTAAGTTCCAGATCAGCCTCTGTCATGTCAGCAAAGGCGTGAACGACGGTTTCGATTTCCCAGCCGGTGCTTCCAACACGCGCCAAGCGGAGTCCGGCTGTCGTGGTCGTACTCAGGTCATTATAGGCGACGAGGGGAAGTCCCGTGGCTAGATCGAGTGCAATGCTCAGCGGTCGGTTGCCCGCCAGCAGGGGCTTTCCCACGTCTTCCTGCACGACCTGAATTTCCCAATCCAACGCCCCACAAGGGACCGCCGCCACGCATAAACTAAACAATATCAACGGCCTAGATGCCACGGTCGACTTCCTCCATCATCAAAAGGATGTCAATCCCCCCTTTCGTGCGAATCTTTTTTTAGGAATACCATCAACATCGACAGGCGGCCGGGTTCTTCGATGTCGCCAAGCGGTGAGGAGTCAGGCCTTCCACGCGCTGAGGGCCAAGAGGAGCCAGCCAGCGAGAAAAGCCACCCCCCCAATCGGCGTGATCGCCCCCAACCAGCGCACGCCCGTCAAGGCGAGCAAATAGAGACTGCCGGAAAAGATCAGGATGCCGGCAACGAAAAACCATCCTGCGATCGTCGCAAGTCGGGGATTGGATGCGGTCGGGCAGAGCCAGGCGACGGCCAGCAGGGCCAGGGCATGATACATCTGGTACCGGGCGCCGACTTCGAAGACGTCAAGCATCTCGAGCGTCAGCCTTTGCTTCAGACCGTGAGCTCCGAAAGCACCGGCGGCCACGGCGAGGAAGGCGAAGCATGATGCGATCAAGATGAATAGGCGCGTCGTGGTCATCGGTGATCCGAACCCTATGATTGGTCCAAACGGGGGAAAAGCGGTTGCCCTTTGGTCACGCGGAGGCCATCGGCAAGGAAGCCCCAGCGTTTGTGGTCGGGCCAATCCACGTCCAGGTGGCCGCGCTCCAGGCCCAGGCGGCACCAGATTTCGGCGGCGGTCAGGGGCATGAAGGGGTAGATCAGGGTGGCGAGCATCCGTAGGCCCTCGGCGAGGAGGTAGAGGACCGTGTCGAGCTGGTCGCGGGCGGCGGGATCTTTGGCCAGGGCCCAGGGTTTTTTTTCGTTGATGTAGCGGTCAAGGGCGGTCTGGCCTTCCCAGACGCGGGCCAGCGCGGTGGCGAACTCGAAGGCGGGCATGGCCCGTTCGTAGTCGGCGAAAATCTCCTCGAACTTCCGGCGAATCGCCAGCTCGTCGGCCTCGTCGCAGGGCGCGGTCTTGATCGTCCCGCCGGCGTTTTTTTCGATCATCGTCAGCGAACGGCTCAGGAGGTTGCCGATCCCGTTGGCCAGGTCGGCGTTGTAGCGTTCGCGCAGGTTGTCCTCGACGAACTCGCCGTCGCCGCCGTAGTTGGCCTCGCGCAGCAGGTAATAGCGCAAGGTCTCGGCGCCGTAGTCGTTGATCAGGTCGAACGGGTCGATGACGTTGCCGCGGCTCTTGCTCATTTTCTCCTTGTTGACCAGGACGAAGCCGTGGCCGAAGACCTGGCGGGGCAACTCCAGCCCCGCGGCGATGAGCATCGCGGGCCAGATGATCGTGTGGAACTTGAGGATGTCCTTGCCGACGACGTGGCAATCGGGCGGCCACCAGCGTTTCCAGTCCTCGGAGGCGCCGTAGCCGATCCCCGACAGGTAGTTGGTCAGCGCGTCGAACCAGACGTAGATGATGTTGCCGTGGTCGCCGGGGACGTCGATGCCCCAGTGGATCGTAGAGCGCGAGACGCACAGATCCTCGAGGCCCGGCTTGATGAACGAACCCATCATCTCGCGCGCGCGGAAATTGGGCGCGCAGAAGTCGGGATGCTCCGCGAAGAGACGTTCGATCTGCTGCTGGAATTCAGAGAGCTTGAAAAAGTAGGCCTCCTCCTTCATCCGGCGGATATAGGGATCGTCGGTTGTGATCCCCCGGTCCTTCATCTCGAGTTCGGTGATGTAAGACTCCTCGCGCGTGTTGTACCAGCCTTCGTAATGGCCCCGATAGAGGTAGCCGGCGTCGGCCACGGTTCGCCACAGGGTGTGCACCGCGGCCTTGTGTCGCGCCTGGGTGGTGCGGATGAAATCGTTGTTGCTGATCTCGAGCTTCTGGTAGAGGTCGCGGAAAACGCCGGAAAGTTCATCGACGAGCGCCTCGGGTGAAACGTCCCGTTCCACGGCCTGGTTCTGGATTTTCTGGCCGTGCTCGTCGGTGCCGGTCAGGAAGAACACGTCATGCCCGAGGAGCCGCCGGAACCGGGCCTGCACGTCGGTCCCCACGATCTCGAACACGTGACCGAGGTGCGGCCGGGCGTTCGGATAGGAAATCGCCGTCGTGATGAAGAATTTGCCCTGGCTACCCATGATGCGGGTCGATCGTTTCGGTCGATGAACTTTCCCCCATATAGGCCGGGGGAATCATTGAGAGGCTAACGGAACGGTCTTCAGAATTGAAGAAAAACATTAATCTGGGATATCGCGGCCTCTCCCCTCGCCTGGAGCAAACTTGCAAATAAGGGGGCAGGGGATTAGGGTATGATTCCGGTTCGTAAAAAGGACATCCGGGTTTCTTCACTGAAAGGTTTGGCATGAGCCTGAACGCTCATCAACGCTCCCTGGTTATTTGCCGGCCATTTGTCCCTGATTCGTCAAGCGACCAATCCGGGCAGTGCTTCTGTTTCGCGGCGCGGAATGATATCGATGAGTTTTCGATACGCTACATGACCGACATCCATGGAGAGGTTCAAGCCGAAAGGGCGCTGAGGCCGGTGTTCAAACGGCTGGATCCCCTGTTGATGCGTCGGATTGAACTGATTGACAATCTGGTTTCACCGGCCGCCGACCCGCCCGTCCGGCCGCGCGTGCTGCTGTTCGCGGCCAATGATACGCACGCGCATTTCCTGACGCCCGTCGCCGAGGCCCTGGGTGACGGGCTATTCGCGGTTCCTAACCCCAAGACGTTCGATGAAAACGCCGCCGGGGCACTTAGGGCCGAAGGCTTTGATACCGTTGAGATCGATGCCGATCTCGAGCTGAACGGAAGAGTCGACGCATTCGACCCGCACCTGGTTCTCTGCGGCAACGACTGGTCGGCGGAGTTTCGGGCGCTGCGACGTTATTGTCGGCGGCGCGCAATTCCGACGGTGGCCTTGCAAGAGGGGCCTCAAGACTGGGACGCGAAATGGGGCGGGACCAATCCTCGCAAGTATCAGAACGCCGATGTCTTGTTCGCAATGGGTCCCGTGACCTTCAAGTCCATTCAACCGAAGTACTTCTCGATCACGGGCAATCCGAAGGTTGACCGGTTGGAGGCGCGGCCGTTACCCGCTCGCCCCCGCGTACTGATCAACTGCAACTTCACCTACGGTCAATACGAGGAGGCCCGCGCCGGATGGATGCGCGACGCGCTTGGGGCGTGCCGCGAGCTTGGCTTGGATTGCGTGATCTCCAAACACCCGCGCGACCCCACCCTCTGGGAGGAGGCCCCGATGATCCATTCCAACGCCTATCGGGTGCGAGATCAACTGAGCGATTGCAGCATCGTCGTCAGCCGGTTCAGCAGCATCATCCATGAGGCGCTGGCGCTGAGCCGGCCGGCGATTTATTACAACCCGCACGGCGAACCGATGACGACCTTCAACGACGAACGAAACCCGGCGGTGCGCAAAGCCCGAAACCGCTCGCAATTGAGAAAAGCGCTGAGAGAACACGGGCACCACATGGCATTCGACGCGGCAGCCGCGCTTGAGTACCTGCGGACCCATTGCGGCCCGATGCGTGGCAAGAGCGCCCGGACGATCGCCGTCGTGATCCGGGAGATGGTCGCGCATCGCATGGCCCCCTCAACTTCGCGCTATACGCATTCCTCCGTTTTGCACTAGGATTCACGTCGGCATGAAACCGATTGTGATTGTCGAGAACGTCTCGAAGATTTACGCCAAACACCCCGACGCGCATCTGGGTTACGGGGTCCGCGACCTGTTGGGCGAGGTGTTTGGCCGTCGCGAGCGATCGTTGCGCGAGGATGAATTCTTCGCCGTTCACGACGTTTCCTTCGCGCTCGGTCGCGGGGATACGCTGGCCTTGATCGGGCGCAACGGGTCGGGCAAAACCACGCTGCTGCGGATGATGGCCGAGCTGATCAAACCGGATGCGGGCCGGATCATGATGGATGGCCGGGTTCAGGCACTCGTGGCGCTGGGCGCCGGCTTCAATGCCAAACTCAGCGGCCGCGAAAACGTGATCAACGCGGCGGCGTTGATGGGTCTGGGCCGTAGCGAAGCACTTGGCGTCCTCGACGAGATTATCGACTTTTCGGAACTGGAAGAGTTCATCGACAGCCCGGTCGAAACCTACAGTTCGGGGATGTACGCGAGATTGGGCTTTTCGGTTTCGATTTATCTCAGACCCGAAATTATGCTCATCGACGAAATCCTCACCGTCGGCGACCATGCCTTTCAGAACAAGTGCTTCGTGCGCATGCACGAACTCAAAAAGCAGGGCGCGACGATCGTCCTGGTGACCCATAGCCACACGCAAGCGGGCCAACTCTGCGACCAGGCCTTGTGGCTGCAACGCGGCAAGGCTATGCGCAATGGCCCGTCGAAAGAGGTTATCAAGGACTACCTGGCCTTCTTAAACGACGAAGAAGCAGCGCGCGTCGGCGAGCTGAACCGAATGAAACAGGAAAGGGCCGAGCCCACGTCCGTCCGGCTCAATAGCGGCCTCTACGGCGCGATCTACGATGACCTGGACAACCTGGAGGACGTTCAGGTGGATTTTCTTGTTGCCGGCGGCGTGGTTAATTCGGTGGCCATGCATGATCGGCTGTTGATCCGCTATCGGTTTGATTTAAACCGACATTTCCCATTTTGCTAACCAAACCGTTCGATCCTCCAAATCTTTGAGTGGATCAGCCCACCGTGCCTGGCCAAAGGCAAGGGATTTGAGCATGGATTCTGGCCGAAGAAGCTCTTTTGAGTTCTCACGGCCGGAAATTTCAACATTCACCCCCTTGGATCACCTCCTTCTCTGACGGCAAGACATGACTCACCCTGTGATTTTGCGACTCCCGAGTTTTTCAGCGTGCCATCCATCCTACCCAGTCCCGGGCAACAGTCGTAACTGGGCGATCTTGTCCAG
>Ga0310121_10000633_pt1 | contig 37897 bp, 33 predicted proteins | sample CB27_Tmax_986_MG_FD_203504 | JGI IMG/M metagenome (GOLD analysis project Ga0310121, IMG submission 203504) | Marine microbial communities from Western Arctic Ocean, Canada - CB27_Tmax_986 | ecosystem: Environmental > Aquatic > Marine > Oceanic | place: Canada: Western Arctic Ocean | collected...
CAGGTGCATGTGGACCGGCCGCGACGGGGCAAGCTGGCCGCGCGGCTGTGGCGCTGGATGAAACGACGAGCGGCGATCGAACCGGGCATCGGGCATCTCAAACAAGAACACCGCATGAATCGCTGCCAGCTGTGGGACGCCGAGGGCGACGCGTTCAATGCAATCGCAAGCGCGGCGGGGATGAATTTCAGGAAACTGCTGGCCCACGCGGCTGTTTTTCATTATCTTTTGCTGCGTCTGGCGCAAATCACGAGTCGAAAACGGATGCCTCTGGTTCACCCGAGTTCAGCTCTGATCGGCTGGGCTGCTTGAGCAGGGCTTTTTCAGGATCGACTAACTATACTGTGTCGAGGCAATGAGCCCCACGTCGCTGAAACTAGTCGTGGCGCTGGCGCCGGCAGGGACGCCGTCGCGGAAAACTTGATATTGGGCGACGGCAACGTTGTCGACCGATGGCGACCAATTCAGATCGATCTGTGTCTCCGAGATCGGGGTGGCGATCAATCCGGTTGGCACGGTCGGTGCTTCTTGATCGGCGGACTGGCTCCATATAATGTTGTCCACGGGAAATGCGCCGTCGCCGGCCGGCGAGTCCCCCACTGAGGTGATGGTTATGGACGCCAGTTCCGACGTGGAGAATGGGGGTGACGTGAAGAATGTCTCGAAATCGTCCGCGGGTCCCGCCGCATCGATGATGCCGTTCAGGAAAAAGGGTTTTTCAACGGTTCCGGGGCCCACGGCGAGCGTTCCGGTAAGGGTAAGTGACGTGGCGGGCGGAAAACTTCCGTTTGACGCAATGCCCTCTGCCAAATCGATTTGGTGGAGAAGGAAGGCCTGACCCCCCGGGCGACTGAGAGTGAGCGGCCCGCCGGCTGGGCTTCCATCGGAACCGAGCATGACCACGGTCTGATCGCCGCTATCGGCGCATCCACCCGAGCAGATCCCAGGATCCAAGATCACATAAATGGTCCCGGCGCTCTGGAAGTCGAATCCGCCCGAGCTCATGCTCGAACCCGCATCCAGAAACCCCGCGCCCCCCAGAGCGACATCTTCAAAATTAACGATCAGGGGCTGAGCCGCGGAGGGCATGCCCAACAACAATAGCGCGGCCATGAAAACAGGGGCCAGTCTAGTGGATAGATCATGGTCTGCCGCTCGTCGGGGCAGTCGCCCCCCATTCAAGCCGTCAATATTGAGGAAAGTCATGAACGCAATTCGAATGTGAGCGATTCGATCCGACATCTTGGTAAACGTATTGCACATCATTAAGTATTGGAAACCTTTAAAAATCTTTACTGGCAGCATAAAGGATACATATGGATACAGTATGATACACATCCTGCCGGGCATCCTTTCCCGGCAGGATGGCGTAGTCCTACACCCGCGGATGGCCGACTTTTTCGCCCATATCGTCCAGTGCCGGTCCGCAACCCCTGTCCCCATATGGACAGACCCCTAGGGGCTGGCGAGGCCAACAGCTTATCGTACGCTTTTGACGGCCGTGCTTGACCGGGTACGACTAACGCACCGATCTTGCCGGACGTTAGGAAGGAAGGATATTACCCGAGGCAAATAATATCGGTAATCGGCGCATGGCGCAAGCTTTTTTTGGTTGGATTGCCGATTTTTTTCTATCTTGCCCAAAACCGGCATTTCGTGGCTTGCGTGTCCCGACCGACAGCGGGCTTTCAGCCCCCCGTTTTTCGGTTTCTGGAGTAGAGTTGGTCTTAAAGATAACAGCGAGAGCAGGATTCCGTTGTGGGTAAACCGGGGGATCAAATAACAGGTTCGAATTGATGTATGACCATTTGCGGAGACGGTCCGAGTGATACCCACCTGTTTAAAGACCACTCCGATCGTGTAAGGTTTACCCGAACTGTGGTGCGACACCGCCGCCTGAGACCGCGAAGAGGTTTTATAGATAAATCGATCCGTCGATCGAACGGATTAACGGGCTCCGCGAGGCTGAATCATACTCGGTGGGTTTTGGTGCGACTCCCGGTACTCCTGTCCTCCCGCCCCACATGGGACTCCGTCAAGCCCTGGACCCTAAACCCTCCGCCCTACCGTGCGTACCCCATCGAAAACGCATACAGTGGATGGTCGAACAGGCGATCGAGGAAGCCGCGCAGGAGCGGGTATTTGGCGAATAGGTTGTCGAGCGTGGAGTGATAGACGTAGAACTTCTCAACGTTGCGCAGTCCCTCGGTCAGGTGTTCGAGCTCGATCTGGTCGGCTCCGGCGTTATCGGCGAAGACGGCGCTGTACCAGTGGATCAAGCCCCAATGCAACAGCAACAGGTGGTGGCCGAACTGGATCGTATCGGCGAGGAGCAGGTCCTTGCGAAAGAGCCGGTGGCGAAAATAGCGGGTCAGGAGTTCATCGAGCGCCTCACGCCCCGGATCAAAACCGATTTGGCCGATCCGGCGGTAGGGGGTCGAGTGTTTGAGTTTGGGCAGCTCGATCCCTCCGCGTCCGGCCGCCGCGGCGATGTATGTGGCGATCACCATCACGTACGACCGCAGCCGCCCCCGCCGCTCGCCGTAGGTATTGCGCAGGGCATGGGCAAAGCCCAGGATCATCCGGCGCAGCAGGGGCGACGGACCGCGCTTGGCCGCCAGTGCCCGTACCAGCGGCCAGGGCCCGGACTCATCCCCCCGCATTCGCCGGCGGAAGACCGCCAGCGGCTCTTCGTTGGCCTCGGGTCCCTCCAGCTCGGCGTCCGCCTCGCGCCGGGCCTCGCGCAGGAACTTGACGAGCAGTTGTAGGTAGACCGACTGAGAAACCAGACGTTGCCCAAGCGGCCCCAAGGCTGGGTCTAGCAGCGCGGTCAGATCCTCCTCGATCGCCTCGTACTGCTCCCAATCGGTCGGGATGAACCCCGTCAGGCCGGGTGGGCCCTCGATCCGGCGGCGGCTTAACGTGAAGGCTTGCAGCTCCTCGAGTTGCTGCCGCTGAGTGCTGATCGCCGGCCCCAGGCTGCCCAGGACGGCCGTGCAGGCGAACGACACCCCGACCGTGTCCCCGCGCGGCGTTTCGATGAAACGGTAGGGAAAGCTGCGACAGATGTTCGGTTTTGACTCGGGGCCGAAGGCGGCGTGCAGCGAACAAAGCCCCTTGTCCGTCAGCATCGTGCACGTCTCCTCGCGCATCCGCATGACCAGTTGGCCGGGGGTCCAGGGGCTTTCGACGATCGGTTCGCCGGGGTCGCCCGCCGCCCGCAACTCCTCTTTGGGTCGCGCCCGGATCTCCGCCGCCTTCTCCTCGGTGACCGGAATCTCCCAGAACTCCCCGCACGACCGCCCGCAGCGGATACATTCGTAGTGGAGGTCGGGGGATATGTTGAGAGACGCCATCTTTAGGAACATAGCACAGGTGGAGGGGGGAGGGGCAGGGTTCAGGGTCCAGTCGCCGTCGCCATAGCGGTTTTGGCGCGTCGGCGACTAAACCCTGAACCCTATCTTCATTCCCCTTGCCCTTCCTTCGTCCCGCAGGCATCCTTGAGCAGAGTTTGGGATAAAGGATTTGCGTCCCTGAATGAGACTTGAAGCCGAGTGGCGTGGCGTTTTGGAAAAGGCCCGATTGGGGGATCTTGAATCCGCGCGGGCGGTCCATGAGGGGAGCACGGACGGTGGGCTCGGCGATTACTTTTACGGGCGCGCGCTGGCCGAGGCGGGGCTGGAGTTGGACGAGGCGGCTGCTTGCCTGCGCCGCGCCGCCGAGGACGACCCCCGCAACCCACTGATTGGACAGTCGCTGGCATTGGCCCTGGCGCGGATGGAAGGGCCCGAGGCCGCCGCCGAAGCCGATCGTCTGTGGTGCCGCCACGGACTGCCTTATGAACCGGACCTCTTGGGACAGGCCGCATTGACGCTTGAGGCCCTCTGCCGCCCCTGGCCGCCGCAAAACGAGGCGGCCGAGGTTCCCTGGCCCGCCTGCCTTCCTCGACCCGAAGAAACACCGTCCGCATCGCCGCCCCCGGCGGGAGCCGAGGATGGGGGGACTGGTGACGCGGAGTCGTCCCCCGAGTCATCGCGAACAGCTCCTTTGGAGCCACCCGCTTCGGTCCATCCCAACCCGCCGCAAGGTGACAAAATGTCCACCCCCGCTGGGACAAAATCGCCGGGTTTCTTTCGCCGGCGTGAACTGACCCGGGCCGTGGGTCTCATGGAGGATTGGCTGATCGCGAACCAGCCCCTCAAGGTTTTGCAGCACGCCACCGTCGTTTTGAGTCCGGGTGTGGAGAACGCGGAGGTCCATCTCGTGGCCGGCCTGGCCGCCGAGGAGGTGGGCGATCCGCCGCGCGCCCGCGCCCACCTTGTCCGTTGCGAACAGCTCGATCCGACTTTGCTGATGGCCCGCTGCTGGCTGGGCCGGGTCTACTGGCGGTCGGGTTGGTTCGAGCTGGCGCGGGCCCTGTGGCGCAGTCTACCGGTCGAAGGGCCCTTCGACAACGGGCGCCATTACCACCTCGCCCTGGCCCACGACGCATTGGGCGACCGCGCGGCCGCGCTGGAGTCGATGCGCGTAGCCATGCGCGATTTCTATTACGACACCTACCATTTCTTTATCCAGCGGGCCCTCAAGCACTGGCGTGCGCACCAGGGCCTCGGCGGAGCCGAGGGGCGTGCGTAGTGGCCAGGGCGCCTTGCGGTTTGCGTTCTCGGCCTCCAGCGCGAGGCCTCTCCAGACGATTATGGGGTTGCCGAGGTTGGTCTGAAATATGCTTTAATGAAAGGTCATGGAAGCGAATTCTGGCCGGTGGGGACATTATGGATAAAGGTTTTCTTGAAACGCGCAACGGGGGTTTGGCGGGACGCATTGTCGGCTGGTTGTGTTTGTTGGCCTGTTCGTTGGGCCTAGCGCGGCCCAGCCTGGCCGATTCGCCCCGGCAACTGACGGGCCAGGGCAACCAGCTCTTTGAACAGGAGCGCTTCCAGGAAGCGATCGACGTTTACCGTCAGGCGCTGGGGAAAGCCCCCACCTCGCCGCTCATCCAATACAATCTGGGGACGGCGCTTGCGTTTAGCGGTGATCACGGGGAGGCGCAACAGGTCTTGGGCCAGGCCGCCGACACGCCGGCGGCCTGGGTGCAGCGAGATTCGTATTATAACCTGGGCGTTTCGCTGGCCGATTCGGTGGGTCCGCCCGCCGGTGGGGCTTCCCAAATAGCGAAACTTAAAGCAGCCATGGACGCAGGAGGTGTCCCTCAGCCGGCCCTGCCGGGATCGCTCCAGCCTGGCTCCTCCTTCCCGATGCAAGCCGATCCCCAAATGCAACTGATGCAGCTCAATCAGGCCCTGGACGCTTTCCGGAAAGTCATCCTGCTCGATCCCTCCGACGATGAAGCGCGGTTCAATTACGAAGTCACCCTTGACCGGGTCGAGGGGCTGCGACAGCAGGATGAAGAACAGCAAAATCAGCAGCAATCGCAGAACGAAGAAGACAAGGACGAGCAGTCGGAAGATCAGCAAAAAGAGCAATCCTCGGATCAGTCTGATCAACAGGACGATCCGGGCGAGGATCAGAAGCAGAACCAACAGGAAGACCAAGAAGACAGCGACGAGGGGCAGCAGGAACAGCAAGAGCAACAAGAGCAGCAGGAGGAGCCCGATGAGGGGCAGGCCGGCCAGCAGCAGCAGGGCGAGGAGCCGCCGCCGACGCCCGAACAGATGGATGCGATGCGCCTGCTGAACTTGCTCGAGGCCGAGAACCCCGAGCAGTTCAAGCGACTGCTTCAATACCGCATGAAGCTGCGCCGGCCCAAAGAAAAAGACTGGTAATCCGGACGATGCTCCCCCTTTTTGGACCCAATCCCGTGGCTTCGGACTCCCCGCCCGGCGCTGACATGCGCCTGCGGAGGCCAATCAACCGAGGCGGGCCCGCGTCTTCATTGGGTCATTCGCGCGTGACGTCCCGTTGCGGGGTGGCGGCGTGGTTGGTCGTCCTCCTGATGATCCTGAGCCCGTGCGCCGAGGCCCAGAGGGGCCTGCGTTTCGAGTCAAGCGTCAATAAGACCGAAGTCGACGTGGGAGAACTGATACAATTCCACCTCATGCTGCAACAAGACAGTCGGCAGAGGACCGAAAACCCGACGGCGCCGAATTGGGGGGGGCTCATCGTCCGACAGGGTCCCCGCCTGAGTAATCGGAGAAGCAACATCAACGGTCGGGTCTCCATTGTTGTTACATGGGATTGGCTGCTGGAGGCTCCCGATGAGGGAGTCTATACGATCGGACCGGCACGCCTGGAGGTCGGCGGGCGGTTGGTCCCAACCGATCCGATCAAAATCACCGTCAAAAGGCGCGTCTCCCAGGCCCTTCCGGCCGAACTTCGAGGGGAGCCGATCAGCCCGGCCCGCTCGGTCAATGGTAACAGCGAGATCGATCGCCAGCTCGACGGCCGCCTCTTTCTGCGCCCCACGGTATCCAACACGAGCCCATACGTCGGCGAACCAGTCATCGTGCATTACACCTTGTACCGAGATGGACCCAACCTGTATAATTGCGGGGGCCAGTTGCCGGAAGAGTTCACCGGCGTCCTCCATGAAGAACTGTTTAACAACTCCCAGTTTTCCGACGACCCCAAGACGATCGGGGCGCGGCAATACCGCACTTCTCCGCTTTATGGGATGGCCCTGATCCCGACAAAACCGGGTAAGATTTCGGTCCAGGGCTTCTCGCTCACGGGTCAGCTCCGGGTGCGCAATTCGCGGTCGCGTCGCGATATCTTCGATCAGTTGATGGGTGGGCAGGGTTATGAGCAGGTCATCCTTCCCACGTATCCCATCGAGCTGGACGTCAAGCCCCTGCCCGCGGCCGGCCGGCCCACGGATTTTTCGGGCACGGTCGGCGATTTCAAGCTCACCCACAAGGCCTACCCCACCACGGCGACCACCGATGACCTCATCACTTTCACGCTGACCCTGAGCGGCGCCGGCGCGGTCGAGCTGGCCCATCCGCCCCAATTGGCCGAGGGGGATTTTGAAATGGTCGGGATGACGCCCGCGGTCCAGAAACAAAGGACTTCGGCGGCCATTATGGGTCAGAAGAGTTTTGAATACGTCCTGCGTCCCAAGAGCAGCGGGCTGCTGCGCACCCCCGCGGTCAGCCACAGCATCTTCGACCCCTATCGCCACCAGTACCGCGCGCTCAAAATCGGGCCGATGCAAATTGATATCAAACCCGGAGCGCCCGTGCCGTTGAATCTAAGTATGGATTCGGTTTTGGACGGGCTCGAAGCGGACGCCGAGCAGGGACCACGCCGGCTGCACTTCATCAAGACCCTGACGACGCTTCAGCCGAACCGCCCGGTCCCGGTCCTCGAATCACCCCTGTTCTGGCTGGGGCAGGGGGTCGCGCTGATGCTCCTTGGCCTGACCTGGTTCATCGATCGCCGCCGAGCGGCGTTGGATCCGGCGCGCGTGCGCCGTCAGGGTGCACGGCGTGTCTTCGAAAAGAAGGTTCACGCGCTGCGGCAACGCCTTGGACAACACGGCAACCCCGACGAGGTGGCCGCCGGAATCGAACAGGCCGCGCGCGGGTTCATCGCCGACCACTTTAATCTTTCGCCCGATGGCCTGACACGTCACGAAATCGAAGACCTGCTGCGCAACAAGGCCATGACCACCGAAAAAATCCAGACATTGTGCGACCACCTTGACCAGTGCGCGGCCCTGCGTTATTCGCCCGCCACCGCCGCCGCCGGCGAAGGCGATCTGCGGCAATGGGTCGACGAGATTGAGCCGCTACTCAAGGAAGGACTCAGGGCATGAAAGGGGCCGCATGCGCAATTTTTGTGGTGTTGATCGCCACGATCAGCTTCGAGACATCCGCCGCCGAGACCGCGCCCCAATCCGAGTCCGAGTTGCGGCAACTGATCGACGCCGCGGCGACGGCCTATACCAACAGCCAATACAACGAGGCCATCCGCCAATACGAGAAGCTTGTCGAACGGGCCCCCCACGATCCGGCGTTGCTCTATAACCTCGGCACCGCCTACGCTCAAGCCGGCCGGCGGGGTCTGGCCATCTGGCGTTATTTGCAGACGTTGCGTATGACACCCCGTGACGGCGACCTGCGCGATAACCTCAGGCTCATCGCCCCGTCGACGCTTTATGGTGATCTAGACCCGACCCCCATTCCGCCCGTCAACTGGACCTACCGCCTGCTGACGGCCAACGAATGGGCCAAGACGGCCATGACGACCACCATCATCACACTTTTGTTGGCGGCGATGGCCTGTTGGCGACGGCGCGGGACGCGCTTGCGTCGCCTGTTGCGCCAACTCGCCTGGTCGTTCGGCGTGCTGGCGCTCGTCAGTTATCCGTTTGCCTTGACGCATTATTACTACGAGGAGTTGTCGTGGCAAGGCGTCGTCATCGCGCGGAATACCGAAGCGAGAACGGGACCGAGCGAGAACCAGCTCAGCAACTTCAGCCTGCCCGAGGGGCGCGTTGTTCACATACTCGAAAACATCAAACCCGGCTGGCTGAAGGTCTCCTTCGCGGGGGGGAAAGTCGGTTTCGTCCAGCGCGACCGCGTGCGGTTCCTGTGATCCGTCGAAAGCTGTCCCCCTCCCGGACGGTTAAATGAATAGGCGCATCGACCAGTTGGAAACGCAAAGAAGCTCAGATCAATTGAAGCGAATGGGCCGCCTCCGCGTCCTATTGTTATTGTTTTCCCTCCCTCCATGGCTCGCGTCCATCGGCTTGGCCGAGACCGGCCCCGCCGATGAGTCTCGCTTGCTCGACTGGGCCGGCCTGCGCAATCCCGTGCTCACTTACGACGATTGGTCGATCAAGGATTTCTCGGTCGAGTATCTGGACGGCGTCTTTTATCTGTTCTTCTCGGCCTTTTACGAAGACAGGGGCCAGGTGCGTAGTCATGTCGTCGAGGTCTCGACCAAGGATTTCAAAAAGTATTCCGACCCGATTCTGAGTACCGACGGACGAGAGGATGAGTGGGCAGGGATGTGTTCGCCCAGTTTATGCAAGGTTGGCGAGACCTATATCCTGACGTTTAACTCCTGGGGCGACCGCGAGGGACGACACAACCAGTTGTTCTTCATGACGTCCGAGGACCTGGTCCAATGGAGTCACCCCCGCCCGCTCGCCGCCAACCTGACCAAAGGCAATCGGGCCATCGATCCCGCCGTGGCCTACCATAACGACCGCTTTTACCTGATGTGGAAAGAGCGCCAATCCCCACGCATTGCCGTCGGCGAGAGCATGGACGGCGACTTCCAATTCATCCGCCACGGCTATTCCAGATTCCGGCTGCGCGACGGCGAGCAGAACCGGCGGTACGAAAACTATCAATTCATCAAGATTGACGGCCGCTGGCGTCTGCTCGTCACGTTCAAGCACGATCGACACCTTCCTTACCTATTCGACATGAGAGGCGACGGTTCGGAACAGGCGCATTTCTTGGCCTGGACGAACGGGCGACCCATGCGGCCGGCCCGCGAGTCATTCAATACCCTGGCCCAGGCCAATGCATCATTCGTCAGCGATTGGCGCCAGTTGGACGGTCACTTCTACCTCCTCTACGCCGGTTGCACGACCGAATCGATGGATTCCCCCGCCGGGCGCGGTTGGAACCGGCTGGGTCTATCGCGTTCGCGTGACCTGGAAACTTGGCACCCCGCCGGCCAATTCAACTCCGAATCAGCGATTGAATAAAACTGATTCTGCAGGGACGTCCACTGCTATCGCTCACAGGGAACCTCTAAGTTTGCAGTCGTCCCTACGGGACTCGAATTCATTATCGGTTTGATTTCCCGCCACTTGCGTGGCGGGCTGAAAGCAATCGTCCCTGCCGGGACTGAATTTTTAGAGGCACCCTACAGAATAAATCGCTCATGGGATGCGAACCGCTCGATCTGGATCATCGGTGCTTCATCCGAGCGGTATTTGACGTGGTTTTCGAGCGGATAATCGGTCGCCGGCTCGATGTCGATGAGCGTGTTGCCCTTGAGCGTTACCTTGCGGTCGATGCCCCCGATGTTGGCCGTCAGGACGCGCGTTTTCATCGGGAAGGTGACCAGGATCACGTCTCCCGCCTTGACCGCGCCGGCGTTCAGATATCCGCCATCCAGGCTGCTTGGGCACGCGTCGCCATTGACGGCGCAGGCCGCGCTCCCCCGATCGGTCCATTCGGGAATCCGCCGATGGGTGCATCCTTATCGGGGCCGGGTTCCGTCGGTCCCGCGCTGATCACTTCGCGGCGGCGTCGTACCACGCGTCGAGCAAATCGTTGGCGGCCCACGGGTCGATGCCGTATCCGGTCGCGCCGATCTCCTCGGCGTAGACTTTACTGACCGGCGCGCCGCCGATCATGGTCTTCATGTCGGGGTGCTTCTCTTTGAGTGCCTTGCAGATGCCCCTCATTGAAAGCATCGTCGTGGTCAGCAGCGCCGACATCCCGACAACGGCGTCCGGGTGTTCGTCGGCGGCCGCGATGAACTTGGGCGCGGTCGTGTCCACGCCCAAATCAACGATTTTCCAACCGTTGCCCTCGACCATCATGCACACCAGGTTCTTGCCGATATCGTGCAGGTCGCCCTCGACCGTGCCCGCGATGAAGGTGCCCTTGGGCTCGATGCCCGCCTTCTTCAAGACGTCTTCGAGCAGCGCCATCGCCTTTTTCATCGCCCCCGCGGAGATCAGCATGTCGGGGACATAGGCTTCTCCGTCCTGGAACCGCTGGCCGACGACCCGCATCGCCGGCACCATCCCCTCGTTGAGGATCGATTCAGGCGTAACGCCCGCCTCGATCAGTTCGACGGTCAACTCCACCGAACCCGGCTGCCCTTTCATGTCGGGTGGATAGGATGCATCTTTCGTCGGTTTGCCGCGCTCGATGCAGATCTTTAGCGCGGCCAGGTTTTCTTCTATCGTGGCCATTCGCTTCTGTCTCCTCCTTTTATCCGGTGGTCATGCATGACCATTCGACATGTGCTTGTCGATCATTTCATTCAAACGTTCGCGATAGTAAACGAAATTCTCCCATGGGACTTCGGGCGGAACCAGATGGTCCATGTAGGGGATGAAGCCGCCGTGTTCGAGCATGAACGGCACTTTTTCTCGAGTTCGACGTCGGTCTCGGCCTTGCCCTTGGAGACTTCGAGTTTATCCAGTCCCCCCTGTATCTGCAGTGTCGGGAATTGTTTGCGGACTTCGACGATGTCCATGTCGGCGTTGATCTCGAACGGATAGAGGCCCGTTACGCCTCCCTTGACAAACTCCTCGATCAACTTCCATCAATTGCCGTCGGTGTCCACCGTAATCGAAATAACGCCCATTTGTTTCAGGTAGTCGGTTACCTGCTTGTAATACGGCGTCATGAATTCCTTGAAGATGTCGGGCGAGACGAGCGGGCCGGTGTTGAACGCCATGTCTTCCCATGATCAGCCTACTGACAGAGCCGGGCACCGGTGGCCGTCGTCAGGTGCTCGACGACCGCCGAAGCGTAGGTCTCCAGAAAAAAATACTCCTCGGGCCGCTCCTCGCGCCAATGCCGGGCCGCCTCCCGCTCGGCTTCGGGGTCCGCCCCCAGCGCCACGAGCACGGTGCCGTGGGCATGGGAACGTTTGAGTCGCTCCTTGAGCTCGGGGCCGTGCAACGGGGCACCCTCGACGTGGACTTTGCCGTTGGCGATCTCGAGACTCGCGACCTGGCGCGCGTAAATCCAGGGGCGTCCGTGCTCGCGATACCAATCCTCCGCCCATTGGACCAACTCCACCACGCGCCCCTCCATGGGGTAATCGCGCGGCAATCCCAAGAGGCGTTGGAATTCCCTTGGGTCAATCCGGATTGAAGGGTGTTGGTCGACCAGGTTTATGCTCTAGGGGCCGAACGTATCACTCTGGACCGGGATGAATTGACACCCGATCACGAAATACTCGAAAAAATCGGATCGGTCTCCAGTTCCACGTGCTCGATCCTCCTGACGAGTGCCTCGAGCCCGTCGCGCCGCGTCTTCGACAACAGCGCGATGGACGCGCCCTCAATCGCGGCGTTGCCGATCTGGTTCCTCAGGCCATTCTGAAAGTGGCCGAGCTGATTCATCTGATCGGTGCGCGCCGGCTCGCTCATCTGTCTTTGAACTGGGGAATGGGCGAAGGTCCCATCGAGCCTCCCATCCTCGCCGGCTTGAACATCGAAGTCCCGGGGGTGGTGGCTGACAGCCTGCGGAGGAGGCGAGGCGGGGTTATGCGGGGAACTTCGCCTCGAGTTCCTCTTTGAGGGCCTGGGCCACCTCCTGGGCCGATCCCGCTCGCTGCTCGGCGTCGCCCCAGCACCACTGTTCGAGATAATCATCCATCCCGGTCAGGCCCCGCTCGGCGGCGACGGCGTCGATCTTTTCCTGCAACCGCGCGGCGAGTTGGAGCTTGACCTCATCCTCACCTTCCTTGGCCCGGACCTGCGAAGGTATTTCCTGCCAATAAAGCACCTGATACTCCGCCATGATGGCTCCCTCCAAATCGATTCCTAGACCTAACCGGCCACGATACTCGCCAAATCCGACTTCAAACGGCAAGCGATCGCCCTACTCGGCGCGAGTTTGCACCCGAACCCGCGAAAGGCTCTCAGGCTAGAATGAGGTGGGGGGCAGGTCAAGCGAAAGATGCGAAGGCAAGCGGCCGTGGGCGCATCGCAGGGGTCCCTGCGATACATCCTCCGGCGTCGGTGGCATGCGTTGAGACTTGAGGGTTTCCATGGTTCATGGTAGGTTGAGAAGATCAGCCAGCCGCGGGAGCACCAGGTCGTCAAGAGACCCCCATTGGGCCATCCTCATGCATCGATTGATTCATCTCTCCATCCGGCTCGGCCTCGTGGGCTTGGCGTGGCTCTGGGGCGCGGCGCCGGTTGTGTCGCAGGCGACGGGTTCGGCCTCCCCCGCGCCGGCGCTCCACAGCGACGCCCGGCGCCAGTCGCTCGCGGGGAACTGGAAGTTTCGGCTGATCCGGCCGGGCGAGGTTTCGGGCGCGGGGCACTTTTATCTACCGGGCGTTGACGATTCGGACTGGGACGATTTGCCGGTGCCGGGTCATTGGGAACTCCACGGCCACGGGCAACCCGGGCGCGGCCTGCCCACCCGCCCGAGTGACACGCGGGCCGCCGAGGGTCTCTACCGCCGCGCTTTTCACGTGTCCCGCGGCTGGAGCGGCGGCCGCGTCCGGCTGCGATTTGAAGGGGTGCTGTGGGGCTATCAAGTCTGGGTCAACGGCCGGTTGGTGGGCGCCCACGATTCCCCATACACCGCGCGGGAGTTTGACATCACATCGGCGGCCCAGCCGGGTCGCGACAACCTGCTCGCCGTGCGCGTCACCAAACTGACCCCCGGCCTGCCGTTCGATTCCGACCCCGGCTGGGCGTTTTCCGGCATCTTTCGCGATGTATGGCTCCATGCCGTGCCGAGCGTCCACATCGATGAAGTGACCGTGCGCACGCGCGTCAAGAAGGGGGGGCGACGCGCCGAACTCGAAATCCGGGCCTCGGTGACGTCGGAAGAGACCGGTCTGGACCCCGAAGGCCTCGTGCTCGCCGGTCAGCTCGTCGATCCCCAACGACGCATTTGGGGCGAATGGACCACGGCGGTCGAGAAGGACCCCGGCGGCTCTCATTTCGTCGGCATGGCCGGCCGCGCCCTCAAGCTCGGCAAGCCGCTGCTCTGGAGCGCCGAGTCGCCCCATCTGCATGAACTGAAGCTGACCCTGCGACGAGGTGATCAGGTCCTCGATGAACGGACCGAATGGGTGGGCCTGAGAGGCGTGCGCGTCCACGAGGGGGTGTTGCGGATCAACGGTCGGCCGGTCACCTTGCGCGGGGTCGAGTGGCACGGCGACCACCCCGACATCGGACGCGCGCTGCGCGAGGAACACTGGCGGCGTGATATCCGAATGATGAAGGCCGCCCACGTTAATACGGTTTTCGTCCCATACCATCCCCCGGCGCGGCGGTTCATCGAACTCTGCGATCAGTACGGCTTATACGTAATTTGCTCGCTGCCGCTGGGCGAGGGCACCGAGCAGCTCGAGAATCCCGCCTACGCTTCGATGCTGCTGGCACGGGCCGAGGATTGCGTCGCTCGGGACCGCAACAACGCCGCGGTGATCGCCTGGTCGGTCGGCTGCGAGCGGGCCTACACGCCGCTGAGCGACCGGGTCATCCGCCGCGTCAAGGAGCTGGACCCAACTCGCCCCGTGGTGGCGCCGATGATGCTCGATACGATGTTGGCGCTGAACATGGACCCTCCGGCCTTCATCGACATGCTTGCGGCGCCCTTCCCGACTTCGAGCGATGGGATTGGGTCGCTGGTCGAGCAAGTCGGCCGGCCCGTGATTTTCCGGTCGGTGGGAGACGACGAGGTTGCGACGGTTCGGCAACGCCAGGCCCACTGGCGTGAAGTCGAGTCACGCGATGAAGTGGCTGGGGCGCTGATCGGGCCTTGGGCCGAAATCGGATTGCGCGAGATCGCGCTGCCGCTCTCGATCGAGGGGGGCGACGGCGGCGAGCCCGAATTGGAACTCGAGAAGCAACATGAACGCCCGCTCCCACGCAGGTCCGGTCTGGTCACCGCCGACCGCGAGCCTTCGGAGGCCTATTGGCAGACGCGACGGGACTTCACGCCGATCGTCATCGAGGAACGCAGCCTGGACGTCGAATCGGGCCGGCAAACGCTACGCCTGACGCTGAACAACCGCTTTGAGTTTACCGACCTGGGAGAACTGCGCTGCGGATGGGAGCTGTATAAGGACAACCAGGCGATCCAAATCGACGCGCTGCCCCTGGCTCAGCCCCCCCGCACGACGAAGAGAATCAAACTGAAAATCACGGTGCCCGATGACATCCAAACCCGTCGCTACTGGCTCAAGTTCACCTTCCGCGACCGCGAGGACCGGGCGATTTGCGAGCATGAGGTGGAGTTGAGGGGATGAGATCGGGTATGTCGGGTTTCGGGTATCGGGGTAGCAATGTTTTTCACGAAACCCGAAACCCGAAACCCGATATGTCCCCGCCCCACAAAAAAGGTCCTCTTCATATAGCAACGGTCAAACCGGCGTGAGATTTCCTCCTCCGCGCCGCCGAATCATGTTCTCGTGCTTTGCCCTACTGGTCCGCGTATTCGCGCCGGAAGTAGCCGATGGTACGGCGCAGGCCGTCCTCGAAGTCAGTTCGGGCTTCGAAGCCGAACGCTTGCTTGGCGCGGGTGGTATCGAGGCAGCGGCGGGGCTGGCCGTCGGGTTTGGATGCGTCCCAGCGCAGCTCGCCGGTGAATCCGGTCAGGCGCTTGATGGTCTGGGCGAGCTCGCGGATGGTGATCTCGCGGTGGGTGCCGAGGTTGACGGGGTCGGGGTGGTCGTAACGCTCCGTGGCGAGCACGATGCCCTCGGCGGCGTCGTCGACGTAGAGGAACTCGCGCGAGGCCTTGCCGGTGCCCCAGACCTCGACGGCGTCGTCGCCGCGGCGGCGCGCTTCTTCGCACTTGCGGATCAGGGCGGGGATCACATGGGAGGAGTCGGGAGCGAAGTTGTCGCCGGGGCCGTAAAGGTTGACGGGCAGCAGGTAGATGGCGTGAAAGCCGTACTCGGCGCGGTAGGCATGGGCCTGGACGAGCATCATCTTCTTGGCCAGGCCGTAGGGTGCGTTGGTTTCCTCGGGATAACCGTTCCACAGGTCTTCTTCGCGAAACGGGACGGGCGTGTGTTTGGGGTAGGCGCAGATGGTGCCGATGGCGACGAATTTTTCGACGCCGTGGCGGCGGGCCTGTTCCATCAGCTCCAGGCCCATTTTGAGGTTGTCGTAGAAGAACTTGCCGGGGCGCTTCATGTTGGCGCCGATCCCCCCGACGACGGCGGCAAGGTGGATGATGACCTGGGGAACCATGTCGCGAACCATGCGTTCGACGTTGGCTTCGCGGGTGAGGTCGTAGTCCTTGCGGCGCGGGACGAGAATCTGGCCACAACCGCGCTGGCGCAGGGTCCGGCAAACCGCCGAGCCGAGAAACCCGGAGCCGCCGGAGACGACGATGCGTTTGTGGGTCAAATCAAGCATGGCGGGCCGGAATTCGCGGCGCAACGAGACTCATGCGGTCAGGGTCAATCCCTGAGCACTTTTGAAGTTATCAATTGCGAAGGGGCGGGCGCATCCAAAAACTGGACAGAGGGGGCACGGCGGGTCCGCGGTGAAAGGGATTGCGGTGCCCTGATCCGGGAGCTGGGTGGCGTGCGACGCCCGCCCCGGGGCTCACCGCGCCCGCCCGGTGCTTCATGCCGTCGCTTTTCGCCGGGGGCCGGGAGACCTCGACGAGGAGCTACACGGGCCCGAGCGCCCCGGTAATGCGATTTGTTCGGCTTTTAGCTGTTGACATTCCATTCCCCGAAGGCTACCAACTGTCATGGATCGGCCGATGATTCATAACCAATGGACGTGTACGGAGGTTTTCGAGGTATGAAGTCCTATCAGCGCTTGGGTGTTTTGCTGGCGCTTGCCACCATCGTGATGACGACGACAGGTTGCCGCTATTTCTCCAATCGATACTACGATTTGCGCGATACGTTCGGGGTCGGCGCGGGTTTTACCCACGAAAACCCCGTGACCGGTCCGATCCCGCCCAGCCTGGGCCTCTTCGTCAACGTGACCGAGTGGTTCAATCTGGGTTGGCTCTCGTATAACGGCTACTCGGCCGAAATGGACCAGCGCGGCACCTTCGTCGGGCCCGAGTATCGGTTCCGCGGCGGGCTGTTCTGGTGGCAGGTCCTTAAACTCAATCAGGACTACGACTACGCGGTCTACCGCAATGTGTTCAAGGACCGCGATTTCCTCTGGACCCAGCGCATGCGGTCGCTCGACATGCGTTACAAGGGCCACCCGGCCAAACGGCTAAACTACGAGCACTGGGCCCATTTCAAGCAGCAGGGTACCGGCCTGTATGCGCGGGGGTACCAGTATTGGGCCCATTCGGGGGTCGAGGTGGCCATCAGTGAACCGTTTATCACCCACTTCGGCTTCACCGCCCGCTTGGGTGTCGACATCTCGGAGGTCTCCGATTTCGTGCTGGGTTGGCTCGCGATCGACTTCAAGGGTGACGACCTGAACGAGGATGAATGGACGGCCCGTTGGGAGGGCGCGCCGACGGAAGAAATCGGTGAGCAGATCGAAGAGGTGGAGGAACTGGAGACGGCGGCCCCCATGGAGGAGGTCACGGCGATTCCCCCTCCCGAGTCCCACCAGCCCGATGGCCCACGGCCGGGCGACCTGCTGCCCTTCCCCGAGATGAGGGTGATCTACTTCAACTATGACCGCCACGGCCTGCGGGCCGATCAGATGGAACGTGTGGACCAAAACCTCCGGTACCTGCTCGACCATCCCGACCAACACGTGCTCGTCGAAGGGCACTGCGATGAGCGCGGCACGCAGGAGTATAACTTCAACCTGGGTCTGCGGCGCGCCAACGCCGTGCGCGACTACTTCATCAGCAACGGCGTGGACGCCGGGCGGGTTCAGGTCGTGAGCAAAGGCGAGGAAACCCCCGTCGATCCCGGCCACACCGATGAAGCGTGGGACAAGAACCGGCGCGCCGAGTTCCAACGCGTCGTCGTCATCAGGCCGATCAACTGAAACGGTCCGCGGAATCGCCGGCCGCGCGCGCGGAACCAAAGCTTTATCCGTGAATGACCTGGTCGGGTAGGTAGTCGGTGTAGTCTTTGACCACCGGGAAATCGCCTAGGTCACTGGCGAAAGCCGCCTTCATAAACGTATCGACCCACCAAAAGATATGTTGGCTGCGGACGTTGCGGCGCAGTCGGCGCATGCGATCTCGCCGTTCGTCGGGGCCCATCGCGCAGGCCTGATGGATGGTGTCGGCGACCTGCTCGATGTCATACGGATTGACCAACAGGGCCCCGCGTTGCAACTGGGCCGCCGCCCCCGCGAACTCGCTCAGGATCAACACGCTGTTCTGCTCGATGCTGCACGCGCAGAACTCCTTGGCCACCAGGTTCATGCCGTCCTTGAGCGGGGTGATTAGCGCGATCTCGCAGGTGCGATAATAGGCCAGCAGTTCCTCCTGCTCCAGCGAGCGGAAGATGTAATGGATCGGCACCCAGCCCCCCTGGGTGAACTGGCCGTTGATCTCGCCCACGAGCTGCTCGATTTCGGTCTTCAGCGCGAAGTACTTCGGGATATCGACCCGGCTGGGGACAACGACCTGGAGGAAGGTGATCTTGCGGTGCAGGTCGGGGTAGCGCATCAGGGCGTTGCGCATCGCCTTGAGCCGATAGGGCAGCCCCTTGGTGTAGTCGAGGCGGTCCACGCCCAGGATCAGCGTGCGCTCGGGCAGCCCGGCGTGAATGTTCCATGCTCGGCGCCCCACCTCCTCTTGGTCGGCGCGGGTGACGAAATCATCGTAGTCGATCCCAATGGGGAAGGCCCCCACGCGCACCTCGCGACCTTCGTACTGGATAATGTGCATCAATCCGCTCGACCGGACCCGCGCCTCGCCGACCAGGCCCCGCACGCACTGGATGAAGTTGCGCTTGTCGCGGGGGGTCTGAAACCCGATCAGGTCGTAAAGCAGCAGCGCCCGTAGTATGTCGGCCCGGTGCGGGAGCTTGAGGAAAATATCGATCGAGGGAAACGGGATATGCAAGAAGAAGGCGAGATTCGACGTGACGCTCCGTTCGCGCAACGCCTTCCCCACGGACATCAAATGGTAATCGTGGATCCAGATGAAGTCTTCTTCCCGGACGTTCTCGATGATGACGTCGGCGTATTTGTGATTGGCCTCCTCGTAGACCCGGCCGTACTCGGGCTCGAAATTGCACTCCGACAGCAGGTCATGGAACAGGGGCCAGATGATCTCGTTGGAATAGCCGTGATAGAACTTCTCCACCTGTTCGGCGCTCAGGTTGACGGCCTTCAGGTTGTAGCCCGAGTCGGCCGCGGCGCCTTCGAGGACCCGGTCGATGTCATCGATGGGCGTATCGGTGCCGGGCCAGCCGATCCACGTGCCGCCGCGATTGCGCAGGACGGGCACCATCGCCGTCACCAAGCCCCCCGATCCCTGACGCAGGCCCAGTGACCCGTCATCCAGTCGCTTCAGGACGAACGGCAGCCGGTTCGAAACGACGATGAGGCGATGCTTGGTGTTTCCCATAAGGTGATATTCCCGCCGCGCTCCCAAAGGGCCTCGATCCGCGCCGACAACGGATGGACATTTCCGGGCGTGGCCCGATAAGCCGCCTTCAGGGACTTTGACGCCTCCGCCCCCAACCGCTTGCTCCCATATCGAAGGGACAATGGGGGGATGAGATCAAGACATATATGATAAAGCACCCGGCGTGAAGAAGCCATCCTTTCGAGCAGGGCAAGCCCATCATGCTTCACGACATGGGCGGATTCGGTTGGTCTGGGCGGGTGGGGAGGCTGGTTGGGATTGGGAGTGGGTTTTGAGCGAATGAACCCCAGATTAAGATATAGAGAGGGGGGAGCAAGGGCCTGTCCGTTTGTCCCTTTACTCCCCCGCAGTTCGTGGCACCGCCGTTCCCCCTCCGTGGGGTGCGCTACGGGCGCATCAATTCAAATGTGCGCTCCCGCCCCCATTCGTCCGAGGGTCACTTACTGGGCGCGATGGCGTCTTTGCAGGCCTTGGCCACGCGGAAACGCAACACGGTCCGGGCCGGGATGCGGATCGCTTCGCCGGTGGCCGGATTGCGGCCTTTGCGCGCCTTGCGCCGGACCACGACCAGTTTGCCGAGCCCAGGGATGGTGAATCCCAGCTTAGCTTCTTTGTAAGCGGTCGCTGCCAACAACTCGAGCGTCTCGACCGATTGCTTCTTGCTGAGCCCAACGCGGTCGGCCAGATGAGCGACCAATTGGGCCTTGCTCATCGCCTTTTTCGCGGTAACCGCCATCACAAACTCCCTTCCCTGATTGAGATGATGATGAGAACGACGTGAGGACTTCACGAAATCCAGGTTGATCATTATGTCCGCGAAGCGGGAATAGTCAATGCCCGAAGGGCCTTTTCCCGGTGGTTTTTTTCGTGTCAGGCCGCTTTATTGGGCCGGAAAGGTCAATCCATCCATCACTTTTGGAAGCGCCCCCCTGATATCAGCATCGAGCGGTCGAAAGGTACGGCATCGCCGAGGTCGGCGGGCCGAGTGGCCGTGATGATCACCTGCATCGCGCCGCGTAGGCCTCGCAGGACCGCCTCGCGCCGGTCCGGGTCCAGTTCCGAGCCAAAGTCGTCGAGCAGCAGAATGGGGGTATCGCCGATGTCGTGTTCGATCCAATCGGCCGCCTCCAGCTTCAGCGTGAGGGCCGCGAGCCGGTGCTGGCCCTGGGAACCAAACCGGCGCAGGTCGTGCCCATCCAGCCGCGCCGAGAAGTCATCGCGATGGACGCCCAGTGCGCAGGCGCCCAGCCGCTGGTTATCCTCATGCTGCGCGTGGAGGCGCTCCAAGTATTCTCGCGCCAACGCCCCGGGCTCGAGTGCGGGGTCCGCCAGATCCAAGGGCAGCTCGCCCAGGGAGTGGTCGTAGATCAATTCGAGCGTCCCGCCGCCGCCGACTCGATTGAACCGCCCCGCGATGGCCGGACCCGAGTGGCCAAGGCGCCGCGCCCGGTCCAGCATCACCGCCGCGCCGGCCTCCGCCAGTTGGGCATAGTAGGCCTCGGCCTGCCGCCGCACCCCCGCCGGCGAGGAGCCGGACTTGAGAATCGCGTTAAGCCGGCGTAGGGCCTGATGGTAGCGTTGCAGGCGGTCCAGGTAGGGCCGGGAGAGCCGGCTGAGCACCATATCGAGGAACCGGCGGCGCTCGGCCGGGGGTCCCTTGAACAGCCCCACCGCCTGCGGCGTGAACGTGACCAGCGCCCCGCAGGTCCACAAATCGGCCAAACGGGCCACCCATTGGCCATCTGTGAAGGCCTGTTTCCAGCGCCTTCCCAGCAGCAGGCGCAATCGGCGGCCGCCCCGCGCCGTTTTCAGGTCGGCCTCGAGCAGGGTGGGGGCGGCCGGGTCTTCCTCGCGGTTCCAGGGCAGGCACTCCCCCTCTCGCCCCGTGCGGAAGGAGCGGCCGGTCAGGGCCATGTGGACGGCCTCGAGCACATTGGTCTTGCCTTGACCATTGTCGCCCCAGATCAGGTTGAGACCCGGCGCGGGGTCCCAGTCGATCGATTCGATGTTACGAAAATGGCGGATACGGATTCGGGTCAGGTGCAATCGGGGATTCTTTCGTGGACTTCCTCTAATACTTGAACGGTCCCGCCGGATTTTGCAATGGTGGGACGATTTAAGAAATCATTACAACAAATCGGGGGATCAGCCGTTATGAATATGAGGAGCTTGGCCCAGAGGCATCCTTCTGGCATGGCGCCGCGCCGGATAGCCCCAGGCATCATCCCGGCGAGTAATGGAATGGCTGGTATCAACCCCATGGTCGTTTTACAGAAGCAAGTTAGACCGACGTTGGGCGGCGAGGACGCCGTTTCTCGATCCCGAGGGGCTTTTGGGCCGCGAACGGGCCACCGCGCGCCCCGGCTCCGGTTCGAGGGCCTGGTCTTGATGTTGGCCTGCGCCGCGTTTTGCCCCGCGGCCGTGGGCGCCGAGGAATCGGATCCGGCCACCGAGAAGTCGCCGACACCCCAGGTCCCGCCAACCCTCGAACTGCTTGGGAGCCTGTATGAGGGGGACCAATGGCCCCAGATAAGTCTGGATTTTCTCGACGAGGAAAACGGAACCCCCGCCGAGAGCGACGAGTCCCCCCAGCCGAAACCCAAGGTGAGTTTCGTCGTGACTCCGCCGCCGGAGGAACTGGTGCGCAATCTCGCTGACTCTCCCACGACCCCGTCCACGACCCCGGCCATCAATCTGGCCAAGCTAACGCCGGCGGACTTGCAGCCCAAAACCGACGGCGTGCCCACCAGCAACTCGGCCCGGGCCAACCTGGAGTTGATCGATCTGACGACCCTGATCAAGGACGCGGTGCCCAAGACTACGCCGTCCTTGGCCTCTTCTTCACCGACCGTTGACCTGCATGACCTCCTCGATCACTCGAAGAACGAGGTTCCGGCGTCGGAGCAAGCCCCACGGGTCGCCCCCCTGAAGGTGCGGGTCAACTCGGCCGGCCCCATGGAACTGATAGAGAAGCTTCGGCTCGACGCCCGCCGCGCGCGCCTGATCGTCCAATTCCGCCGCCTCTACGGGGGATTCCGCAACCCGGATGATCTGGCTCAGGTCCAGGGCATCCACGATGAATTGATCGTGCAATGGGAAGAAGAGAACCTGCTCAGCTTCGAATGAGCACCCGCCGCTCAGGGCGCATCTCACGGATCCGTGAGATGCAACCCCATGAGCTTTAGTCTGCCGCTTATCGTTGACAGTTGACCGCCGTCGTTGGTAGAAGACTAGGCCCTGCTGCCTGCGTGCGAGGGATGCGGCTAGTGCTGTCCGGCGTCCGATTCGGCCGGCGAGGGGACTTTGCGTGGCCGGCTGTTTTGACGGACGGCCAGGCCCGAATCTGGAGTTAATCGAGATGGATCCAAGGATCACGGAGTGGCTCATGTGGGCCGCTCAGACGCCTGAAGCCCAACGACCCGGCTCCATGAAGCCCATGCTCTTCATGATGGGGGGGATCTTCATGCTGGCGTATTTCATGCTGATCCGCCCGCAGAAGCAGGAACAACGCCGCCGCAAGGAAATGGTTGATACGCTAGGCAAGGGCGACAGCGTCGTCACCTCCGGCGGCATCCACGGGACGATCGAGAGCGTGGACAAGGAGAAGGGGGTCGTGACGGTCAACGTGGCGCCCAAGATCAACATGAAGTTCAACCGCGCCGCCGTCTCGACCGTGATCAAGAAGAAAGGCAAACCCAAAGAGGAGACCGAGAAATCGGACCAGAAGAGGTAGAGAACCCTTTGCCCGGGCCATGGATGCGCTCCCAAACCACAACCCGCCGTTGCCGACCGATCCGGTCGGGGAGCTGGACCCCCATCGGGTGTCGCCCGAGGCACTGTTTCAAGATGATGAGATCCTTACGCTCATTCACATGGCCGACCGTTACCTGGAGACGATCGGCTATACCGACCACGGCCTGGCGCACGTCACGCGCGTCAGCGATCGTGCCCGTCGCCTCCTGGAGCAACTGGGCCTGCCCCCGCGCGAGGCCGAGCTGGCCGCCATCGCCGGGATCCTGCACGATATCGGCAACGTGGTCCATCGCGACGAGCACCCCCAATCCTCGGCGACGATGTCCTTCACGCTATTGGGCCAGCGCGGGATGCCGATCGAGGAGGTCGCCGTCGTGATCGGAGCGATCGCCAACCACGACGACAAGAACGGCCAGCCGGTCAGCCACGCCGGCGCGGCGCTGATCCTGGCCGATAAGAGCGACGTGCTGCGCTCGCGCGTGCGTAATCCGCACATGATCAGCTTCGACATCCACGACCGGGTCAATTACGCGGCCGAGCGTTCGGCCCTGGAGGTGGATCGCGAGCACCACCTGATTACGCTGAGCTTGGAGATCGACACCAACATAAGCCATGTGATGGAGTATTTCGAGATTTTCATCTCGCGCATGCGCATGTCGCGCAAGGCGGCCAACTTTCTCAATTGTGATTTCCAATTGATCATCAATAATACACAGGTCTCATAGATGTTAATCGATAAGAGCCACAGGACTTAGCATGCAGCCAATCTCACGAATGCGCGTCATCATCATCGCGGTGGTCACGCTGATCGCGATCTATCAGACGATCCCGACGGCCCGCTATTATCTGGCCCAGCGTGATCGCCCCGCCGTCGAATCCGAACGCCCGCTGCCCACTCGCCCGCGTCCGCCCGTCGAGCAGGTTGAAGAGGTCGCTCGCTGGGAGGAGGAGAACCCCGACGTGATCGCGTGGGAGGAGGACCATCCGGAGTTCGTCGAATGGGAGAGCCGGTCTGAACGGCTCTTGGAGAAGGCCATTCCGCTGGGCCTGGACCTGCGCGGGGGGGCCGACGTCATCCTGCAGATCGATGAGCAACAGGCGATCAAGAACGAGGTCTCCGGCCTCATGGAACGCGTCAATGAGTTGTTTGATGAGGCGCGGATCAACGCCGTCTTTACGCCCGCGGGCGACGGTCAATTCTTCACCATCACGTTGGATGACCCGACCGGCGACGCGCGCAGTGCCGCTAACGAGATCGCCCGGTACGGCGACGAGATCGAGGGGGGAATCGCCGAAGCGGACTTTCGTGCGGGACCGGTCAACGTGCGGCTGGATACGACCCTGATCCAAGATAACCTCAGGCTGGCCATCGATGGGGCGCGCAAGGGCATCACCGAGCGGGTCGACGCCCTTGGCGTGACTCAGCCGCGCATCTCGATCCAGGGCGGCGACCGCATCCGCGTCCAGGTGCCGGGCGAGAAGAACCCCGACGTGCTGATCGCCCGGGTGATCCAGCCGGCCTTCCTCGAATTCCGGATGGTGCACGGCATCCACAATGACACCAGCCAGATCCTCTACGATCCCGACGGCAATATCCGTCCCGACGTGATCCCCCCCGCCGGGGCGGAGATCGTCGAGGCCAAGCTGGGGAACCTCGACACCGAAACCCGTTTAGTTCAATACACCAACACTCAGTTGATCGTGATGCGCGCCCCGATGCTGACGGGTGAGCACCTGCGCAGCGCCAACGTTTTCATCGACCCCTCGGACTTCTCCAATCCGGTCAAGGTCAACATCGAGTTCAACACCGAGGGGGCCCAGATATTCGCCGAGGAGACCACCAAGTACGCCGGTCAGACCCCCCCCAGGCAACTGGCCATCCTGCTCGATGGCGTGGTCCGTTCCTACCCGAACCTGCAAACCCCGATCACCGACGGCCGGGCCGTGATCTCCGGCGGCTTCAGCCACGAGGAGGCGCGTGATCTGAGCGAGATTCTGAAGGCCGGCTCGCTGCCCGCCCCGCTCAAGATCGAGTCCAAGCGCACGGTCGGTGCCTCGCTGGGGTCCGACTCGATCGTGTCGGGGTTCAAGGCCCTGGCACTGGGGGCGCTAATCGTCACGGTGTTCATGATCCTTTATTACGGGACGGCCGGCGTGATTTCGGTGATCGCGCTGGCGCTCAACGTGCTCATCATCCTGGCGATCATGTCATTGTCGCGGGCGACGCTGACGCTTTCGGGCATCGGCGGCATCTTGTTGACCGTCGGCATGGCGGTCGACGCCAACGTGCTCATTTATGAACGCATCCGCGAGGAGATCAATTCGGGCCGGCCGTTGCGCCAGGCCATCAGCGTGGGGTTCGGCCGGGCCTTCACGGTGATCCTGGACTCAAACCTGACGACGCTGTTGACCGCGTTGGTGCTGCTTCAGTTCACCGCGGGATCGGTCTTCGGCTTTGCGCTGACGATGACCTTTGGCCTGCTGGCCAATCTGTTCACCGGCCTGACCGTAACCTATACGTTGTGCGCGTTGTGGTTCAGTTGGCGCGGGGCCTTGTCGCTGGGCAAACTGGCCATCTTCCGCAATACGGCGGTCCCGTTCATCAAGATGCGGCTGGGATCGTGGATCCTGTCGATCATCGTGCTGGTCATCAGTTTGTTCGGGGTGCTGAGACAAGGGGGGTTGGAGTTCGGGGTGGATTTCGCCGGCGGCATTCACTCCGAGGTCCAGTTCGATCCGGGGATCGAGATGGCCGAGACCGATCTGCGGTCGGCGCTCGAGGCTGAAGGGTTCAGCGAGCCTCGCATCCAGCCCGTCGTGGACGCCCCGAATATGTTCTACATGGACCTCAAACTGGATGATGAGGCCACGGCCGGCTCGGAAGCGAAAGGCCCCTTGCAAGTGACCGAAGACCGGCTCAGGGCGGGCTTGACGGCGGCGTTCCAGGACGGTTACAGCATCGTGCGCACCGACCAATTCGGGCGCGAGACGGGTCAGGAATTCGCGAACCTCGCCATTCTGGTCGTCTTGCTCGCCTCGATCGCGATCCTGATTTATCTGTGGTTCCGTTTCGAGTTGGCGTTTGGGGTGGCGGCGGTGATCGCCTTGGTTCACGATCTGACGATCGTGGTGGCCGTCTCCCAGCTCTGGGGCGTGGCGATCACGTTGGAAGTGGTCGCGGCGTTGATGGTCCTGCTCGGCTTCTCGGTCAACGACACGATCGTCATCTTCGATCGCATTCGCGAGAACACGCGCAAGATCAGTGGCAAGTCGTTCCAGGATCTCTGTAATCTATCGATGAACCAGTCGTTGTCGCGCACGGTCATCACTTCGGGCACGATGTTGCTCGCCGTGCTGATGCTCTTTTTCATTGGGGGCGAGGCGCTACGGCCCTTCTCCAAGGTCATCTTGCTCGGCGCGATTGTCGGGACCTACTCGTCCAACTTCCTGGCCGTGCCGCTTGTTTTCGAGTGGAACCGCTACAAGGGCGACCGCCTGCAACAGCAACTGGCCGCGCGCAAGAAAAAGCGGGTCGAAGCCGCCAAGCCCATCGGTCGGCGAAAAAAAACCGGCGAGTAATTCCATCGGCTTGCCGCGGGATGCACGACGGCTTGCCTCCGCGACGTACCTTCGACTTTGCTTCACGGGAGAGACATACGCATGACGCAGAGCAGCAATCAGAGGCTCAAGCAGTGGGTTGATGAGATGGCCAAGATGTGCCGGCCCGCGCGCGTGCACTGGTGCGACGGCTCGCAAGAGGAGTACGACGGCCTGTGTCGCCAGATGGTCGAGAGCGGCACGTTGATTAAACTGGATGAAACCAAGCGGCCCGGCAGTTACCTGGCCCGCTCCAGCCCCCAGGACGTGGCCCGCGTCGAGGACCGCACCTATATCTGTTCCAAGAATCGCGACGATGCCGGCCCGACCAACAACTGGCTCGATCCCGAGGAGTGCAAGGCCACGTTGCGCGGGAAATTCAGCGGCTCGATGCAAGGCCGCACGATGTACGTGATTCCCTACAGCATGGGGCCCATCGGTTCGGAGATCGCCCACATCGGCATCGAGCTGACCGATTCGCCCTACGTCGTTTGCAGCATGCGGATCATGACGCGCATCGGCAGCCGCGTGCTGGACGCGCTCGGGGCCGACGGCGAGTTTGTGCCCTGCCTCCACTCGGTGGGCACTCCGCTCAAGCCCGGCCAGGCCGACGTGGCTTGGCCTTGCAACGATGATAAATACATCAGCCATTTCCCCGAAGAGCGGCTCATTATGTCTTACGGGTCGGGCTACGGCGGCAACGCGTTGCTCGGCAAGAAGTGCTTCGCGTTGCGGATCGCCTCGGTGATGGCGCGCGATCAGGGGTGGATGGCCGAGCACATGCTGATCCTGGGCATCAAGAGCCCGGAGGGGAAGAAATATCACATCGCGGCGGCGTTCCCCAGCGCCTGCGGCAAGACCAACCTGGCCATGCTGATTCCGACGATCCCCGGCTGGGAGGTCACGTGCATCGGCGACGACATCGCGTGGATGAAATTTGGGCCCGACGGCCGGCTCCATGCCATCAATCCGGAGTACGGGTTCTTCGGCGTGGCGCCCGGGACGGGGATGGACTCCAACCCCAACGCGATGCGCGCGCTGACCAAGAATTCGCTTTTCACCAACGTGGCGCAGACGCCCGACGGCGACGTGTGGTGGGAGGGGATGACCGAAGAGCCGCCGCCGCAACTGGTGGACTGGAAGGGCCAGCCCTGGGCCCCCGACTGCGGCCGCGTTTCAGCCCATCCCAACGCCCGCTTCACGGCCCCGGCGGGCCAGTGCCCCGCCATTGACGCGGAGTGGGAGAATCCCGCCGGCGTGCCCATTGACGCCATCGTTTTCGGCGGCCGTCGCGAGGGGGTGGTCCCGCTGGTGATGGAGAGCTTCAACTGGCGCCACGGCACGTTCATGGGGGCGATGATGTCCTCGGAGAAGACGGCCGCGGCGGCGGGCAAGGTCGGCGAGGTGCGCCGCGATCCGATGGCCATGCTTCCCTTCTGCGGGTACAACATGGGCGACTATTTCGGCCATTGGATCAAGATCGGGAAGAAGGCCGACCCCGCCAAGCTGCCCCGGATTTTCTACGTCAACTGGTTCCGCAAGGGCGAGGACGGGCACTGGTTGTGGCCCGGCTACGGCGAGAACAGCCGGGTGCTCAAGTGGATGATCGAACGGGTCGAGGGCAAGGCCGAGGCGATCGAAACGCCCATCGGCAACGTGCCGGCCCCCTCCGGGATCGATTGCGCCGGCCTCGACGTTTCCAACGAGGACATGGCGGAGTTAATGACGGTCCGGCCCGACGAGTGGCAGGCCGAGATGCCCGACATCGAGGAATACTTCAAGCGATTCGACGACCGCTTGCCAACGGAACTCTGGGATGAGTACCGCGCAACGAAAAGCCGCCTGACCCCCACGGGCCAGTAGACGAAGATCCCGACTTAACACCTCCCCCGGCATAAGCCCATAAGCCCGGTTTGGCCTTGGCACTATTGGAATGAGGCGCTAAAGTGAATACTGTGGAGGGGTGTACTACGGTCGTGAAAGGGTAGTGTTGATGGCCGACAACGACGCGAAATTGCCGGAAAACGTTCCGGGTGGATTCTATGTTGACGACACCTGCATCGATTGCGATGCCTGCCGGGCCACCGCACCCGACAACTTCACCCGCAATGAAGACGGCGGGTATTCCTACGTGATTAAGCAACCCGAAAACAACGAAGAGATCCAGCTTTGCGTCGAGGCGATGGAGGGCTGTCCTGTCGAGGCCATTGGCGAAGACGGCCAGGAGATTTGATCCGGACGGGTCCGCTTAGGTCTTCGAGGTAGCGTCGGGCGGGGGATCAGAAGACGGCGGGGAGGGATTTCAGGCTAAGGAACGTCATGTTCTCGAGCCATTCCAATTCCTCGTGGGCGACGGCCATCCGGATGTTCGGAAAGCGGCGCAGGATCGTTTCGAAGGCGACCTCGCCTTCCAGGCGCGCGAGGGGGGCACCCAGACAGAAATGGAGTGCCAGGCCGAAGGCCACGTGCTTATTCGGCTCGCGACCCACGTCGAGGCGGTCGGGATCGGGGAATTGCTCCGGATCACGATTGGCCGCCCCTTGCATCAGCAGGATCGGCTGCCCCTTGCGAATCGACCGGCCGCGGATTTCAATGTCTTCCATGGGCACGCGTATCTGACGCTGGAGCGGGCTGTAGTAGCGCAGAAACTCCTCGACGGCGGTTGGCGTCAGCGAGGGGTCGGCTTTGAGTCTTTGCAGCTCGCCGGGGTTCTCGAACAGTGCCAGCATGCCGTTGGTGAGCATCGTCTTGGTCGTCTCGAAACCGGCGAAGAACAGGAAGATGCTCATCGCGGTGACCTCTTCCTCGGTGAACCGGTCACCCTGTTCCTCGACGCTGACCATTGAGCTGATCAGGTCGGGCCGTGGGTTGCGTCGCCGCTCGTCGATCAGCCCGCGGAAGTAGTCGCGCAGTTCAAACATGCTCTGTTGGGAGAATTCGGCCGTCCGCCCCATCGCGAGGGGCGCACCGCCCAGAAAATGCTGGATACCTTCGGCCTGCTCGCGGAATCGGACATGGTCCTGGGTGGGGATGCCGAGCATCTCGCAGATCACCGTGGACGGCAACGGGAACGAAAAATCGTTCTCGATGTCCATTTCTCCCCGCTGGGCGACGTTGTCGAGCAGTTCGTCGACGATTTCCTGGATGCGGGGTCGCGCGTCCCGGATGACCCGCGGGGTCAGTGCCTTGCCGATCAGCGTGCGCAGCCGGGTGTGGACGGGCGGGTCGGTCATGCCGAGCCAGTTCGAGAAGTGCTCGCCCAGCGGCTTGACCCGCGAGCGGATCGGCTCGGGGATCTGCTGCATGTAGACCGGGACGCGCTGAGAGGAGAGGCGAGGGTCTAGAAACGCGGCATGGACGTCGTCGTAACGCGTCACGACCCAGCCCTGCATCGGCTCGCTCCAATGCACCGGGTCCTCGGCCCGAAGCCGATGGTAGAGCGGAAAGGGATTGTCCAACCGCCCGTGGCAGAACAGTTCGTATTCGTCTTGTGTCTGGATTTGCATGCCCGATATAGAATCTTCCGTGTATTGCGCCCACAATAGCATATCAACGGCAGACAAAGTCCAGTAAACTTCGCTCGGTTAGCTTCGTGGGGCGCATCGCGCGGATCGGTAAGATGCACCCAAACTCGTCAAGCTAGGACCCGCTTCCAGAACCCTCTCCGCGCCGGCGGGACGCCGGCCGAATTAAGAATTCCTACACGGTTTGACATCCAGGCCCGGTTTTCCTACCATCTCGTACGATTCCGACCCATGCCCGTGATGGGTGGATCAGGTTTTGAATCTGTCATGAGGGTGAGTTGAACAAGATGCCGAGTCGTCAGCCACAAGTTCGGGCCGAGGTTCATGAGTTGTCGCTGCTGTTCGAGCTGAGCCGGATACTCGATCGGTCGCTCGACCTGCGTGAGTTGGTGGGGCCGGTCCTCAAGCTGATCTCGGATCAGATGGCGATGTCGCGCGGGACGCTCTCGCTGCTCAACCGCGACACCGGCGATATCTACATCGAGGCCGCCCACGGACTGTCGAACAGCCAAAAGGCGCGGGGGCGCTATCGGCTGGGCGAGGGCATCACCGGCAAGGTGATCCAGTCGGGACGGGCGATGGTCGTGCCGCGCATCTCCGAGGATCCCCAGTTCCTGAACCGGACCGGGGCGCGCAAGAAGCTGCGGCGCCAGGATATCTCTTTCATCTGCGTGCCGATCAAGCAGGGGCGCGACGTCTACGGGGCCCTGAGCGCGGACCGGCTGTTCTCGGACGAGGACTCGCTGGAGGAGCAGGTACGCTTAATGCGTATCATCTGCTCAATGATCGCCCAGGCGGTCAGGCTGCGCCAGGCGCTGCACGAGGAGAGCGAACGGCTGAAGGCCGAGAACCTGCGCCTGCGGCACGAGCTGGAAGTCAAATTCCGTCCCTCGAACATCATCGGCAACTCACGGGCGATGCAAAACGTGTACGACCTGATCGAACAGGTCTCCAAAAGCAACACCACGGTGCTGATCCGCGGCGAGAGCGGGACGGGCAAGGAATTGGTGGCCCATGCGATCCACTATAACAGCTCGCGGGCGGCCAAGCCGTTTATCAAAGTTAACTGCGCCGCATTGCCCGAGACGGTGCTCGAGAGTGAGCTGTTCGGCCACGAGCGCGGGGCGTTCACCGGGGCCGTTTCCACGCGCAAGGGTCGATTCGAGCAAGCCGCTGGGGGGACGCTGTTTTTGGATGAGGTCGGCGACTTTTCGGCGGCCACGCAGATCAAGCTGCTGCGCGTGCTCCAGGAGCGTGAGTTCGAGCGCGTGGGGGGCAACACAACGATCAAGGCGGACGTGCGCATCATCACGGCGACCAACCGCGACCTGGAAGTGATGATCACGCAGGAGAAATTCCGCCAGGACCTTTATTACCGGCTCAACGTGTTCCCGATCCACCTGCCGCCGTTGCGCGAACGCAAGAACGACATCCTGGAGCTGGCCAATCACTTCGTCGAGCAATACAGCCGTGAAAGCGACAAGCATATCGTGCGCATCTCGACCCCCTCCATCGACATGCTGGTGGCCTATCACTGGCCGGGCAACGTGCGCGAGTTGGAGAACTGCATCGAGCGGGCCGTGCTCTTGAGCAATGACGACGTGATCCACGGTCATCACCTGCCGCCGACGCTGCAGACGGCCGAGGCCAGCGGGACGGTCTTTACGGGCACGCTCGATGAGACGCTCGACAACTTCGAGCGCGAGCTGTTGATCGAAGCACTCAAATCGGCCCGCGGGAACAAGGCCAAAGCGGCTCGCACGCTAGGGATCAGCGAGCGGATCATGGGCCTGCGCATCGGCAAGCACGGCATCAACCCCGACCGTTTCAAGCCGCCTCGCAACTAAGCCCCGCGCCATCCATTAGATTTTTCGTGCTCGTAACTCGTAATCGAACGGAGCCGTAAATCCATCCACGGATCGCCCGATTCCGGCCTGTCCGCCCCGTTCCAAGACCCACGGACCCGCGCTTCTCATCCCTACCATATGGTAGGGACGACTGAGAAAAGCTACCATATTGTAGGCTCGATACTACTCAAAGCGGATCGCGGGCAACCGTGGCCGTCTCACAAAACCCTATCTTTTCAGTGCTGGATCGGCCCTTGACGGTCCCAAACGGCTCTGGTCCGAATTATTGGCATGGCGATTGCACTAACATCGCGATCATCTATCGTGGATAGCGGCGACGCTGGACGTTGATGGTGGATCATGCAAGGACCGTGGTGACGGTTGGGCGTTTGGAATCCGACATTCGGCGGGTTGGCGAATTGCGCTCCGGGGCGGCCAGAGTTGTTAATGAAAATAAACCCCAATGGAATGAGTGGGCGCAAACGTTGCGTCGCGCCCAAAGGGGCTGGTCTTGGATGGCCATCTTGGAACCTGAACGGACGGAAGAAAGGCGGAACTCATGAAGCTGAGCAAGGTTGAGTGTATCATCAAGCCGTTCAAACTCGAAGCGGTCAAGGAGGCGTTGACCAAGTTCGGGGTGAGCGGCTTGACGGTTTACGAGGTCAAGGGTTTCGGCCGCCAGCGCGGTCACAAGGAAATCTACCGCGGGACCGAGTACAAGGTCGATTTCATTCCCAAGTTGAAGATCGAGCTGTTGGTCGACTCGGAGCAGGTCGAGGAAATCATCGACGTTATCGTGAACGCGGCCAAGACCGGGGAGATCGGCGACGGCAAGGTTTACATCAGCGGCGTGGATTCGGTCATGCGCATCCGCACCGGCGAAAAGGGCATTGACGCGCTTTAAAGCGCGCGCCTCCATCAGAACGAGCAAGAGGAACGTAGACGATGAACAAAGACCTCACGCATCAGGCCACGCTGTGGCGAATGAAACGATTCACTTACGTCGGGTTGGCGACGGCCCTGATCTTCATTTTGGGTCCGGTGGCCTTCGGTCAGGATGAGGTGAACCCGCAGCAATATGGGCTGAACAACCTGTTGTTGCTTATCTCGGGGGCGCTGGTTTTCTGGATGCACGCGGGCTTCGCGATGCTCGAGGCCGGACTGACTCAGGCCAAGAACACCGTCAACATCCTGGCCAAGAACGTCGCGGTCGTCGCGATCTCCGGCGTGACCTACTACCTGATCGGGTTCAACCTGATGTATCCGGGCGAATTCAACATGATCAACGGCGCATTGGGATTCGCGGGATTTGAAATCGCAAATGTGACCCCAGCTAACTATGCGGACGGGGCCTATACGTTGTTCTCCGATTTCTTCTTCCAGGTCGTCTTCGCCGCGACGGCCGCCACGATCATCTCGGGCGCGGTGGCCGAGCGGATCAAGTATTCGACGTTTCTGATCGCCGCCGTCGTTTTCGTCACGTTCATCTATCCGATCGCGGGATCGTGGAAATGGGGCGGCGGTTTCCTCGAAAGCGCCGGCTTCTACGATTTCGCCGGATCGACCATCGTGCACTCGGTTGGCGGCTGGGCGGCGTTGACGGGGGCGATCATCCTCGGGGCGCGTCGCGGCAAATACACGCCCAATGGCATCAGACCGATCGTCGGCCACAGCATACCGCTGGCCACGCTGGGGGTATTCTGTCTGTTCCTGGGCTGGTTCGGGTTCAACGGCGGCTCGGTGCTGGCGATGGACAGCGAAACCGTCTCGTTCGTCTACACGACCACGTTTCTGGCCGGTTGCGCGGGTGGGATCGGGGCGTTGCTGACGGCCTGGATCGTCCTCAAGAAACCGGACATCACGATGATCCTGAACGGTCTACTGGCGGGGCTGGTAGGGATCACCGCCGGGGCGGACGTGATCAATCCCAAGGCGGCGATCCTGGTGGGTCTGCTCGCGGGCATCCTCGTTGTCTTCTCGGTCGTCTTTTTCGACAAGATCAAGGTCGACGACCCGGTCGGGGCGATCTCGGTCCACCTCACGTGCGGCATCTGGGGGACGCTGGCCGTGGGGATCTTCTCCAAGAACCCGGACCACGGTCTGGGTTCTCAACTCCTGGGCGTGCTCGCGATCGGCGCGTTCGTTCTCGTCGCCAGCGCGATTCTGTGGATTATTCTGAAACTTACGATGGGTCTGCGCGTCTCTGAAGAAGAGGAGACCAACGGTCTGGATACGGCGGAGCACGGTTTGGCGGCCTATCCCGAGTTTAAATCGACAACCGGCGTGATCTGACCGGTTTTACAGGTTGGCAATCCCCTCCGCATGGGGCCCTGTCGCTCTCCCCGGCGGCAGGGCCCCCAATTATTTGGACCCAGTCTCGGCCTCATTCGAACCCGCGTGGCGTTCGGATTCCACGATCCTCGAAATAGGCTTGTTTTTACGCTCGCGTCTTGGCAATCTGCTGGTCTGGAGAATTGCGGAAGCGGGAGAGGTCGCCAGGGAGATGCCGAGTCGAGGGGTGGAACAGTGCTCAGCCATCGGATTCAAGGGTCTCGGGACGTTCGTGCCCGAGCGCGTCCTGACCAACCAGGACCTGGAACGGATGGTTGAGACGACCGATGAGTGGATTGTCGCGCGCACGGGCGTGCGCGAGCGACGTGTCTGCGCGCCGGAGACGAGTACGTCGGACCTGGCCGTCCGCGCCGCCAAGGCTGCCCTGCGCGACGCGGAGCTGGAACCGGACCAGATCGACCTGATCATCTGCGCCACGTTCACGCCCGACCACCTTTGCCCGGCCACGGCCTGCCTGGTCCAGTCGCGGTTGGGGATCAAGCGGCCGATCCCGGCCTTCGACATCTTGGCCGCCTGTTCGGGGTTCATTTATGCTTGCTCGGTGGGAGCGAGCATGATTCGCGGCGGCCCCTACCGCAACGTGCTGGTCATCGGGGCCGAGGCGATGAGCAAGATCGTGGATTTTGAGGACCGCTCCACCTGCGTGCTGTTCGGCGACGGGGCCGGGGCGGTGGTCCTGGGCGAGGTCGAGGCTGGACGCGGCATGCTGGGCGAGAGGCTGGGGGCCGACGGCTCGGGGGCCGAACAGATCGTCGTGCCCGCGGGGGGCTCGCGCGAGCCAATCAGCGAGGGGGTCCTGAAGCGACGCACCCAATACCTGCGGATGTCGGGCAACGAAGTCTACAAGTTTGCCACGCGCATCATCGGCCCGGCGATCCTCGATGCGTTGGCCGACACCGGCAACGGCCTGCGGCCCACCGACCTGGATCTCATCATCCCGCACCAGGCCAACCTGCGCATCATCGAGGCCGCGGCCAAGAAGCTCGACCTGCCGCTGGACCGCTTCGTTGTGAACATCGAAAAATACGGCAACACCTCGGCGGCGACCGTCCCGCTGGCGATGGCCGATGCGCGCGAGCAAGGCCGCTTGAAGCCGGGGACGCTGTTTGCCATGGTCGCGTTCGGCGGCGGACTGACGTACGGGGCCAGCATCTGGCGCTGGTAATCGACCTCAAGGGGCGGAATCGGAATGCACACCATGCGAAGCAGCCTGAACGGCCCACGGTCGACCCGCGCTTTTCGCCGGCCCGTCGCTTCCCTTGGCCTGGCCGGTCTGATCCTCATGGCGGGCCTGGCGACGGGTTGTGCGTTGTACCGCAATGACCGCTGCTGGCTGCCGGCCGAGCAGTACGCCATGGCCCGCGAGATGTTCATTCAGAGCGGTTCGCTCGATATCGTGGGCCAGCGCATGGAAAAGCTTCAATGGCGCCGCTGTCGGCGCAACGAGACGCTCTATAGGCTTCAGAAGGAATTCGAGGTCCTGCCCGAAGAACTCCCCGCCGCTGGGGACTCCGACCAGCCAGAGCAAGGCTGATCATTTCACGAGTTAAATCACGACGTGCCGCGCGCCGAGGACGTTTGGCAGCGAGCCAAGTTCGGCGAGCACCTCGTCGCTGATCGGGTTGTCGGTGTTGATGACGGTCATCGCGTCGCCGCCGGGCTTGAGGCGGCCCCAGCTCAGCATCGCGATGTTGATCCCGTGGCGGCCCAGGCACGTGCCGACTGAGCCGATGATGCCGGGCACGTCGCGGTTTTCGAGCAGGAGCATCTCGCCTTGGGGGATCGCGTCGACCTGTTTTTGGTTGACCATCACCAGGCGCGGCTCGCGGCGGTGGTTGAGCGTGCCGCTGATCGTGTTGACCTCGCCGGTATCGCTGACCGTGCGCACGGTGATCAGGCCGGCGTAGACGTCGTCGATCTCCTCGGTACGCGTCTCGACGATCTTGATCCCCATGCGGCGGGCGATGTAGAGGGCGTTGACGCTGTTGACGGGCTCGCTGAAGTGGAACTGGAGGAAGCCCTTGATCAGTTCGGTCGTCAGCGGCGTGGGGTCGTGCTTGGCCTTGGCACCCTTGTAGGTGATCTCGATGCGGTTGACGCCGGGGCCGATGTATTGCGAGCAAAGGCGCCCCAGCCGCAGGCACAGGTCGAGGACGGGGGCCAGTTGCTGATAGGTTTTGTTGTCGATCGAGGGGGCGTTGACGGCGTTGCGCACCACACCGCTCACCAGCGAGTCGCGCAGTTGCTCGGCCAGCTCGCGCGCGACTTTTTCCTGCGCCTCGCCGGTGGTGGCGGCCAGGTGAGGGGTGAGGACGGCGTTGGGCAACTCGCGCAGCTTGCTCTCGCCGGGCAGGGGCTCGGTGGCGAAGACGTCGACGGCGGCCCCGGCGATGCGGCCTTCCTTGAGCGCGTCGTATAGGGCGTCCTCATCGACGATGCCGCCGCGGGCGCAGTTGACGACCAGGGCGGTGGGTTTCATCAGCCCCAGCCGCCGGGCGTCGAGCAGGCCGCGCGTCTCGTCGTTGATCGGGCAGTGGATCGTGATCATGTCGGCCTGGGCGCAGATCGTGTCCAGGTCGGCCGGCTCGACGTTGAGTTGGCGGGCGACCTCGCACGTGAGGAACGGGTCGTGGGCGAGGATCTTCATGCCAAAGGCGTTGAGGCGCTCGGCGACGACCCGGCCGATGCGGCCCAGGCCGATGATGCCCAGCGTCTTGTCGAACAGCTCGACGCCGACGATGTCCTTCTTGGCCCAACGGCCCTCTTTCATCGTGCTGTCGGCGAACGGGATGCGGCGGGCCAGCGCCATCAGCATCGAGATGGCGTGTTCGGCCGTGGCCATCGTGTTGGCGCCCGGCGTGTTCATGACCAGGATGCCGCGCTCGGTGGCCGCATCGAGGTCGACGTTATCGACCCCCGCGCCGGCCCGGCCGATGATCTTGAGCGCGCCGGTGTTGGCCAGCGTCTCGCGGGTGACCTGGGTGCGGCTGCGGATGACCAGCGCGTCATAGCGGCCGATGGCCCCGGCCAGGTCGTCCATCAAGATCTCGGGCTGATAATCAACCTCAAACCCCTCCTGCCCCCGAAAATACCCCAACCCCTCTTCCGACATCTTGTCGCTGATGAGAATTCGAACGGTCATGACTTGTTACTCTTACGTTATCTGAGGGCGCGGCGCTGGTGCTTAGGCTGGGCAGTATAGTCCCGTTCGCGACGGAATGTCCACGCTGAGGATTCGCGGGGTTTTCTCAAACGGGAATTCGCGAGGCACTATCCTTGGCGGGCCGGAGAGGAGCGATCCGACAAGGATTCGACGAAGATGTGGGGCGGGTGTCCCAAGTGGCGTTGATTCGTAATCGAGTGAGCCCCCCCCCCCCGTAGCAGATCCGGTTAGCTCGCCATCACTAAGCCTCCCCCCAGCGTACCCATTCGTGCCATTCAAGGGGCGTCGGTAATGGTCCGGCGGCGTATTCGAGGTGAATGATTCGGTGGTGATCGGGGTGGGTGCTTTTCTCGGAGCCGTGGGCCAGGAGGGGGCGCATCACGAGGGCGTCGTGGCGGTTTACCCCGCAAAGGGCGACTCCCGGCGACCGGGCCAGTCGCTGAAAGTCCACGGGCGCGCGGGTAGTTGAGGTAAGGG
>Ga0310121_10000634_pt1 | contig 37879 bp, 32 predicted proteins | sample CB27_Tmax_986_MG_FD_203504 | JGI IMG/M metagenome (GOLD analysis project Ga0310121, IMG submission 203504) | Marine microbial communities from Western Arctic Ocean, Canada - CB27_Tmax_986 | ecosystem: Environmental > Aquatic > Marine > Oceanic | place: Canada: Western Arctic Ocean | collected...
GGCCTCGAGCTTCTCCTCGGCCTTGCGGCCCTGGCCCCGTGCTCGGTTGGAGTAGGCGCCGTAGTAGCGCACGAGATGCCTTCTGGGGTCTGGGATCTGGAGCAGAACCCGGGCCACGAACTCCTCGGCGTCGATCTTCCCGCTCCCAGCTGCCTCCGCGGTGTGTCGTGTCCGCCCTTGCGGACGCGCTACCGAAACGCCGAAACGCCTCCTTGGCCCGGCGTTGAGCGGACCCGCGATCCTTGCAGTATGCTTTCATGCTCGCGGCGGCGCGTGGGCCTCGGGAGCTACCATCCCTCGGGAGAATGGTGAGAAGGCACGAGAACACGAGGAGCTTGGCGTCAACACTCCCACGGGGCGGTGTTTGGCTGATCCACCGGCTGCGGCTGGCTCGGGCCTGGTGAGGCTCCCGCGTTTCCCGACCGTGTCGGCCTCGGGGTTCCCCGGGGAGACGAAGCGGCACCTTCTCGCACTGCTCCTCTATGGTGCCGGCACGGTCGTCGCCTTCGCCCCAACAATCTCGAGCATCGCTGAGGGCATAGGCCCGAACCTGGGCGATCCGCTCTTCAACCTGTACGTGCTCAAGTGGGGCTCCCACCAGCTCTCTCGGGGGTTGGATGGCCTCTGGAGTCCTCCTTTCTTTCACCCCACCCCCCACGCCTTGACTCTGTCGGACCATCTGCTTGGTCCGGCGAGCGAGTTCCTCGCCCTGCGCATCCTCGGCGTGCCTCCCTTGGCCGCCTACAACCTCCTCGTCCTTCTTACCTTCGTCCTCGCCGGGTGGACGGCCTACTGGGTGCTGCGCCGCTCCAGCCTATCGTGGTCTGCTTCCCTCGTCGGCGGGTGGGTCTTTGCCTTCCTGCCATTCCGCCTAGACGGGATCGGCCATATCCAGGTCCTCCGAATGCAGTGGATTCCACTGACGCTGTGGGCCTTCGACAGGCTCCTGGCCCGTCCGACCGCAGGACGGGCGGCGGCCTTCCTCCTCTTCTACGCGCTCCACGTCAGCGGCGGAGCCTATCTCGCGTACCTGGTGCACATCCCTCTCGCGCTTCTCGTCATCAATCGCTGGCTCGCGGAGCCGGATCGATTCCGCGCCGCGAAGAGCTGGGCGGTCTGGGTTCCGGCCGCGGTGGCGGCACTCAGCGTCGTCACTGTCTTCTATGCTGCGTATCTTGCGCCCGAGTCGACCCTAGTCACAGGCCACGGTCCGGACGCGATCCGCCGGGGCGGATCGGTGCTCAGCTCCTTCCTCCCCCGGGCACTGCTGACCCTGCTTCCCGATGCAGCCGGGACGGGACGTCTGTTTCCGGGTGTCGCCACCCTCATCCTCGTAGCCGTGGGCCTGAATTGGGGATGGCGCCGGTTTGCCTGGCCGAGGAGAGACGGCGAAAGCTCCGTCGCAGGTGGACTGCTGGTCATCGTCGGCGCTCTGGTGGCGGCGATCGGTCTGCTACTCGCCGATCACCACACCGTCACCGGGAGAAGCCCGATCCCCTCTCTGACCGACGGGACGCCGACGGGATACGTGCCGTCTCTACTGGTCACGCTCTCGGGAGCGGGGCTCATCGTTTTCGGGGCGCGCAGGGCGCGCGGCAAGGTTCTCCGTTGGGACACAATGCCGGTCTGGCCCCGGGGTCTGCTTGTCTCCGGTGCGGTGATGCTCGTCCTCTGTCTTCCCGCCTTCTTCTGGCTCGTCTCGACCGTCATGCCGGGGATGGGGACGATGCGCGTGTCCGGCCGAGCTTTCGCGTTCGTCGCGCTGCCAATCGCCTACGTCGCCGGCGTGGGATGGGACCATCTACGGTCGCGTGGGCAACGCCGACCCCCTTGGCGCTTCGTCCTAGCGATGATTGCTCTTACTCTTGTCTTCGAGGCTTGGCGTTGGGCTCCGGCTGGTCCGCGCATCCCGGAAGAGCCGGACTTCCCGCCCTATGCACACTGGATTGCCGAGCACGCCGAGGTGGGGGCCTATCTCGAGCTACCGCTGGGGCGTGTCCCGTTCCACGAGACGGTCCCAATGTACCTGCAGACACTCCACTGGCGACCTCTCGCCAACGGCTACAGTGCGCGGCTCCCGCAGTCGTTTCAGGAGTTGAAGACGCTCTGCCATCCCTTTCCCGGTCCGGACGCCATCAAGAGACTGTCCGAGCGGGGGATCACTCACATCGTCGTGCACTGGAAGCCGCTTTCCTGGCACCCCGGGCCTCGCGCGCGTAGGAGAGTAAGGAGTGGACGGAAGGACTTCGAGCAGACGCTGCGGGCCTGCCGGGCCGGCCGGGTCTTTGCGGGGGACGACGTAGAGATATTCGACATTCGTCCCGGGGAACGAACGTCGGGTAGCGAGGGCGCGCCTTCACAGCCGGCTGCAGACGCTCACGCGGGGGCGACCTAGCTGTGGTTTCCACGCACGTTGTTCACGCCAATTGGCGGAGCCGGCCCGCCAGGTCAGACGCTTCGGACGCGCTTCGGCTCCGTCTCGAGGTCCCAGAAGAACGAGGCGAGCAACTCCCTTCGTTTCTACGCTAGAGTGCCTGCCGGGAGTAGCCATCTTCGCCGCGGCGCAGGCCCTCGGCCAAGCGTGCCATCGGCCTGAGAGCATATCGCAGGATCAGGATCTGAGGGACCGACCCCAGGACGCCACAGGCTACGGGGTAGTGCTCTCCCGGGACGGGGCCGCGCTCAAGGAGATGTGCTTCAGACGCTGGGGCGTATCCATGGCGTTCAGAACCACGGCGTTGAGACCGCGCTCGGCCTCGAAACGGACGAGCGTCTTCGACCCGCGGACAACATGCAGGTTGCGCGAGGGCGCGCGCTTCACGACGCGCCGGAACGTTGCGCCCCCAGCCGAGCCCTGGACGATCCGACAGCGAAGGAGCCCTGTCTCCGAGCCCGCAGGCGGCTCAAAAGCGCACCCGCGCCCGCACCAGGCTCTCCCGCACCGTAAGCAGCGCCCGAACGTGCCGCTGCTCGTCAGACCTCCGATGCGCCGGACGATACGCTCCGAGCCGGCACGCCTCCGCCAGAGCCTGCGCGCCCCGCTTGTCCGTTTTCACTCGCCGACTCCGCTGTGCGTACATCGGAGCGTAGTGCCCGGCTTCGATATCCTGATCGTCTCGGGGGACGACGGACTGCTCGACCGACGCGGCGTGCTGGATCGGTCAGGCAGGCTCAGGAAGCAACCGCGCCGATACCCCCGGGCGAGAGCTACCGGCCCTCCACCACGGCCGGCCGCAGCTCGAGGCGCTCCAGGCTCCAGGCGTTTCTTGCAGGGGCAGGGTTGGGACGGACGACATCTCGGCGTCCTGGCGGATGCCAGGGGGCTGGCCAAGGACTCCCCGTGGGTCTTCCCGGCGCCGACCAAGGGGTGCGAAACCTGCGAGCGCCCAGGGCACGCTGGAGGTTCACACCTTCGCCCGCCGCATCGTTTGCGATGAGCACCAGCACCTCAGGGTCGTTCATGAAGCTGTGGACCACTCGGCGGCGCTCCTCACGAGTGACGGAGCCGTGGATCTCGACGACAGCTTCGTCGCGTCCCAGGCGATTGCGGACGCGGCGACTGAGGTAGGCCAGGGTGTCCCTGAACTCGCTGAAGACGACGAGCTTACGGCGGTGACCGTTCTCATCGGTCATGAGCGGGTCGTCGAGGATCGAGTTGAGCTGGTTCCACTTGGCGTCCTGGCCGGAGCGGACGACATCGCGAGCGAGATCCTCCAGTCTCTTGAGGCTCCCGATTTCCTTCTCCAGTTCCTCGATGGTGGCCGCCGCCGTGGCGTTGTCCACCAGCTCGGCCTCGAATTCTTCCCGCTCGTCCTGGGGAGCCTCGTCGTAAACCTCGTCGAAGGTGCTCTCGTCGATGGCATCGAGGACGGACTCGCCGAAGTCCAGCTTCTTGGTTTCTCCGCGGAGAAGAACCCGCTGCTCGCGTAGACGTCTCTCCAGACGCTCGCGGCGGCGGTTCAAGGAGCGGTAGATCGACTCGGGAGAGGAGGCGAGGCGGCGCTGGAGGGTCATGAGGGCGAAGCCCACGTTGACCCGGCGCTGGGAGTTGCCTTCTTCCGCCTCGCGGCGTTCGACGCGGTTCATCTCTTCGCGGACGTAGTCGGTGACCTCACTGTAGAGGTGCGCCTCCGATATCACCACAATCCTCCCATCCTTGATTGAACCGCCCCGGGTTCTCCAGAGAGCCAGTTATGTGAGTGCCAGCTCCGCTGGCGGTTTCGACTGCTGCCGATTCGTTCTCGCCGTGATCGAGGCGTCTCGGGCGATCGTCGACGCGTTCCCGTCTCGAATCGCCGAGTAAAGTGGCTCTGGGACCGAGTGTCAGCCGGATGGGGACCTGCGGTCCAGCAAAGCGCGGGTGGTGTCTATACTTGTTGTTTGCGGAGGGGGAACGAGATGGAACCGATTGACGAGCTCCTGCAGAAGCGTTTCAGCCCCAGGGCATTCGAGGACCGCTCGGTCTCCAGGGAGACGATACGCACGCTTCTCGAGGCCGCCCGGTGGGCGCCGTCCTCGTTCAACGAGCAGCCGTGGCGCTTTCTCGTTGCGACCAGGGATGACCCCGCCGGTTTCGAAAAGCTCCTCGGGTGCCTGGTTCCCGGAAACCAGGAGTGGGCCAGGAACGCGCCGGTGCTCATGTTGTCCGTCGCGAAGCTCACGTTTTCTCGCAACGACAAACCCAATCGCCACGCGTACCACGATGTAGGGCTCGCCGTGTCGCAGCTCATCGTGCAGGCCACGGCGCTCGGTCTCCGGGTTCATCAGATGGCGGGCTATGGCGTCGACAAGGCGCGGGAGACCTACGGCATTCCAGAAGGGTTCGAGCCCGTGGCCGTGATCGCCATCGGCTACTCAGGCGAAGAGATGCCGTCCTCGCGGACCCGGCGTCCCCAGGGCGAGACCGCCTTCGGCGGAAGGTGGGGCGAGGCGTACTAGCAGCCAGGCCCACGAGGCCCCAGCGATGACCACACCAGTGTTCGACTGGATCGAAAACCAGGGGGAAAATGACAGTTCCGCGTCGTGAGCTCGCAAGATCTCGGCCTCCCAGGACGACCTTCGGTCAGCTGACATGACGCTGGAGATCGCATACGTGCTCTCTCTCATCGTGGTGGCCCTGGTGCTCTTCGCCACGGAGTTCCTGCGGATCGATGTGGTCGGCCTGATACTCCTTTTGGCGCTGACGGTGCCAGGCATCATCACCCCCGAGCAGGCGTTGGCAGGTTTTGGCAACGAAACCATCGCGATTCTTGTCGGGCTCTTCGTGTTGACCGCAGGAGTGACCGAAACCGGTGTGGTCGAGAGGATCGGGTTGCGCGTGGCCGCCTTTGGCATCGGCCGGCCCAGGGTGCTGACCCGGACCCTGGTCTCCGCCGCGACGGTGATGAGTGCCTTCATCTCGAACACCATCACGATCGCGATGCTCCTGCCGCTCACCGTCAGCAGCGCCAGGCGAGCCGGTGTGTCGGTCGCCAAGGTGCTCATGCCGCTGGCGTACGCTTCCATCCTGGCTGGGAGCATCACGGTCATCGCCACCTCCACGAACCTTGTGATCTCGGGGGAGCTTCCGCGCTACGGTCTCGAGAGGATCGGCTTCTTCGAGCTCGCACCCGTGGGGATCGGAATGACCCTCGTCGGTCTGGTCTACCTGCTCTTCGTCGCGCCTCGCCTCATTCCGGACCGCTTCAAGAGCGAGCGGGTCGACACCTTTGGGCTGAGGACGTACATCTCCGAGATCGTGGTGCCGTCCGGATCGAAGCTGGCTGGTCGGGCCCTGGGAAAGGTCAAGTTCGGGGAGACTCTGGACCTCGGCGTGCTCGCGTCGCGTCGCGGGGAGAAACGCACTCTGATGCCCCGATCCAACACCGTCCTTCAAGAGGGTGATGTCCTTCTGATCGAAGGCTCGGCCGGGGACATCCTGTCGATCAAGGACGTCATGGGGATCGACATCCACACCGGGTACGAGGCCCGCGATCCGGATCTCGAGTCGGATGAGGTCCGCATGGTGGAGGCCATGACGATGCCCGACTCGTCGCTCGTGGGCAAGTCGCCCCGGGGCGCTGCCTTTCGCGACGAGACGGGGATGACGGTCCTTGCGATCCACTCGCCGGGTGACGACCGGGACTCTCCACGATACCTGGGCCGGCAGCGCCTCAAAGGAGGGGACGTGCTACTCCTCCAGGGAAGCGTCGAGGACATTCAAGGGCTCGATCCCCGCGAGCTGCTGAACTTGGAGGATGTTTCGGTTCACCATCCACGCTCGCCGAAAGGCAAGACCGCGTTCGTCATCTTCATGCTCTCCGTCCTTGCAGCTGCGACCGGGGTGCTCCCCATGTCGATGGCCTTCCTCGGCGGCGCTCTCGGCCTCGTCCTCACCCGGTGTCTGGAGCCGGACGAGGGCTATCGGAGCATCGACTGGAGGCTCATCGTCCTCATCGGCTCGATGATGGCTTTCGGCGCTGCCATGAAGGAAACCGGGACCTCGACCTGGCTCGCGAACCTGGTGGTGGATCACGTCAGTTCCTTCGGTCGGACCGCAGTGCTCGCCGCCTTCTTTGTCCTGACCGCTTTTCTCACACAACCCATGTCCAACCAGGCCGCGGCTCTCATCGTCCTGCCGGTGGCGATCGAGTCCGCTCGCGCATTGGGCCTGGATCCTCGGCCCCTGGTGATGTCGGTGACGTTCGCCGCCTCGTGCTCCTTTCTGACACCTCTGGAGCCCGCATGCATCCTCGTCTACGGCCCTGGACGCTACCGCTTCTTTGATTTCTTCAAGGTCGGCTTGCCGCTCACACTGATCGTCTTCGTCTTCTGCATGATCCTCATCCCAGTGTTCTGGCCCTTTTGACGCACTGGACCCTGCCGCCGCCGCCCTGGGCGGCTACGTGCTCGTGGCCTGGCAGGATAAGTCACTGCCCGGTCGATCGCTCAAGCTCACCTCTTCGAGGAGGAGACGTCTCCCATCGATCGACTCGCTGAGGACGTCCGCGACATCGAGGTGGCAGGGCGGCCGACGCGCCCTGCGATTATCGGACGACGTGATGCGGGTTCGCCATCCGGACTGTGATTGAGTTGTCCGCGTGCTCAGTGATGTGGACGGCACGCGTTCGCCCGCGCTATCCTGCTTCGATCGGTAAGAGAGGTGGAATGAAGAGGATCCCGAGACAAGGATGCGTGCTGGCCGTGATGGCGTTCTTGCTGCTTGCGGACGAGGCCCCTGGACAGACCAGCGGAACGACGCTTCTGCCGCCCGAGAAGATCAAGTCGATGGGACAGCCACCTCTCATCAAGCCCTATCTGGCGGGGGAGCTCACGTGGAACGGGGACACGGATCAGGCCGGCGGAGTAGGGATCTTCGGCCTTTATTAAGGATCTGATCCTCCCGGTCTCGGGAGGGCTTGGCCTCTCGGCGGAGGCCTCCTTCGGGGGAGCGGGGAGCGAGTGGGACGGGGGAGCCCGCTTCTTTCTGACGAGCCGCCTTCTCTTTCTGAACATCGGCGTCGACTACAACGCGCAGCTCGAGAGCACGGACTTCATCCTGGGGTGGACGCCGTACTTCCGTCGGGGTGGTTTGTTCGGAACCGGTGGCAACTTTCGCATCGAGTGGATTCCCACCCGGGGACAGTCCTTCAATATCGGTTTCCAGATCCCGCTGGAGCCGCACATGGGGAAGACGCGGGTCAGAAAGACGGAAGTGGCCCTGCCGAAGCCGGCCGACGTGACTGCGTCGTCGCTCCCCACGGCGTCGTACGAGGCACTCGAGGACATGCGCCACGCCGGGCAATGGTTGGTCGTCAACGCCAACCTGTTCGACGACGAGGATGACGCCAGCTACTTCAAGTCGATGGACAACTTCCGGGAGACCCTGACGCGGGTTCGGACGGCGTTCGACCAGAAGGACGCCGAGCACCCGAAGGGCCACTCGTTCATCACCGAGAGCGGGCACTACCATCAGGCGATCGACAGAGCCTTTGCTGCTGCGGTGGGGTCTCAGCGAGGCACGCAGGTGGCTGACGAAGCGCGGGAGATCCTGCTCGACGACATTCTGCTGCCTTACGATCGGCTCATCGGCCAGTTCAAGAAACCCGACACGCTTCGGGGGTTCATGCCCGCCGCTCGACTGCGGTTCGCTCAGAAGCTGGACGAGATGGGTGGATTCACTGAAGCGCGGGGCGCTGGGCACCGTGGACCGTCTCTTCGATCTCCTGGAGCGGGCCCGCAAGATCACGAAGGACCACTGGGACGGCGACGAGCGCAAGGTCTGGCTGCCGCTGACGTTGGCTGTTCGAAGCAAGGACCACGACAGCCAGCAGGAGTTGGACGCGCTCATCGAGCGGGCCCTCCAGAGGCCGTTCGAGCGGGGGAACACCGTTCTGCCCACGACCGCGTCACGGTCCCAGCTCGAGCTCGTCCGCTCCATTCGGAGCGCCGAGGACTACCACGTTCTCTGGATTCACGATTTCGCGGGGAAGGTCGACGGGGAGTCGGACTCCATCGCCCACGCCGTGTCGATCAACTACATCAAGACCCTGGCCGAGCGGGTTCGCCAGTACGACGAGACCGGCCGGCTGCCGGCATACATGATCTTCCACACCCAGTTCTTCTACGAAGGCAGCGGGAGCCGTCTGTTCCTGACCCTCCTCGAAAACCCGATGTTCCACAAGCTGACGCTGGGCAAGGGGTACGAGGACATGCAGCGGGAGGTCGAAGATGCCCAGGAGGAGCTGCGGCAGGCGGTGGCGGGCTCCCGAAGGCTGCAAGAGGAGGCCCACCAGCGCGGTGCGGGCTGGCTCCGTGACGTCATCAAGGTCCACGTCAACGTGACCTACCCGGCGGACCTGTCGTTCCGCACGGTAAAGGTGCTGGAGTTCTTCCCCTTCGCCCCGGACAGCCTGATGCTCGACCATCGGAAGCTCTTCTTCTATGACGTCACGGAGGAGGATCCGCGGAAGGGTGAAGCCTGCTTCACCGGAACGGGCGTCGGGTCGGAGTATGCAGGTCCCACGTGGGACGATCGGGGCATTCTCGTGGCGGGCCCGGCGCTTCTCGGGCTGAAGGACGCCGCTCGCCGTCTGCTCCGTGCCCAGGGGTACGAAGAGGACGACATTCCGGCGGGGCTGCAGCCGAAGCCGCGACCGGCGAACTACGACGCTCTCGTCACGGAGCTGGAGGAGAGCGGCAGGAGCGCGCGGGGTCTCAACGTCCACAACGAGGTCGGCTTCGCCTCCAAGGAGAACACCCTCGCCCAGGCGATCCTGTACACGATGGCCCCGGCGGACACACTGTTCGTGGTCCCCGACTCGATCTGGGCGAGCCCGATGTGGGCCGGCCAGCTGGTGGGGGCGTCGCTCCGGGGCTGCCGGTTCTGGCTCGGACCCGTGAGATCTTCGGCCGGCTCTTGAAGGCCGGCCAGGTCCTTCACGAGGACGTCACGGAGGCCGGCGGGCATCTGCGCGTCGGGCTCTACACCCGCGCCGCCAAGAGCGATGACAACATCGCGGCGCTGCGTGAGATCGCGAAGCGCATCCCCTCCAACCCCTGGCTGATCGAGGAATTCCCGATGCCCCGGGGCATCGTGGACTTCCTCGAGGAGGAGGGTGACAAGCTGGAGGCCCAGAGCTACAAGCCGCAGTTCATCGCCAAGGGCACTCGCGAGGGGCGGCCCAAGATGCACAGGAAGACGCAGTTCTTCGCCACGAAACGGGCGCTCCGTGCGGTGGCCGACATGCCCGCCCTGCTCGACGGGCTGTCGCGATACATCGTCGTCGACTCTGCGGGCATCGCAGGCCCGGCTTCGCTTCTCAATGAGAGCCCTCTCGGACCCGCGGGGCCAGTGTTGACGCGCCTCAAGACCGACCCGCCGCCCGGGGCCCAAAATGCCCTCTACTTCCTCACCGTCGGCTCGAAGAACCAGGATCCGCGGTCCGCGAACCTGGACGGCGAGACCTCCTTCATCGTGGCCGGGCCGTGGAGCCTCTTCTACTACCCGGACTTTCTTGGCTTGATGGCCAACACCACGTGGATCGAGAAACAGGAGCAGCTCGACGAGCTGATCTCGGTCGAGGAGGAGAAGGCCCGACGGCTGGGCCAGATGATCCACAAGGTCATCTAGGAGACCGGCAGAGCGACGACCCCGGCGGGAGGATCGGCCTTACAATGTCCCTCGCCGGCGCCCGGCCCAGGAGAAGGCGCGCGGAGAGCTACAGCCAGGACGCCTGACCCGGAGGCCCGATGCCGCGCCCGTCCGATTCCACTCCGCTCGACTCAGATCCCCTCTGGTACAAGGACGCGATCATCTACCAGGTCCACGTCCGGGCCTTCCACGATTCGAACGCGGACGGGATCGGCGACTTCCGCGGCCTGGCCCAGAAGCTCGACTACGTGCGGGACCTGGGCGTCACGGCTATCTGGCTCCTGCCGTTCTATCCCTCGCCCCTGCGGGACGACGGCTACGACATCGCCGACTACACCTCGATCCACTCCTCGTACGGCAACCTGGCGGATTTTCGGCTGTTCCTCCGGGAGGCCCACGCGCGCGGCCTTCGGATCATCACCGAGCTGGTCATCAACCACACCTCCGACCAGCACCCCTGGTTTCGCCGGGCCCGTCGTGCCCCGGCAGGGAGTCCGTTCCGAGACTTCTACGTCTGGAGCGAGGCCATCGAGCGATACCGGGAAGCGCGCATCATCTTCAAGGACTTCGAGTCCTCAAACTGGACCTGGGACAAGAGGGCCCAGGCCTACTACTGGCACCGCTTCTACTCTCACCAGCCCGATCTCAACTACGACAACCCCGCCGTTCTCAAGGCGATCCTGAAGGTGATGGACTTCTGGCTCGGCATGGGTGTGGACGGCCTTCGGCTCGACGCGGTCCCGTACCTGGTGGAGCGCGAGGGCACGACCTGCGAGAACCTGCCGGAGACGCACCAGATCCTGAAGAAGCTCCGGGCCCATGTGGATCGAAAGCACGAGGCGCGGATGCTTCTCGCCGAGGCCAACCAGTGGCCGGAAGACGCCGTGGCCTACTTCGGCGAGGGAGAGGGGGACGAGTGCCACATGGCCTTCCACTTCCCCCTGATGCCCCGGATGTTCATGGCGCTGCGGATGGAGGACCGCTACCCGATCATCGATATCCTGGACCAGACGCCGCCGGCGCCGGACACCGCCCAGTGGGCGATCTTCCTGAGGAACCACGACGAGCTGACCCTCGAGATGGTGACGGACGAGGAGCGGGACTACATGTACCGGGTCTACGCCGAGGACGCCCAGGCCCGCATCAACCTGGGGATCCGTCGGCGCCTCGCGGCGCTCCTCGGGAACGACCGTCGGCGGATCGAGCTTCTGAACGCGCTCCTCCTGTCGCTGCCTGGGACGCCGGTGGTGTACTACGGCGACGAGATCGGAATGGGGGACAACATCTACCTCGGCGACCGCAACGGAGTCCGCACGCCCATGCAGTGGAGCGCGGACCGCAACGCCGGTTTCTCCCGGACGAACCCCCAGCGCCTCTTCCTTCCACCGATCATCGATCCGGGCTTCTCCTACGAGACGGTGAACGTCGAGACCCAGCTGAACAACCCCCACTCGCTCCTGTGGTGGATGAAGCGGCTGATGGCTCTTCGCAAGCGCTTCAGAGCCTTCGGACGGGGCAGCCTGGAGTTTCTACACCCGGCCAACGCCAAGGTGCTGGCGTTCGTTCGCCGCCACGAGGATCAGAGGATCCTCATCGTGGCCAACCTGGCGAGACACGCCCAGTTCGTGGAGCTCGATCTCTCGGAGTTCCGCGAGATGGTCCCGGTGGAGCTGTTCGGCCAGACCGACTTTCCCCGGATCGGCGAGCTGCCCTACCTGCTGACCCTGGCGCCCCACGGGTACTACTGGTTCGCCCTCGAGGAGCGCGCCGCTGCAGCGCTCGAGGAGGAGACGGGCAGCGCCGAGCGAGTGTTGCCGGAGGTCTCGGTCCAGTCGAGCTGGGCGAACCTGTTCCGTGGTCGCGGGAAGGGGCAGCTCGAAGAGATCCTGCCGGCCTTCTTCAAGACGCGCCGGTGGTTCGGCGGCAAGGCCCGCCGCATCAAGGGCGTGGAGATCCTCGATGCGATTCCGGTGCCCGTGCCCCGGGCAACGGCGTTCCTCACTCTCGTGCAAGTCGAGTACACGGAGGGCGACCCCGACACCTACGTCCTGACCCTGGGCTTCGCCATGGGCGAGCGGGCCGCTCAATTCCTGGAACAGGAGAGGCACCAGGTCGTCGCCCACCTGAGGGTGAAGGGGGAAGAGGGCGTCCTCCACGGAGCCTTTGGAGAGCGAGGCTTCACGCTGGCTCTCCTGGACGCGGTGGCGCGGCGGCGGGTCTTCAAGGGGCTGCACGGGAGCCTCGTGGCCGTGCCGGACCGGGCCTTCCGGAAGCTCCGGGGCACCGGCCCGCTGGAGCCGACGGCCCTGGGGGTCGAGCAGAGCAACAGCTCCGCCCTCTTCGGGGATCGCCTGGTCCTGAAGGTGTTCCGCCGGGTCGACTCCGGCATCAACCCGGATATCGAGATTGGGCGCTTCCTCACCGAGCGCGCGGGTTTCGCCCGGGTGCCCAAAGTGGCCGGATCGATCGAGTACCGACCCCGCAAGGGTGAAGCCATTTCCATCGCCATGGTCCAGGAGTGTGTGGCGAACGAGGGCGACGCCTGGACCTTCACGGTCGATGCGGTGGATCAGTACTTCGAGCGCATTCTCGTCCTTCCCCCCGAGAGGCGGAGCCCGCCCCCGGCCGACCGCGGCTCTCTGCTCGAGCTCGCCGGTCGCGAGACGCCGTCCGAAGCCCAGGGTCCGATCGGCGCATTCTCCCAGGCGGCGTGGCTGCTCGGACGGAGAACCGCCGAGATGCACATCGCCTTCTCATCGGAGACCGACGATCCGGCGTTCGCTCCGGAGGCCTTTACGTCGTTCTACCGGCGGTCCCTCTACCAGTCGATGCGGACCGAGACAGAAAAGAGCCTGGGGCTCCTCCGTCGCCGCCTGTCCTCCCTTCCCGAGGACGTGAGGGACGATGGCGAGCGTCTCGCGGCGCGTCAGGACGATGTGATTGTCCGCTTCCGCACGATCCTTGACCGAAGGATCAGCGCTCTCCGCACCCGGATCCACGGGGACTACCATCTCGGGCAGGTGCTCCGAAGCGGCGCGGACTTCGTCATCATCGATTTCGAGGGCGAGCCCGCGGTGCCTCTGTCCACCCGCCGGCTAAAGAGGTGTCCTCTCCGGGACACCGCGGGGATGCTTCGCTCGTTCCACTACGCCGCTCACCTCGGACTCTGGAACCTCCAGGAGCGGGGCGCGGTCCGGGCCGAAGACCGGGCCGAGCTCGAGCCGTGGGCGCAGCACTGGTACGCTTGGGTGTCGGCGGCCTTCCTTCGCGGCTATCTCGAGGCGGCCTCCCAGGGCAGATTCCTGCCCGAGGACCGGGAGGACCTCGAGGGACTGCTCACGGTGTTCCTGCTGGGCAAGGCCATGTACGAGCTGAGCTACGAGCTGAACAATCGCCCGTCCTGGGTGCGGTTCCCCCTGGCCGGCATCGGGCAGCTTCTCGAGAGCGGGGAATGACGGTCGCTTCCCGGTCGCTCGGCAGCAGCCTCTGGAGGAGAGGGTGAGCGATTCGCTGATCCGGCACGACGTCAGCCTGCTGACGCCGGAAGACCTTCATCTCTTCAACGAAGGGACGCACTACCGGGCGTACCGCGTCCTCGGCTCGCACGTCATCGAGTCCCGGGGACAGGTCGGGACGCACTTTGGCGTCTGGGCCCCGAACGCGGCCTCGGTCTCGGTGATGGGCGACTTCAACGGGTGGGATCCCGACCGCCACCCGCTCCGGGCGACGGGTTCCTCGGGCATCTGGGAGGGCTTCGTGACGGGGCTCCGACAGGGGGCGATCTACAAGTACGTCGTCCGCTCCCGGCGTGACGGGTACGTGGCGGAGAAGGCGGATCCCTACGCGGTCCACGCCGAGACCCCGCCGCAGACGGGCTCCGTGGTCTGGGACCTGGTCTACTTCTGGGACGACCAGGAGTGGATGAGCACCCGAGGGGGTCGCAACGCGCTGGCGGCCCCCATGTCGATCTACGAGATTCACCTCGGGTCGTGGATGCGCGACGCGGACCACGGAAACCGCTGGCTGAGCTACCGGGAGGTGGCCCCGAAGCTGGCTGACTACTGCGAGCAGATGGGGTTCACCCACGTCGAGCTCATGCCGATCATGGAGCACCCGTACTACGCGTCCTGGGGATACCAGTGCACGGGCTACTTCGCCCCCACGAGCCGCTTTGGGACGCCCCAGGACTTCATGTTCTTCGTGGATCACCTCCATCAGCGCGGCATCGGCGTGATCCTGGACTGGGTGCCGTCCCACTTCCCGACGGACGGGTTCGCCCTCTCCTACTTCGACGGCACGCATCTCTACGAGCACGAGGATCCCAGGCAGGGCTTTCACCAGGACTGGAAGAGCTACATCTTCAACTACGGACGGCACGAGGTCCGCTCGTTCCTGATGTCCAGCGCGTTCTATTGGCTCGACGTCTACCACGTGGACGGCCTGAGGGTGGACGCGGTGGCTTCGATGCTTTACCTGGACTACTCCCGGGAGGAGGGGGAGTGGATCCCCAACCAGTTCGGAGGCAAGGAGAACCTCGAGGCCGTGGCCTTCCTGCGCCACTTCAACGAGGCGATCTACCGAGAGCACCCGGACGTGCAGACCATCGCCGAGGAGTCCACTTCGTGGCCGTCGGTCTCGCGGCCGCTCTACGTGGGCGGGCTCGGCTTCGGGCTCAAGTGGGACATGGGATGGATGCACGACACCCTGGCGTATATGGCCGAGGAGGCCGTTCATCGCAAGTGGCACCACAGCAAGATCACGTTCCGCATGCTCTACGCCTGGCACGAGAACTTCGTCCTTCCGCTGTCCCACGACGAGGTCGTGTACGGCAAGGGGTCGCTCCTGGGCAAGATGTCGGGCACCGGCTGGGCGGAGTTCGCCAACCTCCGGGCGCTCTACGGCTACATGTACGGGCAGGCGGCGAAGAAGCTGCTGTTCATGGGCGGCGAGATCGCCCAGCGGGCGGAGTGGCACCACGACGCCAGTCTCGACTGGGGGCTCCTGGCACACGAAAGCCATGCGGGAATCCAGAAGTGGGTGCGCGACCTGAACTGGTTCTATCGGAACGAGCCGGCGATGCACGAGCTCGACTGCGACCCTGAGGGGGTCCAATGGGTCGACTGCAACGATGCCGACCAGAGCCTCCTGAGCTTCCTCCGGCGGGGCCGCTCCACCGAGGGCCGGATCCTCGTGGCCGCGAACTTCACTCCGCTGCCACGACGAGGCTACCGGATCGGCGTGCCTCGCCAGGGCTGGTGGGCTGAGGTGTTGAACTCGGATGCCGCGGACTACGGGGGGCAGGGGATCGGCAACTTCGGCGGGCTGGAGGCAACGGTTGTCCCGAGTCACGGACACCCCTTCTCCCTGGAGGTCACGCTGCCGCCGCTGAGCGTCGTCTTCTTCAAGAGCGAGGCAGGCAGCACTGCGGCGGTTCTTGAGCGGGCCCCCGGGGAGACCCTGCCCGAAAGAGTCACCGAGACCGCACCGGCGAAGGACGCCGGGCGCCCGGGGGGGCGGGCTCGGTCGAAAGCAGGCCCGAAGACCGGCAAGGCCCGGGCCAGCCGGCGTCGCACCTCCCGGAAACGACCCAAGCGCGGGTTGTGCTGACGCCTCCGTGACGCCTCTCGGGAGGCGACCGCTCGTGGTAGGCTCGCCAGCTGGGGAGAGGGACGTGACCGCCAACCGCTACATCGTTGCAGGCCGTGTTCAAGGCGTCGGCTACCGCTATTTCGTGCTGCAACAGGCCGAGGCGCTGGGCGTGACCGGCTTCGCCCGGAACCTGCCCGACGGATCGGTGGAGGTCGTGGCGGAGGGGACCGAGGAGTTGTTGAAGAAGCTCGGTGGCCGCCTTCGAGAGGGGCCGGCCTTCTCGACCGTGACGGGCCTCGAGTGTGAGCCGATCGCCCCCCGGGGTGACAGCGGTTTTCAGATCCGGTAGGAGCAGCAAATGAGCAGCGAGACGCAGATCGAGACGCTGAAGGACGCCATCCGCGACGTGCCCGACTTCCCGAAGCCGGGCATCGTCTTCAAGGACATCACCACGCTCCTCCAGGATCCGGGTCTGTTCCGTCGCTCCGTCGACCTCATGGTCGAGGCTTGCAAGGATCGACCCGTGGACACCGTCGTGGCCATCGAGAGTCGGGGCTTCCTCTTCGGCGGCGCCATGGCCCATCAGCTCGGGGTCGGCTTCGTTCCGGTCCGAAAGCCCGGGAAGCTGCCGTGGAAGACGGTCCAGGTCAGCTACGAGCTCGAGTACGGCACCGACAGCGTCGAGATGCACGAGGACGCCCTCAAAGCCGGAGACCGTGTCCTCATCGTGGACGACGTGATTGCCACCGGCGGGACGGCGCGGGCGGCCGGTGAGCTGACGGAGCGGCTCGGAGCCACCGTGAGCGCCTTCGTTTTCCTCGTGGAGGTCACCTTTCTCGGGGGGCGGGAGAAGCTCCCCGGGCACGACATCATCAGCTTGATCCGCTACTGAGACCATGGCCGCCCTGCCCGTTGTGGTAGCCTTTCATGTTTGCCGATCGGGCCGCCGCGCCTGTAGCTCAACTGGATAGAGCGAGAGCGTCCTAAGCTCGAGGTTGGGGGTTCGAGTCCTCCCAGGCGCGCCAATTCCGATGGAGGAGCACAGGACTTGAAGAAGGAGCTGAAGCGCGAGATCAAGGAGGACGAGTTCGCCTCCTGGCTGGAGAAGATCATCATCTGGGGGAGCTCGCACCGGGACGAGCTGCGCATCGGGATCGGCGTCGGCGTCGTTCTCCTGGCGGCCTTCGGCGCCCTCACGTACTTTCAGAGCCACCGCACTGCCGAGGCCGAGCGCGCTTTTCGGGATGCCCTCGAGGCCTTCGAAGCGCCGGTGGCCAGCGAGATTCCAACAGGTGCGGACCGACCTGCCGGTCAAGTGTTCGCCACGGCGGAAGACAAGTACAAGACGGCCGCTGCGGGCTTCGAGGGCGTGACCCGACGCTACGGCTCGAGTGACATCGGGACCCGGGCGAAGTACTACGCCGCACTCACCCGGATCGAGCTCGAGCAGTACGCCGAGGCGGAGAAGGCCCTGCGGGAGCTGGTGGCTCCGGGGCCCGACGTGCTCGTTCCGGATCTGGCTCGCGTCGCACTGGGCGGGCTGTATCGGAGGAGCGGCGAGACCGACCAGGCGGTCGAGGCCTACAGAAGCGTTGTCGCCAACCCGACCACGAGCATGCCGGGCGACTACGCTCTCCAGTGCATCGCCTCGACCCTCGAGGATGCGGAGCGCTGGGCCGAGGCCCGGGCGACCTATCGGGAGCTCGCCGAGCAGTACCCGGCCAGCGTTTACGCCGCTCCAGCCCGGGCCCGGGCCGAGTACCTCGAGACCGCGCCCGGCGCCGAGAGCTGAGGACGCTGTGAAGAGGCGCACGATCTGGGTGCTGGCGGCTGGCGTGGCCGCCATCGCGGTAGGCGGGGCGGCGGTGGGAGCCGTGGCTCTCCTTGTGCGAGGTGGCGGTCGGGCACCGGTGGGCTGGAGCGGGGAAGGGGCGGTCCTCTCGCTCAACGTGGGCGGAACGCTGGTCGAGCAGCCGGCGCCTGAGTGGGCCGAGCTTCTGGAGACTCCTCGCCCGTCGCTCTGGGCCCTTGTCGAGGCGGTGGATCGTGCCGCGGCGGATTCGCGCGTCAAGGGTCTCGTTCTCCGCGTGACACCTCTCGAGGCGGGCTGGGCACGAGTGCAGGAGCTGCGCGACGCAGTCGTCCGCTTCAGCCTGACGGGCAAGCCCTGCTGGGCCCACGTGGAGTTCGCAGGGAATCGGGAGTACTACCTGGCCAGCGGGTGCTCCAGCATTGCGGCCGCCCCGACGGCGCTGCTCAACGTCTCCGGGCTGGCGGCGGAGGTCACGTTTCTCCGTGGAACCCTGGACAGGGTCGGCGTCGAAGCCCAGTTCGAGGGAGTGGGCAAGTACAAGAACGCCCCCAACCAGTTCACGGAGACGGGCTTCACGGAGCCCCATCGCGAGCAGATGGAGTCCCTGGTGGACAGCCTGTTCGACCAGTACGTGGCCGCCGTGGCGGAAAGCAGGGGCCTCGACGAGGCTGCGGTGCGCGCGGCCATCGACGAGGGGCCCTTCACGGCCCCCGAGGCCCTGGATGCCGGGCTGATCGACGAGCTTCTGTACCGCGACGAGGTGGAGGCGAAGGTGCCGGCCAGCGAACGGGTGGGGGCCACGCGTTACCTGAGCGATTCGCCCAGTTCCTGGTTCGACAAGCGCCCGAAGCTGGCACTCGTCTACGCCATTGGCGACATCATGCCGGGGGAGAGCTCCTCGGGTCCGCTCGGCGGCGGCGGAGTGGCCGGAGCGGACACTATCAGCCGCGGACTTCGCCAGGCCGCCGAAGACGAGACGATCCAGGCCATCATCCTCCGGGTGGACAGCCCCGGAGGCGTGGGCATGGCCGCGGACGCGATCTGGCGCGAGATGGGTCGCGCCCGCCAGCACAAGCCCGTCATCGTGTCGATGGGGGACGCCGCGGCCTCGGGTGGGTACTACATCGCGATGAACGGCGACGTGATCCTGGCCCAGCCGGGCACGGTCACCGGCTCGATTGGCGTCTTCTCCGGAAAGTTCAGCATGCGTGGGCTCTACGAGAAGATTGGCCTCTCCCACGAGACCGTCCGACGAGGCCGTCACGCCGCGCTCTTCTCCAGCTGGGACCCGTGGACCGAGGAGGAGCGGGCGAAGGTCCGGGGGCTCAACGAGACCTTCTACGACACGTTCATCAAGAAGGCGGCCGAGGGCCGCGAGCGGACGCCCGAGGAGATCGAGGCCGTGGCCCAGGGGCGGATCTGGACGGGAGCCCAGGCGGTGGAGAACGGCCTCGTGGATGCCCTGGGCGGCCTCGCGACCGCGGTGGACTTCGCCCGGGAGAGGGCTGGCATAGCCACCAAGGAGCCGGTGGTCCTCGTGGTCCTTCCCGAGAGGAAGGGCCTCCTGGACACGCTGCTTCAGCGACAGAGCGAGGACATCACGGCGCAAGTGCTGGGTCCGGGTGGAGCTGCCGTCGTCGAGTGGGCCGCCCGGCTCGGGGGGCACGGGCCCCTGGCACGACTGCCGTTCGATCTGCAGATCCGATAAGCAGGCTAGCGACCGTACCGGTGCCGGAGGCGCGTTTCCCAGTCCCTTCGGAGGCTCTCGAAGTTGCGACCGTAGACGCGTTCGAAGGCTGTGTTGGCGTTGCCGGTCTCCGCCATGGCGACCAGAAGGTCGTTGATGCCGCCCTGGCCTCGTTGCGCCACGAGGTGCTGGGTGAAGGACAGGGAGGCCAGATAGAAGCCCCTGGCGCCGGGGATCCGTCCCTCGGCCAGGGCGGCGAGCTCGGCGTCGCTCAGCAGGTCCTCCACACGCTTTCCCTCGAGCAACTGGGCCAGGCCCTCCTGGATCTCCCGGGTGGCTACGCCCCGGGAGACGTCGGCCACGAAAGCGTGGGTCAGCTCATGGAGGAGCGTGTCGTCGATCTCCGGCGTCAGCGACGTGGTGAGTCCTCCGATCGGGAGCCGCACCCGCCCGTCGAACGAGTCGTATCGTCCGCCCGACCAGGCGGGGGCCCCGGTCTCGGTGTAGTAGCTCTCTCGGGACAGGAGGATCACGGGGATCGGCTCGGTAGGCTGGTGGTCGAACGTGCGGATCAGGGTGGCGTAGTGCCGGTCCAGGACTCTCAGGACCTCCCGTCCCACGGCGGCGTGGGTGTCTCCGTCGTAGCGCAGGTGAAAATGGGCGATTCGCTCCTCCCTGAGGCCGGCCTCGGGAGCGACGTCACCCTGGATGCGCTGGAGCAGTGCCCGGGTGGGGGCGTTCTCGTGTTCGTCGAGGAAGGACTCGAGCGCCTCGATCGCCTCCGGTGACCGGTTCTGGCGGACGAGAGCGTAGGCAAACCCCTGTGCCGGCTCGGGATCGTCCGGCGCCATGATCATCGCCGCCCGGGCCGAGACCTCTGCCTGACGCCAGTCCCCGATCTCGAGCAGAACGGAGACGTGGGCCTTCAGCGGTTGGATGCTGCCAGGCGCAACGTCCGCGGCACGGCGGAGGAGCGCGATCGTCTCTTCGTATCGCTGGGCCTTGCGCTCCCGTGCGGCGGCGTCGAGGAGTAGAGCCTCGAGAACGCCCGTGATCGAGGCGCCGTGACGCTCGTAGAGCTCCTCTGCCTGCTGGAGGTGAGCGGCCGCGACCGGCCGCCCGGCGCGTAGCAGGGCGCCGAGACGATCGGCTGTGGCCTGATCGGCGGCCACGGTCTCGGCCGGACGCGCAGAGGGCTCCAGGGCGACGTCCGTCGGAGTCGGGGGAGGTGAGGGCACCGAGGGGACCAGGAGACTCGGCCCCGGGTTTCCCTTCCGACTGGAGATCGGATCTGACGCAGCGGCGGCGCGGGAAGGAGCCTCTGCGGTGGGCGACTCCGCTGCCGGCCCGGGAGCGAACACCCGCCACGCGGCCCAGATGGCGGCACCCACGCCCACGAGGATCAGGACAGGGCTGGCCGCGCGTCGGGGAGGGTCCTCGGGAAAGGCCGGGGAGCTGTGTCGCTGGCGCTCTCGGGGCTGGCGGACCTTTGCAAGGATGACCCCGCACCCGGAGCACTCGGGGCCGGAGACGTCGGGCTCGCCGCAGCGGGGACAGTCCATGAAGCCGGGCGCGTGGCCGCCGGGCCGCGTGCCCCCGTATACTAGCAGTTTGAGTACCCTTGCCGATTCCGAAGGAGGAGCATGAGTCAGCTGGAGCCGGTCCGCAGGCGTGAAGCCATCGGGTCGGGACGGACACGGGCCCGGGTGGCCGTGATTCGCACTCGGCCCGAGAGCGTGCTGGATGACGTCGGCGCCATGATGCGAGGCCTGCGCTACACCGACGTCCTGGACTCGGGCAAGCGGACCATCCTCAAGGACAACATCTCGTGGCACCTGCCCTTTCTCTCGGCGAACACGACGCCGTGGCAGCTCGAAGGCGTCCTGAGGACCATGCGCGAGGACGGCTACGAGGATCTCATGGGGCTCCACAACGGGACCGTGGTGACCGACGCGCATCGGGGCGACGAGCTCAACAAGTTCGCGGGGGTCTATCGACGCTACGGCGTGCCCACCGCGGACAACTTTTCGCCCGACTGCCGGTGGGTTCGCTTCGAGCCGAAGACGCCCCTTCTGGTGCTGGATCGGATTTTTGGGGAGGTCCGGGTGCCGGAGGTCATGATGGGGAGCAACGTCGTGCATCTCCCCACGGTCAAGACCCACGTCTACACCACAATGACCGGCGCCATGAAGAACGCCTTCGGCGGATTGCTGAAGAACAACCGCCACTGGGCCCACACCGACATCCACAGCACCCTGGTGGACCTGCTGGCGATCCAGAAGGAGATCCATCCGGGGATGTTCTCGGTGATGGACGGCACGATCTGCGGAGACGGCGCCGGCCCCCGGGCCATGATCCCGGTGGTCAAGGACTACATGCTCGCCAGCGACGACATGGTCGCCATCGACGCGACCAGCGCGTGGCTCATGGGGTTCGATCCGCTGAGCGACGTGGACTGCATCCGCAAGGCCCACGAGCGGGGCCTCGGCGTCGGCGACGTGCGGGAGATCGAGGTGGTGGGAGAGGACGTCTCCGAGGTCAACTTCAACTTCCGGGTGCAGTATCACTTCGCGGCTCGCATCGGCCGCCTCCTCTGGTTCACGCCACTCGCCCGCATTCAGGCCCTCTTCTTCCGGACCCCTCTGGTGCACGCCTTCATCTGGGGCTCGTCGACCTACCACGACCAGTACTGGTGGCCCGTCCACGGACGGAAGCGGATGGCGGAGATCGCGACGACGCCCTGGGGCCGGCTGTTCGACTCGTACGCCTGAGTTTCGGAACGCGGGCACGGGGAGCGGGAGGATGAGCACGCGGACGGTGGAGGCCACCGCGCCCTGCCGGGTCGACCTCGCAGGCGGAACCCTCGGCGGGTGGCCGCTCGAGCTCGTGCCGCCCGGAGCGATTTCGCTGAGCGCGGCGATCGACCGCCGCGCCTGGTGCCGCGTTGAAGCGGATGTCGAGGGCGTGCAAGTCGCATCGAAGGACACGCTGCAGAAGGCCAGCACCGCGACGGTCACGGAGCTGGTCGAGAGCGGGCGGCTCCCGCTGGTGGCCCAGGTCCTTCGCGTCCTGGGCGTGGAGACGGGCATTCGGGTGGAGACCCAGTCCCGAGTTCCTCTGGAGTCGGGACTGGGTGCGTCGTCCGCTCTCGCCGTGGCCGTGGGGGCGGCCGTCTCCGCGGTCCTGGGCCAGGCCCTGGCTCCGGAGCGGCTGTGGCTCCTTCTTCGGGAGGCCGAGAGGGCCCGGCCTGCCGGGCAGCCCACGGACGCCCAGGACTACGCGGCGGCGCTTCACGGTGGGGTGCAAGCGGCGCACCTGGAGCAGGATACAGCTCGCGCCGAGGCGCTTTCCGTGGATCCGGCTCGGGTGGAGGAGTGCCTCCTTCTGATCGATGCTGGCGACGGGGGGACCCCGGAAACCGCCCCCGCGGAAGCGGTCAGTCGGCCCGTCGAAGGGAACGAAGCGACCCGGAAAGCCCTGGAAGGCATTGCCTCGATCGCGCGGAGCACCCGCGAGGCCCTGGTCGAGGACCGCCTGGACGACGTCGTCGACCTCTTTGGCGAGGAGTGGGAGGTGCGCAAGCGCCTGGATCCCCGGATCTCCACGCCGCAGATGGATCGCCTGGCCGCGGTGGCCAGAGCCGCGGGCGGCGCAGCGAAGCCCTGTGGTCCGGGAGGACGCGGAGTCGCTGCTGTCTGGGCTCCCCCGGGTGCGCGAGCCGCCGGTCGCCGGGAGGCAGTCCGCGAGGCGCTTGCGGCCGCGGGGTTCAAGGTGTTCCGGGCCCGCATCGATCTTCGCGGCCTCGAAGTCGAATGAACGGGTATAATAGGAAGTTTCGTGAGGTGAAAAAGGATGATTCAGGCGACCCAGGTCAGGAAGGGAATGTACATCCGTCACGACAACGATCTGTACCGGGTCGTGGCGACCGAGCACGTCACGCCCGGCAAGGGGCGGGGGATGGTGCAGGCCAAGATCCGTCACATCAGGAGCGGCTCCATCATGGACCACCGCTTCCGTTCCGGAGACAGGGTGGATCGGATCGTGCTCGAGGAGAGGGAGATGGAGTTTCTCTACAAGGACGGCGACACCTACCACTTCATGAACGGTGAGACCTACGAGCAGACGGCGCTCTCCGGCGAGACCCTGGGCGACACCGTGCCCTATCTGATCGCCAACATAAAGCTCAAGGTCCAGCTCTTCGAGGGGTCACCGATCGGGATCAACCCGCCCCTGACCGTGGAGATGGAGGTCGTCGAGACCGAGCCGGCCATCAAGGGCTCCACGGTGTCGAACGTGGGCAAGCCGGCCACGATGGAGACCGGGCTGATCGTGCAAGTTCCGCCCTTCATCAACCAGGGGGACGTGATCAGGATCGACACCTCCTCCGGCTCCTACGTCGAGCGCGTCAGCAGATAGGGGCGACTCTTGCCCACACCGCGGCCCACCCTCTACCCAAGCGGCTCGATCGAGGTCATCACCGGGAGCATGTTCAGCGGGAAGAGCGAAGAGCTCATCCGTCGGGTGCGCCGGGCCCAGATCGCCAGGCAGAAGGTCCAGCTCTTCAAGCCGCTGGTGGACTCCCGCTATTCGACAGGAGAGATCGTCAGTCACTCGGACATGAAGATGCCGTCGCAGGCGGTGGGAGGAGCGAAGGAGATTCTCGAGCACCTCGACCCGCAGACGCAGGTCGTGGCCATCGACGAGGGACAGTTCTTTGACATGTCGCTGGTCGAGGTGGCGGACACCCTGGCGAGCCGGGGTCTTCGGGTCATCGTCGCCGGCCTGGACCAGGACTATCAGGGCCGGGCCTTCGAGCCCATGCCCCAGGTCATGGCGGTGGCGGAGTACGTGGACAAGACCCTGGCCGTCTGCATGAGATGCGGCGGCCCGGCCAACCGCTCCCAGAGACTCGTGTCGACTCGGGATCGGGTGGTCGTGGGTGGTGCCGGGGAGTACGAGGCCCGGTGCCGGCGCTGTTTCAATCCCGGTGGAGAGAGTGACGCAAGCTGACCGACGGACGGGGCTCGCCGAGAGGGTCTCATGGGCCTGATTCCCATCGACGGCGCGATGGGTGAGGGGCTGGTCCTCCGCACCGCTCTGACCCTCGCCGCCGTCACCGGCCAGGCTTTCGAGATGACACGCATCCGGGCGCGAGGGCCTCGACCCGGGCTGCAGCCCCGGCACGTCGCCGCCGTCCGCGCCGTGGGCATGTGCTGCCAGGCCGAGGTGCACGGCGCCTTCGACGGATCGCCCGACCTGCGGTTCAAGCCCGGCGCGTCGACCGCCGGCACGTACGACTTCGACATGGGGACCGCCGGGGCAACGACCCTGGTGCTCCAGGCCGTGCTTCCTGCGGCAGCGGCAGCCGACGAGCCTAGCGCCTTCTCCATCTCGGGTGGGACCCACCTCTCCGGGAGTCCGAGCTACCACTTCGTGGCCCGACACTGGGCGCCCATGGTGGAGCGGTTGGGGCTTCGGCCGAGTTTGGTCCTCGAGCGAGCGGGGTTTGCTCCGCGGGGCGAGGGACGCTTGCGGGCGGGGGTCTCACCGCGGGCGCGCTCGGCGCATCTGGACCTGACGAAGCGTGGACCGCTGGTCGAGGTGCGCGGTCTTTCGGGCGAGGCCCGCCTGAAGGGCGGCGTCGCCCGGCGGCAGGCGGATGCGGCTCGAGCCCTTCTGTGGGAGCAGCGCCGGCTCGAGTCGGACTGGGACGTCCTGGAGCTGCCGGCCGTCGCGCCGGGCTCCTGCCTGCAGATCGAGGCGATCTTCGAGAACGGTCGGGCGGCCTTCGGGTTCCTGGGCGAGCGCGGGGTGTCCGCCGAGATGATGGGCGAGCGGGCGTCTCGTCGCCTCCTTCGCTTCCTCGACGACGATGACGCCTGCATCGACCCCTGGCTGGCGGATCAGCTGGCGGTGCCGGCGGCCCTTGCCGGGGGCGGCGCTCGCCTCGCAACCTCGGAGCTGACACCGCAACTGGAGACCGTCGCCTCGGTGTTGGGCCTGTTCGGCGTGACTGCGACGACCTTCGGGCGACCAGGGGGCCCGGGAGGCCTGGAGATAGAGAAATGCTGAGCTCGCCGGACGATCGTGCCCGAGAGCACCAGACGAGTGGGCTGAGTCCGCTGGTGAGGCTCGTGCTCTGGGACTACGAGAGGGGTAGCTTGCCCTACGACATCGCCTTCCTGCTCATCCTCCTGGCGCTTTTCCTGGTGCCCGCCGCCTTCTGGGCCGACCCGCTGCGGGTGTGGCCCTGAGCGGTCAGGGAGCACTCGAAGCTGCAGCCAGGAAGGCGCGGCTCGCTCGTGCCTTCCTGGCTGCAGCCGGTTCACTGCACGTGGCAGCTGTCTCCCCGCTGCGGGTCCTTCTGCCACTTCTGCGACCATCGGGCCGAGGTCGAGGCGCTCTACACGGTCCGAGGCTTCTTCGCAGGACTCGCGGACCTGGTGCGAGCGTCAAGCTCGCCGTCGTCACTTGAAAGGCGAGGGGCAGGACGCTACAGTGCCTGCGGCGTCCCGGGGGAGCGATCTCCAGACGTTGTAGCGAGACGACGAACCGGGCCAAAAAGGGGGCATGAATGGCGACTTCGACACCCGGCGGCGGACAGACGAGCCTCGGCATGGCGCCCAACGTTGCCGGGCTTCTCTGCTACGTGCCGTGCTGCATCGGGTTGATCTTCTCGATAGTGGTCGCGATCGCCGAGAAGCAGAACCGCTCGGTTCGGTTTCACGCTTTCCAAAGCCTTCTCCTTCAGGCCGCTGCGTTCGTCATCGTCATCGGCGTGAACGTGGCTCAGATCGCTCTGGCGACCATGGACCTGGGCGCGGTCGGCCTCCTGCTCTCCCTCGTCGGCATGGTGATCGTCGTGGCTTTCCTCGGCGTGATGATCTTCATGATGATCAAGGCGAACGGCGGCGAGGAGTTCAAGCTTCCGGTGATCGGCCCGATGGCCAAGGGCTGGGCCTAGGCTTCACTTCGGGTCGGCTCGTCGAGCCTCGGTCTGACAGGCGCTTCGCCCTTCAGGCCGAGGCCTGCTCGACGAGAACCCGCCCGGACCCCTCCAGCCGCAGCATGCACCCTCGGCCTGCGGAAGGGGGGAGGACCACGGCGAAGACCTGGGGATCGTCGACGATCCCCGGCACCAGCGCGCCGGCCCACATGATGGCGGACGAGGCCGGGACGGAGACCGGCAAGGCGGGTCTCACGGTCAAGGGGAGGGGCTTTGTGGCCACCGAGAGCGCGACCATGCCGCGTCCTTCGAGGACCACGGCCTCGAAGGACGCGGCATGGTCGCCGAAGCGTTCGTAGCGTGGCTCGAGGCCCTCTTCGCACGCCCGCAGGTGCGAGGGCTCGACGAACACGGGCTCCTCGTCGACCTGCATGAGGGTGATGTCGCGCTCCTGATCGGTGAGAAGAAGCCGTCCGGTCCCGGTGACGATGACCAGAGCCGGCTGCCCTTCGGTGCGTCGCTCCTTGACCCAGAACGTCAGGTTGCCGCTGTAGGAGTAGATCGTGCCCTGCTTGAGGAAGACCTTGCCGGAGAAGTCGACCTCCAGGAGGCCCTTCTCGAGGGTGCGGAAGACCTCTCGGTCGTCCGGGCCGGCCAGGTCCTGAGTGTCTGTCTCCTTCTTCTTGTCCCGCTTCGGCGCACGAGCCTTCCTCCCGGGGGGGAGCGTGTCGTCGAAGACCTGAAACCGGGCGGTCTCGGTCAGGTTCGTGAGGCCCTCCATCTTCTCGGCTATTAGGGCGGCGCTCACGGGTTCGACCGTCTTCGGATTGAACACCAGGGCCGCCTCATCCGACTCGGAAGGCTCGCCGTCAGCTTCGCCCCCGGGGGAAGGAGGCGGGGCTTGCGCGGCTGGAGCATCCCGGGTCTCGGCCCGGGGAGTCTCGAAGAGCGAAGCAGGCAGCTTGAGCGGGCCCGGGGGACGGGTGTCCGGGCGCTCTTCGTCCACACCGCCGGCATTCGACGGGGGCGGCGTTCCCATCTTTCCTTCGACGCGCTGGACCATGAGACTGGCGCCCGCCTGGCGGTACTGGTAGATCGCGTCCTTGAAGCGGTTGGTGCGCTCGTAGATGCAGCCCAGGTAGAAGTTGATCTTCGGGTTCCCCCGGGTCAGATCCAGCGCCTTCAGAAAGGCCGACTCGGCGTCCTCCAGGCGGTTCAGCTTGGTGCAGATGAGGCCCAGGTTGTAGTGGAGAGTGTGGGCGTCGGGGCTCTCGGCGATGAGCTTTCGATACACCTCCTCGGCCTTCTCGAGCTTCTCCTGGCGGAAATACACGAGCCCGAGGAGATTCAGGACCCGGACGTCACGGGGCCGCAGGAGGTAGGCCTCCTCGAGCCGTTTCTCCTCGAAGAGCTCCCGCCCCTTGTTGAAGTGAGGCAGGAAAAGCCCTTGATCGAACGGGCCTCGAGGGATGGTCTCGGGCATGCTCAGTCCAGGGCTCGAATCGTCGTGTACACCGTGCCCTCGCTCGGGGGCTTCTCGGCGACGTGGGTGATCCCCTGCTGGTCCCGCCAGCGATAGTAGATGCCAGGGCGTGCCGGATCGATGCGCCTTGGCCGTGAGGACCGTTTGGGGCGGGCCTGGGCCGATCGCGTCAGCTTGAGACGGGCGGAGGGGACGAAGAAGCGCGCGGAGTCGGGCGGCGGGGCGGTGGCAGCGGCGGCGGCCCCCAGGAACCGCTGGATCTTCCGCACGTAGTTTCGCGTCTCGCGGTAGGGAGGGATGCCCCCATGGCGGCGCACCGCGTTCTCTCCGGCGTTGTAGCCCGCCAAAGCCAGGGAGACGTTGCCGCCGAACATGTCCAGCAGGATCCGGAGGTACTGGGCGCCCGCGAAGATGTTTTGCCGGGCGTTGAAGGGGTCGGACACGCCGAAGCGGCGGGCCGTCGGAGGCATGAGCTGCATCAGGCCCTGGGCGCCCTTCGAGGAGACCGCCCACTGGTCGAACGCCGACTCGGCTCGGATGACGGCCTTGATGAGGTTCGGGTTCAGCTGGTGGAGCGCCGCGGCAGCCGCGATGTCCGGGTCGAACTCGCCGGAGTAGGAGCCCTGGAAGCCCCGAGAGTGGATGAGCGTGCCCTTGCCCACGTAGGTGAGGCGGTACCCGTCCAGGGCGGAGCTGGGCACGTTGGTGGCCTCCACGACGCCGTTGGCGTTCTGCCTCGTGTAGATCTGGGCCTGCACGCTGGAGGTGGAGAGCACGCCCAGGGCCGCGAAACCCGCCATCAGCTGCAGGTGGCTACGCACCGGCGGAGACCTCCAGCAGCTGGCGGAGGGTCTCGGTGGCCCGGAGGCGAAGCTCCTCCACGTCCTTTGGTTCCACGCCACCGCCCTGGGCGAAGTCCGGTCGCCCGCCGCCCTTGAGGCCGAGCCTCCTCATGATCTCCGGAGCCTTGAGCTCCGAGGTGAGACCCGGCGCGACCGCCGCGATGACGTGCACACGGTCCTCTCCCACCGCGGAGGAGACGAGAGCGAACGGGCGCTCACGGTGCTTGTTGCGGAACTCGTCCACGACCGCAGCGTGGGCCTTGCGGTCCAGTCCGTCGAACCGCGGGGTCCAGACCAGTGCGTCTCCCACCTTGGTGAGCCCCTCGTCGGACGAAGGACCGGCCGTCATGGCCAGCTTCATCTTCACGGCTTGCAGCTCGCGGTCCCGGGCCTTGAGCTGCTCACGGAGCCGCGCGTACTCGTCCACCAGCTCCCGCCGGTCCACCCGGGCCGCTCCCTCGAGCTCCTCGAGGATCCCCTGGTCCTGCTGGGCGCGTTCGATGGCGGCCTCGCCGCTCAAGGCCTCGACACGCCGCGTCCCGGCGGAGATGCCCGACTCGGACGTCAGGAGGAAGAGCCCGATCTCTCCGGTCTGGTGGACGTGAGTCCCTCCGCAGAACTCCTTGGAGAAGCCCGGGACCTCGACCACGCGCACCTCTTCGCCGTACTTGTCGCCGAAGAAGGCGAGGGCACCGTAGGCCAGGGCCTCCTCGCGCCCCATGACATTCGAAGCGACGGGGCTGTCCCGAAGGATCTCCGCGTTCACCCTGTTCTCCACGTGTCGGAGCTCCCGGGGTCCCACCGGGGCGTAGTGGCTGAAGTCGAAACGGATCCGGTCGGGAGCCACCAGGCTTCCCGCCTGCTTGACGTGGGGGCCCAGGGTCTCCCGAAGGGCGGCGTGGAGCAGATGGGTCCCCGTGTGATGGCGCATGGCTCCGGCGCGCCGGGCCGCCTCGACCTCGGCCCGGACGACCATCCCCCGCTCGAACCCGCCGTGAGTCACCCGGACGTGGTGAGCCACCAGACCCGGCAGCGGAGCCGTGGTGTCCTTGACCTCGGCAGCCGATCCGTCAGAGGCGAGGACGCCGCGATCGCCGACTTGACCTCCGGCCATGGCGTAGAAGGGCGTCCGGTCCAGGACCACCTGTCCCTCCTGCCCGGCGTCGAGCCGGGGGACGAGCTGTCCCTCGCGCAGGACCGCGAGAACCCGGGTGTCCTCCACGGCGAGCGAGCTGTAGCCGACGAACTCGCTCCGGGCCTCCTTGGCCAGCTCCATGTAGACCGGGTCTCCCCTGGTCGCTCCCAGCTTGCTCGCCTGGCGGGCCCGCTCCTGCTGCGCCTTGAGCTCCTTCTCGAAGCCCGGACCGTCGACCGTGAGGCCGCGATCGCTGGCCAGCTCCTCGGTGAAGTCCAGGGGGAGCCCGTACGTGTCGTAGAGGCGGAAGGCGTCGGATCCCTGGACCGTCCCCCCGGCGGGGATTCCGGCAGCGATGTCCTCGAAGATGGCGAAGGCCTGGCGCAGGGTGGTCCCGAACCGCTCTTCCTCCACGGCCACCACGCGCCTGACGCTTTCGGCGTGGGAGACAAGCTCCGGATAGGCCCCTTTCATTCGCTCGACCACGGCTCCGGTCAGTTCGGCCAGGAAGGGCTTGTCGATCCCGAGGGTCTTCCCGTGGCGCATGGCTCGCCGCATGATCTTCCGGAGCACGTATCCCCGGCCCTCGTTGCCGGGAAGCACGCCGTCGGCGATGAGGAACGTCATGGCGCGGAGATGGTCGGCGATGACGCGCATGGAGACGTCGGCGCCCTCGTTGGCGCCGTACGGCGCCCCCGCCCGGGGCGCCACGGCCTCGAGCAGGGGACTGAAGAGGTCCGTGTCGTAGTTGGAGAGCGTCCCCTGGACGACCGCCGAGATCCGCTCGAGGCCCATTCCGGTGTCGACACAGGGAGCCGGCAGCGGATCGTATCGACCGTTCTCGTCCCTGTCGTACTGCATGAAGACGAGGTTCCACACCTCGAGCCAGCGATCGCACTCACACTCGACGCCGGAGCAGCTTCGACCCTCCGCCTCGGCTGGGCAAGCCAGGTCGTCTCCCTGGAAGTAGTGGATCTCCGAGCACGGCCCGGAGGGGCCCGTCTCGCCCATGGCCCAGAAGTTGTCCGTCATCCCCAGCTCGAGGATTCGCTCCTCGGGGACGTGGTTCCGCCAGAGGTCGTGGGCCTCACCGTCCCGTGGGAGATCCTGCTCGCCCTTGAACACGGTGACCTTCAGGCGATCCGGCGGCAGGGCCAGCTCCTTCGTCAGGAACTCCCACGCGTACTCGATGGCTTCTTTCTTGAAGTAGTCGCCAAGGGAGAAGTTTCCGAGCATCTCGAAGAACGTGTGATGCCGGGCCGTGCGGCCGACGTTCTCCAGGTCGTTGTGCTTGCCACCGGCGCGGACGCACTTCTGCGAGGAGGCGGCGCGAGCGTAGTCCCGGGTCTCCTGGCCCAGGAAGACGTCCTTGAACTGGTTCATCCCCGCGTTGGCGAACAGGAGCGTCGGGTCGTTCTGCGGAACGAGGGGCGAGCTCTTGACCACACGGTGCCCCCGGTCCTCGAAGTAGCGGAGGAACGCGCTTCGGATCTCGTCGGCGCTCAACGTCGCCGTGCCGTCCCGGGAGACGGTCGGGCCGCTACTCGGCATCGCGGGTCCCCTCTCCATCCGGTGTGGCCGCTTCCACGGGCTCGAGGCCTTCGAGGGCGTCGGACCAACGAGGCCACAGGGCCTGGAGGCGGCTCCGCACCAGCCCCTCGGGAAAGCCGCGACGAACCAGAAAGCCCCACAGACGGGGGACGCGCTTGCGTGCCTCGACCCGGCTGTGCTGCTTCCAGTAGCGGCGGGCGACCTTGTCGAGGACGTCCTCCTCGGAGACGTCGCGGAGCGCCGCCGCGAGGCCGGCCTCGATCCGCTCCCGGCTCACGCCTCGCTGGCGGAGGCCCTGGCGGATCCTCGCCCGACCGTGGCCCCGAGAGGAGAGGCGGCTCCGGGCGAACGCCTCGGCGAACTTGTCGTCGTCGACGTAGTGCTGCTCCAGGAGGCGCATCAGGGCGTCTTCGATCTCCTCGCTGGCGTGTCCCCGCTCCGCCAGGGCGCGACGTAGCTCGTCCTCCGAGTGGTCTCGAAGAGCGAGGCGCCGGAGCGCTCGCTGGTAGGCCGAGGGAGGCGGCCCCGCCGGAGCGGTTCGGGCCATTGGAGTCTCTTACGACTCCAGGTCGAAGGACTGCATGGTCTGCTCCATCTCTTCCACCGCCATGTCCGAGGCGGACTGGATGCCCTGTATCTTCAGCTTGAACTCGTCCGGGTTGCTCGCTCGTCGCAGGGCCTCGTCGTAGGAGATGAGCTCCTTCTTGTAGAGCTGGAAGATGGACTGGTCGAAGGTCTGCATTCCGTACTGGGACACACCGGCGGCGATCGCCTCGTGGATGAGCTTGGTCTTGTCCTTGTTGATGATGCAGTCCCGAATGAACGGGGTTGTGATCATCACCTCGGCTGCGGGCACGCGGCCGTGCCCGTCGGCGCGGGGGATGAGTCGCATGGAGATGACGGCCTTGAGGACGCCCGAGAGCTGGAGACGGATCTGCTTCTGCTGGTGAGGCGGGAAGACGGAGATGATGCGGTTGATGGTCTCGGTGGCGTCGAGGGTGTGAAGGGTCGAGAGAACCAGGTGGCCGGTCTCGGCTGCGGTGATGGCGGTCTCGATCGTTTCATAGTCGCGCATCTCACCGACCAGGATGACGTCGGGGTCCTGACGGAACGCGCTCCTGAGCGCCGCGGCGAAGGTGCGGGTGTCGACCTCGACCTCGCGCTGGTTGACGATGGATTTCTTGTCCCGGTGGAGGAACTCGATCGGGTCCTCGATGGTGATGACGTGCTCGCAGCGCTGGGAGTTGATGTAGTCGACCATCGCCGCCAGCGTCGTGGATTTTCCCGAGCCGGTGGTTCCGGTGCAAAGGATCAGCCCGCGCTGCTCGGCTGCGATCTTTTCGAGCACGGTGGGGAGGCCAAGCTCCCGGACGGTCATTATCTTGACCGGGATCACGCGGAGGACGAGGCCCACGGTGCCGCGCTGCTGGAAGACGTTGCACCGGAACCGGCCGAGGCCGGATACCGAGTACGCGATGTCGATCTCGAGGTTCTCCTTGAACTTCTGCTTCTGGCGGTTGCTCATGATGGAGAACGCCATGGCGATGGTGTCCTCCTGCATCAACCGCTTGGTCTCCACCAGGGGGATCAGCTCTCCGTTGATGCGCAGCACGGGATGCGATCCCACCTTCAGGTGGAGGTCGGAGGCCTTGCGCTCCGACGCCATCTTCAACAGGTCGTTGATGTGCATGCCGCTCTCTCCGCCCCGGGCTTGCCGTCTCCCCGGCCTAGACTGCGCTCGACCCGTCCGCGACCGAGGAGGCGCTTGGTACGGGCGTCAGCCACCCGTGCTCGTCTCCGGAGCGACCCTGGATGACGTCGAAGAACGCCTTCTGCAACGATTCCGTCAGCGGGCCCCGCTTCCCGGCGCCGATCGTTCGGCGATCGACAGAACGAATCGGCGTGACCTCGGCGGCCGTGCCGGTGAAGAACAGCTCGTCCGCCAGGTAGAGCATCTCTCGGGGAAGGGCCTTCTCCTCGACGGGGATGTCGAGCCGGTGAGCCAGGTTGATGACCGTGTCGCGGGTGATCCCCGGGAGGACCGACGACACGAACGGAGGCGTGATGAGGCGGCCCTTCGAGACGACGAACAGGTTCTCGCCGCTGCCTTCGGAAACGAAACCCTGCGTGTCCAGCGCGATTCCCTCGACGAAGCCCCCCTTGACCGCATCGACCTTGATGAGCTGCGAGTTCATGTAGTTGGCCGCGCTCTTGGCCATGGCGGGCAGGGTGTTTGGGGCCAGGCGGTTCCAGGAGCTGACGCAGACGTCGACTCCCTGCTCGAGTGCTTCCGCGCCGAGATACTTGCCCCACTCCCAGACGAGGATCGCGACCTCGACCGGGCAGTCCAGGGGGTTGACGCCCAGCTGGCCGAAGCCCCTGTACGCAATCGGTCGGATGTAGCAGGACTTGAGGCGATTCACCTGGATGGTCTCGAGAATCGCCTCGTTGAGCTGCTCCTGGGACCACGGCAGCTCCATCCAGTAGATTTTGGCGGAGTTGAACAGGCGCTCCATGTGCGCGTCGAGGCGAAAGACCGCGGGTCCCTCAGGTGTGGAGTAGCAGCGAATCCCCTCGAAGACCGCAGAGCCATAGTGGATCACGTGAGCGCCCACGTGGATCCGAGCCTCGTCCCACGGCACGAGGGCCCCGTTCATCCAGATGACATCGGACCGCGGCGAAGCCATGACAGGGCATTTTAGCCGTCCACGTCCAATCCTGTCAATCGAGATGTGGGGGGAAGTGTCTGAGTGTTGGGGAGTTAGCGTGTGGCAGCCTACTGCTTCTCGCCGCAGAAGGCGCACGTGTCCGAGCGGCTGTGGAGGGGCTTGCGGCAGTGCCAGCAGAACCCCTTCCGGGGCACCTCCCGGGCGCGCAGCCGGCGGCGGATGTCCTCCATCTCCGAGGCCGTGTGATCGATCTCCGCCGCCGTCGTCAGATCGTCGAGGAGCTCCGAGGCGTGCTGGTACCGGTTCGAAACCTCCGGGGCCAGGCTCTTCATGACGATGTCCGAGATCTCCCTGGGGATCTGGTTGTTGCGCTGCCAGGGAGGCGTGCAGCGTCCCTGGGCGACCAGCTTCTCGATCTGTGCCGGGTTGGGGCTGAAGTAGGGCAAGTTGCCCGTGAGCATCTGGTAGAGCATCACCCCTATCGAGTAGATGTCCGACGCGAGCACCGCCCGCCCCTGGAAGGCCTCCGGCGCCATGAAGGGAGGACTCCCGATGACCGTGGTGGCGTGGGACTTCTCGAGGAACCGTGACGTCCCGAAGTCCGCCACCTTGATCGCCCCGCTCTCGGAGAGCAGCACGTTGGCGGGCCGAAGGTCACGGTGGAGGATCTGGGCCTCGTGGGCGTGCTCCACGCCCCTGAGAATCTGCACTCCGTAAGTCAAGGCCCGGGCCAGGTCCAGGGACTTCTCCCGGTCGAGGACCGCTTCGAGGCTCTCCCCCTTGATGTACTCCATCACGATGAAGAACGTGTCCTCCAGTCGCTCCGCCGTCATGATCCCGACGATGTTCGGGTGGTCGAGCGCGGCCAGAAGGCGGGGCTCCTGCAGCAGCTCGTCGAAGTCCGCCCGCTGCCGGTGGGGGACCTTGATCGCCACCTTCTTGTCGATCCAGGTGTCACGGGCGAGGAGGACGGTGCCGAAACCGCCCGATCCGAGGTTGGAAAGGATCTGGTATTTCCCGACCGTCTGTCCCAGGAGGAACATGGAGCGCGGGGAGTATAGCATCGGTGCAGGAGCGCGCCGCCCCTGGTGCCGATGCCTCATGAGCCCGTGCGGCCTCGGACCCTACAATCCTCTGGTGGGAGGCTGCTGGCGCAAGAACGATGACATTCATGGAGACGGTCTACGAGAAAGTGAAGGGACGCGGGATCCGGGTGGTCTACCCCGAGGCTCTCGAGGAGCGTGCGATTCGAGCAGCGGCGTGGCTGCGTGATCAGAAGCTGGTGGCGCCGGTGCTCGTCGGTCCCGCCGACGAGGTTGCGAGCAGGGCAAAGACCCTCGGCGTCTCCTGGGCGGGATCGAGGTTCGGATCCTGCGACCGATCCCCGCCGAAGCGACTTCATTGCGGACTACGTCGAGCTTCGAAAGCACAAGGGCATGACACCGGAAAGGGCCGAGAAGAGCGTCTCGGTCCCGCACTACTTCGGCGCCCTGGCCGTTCGCGCCGGCGAAGCCGACGGCATGGTCTCCGGCTTGAACGGCGAGACGAAACCCTTCCTGCCGTCGTTCCAGATCATCAAGGTCGCCGAGGGCTACAAGCGCGTCTCCTCGGTCTTCATCATGCGTGGCCGGACAAGACCTACCTCTACGCCGACTGCTCCGTGAACATCTCCCCGGACGCCGAGGCACTGGCCGAGATCGGCCGAGCTACCGCCGCGAGCGCCCGCGTCTTCGGTCTGGAGCCCCGGGTGGCCTTCCTGTCGTTCTCGACACGGGACAGCGCCCAGGACGCCTCGATCGACCGGATGAAAGAGGCCGTGGCTCTTTTGCGGAAGGTCGAACCGAAACTTCTGGTCGACGGCGAGATGCAGTTCGATGCGGCCCCCGTGCCGGACATCGCCCAAAGGAAATCCCCGGGCAGCCCCCTCGAGGGCCGTGCGAACGTCTTCATCTTTCCGGACCTCAACGCCGGCAACATTGCATACAAGCTCACGGAGCGCCTGGGCCCCGCCGCCGCCATCGGCCCCATCCTCCAGGGCCTCAGGAAGCCCGTGAACGACGTCTCCCGCGCCTGCACCGTCCAGGACCTCGCCGACACGTCGCGACGATCACGGCGCTCCAGTCAAAGGCGTAGGGTCTCGCCTCGACCCGGATGCGCCCCGAGTTGAGTGCCGCGCCATCAACTCGGGGCGCCTTGAGTTGCTGCTCGTCGCTCAGTGACCGCCCAGATCTCCCCAAAGAGCCTGCGCAAGTGTGACGGCGGCGATGGCGGCGGTCTCCGAGCGGAGGATGCGCGGACCCAGCGACACCGGAGCGAACCCCGCGTCGCGAAGCTGGAGAACCTCGCCGGGCTCGAAGCTCCCGGCGGGGCCCACGACGGCGAGCAACGCCTCGGGACGCTCGAGGGTCGCCAACGGGGCGTGGCCGCTGGTCTCGAGGAGCACCGCCTTCGTCCCTTCGAAGGGCCTGGCGATGAGGCCTTCCAGAGTCGTCGTCGGCTCCAGGTGGGGGACCGTGGCGCGACCGCACTGCTCGGTCGCGCCGGCGACCACACGCTCCCACCGCTTCGCGCGGGTTCCCTTCAGGGCGGGCCGGGCGGCCTCGTCGGTGCGCGAGGTCACCACGGGCCAGATCTCGGTCACACCGAGCTCGGTCGCCTTCTGGATCACCAACTCCATGCGGTCTCCCCGGAGGGGCGCCAGGGCGAGGACGAGCCTGAGAGGCGACTCCGCTCGAGCCTTCACCCGAGAGCCGAGCTGCGCTGTGACTTTTCGGCGAGAGACCACCTCGAGCGTGCCCGCGAACTCCGAGCCGTCGCCGTCGAAGATGAGCACGTTGGCGCCGACGCGCAGACGCAAGACCTCCCGGGCGTGGTGGGCCGTGTGGTCTGGGAGGGCGACCCGTGCCCCCGGCGCTGCCTCGGGCACGTGAAACCGTGGTCGGTTCATGGTGCGGCCCCTTCGTACAGGAGGGCCGCCCATTCGCCGTCCCGGCAGACCTCGGGAGGGCCCAGATCGGCGTAGGCGCCCTGCACGTCGCCGAGATCGGTCTCCAGCAGGCCCGAGAGCACGAGCGTTCCCCTCGGGGTTCGGAGGCGGGCGAGTCCCGGAGCGTGGGCGACGAGCAGGGGAGCGGTGAGGTTGGCCAGGACGAGATCGAACGAGGCCGGGGGGAAGGGGCCGGCGCCGTCGCAGCGCATGAGGTGGAGCGTCACCCGGTTGAGACCGGCGTGGTGAGCGGAGGAGGCGATGGCCTCCGGGTCGGTGTCGGACGCCACGACGAAGGCCGCCCCGAGCCGGGCGGCGGCGACCGCTAGGATGCCGGTGCCGGTCCCCACGTCCAGGACTCGTCCGAGGGGTCGCCGCCTGGCCCGATCCTCGAGCGCCCCGAGACAGAGCCGGGTCGTCTCGTGGGTGCCGGTGCCGAAGGCCCGTCCCGGATCGACCAGGAGGAGGCCTTCGTCCTCGAGCGGCCGGTCCCAGGGTGGGGCGATCAGGAAGCCCCCGACACGGAACGCCCGGAAGCTCTCACGGAAGCGAGCCACCCAGTCCACGTCGGGAATGGGGACGGGCTCGATGGTCACGCCGTCGAGGCGGCCCCGAAGGAGGTCGAGGGCGACGTCCTCCTCGAAGTACGCCAGGAGCGACACGCGGTCCTCGGAAGCGGCTCCCACCTCGATTCCCGCCGTGCCGGCCTCCCAGAGGAGCGCCGTCGCCATGTCCTCGTGAAGCTCGGGAACGGTCACACGGTAGGCGCGCATGGTGTGCCTCGGGGTCGGAGGCCCGACGATCTAGCCGAAGACGTCTCGCATCCGCTCGAAGAGTGACTTCTCCTTGTCCTCGACGTCCGGGACTGGCAGCGTCTCGCCGAGCTTCTCCATCAGCTTACGCTGCTCGGCGGTGAGGCGTGTCGGGACCGAGACCCGGATGAGAACGTGCAGGTCGCCGCGGCCTCGGGCGCCCAGCTGGGGCACCCCCTCGCCTCGGATGCGGAGGACGCTCCCGGACTGGGTGCCCTCGGGCACGGCCAGACT